>Ga0247757_10001218_pt1 | contig 18141 bp, 9 predicted proteins | sample UWRJL126311R4_FD_180929 | JGI IMG/M metagenome (GOLD analysis project Ga0247757, IMG submission 180929) | Plant litter microbial communities from Arlington Agricultural Research Station in Wisconsin, United States - UWRJ-L126-311R-4 | ecosystem: Environmental > Terrestrial > Plant litter >... | reverse complement strand
ATAATCTTTAATATTAGGTTCCTTATAGAAGAAGTATTTTTTTATATTATAGGTAATACCTATAGTTATATATTCAAGTATAGAAGTGATATAGGGGTACTTTAGTACTATTATAAGGGTTTTACTATAGATAGAATAGTTATAATTAGGTTTCTCTTATATAAAGAAGGTATATAAGTAGGTAGTACTCTTATTAGTTATAATTTAGTTATTTTAGTTATAAAGTTTTTCTAATACTTTTATTTATTAAGTAGGGTAGTAGGCTTACTTAATACTCTAAGGCTAATCTATAGTAGCTTATAAATAAAAGAAACTTATTCTTTAACTCCCTTCGAGCTATATATTGCTTAATAATCTAGAAACTATAAAGTAAATAATCTAGCTTATTAATAAACTATTACTTAGTATAGTTATACTACTAGATTTTTAAAGGTATATAGAATTATTTAAATACTATATTTAAATAGATTAAGTAAAAGAGTATATAGGCTAAGATTATATTATTAAATCACGTGTTTAAGTAGATTAAATAGTAAATAACCTAATATTATATTACTATTACTAGCCGAGTTAATAAGTAATTTTAGTATAATATAAGGATAGGTATAGGCTTTTATATTAATATATAGATAATAAAGTAGGTTAGCTCTATTTTAGCTATACTAAAATAAGGAAGAGAATAGGTATAAAGGTTTAATAAGACTATATAGTATTTAAACTTATTAATATACTAATATATTACTAAGGCTGGGGTTCTACTATAGTTTTAAGTAAAAGGTCTAATTATATAATAAAACTATATAATAAAAGTGATTATATAATAAAGTAGTCTATTATAATTATTAGCTATAATAATAGTTATATAATATAGAATAAGAATAGAATAATATATTACTATATATAAAAGTAACCTAGAATATACCCTAAACCTAACCTAATCTAATATATAGATAACCTAAACCTAACCTCTACCTAATATATAGATAACCTAAACCTAACCTAACCTAATATATAGATAACCCTAACTATACCCTAACCTATAGCCTGTATATTTCGAACCTAACCTAACCTAATAGTGGGTACCTTAAACCTATTTACCAGCCTAATTTTACCTAGTAATAATCCTCTTAGAGCGAGCCCTTTATATCTAGTAAGTATACTACTAATCGCGTTTTAAATAGAAATTATAATATATAATAAATAGATATTAATACTTCTATATTTTAATTACTTACTTATTATATATACTAGTCTACTTAATAGAAAATCTTAATAATACTTATAAAAATATTATTAGTTCTAATATTAAAGGATTTAGGATTTCTCTTTAAGAGTAAAAAGGATTAATAGTATAATTACAGCCAAGTAGTATACTAATTAATAAATATAGTACTGATTCTTAGGAGTTGAAAATAGGTTTTTATCTACTACTTAAGTTTATTTATTAATCGCTTTTCTAGAGTAAGTTCTAGATTTAGTAGTTATTATAAGCGTCTACCTATTAACTTAGGATAATCTATAAGTATAGCCTACGACCCTTTATATACTAGTTTTAAATAGATGAATGCCTTAGTTTAATATCTATTATATAAGTGCGTTCTAGTTATTTCCTATTATATACTTTAGTAGAGTTGTCTTATCTAATGCCTGATGTCTCTAGTCTGCCAACTACAGCTAGCTGTTTCTATTCAACACTTTCTACAATAGATGGCATACCAATTACTCGGTATAGCCAAGTTAAAAATTTTGAATATTAGGTGTAGATGGTGTACTTTATTAGATGCTGGTGGAAGCGATTACGAGACAAACGTGAGAGATAAGAAGATTTGCCGGTACTTACCGAAGCAAAGGGTGGCTAGGAAGCCCGGTTCGTCTGTTTACCGACCTAACTGCCGTATCGCTAGAACATGATTAAAGTGACACAGCCGGGAGCCGATTTGCCAGTGAAGCAGATCGTGTCACCTTGTTTCCTAATCGAGGCAGGCTCTTAAATACCACTATGGAGAATATAAAATGAATATATTCAGTTTCTTTTTGTTGGTCAACGAGGCAGGCGTGATTTATAAAACTCTAGACTTCTGTTTTATATAATCGCGAGTATAAGAGTCGCGCAGGCACTTAGTCGCGCCATTTGCCTCGCTACCTTCCGCATATCTTTACTACCAAGACCAATGCCTTGCTAAGATGAAGTCACTATCTATCTCTCTCGCGCTCATCGCGCCTGTTGTACAGGCAGGCCTTCGATTTGGATGTTCATCGTTAACAATTCAGCGTCTTGATCCCGTCGTAGAGCCTGGCCACCTTCCCTCTGCGCACCTTCATCACATTGTCGGCGGGAATGCCTTTAACGCCACCATGGAGGGTGACGTTGGAGAGAGAGCCACTTGTACCACCTGTGAGATGTCTGAAGACTTTTCTAACTACTGGACTGCCGTGCTATACTTCAAGCACCCAACTAACGGCTCCTACCACCGTGTGCCGGTCATCAACAATGCCGCCCTCGCGTCCGGTACCACCGGTGGAATGACCATCTACTACACTCAGCACGACTTTTCCACGGATGATCTAAAAAACCAACCAATCAAAGCTTTCCAACCAGTTAGTCTACCGGGCGCTGCATCGCTGATAATGTTCTAATCTTCTTCAGGGTTTCCGTATGACCGTTGGCTCACCGACTACGAGCACTCTTGCTGAGGCAAATCGCCATATTGGCCTGCGCTATAACTGCCTGCAAACACTTCTTAATAGAGGCCCTGAGATGCCTGACTTTCCTACCAAACCGTGCCCAGCCGGAATTTTCACGGTCCACCACTTCCCCGCGTCAGTTGTTTGGCTCGAGATATGACCCCAAGCTAACCGATCTTAGATGCTGGGATGGTAAAAACCTCGACAGCCCCGACCACCAGTCTCACATGTATAATACCATCACAAGAGACGGCTTCACGAATGCTCCTAAATGCCCATCGTCTCATCCCGTCCGCATGCCACAGTTAACCTATGAGACTGTTTGGGATACAACTAAGTTTAACAGCATGTGGCCTTCTGGTGCCCCTAATCCTTTTGTGTGGAGCTTCGAGGGTTCTAGTGGTTATGGCACCCACGCTGATTACATGTTTGGTTGGAAGGGAGATTCCCTCCAGAGAGCTATGAACAAGTCTGAGTGCTTTTACGACGGTTGCGGTTCTATTAAGAAGCAAACGATGGCTGTCGCTAACAAGTGCACTGTTAAAGACTTTGTTGGTGAAGATACTTCGGGATGTATGTTTTTAACTGCGTTAAACCAGTGACATAATTACTAACTTTATCATAGGGGTGACAGCGCTTCCAGGTAGGAGCTAGAATATCACTGGGAATGGATCCATAGCAGAGGCTTTAACGGCTCTCTACAGCAGCTGAAACCAGGAGCTTATCTGTTCTGCTTTGTAGGGTCTCTATGTTTGAGTTAATCTGATTAATAGTCCGCGTTTACCTATACATGGTGCATTTCGTCATGTCACTAAGAATACTGTGAAGACCTAACGCGTACGCAAGTCGTTTTCAGCGCTCGTCTACTTGTACTTAGCAAGCCTCCAAATATCGTGAGCTTACATTGTCTCTATCTTTACTCCATAATATACATATGAAACTACCGTCCACGCTCCCGTCCTGCATCCTTGCCCTCTGCACGATTATTAGTCCAACATTATTATTGCCCGGCAGCTCAAGGCCTACTGAAATGGCCCACTGATCTGGCTGCTAATCTGGAGATAGATGATCACACCCGCTTAAAGTGGAAGCTTGCATATCATGTAACGAGGCGGGGCACGTTGGGCGTTTCCCTATCATTCGTGTTGCTTTGCTCAAATCTTTCTACGATCAATAATTGCGATAGCGACAGTATGGAGAATAGCTTCAAAGCTTGTTTACTGCGGAGGATCCATGATACTAGTCCCGCAGTTGCTATCGCAGCTCACCCATCCACATTTATAATCATATACTCTTGAGCCCACAAAACAGTTCTCAACGATTTGGCAGTTTCGCCTCAACTTTCAGCGGAACGGTCTGGCATCAGATACCGACAGCACTGTGTTACGTACGCAACGATAGCAAGTACGATAGCATAAGCTGAGAGCCAAGCGCCTACTTGGAGCCTTGTAGCGCTTGACCTCACATAGTCTCCGCCTCGACTAGCTTACCTTGGTTGGAGTAGAGCAAGCTTAAACCGCTGAATGTAGCGAGTGTCGATGAGTGCTTTGGTCTAAGTGCCTCATCGTAGTCTTGCAACGCCCGGCTGTACATGGCCTCCGCCTCGGCTGGCTTGCCTTCAAGCTCTTGATTAGAATTCAAGTAACTAGAGGTTTTTCTACTAACTCTCAGTGTGTCTCGGACTCGATATTTGAGTAAACGATAACGCACGGGGATATCTGAAAGACTCGCGAGACGAGCGCGAAGCAAGGAACAAAGAAGAAAGAAGAAAGTGTCTGCACCAATGGACACCTACTTTGATTTTTAGACAGACTAAATTAAATTTCTGTTAAATTAGCAGTCCAAGTCTACATTTACCTTCTCCTAGTCCTTGTCGAGTTCAGCTAAGAACTGATCGATGACCATATCGGACGGCAAGTGATCCTAGTTCAATGGTAAGTCCAACAAGGAAATCTCGCATTTAGCATGCATTGGGGATTCCAAGTTGTATCAAGAACGTTGGTGTGCATCATGAAGCAGTCGGCCGATGTACGTTTGAGGGTCCATGCGTGATTGATAGCGTTTCGGGAATCATAGGACCGCGAGTGTTCATAGTACTCCAGGGTTGCTCAGAAAGCGGTCTGTATGATAGAGAGTGGTCTTGAGGCCACTTTCTTAAGCGGCTTGTCGGCCGGTACATCTGGCATCTCCTGCAGATTCATCAAATGAGGGGGCACTTTTTTTCCAGCTGGAAGTTGGGCCGGGCTTTATTAAAGCTGCCCCGAGCAGGACTGAGCCCTGTACAAGCTGGTCCTCTCGTGCATTGCTAGTTTCTGCACTAGTGCTGCGGTCAGACAGCTGTACCGAAGACCCCGCCCTTGTCCCAAGACCTTCCTGCCTGATGCTAGTGTCCGTTGGACCTCTTCGAGTCACTGCAGCCTTCTTTTGGTCACTACCATCAGGAAGGCTAAGTATTCTTGACTTGCATCGCTAAACGATTAATGGTATCCTCCCTCTTATCCTAGAAATAATCGGATTGAGGGTTGCTCCAAGCTCTCCTGCAAGCTCTTCTTTAAGCGCCTCAGCCAGTAGTTGCTCTACTCGGCTACTGATGCCATGCTGATCATATAGGGTCGAAATCTCTTAGTCATAGGAGAACAATATCTTGTACATTAGTCTCCACTTGGCCTGTTCGGAGTGATGCAAAGAAAAAGGCGGCTTCTTGAACTCAAGTTTCTTCCAGACATTTTCACCTATGCGATCGTTTGTAGTTTCTCCGCGTTTTATGCAAATATCATCACTTTGTATATGTTCTGCGTATGCATCTTCCGACGCCATCTTCTCGCGACACTGTATACACCAGTGGCTGACGGTCTACTCTCTTAGGTGATCTTTGAGTTTTGCTAGATCTGCGAATCCCTCTCCTCTGCATGGCGCGCGAGTGCGCTTGTCTGGATCCCTCTGGTAGAATGGACATTTTAAGCGCCGACTCTTGTTACTGGCAGGCGCTCTTCCCTTTTCCTTCTTCTCCCATTGTCTTTGTTCTCGTCCTTAGAAGATGCGTCACCTTCGCCATCTTCATTGTTTTCGCTGCGAAGCCTCTTCCGACTAGATTTGTTTAAATATACAGTGTTGCTTGATGGCTTGGATGCATCGCTGTTCAAATTGTTTCCAGAGGAGCTGTTCAAATGGGATTCATGTCCATCCATTAGTTCAGGTAAGTCTTCGCATTCGGCTAAGAGGAGCTCTGAGAACTCTTCTAGCAATGCTTCCTTCATCGTTGCAACTACATTTTTTGACTAGCTCTGGAATTTCCAATTAGATGATCAGGTCTTTTCACTCTGACGATCGTTGCGCGTGCTGTACTGTCACATTATCAGACGGCCTCTCTCAAATTGGGGTGCTGATGTCGGGAGTAAATCCCGGTAGGTGGGTACAGAGAATTTCCATTATGGTACATCAGCTCTCATTTGAACTCAAATCTATCCCGTTCTATAATTCTTCGCTGCTATAGGGCGCCTAGAACGTGGTTGCATCGTAGGCTTTAGGTATGTCTAAAGCGCTGCGACCGGAGTCTCCTCTCTCTAAATTAGCATCATTTTTCGTGGGTGAGATAATCTGGACATTGGATACTCTTGCGTTTGAACCCTCTAGAAAATGTACGGTAATAGTTCTTCCGTTATACAACATCAGCACGAGCGAAAGATTTGAGATTGGGGTCTGGCTTGGCACTTCGTCGTTCGGTGTAACCTGTTGAATCCCCGGAGGAGCTGGATGAAGCATGGGCAATGAATAGCTACCGGAATTTAGAGCTGGTGTAACTTCAGCTTTTAGTGTCGTATCAATAATTTCAAAGAGAGAAGATGGCCGTATGCTCCATGCAAGGGTAGAATTTGTCCAAACCCACGCCATACGATAAGTGCTGGAACGAACGCTTGCGTTTGTGCTGAGATTAGGGTGAGAATACAGTCATGGCTGAGCCTCATACAATTAGAGCACCGACCATCTTCAGTTTCCTCGAAGCCAGAGCATCGAATCTGCACATATATAGTCAAAGTTCATGTCGCTGGAGACGTCAAAGTTCTGATCTACTTTGTGCTTTTAGTAGTAGCGGCAGCTAATAGAGATACGGTGACGAGGAGCAGACGGCTGGTGTTCATGCGTCATGTGGTTTGAGGGGGTGATGCGCGAGTCCACTCATGAGGACCAGGCGGGCAGTAAAACTGTTGCGAGTAAGTATCTTCGTGTGACGCAATGTCTGACCCGGGCTCCTGCGATGATGTAATATGAGGAGAATGGGAAATATTAATCTACAATGAGCGGCAAGATCAGCGTAGCTTGAGTTGGAGATGAGGGGGGGAATGGAAGCGGCGGAAATTACAACGAAAAATACCATGAAGCGTTCCGGGAGCAGTGACAGTTGTAAATATTAGACAGAAAAACTAGACTTTTGTTCTCCGTTCATTCAGGCTGAAACGCAAGAAGAGATTCGCACAACAGTGCGAAGTGACTGTGCGTAAGCACGGCCCCGGGTTTCGATCAATGTTCGTCCAACAACACTGACGCGCCACATCGAGAAGGGCAGATGGGCTCGTTTCCTCGAAGGGAAGAATGTTGTACCAATAGAATGTTGTGCCATCCGCTGTCTAAGCCGCTTAGGATGAGCACCGGGTATCTCGTAAATCACTGACAGCGGCGCGTTCTTCCTCTCGAGCTATATGAGTGGTCGTTCTAGCATCTACTACTTTAACAGTGTAGTAACTTTTATTTCTTTCGGTAGTCGTTATTTTGTCATTGCGTTCAAAGGATACAGGTACAAACTAGTCTGCTTGTTGGCACATTGATAGGAATTCAACCACGCTCTGTTGAAGAGAGCGGGGGTAAACTGCTACGTGACGATACCTAGTTAGTGAGCATTGCACTGCTAAGGCTTAGTAGTCTATAGAGATCTTGGTATTGGGGCTTCAGAGGGCAAGCACGGAAGATAAAGCCTCCAAGAAAATTAGGCTGCGGAGCTTTCGTAGGTAGAAGGTAGCAGGATGGGAGGAAAGGACATTGGAATTAGTCTAAAATGAAGCCGACGACTCCTTACTACCATTAATAGACAGACAGCCGTACTTAGTCTAGTCCAACTTAAAGTAGGATAAGGTATCAAGGCGAAAAAACGCTGGTGTTTGAACCAATATTTTAATAAAGGCGCGAGCATGAATTTTCCCTATATCTGACTTCAAGTCCGGAAAAGGCATTGAGGGAGCAAGTAGATGCTCATTGGTGGCGTTTCATTGCAACCATACTATTCTAAGCTTTATAACCTTGTCGTACGTAATCCATCCTCTGCGCTCATCCATTACTTTCCAGCAACTTTCCCTTAGTCACTTCATTGTATTAATACATCTGGTATTTTTATTATTATTATTACATACGAGAAACCAGACAGCTATGAGTAGTGCTCTTAGTGATTGAAAATCGGCTATTAGGCAAGGGCAATTTCACTCTCCGTGCCCGCTCCGTTCAAGTAACGCATAGAGCGCAACAAACGTAATGTTTTCCCCTCCTGATGATGACACAATGTTAAATTGCTTTTCTTTAGCTGTTCGGTAATTTTCCAGTACGTCTCATTGCTGTTGGACTTGGGAACTTTGACTTCAATCTCCATCAAATGGAGCCGCCCGGCTGCCACGTCATCGAACGTAGCCTTGTAGCCTTCAATTTTCATCTTCCATTTCGGATTCTGAAACGGACCGAATGGAATGAGGCTCTCCCACGTGACTGGCTGATAATCTTCGGCGAACTCGATTTGTTCGTCGCTCCAGAGAGTTGTTCCATCCATGGGTGATCGCCTTTCACACGTGTAAAAAATATCAGAGCCATATCGGTCCCAGACGCAACCAGTTGTATCTTGGTCAACTGACTTGTCGTTTTTGTAATGAATTTTAACTGATGAGATATGCTGGCCCTTGTTGGTTTTCGTACGGAACGTGAGCCCTTGCCGAGTGTAAATCGGGGGTTTTGTATCGTAGTATGTGATGGGCGCTTGCTTGTACGGATCAGAGACATCCCCATTGAGCTTCTGCAGCACAACGAAGGGATGTTGGTCGCATAATGCCCATTGAAGGTGGATTTTGTCTTTTGATTTCGCTAGCGAGAGAGTAACAAGAAAAATGGAGACAAATAGAGCGTAAAACATCATGACTGACCTATGGAATGGTATGAAAAATGAAATTTGAAATAGCAAGATCAATTGCGGGGAGCACCATAGAAATAGATAAGACAGCTGCAGTGTATCGGTGGCATCGATTTAACATAGCCAATAGAAAGCGAATTTCGTTTCCGTACAAGCAACTAACACCTAATAGGACGCAGATCGTCCTTCCGAAGAACCGAAAAAAAGAAAAAAAAATTGACACGCACTGTTTGAATGCGGTGAGAATAACAAGTGGATGCAGAGCGGCGACAAAATGTGGAAGGACTAAATATCCGCACTAATATGTGGCGTGCGTTACCAGCTTATGTTTGAGGATTTCACCAATCGGGAAGCGAGTGTGTTGGGTGATCTAGTTACCACAAGCGAAGTTGGGTGCCACCCCCTGGCCTCGCAGACGCCTCCGTCGATCCCCCAATAGCTTTCCCGCCACTCCTATTCTACTCTTTTGGACGCCTCGACACCTTGGCACCCATAAATTGTGATAGTTGTGATGCATGGCGATATGCGAAGAACGCTGGTTTTATCGCCGTAAACATATATAGTAGAGCTTCTAACGCAATCCACAGCCGGTGCGACTACGCCACCACCTAACCGTGTGACGCCGACGCTGACGCCCTTGTGATCGGTGTGCGCATGACATATGGCCTAGAAAATCGATTGAGCGAAGGTTCGACACTTGCTCGCCAGAGCCTAGATGGCAAATGTACTCGTGGAAATCGAGTTGTGGCAGTATGTCGCTATTGCTAAATACTAGAACGCTGAAAGGCTCTTTGCATGCAATAGTTCTAGTCAGGTCTCTTAGTTAATGCTCCTGCTCGGGACCAACCCGTAAATACGAATTAAGTAAATAGAGGCTACTATAGTATAGATTTCTAGGTGGATAGCTGAATAGTGCGTTATATATCATATTATTAAGTAGAGATAATGATATATTTGTAATAGACTATGCTATGCCTAGTCCTAAGCTAGTAAGGAGATAGTCTAAAGGTAGTCTAGAGGTAGTCCAGAAACTGGATAATAGAAGTATATAAGTATTAAGGAAACTAATCCACCCCTTTTTTCCTTAGAGATATTTTATTTCTAATCAATACTTATATTTTTTTTAAACCTTAAAGCTAGTCTATTATATATTTACTATTAGCTTAGTTAAGGATATAGGTTAGCTAAACTATCTATATATAATAACCTAATAACTACTATATTCAGTACCCCATTTATATATCAATTCAGCCCAAAATTTCCTCCCCGTTACTACTATTTAGAGCTAACACTTATAGTATTTTCTGATTTAACTAAGGGGTATTATAAAATTAAAACTAAGAACTATATAAAGCACCCTTTATAGACTAATAAAAAAGGCGTGAAGAGGATAACTACCAGCACTTGATCTATAAACTAATAGTCGATAACGCTACGAGTTACGTAGACTAAGCGAATATAGCTACAGTAGAGTAGTACGTATAAATTATAAGATACCTAATTATCTCCTTATCCCAACGAAGTCAATATAATATAATAGCTCCTTTATAAGAGGTTAAGGCGTGGGTAGCTACCTCTCTAAGAGCCATGGTTCTCAGAGAGTTGAACCTACTGCCTACGCCATTCTCTATATAAAAGCTAGCTTCTATACTGTAATATCGAACATATAATATCCAACTCTTCTATATCCTTCCTAAAAGAGTTACAAAAGGCGAATATCTTAGGCTAGGCGAATACGCACTATACTACGTTGATTCTACTATAGCTATATCTCTAGGTAAGTATATACGAATAGTAAGTATAAAGCTAACTAAAATAGTACCCTATATTCCCTCTATCGCTGGAGAAACTTTATATAAAAGCGTAGAGTATATAAGAACAATAAGAGTAAAATAACTATTCCACCTAGCTAAAAGGTAGTCTCTATATAATAACGTTACTACCGACATCCTTTGGATACGATAGGAGGTCTAAAAGATCGATAAACTATTCGGCCAGCTCAGCAAGGAAGAGCTAATACTAGTCTACCAACTAGTATAGAGGCTTATAGACCTCTACTATCTTAATATAACCCTTATACTATTAAGCTTTAGAAAAGAATCAGGAATAAGAAATATATAAAGAGAGAATATAGTATAGATACGCTATATCTTTCGTAGGGCGAAGATTAATAGTCTAAATCCCTACTTAGGATGATAGCGCATCCCTCTATAGGTAAGGACAGGATACCTTACAAAGGTAAAGGGGGCGTCAGAATAGTTATATACTTAAATCAATAAAAACATTCACACTGAAAAGCACATGTTACCACCTAGAAAAAATAAGGAATAATAAGAAAATGACCCTTATCAATGGTTCAGAACCATTACAGCGACGCGGGCGGCTAACACTTATAAACGTCCAAACTAGTGATGAACCTCCATAGCTCCTCCCCTGGCTGCGGGTCAACCGGTAGAACACCTATAGAACTATCTTCCGTGGCCCTAATCTTCGTCCGATAAGTGACCTGTAATATACCTGCGCCACAGTCCGATAAAATTACATTGTCGGATACATTAGGATTTGATTCTCGTACGAACCGTCCATACACTGGACCTGGGATGCTGATACCGTTTACGGCCTGCGTGGAGTTTTCAGCTCCTAATTCGCGTATCCAAGCGATCGAAGGTCGAGATGGAAAATAAGGAGCGGGAAGAGAGGGGCTTACGGCTACGCCAGCTCCATGCCAATTATATTGAGCCTGCACAGTTAACGTCGCATTCTTGTCAATCTGCGTATAACCCATAACCTGCATGGCTTTATCATTCACCATAACTCTTCCAGGCTCGTCGAGTGTAATGTTATAGTATGCGATACAAATAGCGGTTGTGCTTGAGATAGGGACACCGGGGCCGTAGTAAGGGTTGAAAGTGTCAAACTCCTGGATAAAAGAGGCTGAATTTCCGCCGATCATGCTGCTCCCGGTGCCAGGCGCACAGTTAGGGCCAGTGTAGCTTACGGAGGCGATGCGTGCTTGGTTTGCGAGAACACGATAGAGGGTCGTTGCAAGGAAGAATAAGTGGAACAACATGATGGAAAGCTTGAGGTTCGTTTTCAGGAATCTATCGTATGACGAAAGTTCCTGTTAATATAATGTTCAAGTCTGCCTTACAGCATAAGACCGAGTGTTACCTCGGTATACTAGATGTTACTATGCCTTTGGAGGTACATTAGTATTTCCCGGTTTTACATATAGCAATAGTGTAAGACAATATAAGGTGGTTCTCGGCTTCGTATTCGTTAGTACTGCAATAAGTACTAAATGAATTTGACCAACTCGACCAATCAGCATCGACTTGGCATTACAGCGTAGTATAACCACTTTATTACTAGTTATTACTTAATTATTATACAATATTAGTCACTATCTTTCATTCTGAATTCCTTCCATAATTTATCATTCTTTATAAAGACCCTTAAAGTTCCCTTTAAGACTTTTCTGTTTAATACAGTACTTACGCCAGTAAATAGGTTTTCATATCTAAAGCAAGCTCGAAATCACTCAGTAATATTAGTCGCAGTACGTTACAGGGAATTATGAATAAGGGAAAATTGAAACAAAATGGTCAACGCGATATACCGAGGGAAGCAAAACAATAAGAAAAAAAAGGCGAACATCGCAAGGAAAGGATGTAGAATGAGAAATAGAAAATAATTAAGGCCAGTTTATGGCCGATACACGTCGAAAGCACTAGGACAAGAGACATTCAAAGGACAAGGAATCTCTAACCCCTTCGTTGTCGCTTTCGGGCTGCTGGCGTCAGGAAATCACTGCTCCTAGATCAAAATTGGTGGAACAACAATATTAGGCCTAGGTGAGGACATTATACGAGAAGGATTGCATGTCTGGGAGACATAGCTAGCGGTGGAGGAATCTCGAATGAAATAGTGGAGCGCTAGCCGGATACATCTCTCAGCACAGCCTCCGCCACAAATACACCGCGTTCTCAGCTGAGACGCCTAGCCCAGGCGTCATAAAAAGCTTTTCTCTCTTTAAGCTTTTAACAGTTGTTCTCGCCCTTCTTAGAAGCTCCTAAATCCCCGTACAATTAACAAATCACAATAAGTATTATAAGTCATATACTGCAAAGCTAACGTTGTAGCAAGAGGTTCTGGGCAGCATCACCCTATCCTTAATTTGTCTCCATGAGTCTTCTAAGAAATAAAGCCTAAAATATCATTACAGATACATAAATCATGAGGCTAATAAACGCACGGACTTTCAAGTTGGTCGAATGTACTGGCAAGATACCGCCTTACGCTATCCTATCGCACACGTGGGGTTCTGAAGAGGTATCCTTCGAGGACTTCCGCATACGCACCAGATGGGCCAAGAGAGGAATCACCAAAATTGAGAAGGCGTGTGCACAGGCGCGCCGCGACGGACTCGAATACCTATGGGTAGACACCTGTTGTATTGTTCAATCTAGCAGCGCTGAACTTGGAGAAGCCATTAATTCCATGTATAAATGGTACCAACGAGCGGAAGTTTGCTACGCTTTTCTAGAGGACTATTCTCAGAATGAGGAGCCAATATCTATGATCGATAGCGCGCGAAGCATATCGTCTTCTCCTTCGGAATCCTTGTCGTCGGTTACAAAGCAACCTGACAAGAAGGTTTCCGAGTTTGAAGCCTCAAAATTTGCACGAAGCCGCTGGTTTACAAGAGGCTGGACTTTACAGGAGCTGATAGCTCCGCGTAATGTCGAGTTCTTTGACAAAGACTGGTCAAGAGCCGGGGATAAGAAAACCTTAACATATCTCATCCACTGCATCACGGGCATCGATGGCTATGTCCTTCAAGGAGGGCAGATTCAAGATGTTTCGGTCGGCCAACGTATGAGCTGGGCTGCTGGTCGACAAACAACCCGCATAGAGGACATTGCTTACTGTCTTCTTGGGATTTTTAACGTCAACATGCCGCTGCTCTACGGCGAGGGAGCTAGAGCATTCATGCGTCTTCAGGAACAAATACTTCAAGAATCAAATGACCAGACACTTTTTGCATGGCGTGCGGACAAAACAAAAGTCACATCACCAGACAATCCTTCCATAAGCGGGCTTCTGGCGCATTCACCAGACGAGTTTGCCAACTTCCGGTCTCCAGACTATGACAAGTTTCGCGGGCTACTGGAGTGCCAACGGCAACCATATGACAATGTACTCCGTGTTTACGGTCTTGCATCGCTAGAAAAGCCTATCATAATAACGAACCGAGGCCTCCGAGTAGTTGCGCCGGTATTAGACAGGAACCCGTCCAATCCGATGAAATCAATAATTCTGTCCCTAAATTGCAGCTTTGGTGGAGCTCCTGATAAAACTGTCGGACTCTATCTTGAGAGAATCGATGGTAACCGATGGGCGCGTGTCAACACCACGGCATTGTACGATGCCGATTCTGGCGCCCCTGAAGAGATTATTTACGGTTTCCGGTCCACGGATGAGATCCTACGCCATAATGTTGAAGGGTTTCCTGGTACACTGTTGATGGGACCCGCAGACCAAAACGTCGAGCACTCTTTGGCATGGTGGGTTCCCGACGAACGACGAACCCATGACTTCATAGTCAAGCCTTGCGCCATTTTGCATGCTATTTACTTACCTTGCACTTGGATTGATACCGAACTCGGAAACATGAGTGTCCAGGGATTATACGTCTTAGGCGAAGGGGAGCACACCCGACCTATGAGCTGTCACAACATTTCGCCTGGCCAGAAATCGTACTTACTGATCAAGATTTCGCCCCACGCAAGAGTCGGTATACTGCTCAGATCCCAGTCGGGCACAGACTGCATCGTTGTTGTCGCAGGGCTTACCCAAAAACCTGACCAGACAGAATGTTCGTGTACCTGTTGGTCAACGGCGCAATTCTTTTTGCACTCAACTCTGTCGTTCGACCCAAGAACGCTCACAGCGATTATAAAAGGCGCGCACAGGCTCAAGTCCGGTGAGAGCGATGCTGGTAGCGTCGCAAAATTCACGAAAGGCTCCAAATGGTATGAATTCTCATTGTCAATCAGAAAGAAGAACATTGGCCCATTTAGAGCTTGGGTGTTTGACTTCCAGGGTGTGAAATCCATTAGCAGGTCAGATGCTTGGATTGTTCAGACTTTAAAATCCATCAAGCCCCTCTCACTCCTTCCTTGATAACTCTATATTCTATACAAAGGGTTTTTACTGAAAAGTAAACTCCAAGAGTAACTTATGCGCCAACAGTTATATATGTAAGATGATATATTACATGGTCCCGGTATTCTATCTTGATATGGTTTTATGGGTTGGCATCTGCTAGTGCTCAAGCAATAGCTACGCTTCGGCTATAAGCAATAGAGCTGCTATCCGGTGTCGTGCAGAGCATCAGTGTACTAAAAGGATACGGATTGTTCAAGGTTGGGAGATTGCTAGAACCATCATCTATATAGAGCAGGGCCATTGTGCGTTCTTCGTCCACGCTCGCCTGCAGCTTTGCTTACGTAGCATTTCTGTATATAATACTGGCTCGATCAAGCCCGGCCCATTATATATAGAATTGTAGGACTTACGTCGCTATGAAAAGTTTAAAGTATACGTTTACATATATAGGTTCAGTCCTATTAATAGAAATCATCTTTTATTTTTTTCAACTGGGTTTTATATTAATTTACATATAATTATTTGAAATATTTACAGATCATCAAGACCGCTTCTGCCGACTACGTTAATGTGGCGCGCTCCATGACGGGCTATGTGGATGACCAAGGTGCCGCAAGCTCCTTTGAGCCCCTAACACTATATAGGAAACATCGGATGACATATTCAGCTTGCGATTTTTTGGTCTAGCAGTCACGGAGATGTCGCTCTTCTTTTGATTATTGATTAGAGATGATGATTTTACCAAGATGGCGACCGGCGCGGATATGAGACAAGGCAGCCGGAACATTATCGAAGCTAAAGAGGGTTATGAAGTGAATGGGTTTAACGCTATCTATATCAACTAGGGTGAAGAGTTCATCGAATAGCGGAGGCAATTTGTCGTTGGCGATGTCCTTAGTGGAAGATATGTTAACTACATAGAACGAACAGTTTCGACCAAAAGGTCCTATAGCCAAGGTGTCATGGTCTAAGATATCTCTCTTCCTAATTTCCACCATGATACCCCCATTCACGATGATGCGCTAGGGCTCGTCAAGCAGATCGCCCACGAGTGGCTTAAGAACAACACCAACACCGTAATCGCCAGCCGCATAGAGGATCTCGCTCGCAAACTTGGTATTTCGAGAGGACATATAGCTTCGTGAAAATACTGTATCATAGGTGTCCTCTAAGTACTTTTTCTTCTTCTCAGTGCCAACTGTGATATAAACTTCTACCTTCCTATATGTGGCTAGCTCGACATCCGCGATGCTAATGCCACTTGTGGCCGAATGAATAAAAACTCTTTGTCCTTATTTAAGCCCTCCCAGATGGTAGAGCCCATATAACGAGAATAGGAGGGGATAGTGGCAGTTTCCACAAGAACATGGACACGGTCTCTAGGTTTGAATTTAGTGAAATTGAGGCCTACACGGTTCTTGTTCCGCAAGAAGCCCTCTAGAATACTGAGACAATCTACGTATAGCTACAACTGTGCTCTAGTGCTATGGAAGTCCCGGCTAATGGTGTCGGCACCCTCGATCTCTAGCCGCTTGAAATTGTTCATCGTCTTATCTAGAACAAGCTTCTGTACGTAGAGATTAGCATTGCGCTCTTTGCTTCCTCTAGGGGCTTGCGAAACTTGCGTAATAGCCCGACCGGTTGTGGGGCTGGCGCTACGCTAAATATCAAGGGTTGTAAGTTTAGCTCTATCATCCTCGCGACGAGTAATGAAGAAAAAACTATTAGTTATAGTGAAGAGAGGTTCTGTATCTTCTGATCCTGAGTCTACAGAGCTACCAGATGTGCCTGAAATGTCCAGTTGCTGGCCATGTCAATGAAACCATCCTTGAAACGCAGTAATAAAGTGAGGACGGTGTTGGGGTAATCTTTCAGGGTTTGTAATGCAGTTCGAGCCGTACTTGCCATAGTCCTGACTCCGGTCTTTATTCTGAGAAGATCATAGACTGCGTCATCCGATAGGTTCAATCCATCCATCTCTTTACCGATTTCGATGTGCACGAATCTGGGCACAGCCTTGGCCTTATAGCTGGTCTCGATGCTGGCCAGAGGTTTGGCGCCGAGGGAAGTAGACTTATACTGAGCATAGGCAGCTCTAGTTTCTAAGAGAAAATTCACCACTGATACCTCCAAACTAAAGACTTGAATCGTCCAAGCCCGTGAGATTGATCTTAAGAACCCTAAGGGCGGAATTCTTATATATAAAGTCTACGACTAGCGCGATACCTACTATTTAAATTATATAATAAAGTCTATAACTAGTATAATAACTACTAATTAGATTATATAATAAAGTTTATAGGTAGTATAGATTCTACTAATTAGGATAAGTATATTATTAGAGAAAAAGGCGCCTATAGAAAATCTCTTATTATTAATTTAATCTTTAATTATATAAGGACGGGTATAGGCTCCTATATTAAGTATAAATAATAAGGTAAGTTAGCTCTATTTTAACTATACTAAGATAAGGAAGAGAATAGGTATAAAGATTTAGTAAGATTATATAGTATTTAAACTTATTAATATACTAATATTCTACTTTAGTTAGGATTCTATTAAGGCTTTAGATAAAAGACCTAATTATATAATAAAACTATATAATAAAAATAATTATATAATAAAGTAGTCTATTATATTACCCTTCTCTAAGGGAGGTTTATCTTTAAGTTTTATAATCCTTCTTCTTTACTTCCTTTTTAGTATTTAAGTTGAATATCTTTAATTTACTACCTTATTATCTTTATCTATTATTATTATGTTCTTATCTTCTTTATAGGCCTTTAACTAGACTAATAGTTATACTAGTAGGCTAGGCTTCTCTAGGTAGGCTTTTATCGCGCCTAGGTATATCGCGTATAGCTCTTCCTTACGCGCTTCTAGCTTATCCCTTTAAGAAACTTAATTCTAAGACTAGAACCTTAGTCTTCTATTCTTCTATTCTTCCTATAGAACTAGATCTCTAGGAGCTCTAGTTCCTCTATATATAGCTTCTACTTAGCTCTCCTTCTATAGGATTAACTCTTTTACTCTACTTCCTCTACTTACTCCTATAGTTATAAGCCTAGCACTTCTTTAAATATAGGAAGGTTCTCCCTATAGATATAGATTCTCTATAAGCT
>Ga0247757_10001217_pt1 | contig 18146 bp, 19 predicted proteins | sample UWRJL126311R4_FD_180929 | JGI IMG/M metagenome (GOLD analysis project Ga0247757, IMG submission 180929) | Plant litter microbial communities from Arlington Agricultural Research Station in Wisconsin, United States - UWRJ-L126-311R-4 | ecosystem: Environmental > Terrestrial > Plant litter >... | reverse complement strand
GTCGTATACCCTTTCTCTCCCCAAAGGCTGTTTACACCAAGATCTTTCTTGTATCCGGCTTCATCAAAAGGCGCTTTGGCCATTTGTTTTCTTTCTTCAGGAGTTGATTCCACCACATCATCGTAAAAACCGGGAATGGTGATATGATTATTCTCATCATGACAACCCGCGATCATTTTCGCCAGCATCGTAACGGGGTTGGCAACAGCGCCACCGTATACCCCGCTATGCAGGTCGCGGTTAGGGCCTGTTACTTCTACCTCGATATAACTCAGGCCGCGAACACCGATATCGATCGATGGCGTGTCCATGCTCAACATAGAAGTATCGCTGATCAGGATAACATCCGCTTTCAGTAATGCTTTATTCTCTTTTACAAAAGTTGCGAGGTTAGGACTGCCCACTTCCTCTTCTCCCTCGATCAGGAATTTCACATTGGCGGGCAGGGTATTTGTCTGCACCATTGTTTCCAATGCTTTTACATGCATGTAAAACTGGCCTTTGTCATCGCAGGAACCGCGTGCATAGATCTTGCCGTCTTTGATCACAGGCTCAAATGGTCCGCTGTGCCAGAGTTCGAGTGGATCGGCTGGTTGAACATCGTAATGTCCGTAAACAAGTATGGTAGGTTTTGATGGATCGATGGTCTTCTCACCGTATACCACGGGATGGCCTGCTGTTGGATAGATCTCGACCTTATCTGCCCCCGCTTCCAGCAAACGTTTTTTTACGGCTTCGGCGCAACGCTCCATATCGGGTTTGTGTTCGCTGCGCGCGCTGATGCTGGGTATGCGCAATAATTCCAGCAGTTCATTCAGAAAACGCTCTTTGTTCTTTTCCTGGTAATCTTTCCAAACCTGCATAATCGGGGTTTTAGAGGTGAGAGGCAAAATTAAGTACGAAGCTCGAAAATTACGAATTACGAATTACTAATTACGAAGTACAAAAAATCCAAAAAATCGTAATTCGTACCTCGTAATTCGTCATTCGCTTTTTTGGATCTATAAATGGTGTTTCTGATTCGACAGCACATTTTCCATCGTCCACTCCAGCCTTTTTTCGAAGGGATGTTGTCTTACCGGGCAGTCGGGTTTGATGCAGATGGGGCAGCCCATGGGCAGGCAGCCATCAGTATGAACGAACAGTTCGATGGCATCGCCGAATTCCCGCTGGATAAGTTGGGCAAGCGCATCAATTTCTTCATGCGCCTGGTGCACATTCAGGTACCACGGTACGGTAAGATGGCAGTCGATATGCAGCAGGCTGCCGTATTTGATTACGCGCAGATTGTGCATGTCTACCCAGTTTTCGCGGCGGTTCTCGTTCAGTATTTTGATGAATTTCTGCAGCAGCTGTATATCCGCTTCATCCATAATGCCAGCCAGTGATGCGCGGATGATTTTATAGCCATTGTAGATTACCACGGCGCTCATCACCAGGGCAATGGCCTTATCCAGCCAGTACAGGCGGGTGAAAAGTATGATCACCAGACCCGCAACAATTGCCAGTGTTGTATAGGTATCTACCTGCAGATGCCTGCCACTGGCTTTCAGTGCGAGAGAATTGTTCTTTTTGCCGATGCTGTAGCAAATGGTGCCTGCAATAAAATTGAGTGCGGCCGTAATGCCCACCAGCAACAGACCGGTATCGAGTTGTTCTATCGGACTTTCATCGATGAAGTTGAGAACCGTCTCATAAATGATCATGATGCCCGCAGCCACGATCAATCCACCTTCTACCGCCGCTGATACAAATTCTGCTTTGCCATGGCCATAGGGGTGATCGAGGTCGCGGGGTTTGGCTGCTACATATAAACTATATAAACCGATAAACCCGGCAATCACATTCACGATACTTTCCAGCGCATCGGTCAGAATAGCCAGCGAATGGGTGAACTGGTAAGCAATGATCTTCGTGAGAAACAACACGACTCCCAATACAGTAATCCAAAGCTGGACCCGGAAGTTTTGTCTGGAAGATTGCAGGCGATTGAGTTTAATGTAAAGGTAGAAGAGTATTTATTATGTTGAATTTTAAATGTTAAATGTTGAATGATTTTTTCTTTCTTTCATCATTCAACATTTAAAACACAACATTCAAAATAATAACTAAATCAGTTCTATTGAGTAATTAATAGCGCAATGTTTAGACAGCATCGCTGAAATACCGCAGTATTTATCGTGAGATAAGGCTGCTGCTTTTTTTACTTTATCGAGGTGTTCTGCAGTTGTATCAACCTTATAAACCATGTTCACATACTTGAACACTTTTGGATGGTCGGTGGTTTGTTCTGCTTCGGCTTCTATCTCGAGCCTGGTAAAAGGAACTTTCATTTTGGTGATGATCTCTACCACATCCATCCCGCTGCAGGCACTGAGTGTGCCGAGTAACATTTTCTTCGGGTTCATGCCGCTACCCAGTCCGCCGCCCTCTACTGTTGTATCAATTCTTACGGTATGCCCACTGTCGGCGGTGGCATCAAAAGCCAGCGCGGATACCCATTTGGTTGTTGTTTTCATGGTGGTGAATTCAAAAGTCAAAAATCAAAATGCAAAATTAAGCAATTGGTTTCACGCAAAGGCGCTAAGAAAGCAAAGACGCAAAGGGTTTTGAAATCCCTTTGCGTCTTTTTCCTGCGTCTTTGCGCCATTGCGTGAAATATTTCTTCTAATTACAATGCTGCTTCGTATCTCTTCTGCACAAAATCCCAGTTCACCAGATTCCACCAGTTGTTGATGTAGTCCGGGCGTTTATTCTGGTATTTGAGGTAGTAGGCATGTTCCCATACATCCAGACCCAGTAATGGTGTTCCTTTCAGATCGCTTACATCCATCAATGGATTATCCTGGTTGGGCGTGGAGCCGGTCTGCAGTTTTTTGTCGTTGTTTACCACCAGCCAGGCCCATCCGCTGCCAAAGCGGTTTTTGCCCGCATCGGAGAACTGTGTTTTAAAGGCGTCAAAAGAGCCAAAAGCCTGGTCGATAGCGGTGGCCAGTGCACCTGAAGGTTTGCCTGTAGCACCGGGGCGCATGCATTGCCAGAACAATTCATGGTTATAATGCCCGCCGCCATTGTTGCGCATCTTGGCTGTATGTTTCGATGCGCTGCGTAAAACGGATTCCAGGGAGGCGCTTCTTACATCGATCTTTTCTTCCGCTACAGCATCCGCCAGGTTTTTGGCATATGCTGCCGCGTGTTTGCTATAGTGGATCTCCATTGTCATGGCATCGATATAGGGTTCGAGTGCCGCGTATTGATATGGTAAAGGTTGCTGTTGGTAGGGTGTACCTGGAACATCTTTGATAAAAGGGCTCCATGACGGAAGCAGGGTGGCGGCAATGCCGGCTGCACCGGTTGTTTTAATAAACTCACGGCGTGTGCTGTTACGGTTTGACATGATTGGGGTATTTAGATTTAGGTTGACTTTCTTGCAGCCTTAAAATTAGCCAAAAAACGCTTCAAGTTTTTGAAACTGCGGTAATAGAATTCTTTGTTGAACAGTTGCGAATCGTGCATCGCCTTGTAAGTAAGGAACAGGCCGATGGGTATCAGGAGGAAGGTAGATAGCCACATCCCCATTAACGGGCTCATGGTTTCCGATTTCACGAATTTCTCGCCAAACGTATTAAAGAGGTGAAATACCACGAAGAAGATGATCGCAAACACCAACGGCAATCCCAACCCGCCCTTCCGTATAATGGAACCCAGCGGCGCGCCGATCAGGAACATCACAAAACAGGCAACGGATAAGGTCAGTTTTTTATGCCATTCGATCTCATGAGACAATAACTGTTTGTATCGTTCCCGGTAATCATCTGCTATGACCGACAGGTTACCCTTAATGCTGGCCAACTGGTTAATAGCGGCATCCATCACACGTGTTTTAACGGAATCGGGAAGGATCTCGTTGAAATCTTTTGCTTTTTTGAGTGAACTATCGTTTACCGCCACTGTCCATCCCGAATCCGCATATTTTCCAAAACGCAGGTAAGGGTTTACCTCGCGGGAGGTGCGCATACGGTAAAAACTGTCCACATTCCTCATAGAGTCGATGGCCGTGTTCAGTTGCCGTATACTCAACATTTTTGGGTCGTAGAAGACGCTGTCACCAGTTTGTTTCAACTGGAAGCTATTGAGGTCAAATACCTTCTTGTATTCTTTAAAACCCATCCTGGTAAACTGGGTATTGGTGGTTGCGCGTTGTCCTTCTTCTTCGTACCGCCAGCCGTTGCGCAGGATAAATTCCAGGAAACGTTTATCAGGCGTCACACGCATGATCCCGCTTTCGGCTACCAGCATATTATCCTGGAGGTTCTTTGTCTTTTCAAAAATGACCACACTCTTGATAACACTGTCATTCTTTTCTTTTTTACCGATCTTGATCACATAACCTTCGATCTTATCAAAAAACACTCCTTCCTTAATATCAAAGGCAGGCTTGCTGACAATGATATCATATTTAAGCGCAGATAATTTCAATTGCACATAGGGAATGATGTTATTGGCAAACAGGAAAGCCAGTCCGCATATAAATATGGTAAAAATGGTCAGCGGCCGCATAAACCGCAGCAAAGGAATACCCGATGCCTTGATCGCCACCAATTCAAATGTTTCACCGAGGTTGCCAAAAGTCATGATAGAAGAAAAAAGCAATGCCAGGGGCAATGCCAGTGGAACCCAGAACAGGGTTACCAGCCCCACCAGTTTCAGGATCACCAGCAGGTCAAGGCCTTTGCCTACCAGGTCGTCGATATACAGCCAGAAGAACTGCATGGTAAGTACGAACAGGGAAATGATCAGGGCAGCGATAAAAGGACCAATAAAAGAACGGATGATGAGTATGTCTAGCTTTTTTATCACTTTGGCTGCTTAATATTGTCTATGGGTCAAACAAAAATAGTGCTTTCACCAGATGAACTCGAACTGGTTACCAATGCGGGCTGGATTTTAACAAAGAACGCCATCATTGAAAAAGTGTATGCATTGTTTGGCGTTCTGAGCGATTCCTATCGCGACTCGCTGGGAAAATATCCGCTATTAGTCGAAGCAGCCGGTAGCCGCGCCCCCAAGATTTCCAAGGGGGAACAATACGAAGGATTGCCCTGGGTTATGCTCGATTACCCGCGCAACTATGTTGCGGATGATGCATTCGGTATCCGCAGCTTTTTCTGGTGGGGTAATTATTGCAGTATTACCCTTCAGTTATCGGGTATTTACCAGCAAAAGTTCACACCTGCAATTACAGCATGGATGCAGCAGCCACCGGCGGATTGGTTTATAGGGAATGGTGATGATCCATGGAAACACCATTTCCGCAACGACAACTATACACCGCTGCTTGAATGGCAGGGTGATATACATACGCTGCCATTCATTAAGCTTGCGAAACGCATCTCATTACACGAATGGAATTCGGTGGATGATTTTTTTGTAAACCAGTACAGGGAAATAACCGCAATGCTTACCGCAGTGGATTAAGCACCCAGGCGATGGAATAATTCCTTGATCTGCGACTGCCATAACTGGCTCTGGTCCTTGATCTCGCTTTTCTCAGCAAAATCTTTGATGATCAGGATTGTCTGGTTGGATATTTCTGTCTTCTCTATGCGGAATTCAAAATATTCGTTCTTATCAGTATGCTGCCAATGGTACCTGATGAATTTGTCCGCTTCTTTATCTAATACATCCGCTTTGTCTGGCGCCTGTCCATTCCATGAAAAACTGTACACACCTTCCCATTCATCCACTTTATCAGCAAACCATTCCTGCAAACCGGCAGGTGTAGCTAAAAATTCATACAAGATCGCAGGTGAACATCTAACAGGAAATTCGATTGTAAATAATTGCTTCTTACTCATTACTGTCTCTTTAATCGATCATCATCGGAGGTCTGCAATAATATTAAATAATCCCTCGCATCCAAATGTTTTTTTAAGTCTGGCAAGAGCCGCGAGACCCCAATCCGGTAAATCAATGTTGCACCACTGCTAATCCATTAATTTTCAGTGATTTGCGGGCGATATTTTTTTTGTGGGGATTTAAAAAAATCTTACATTGCTATGTAGCTGAGTTCGTGACGCAGGATCTCCCCCCAATTAAGATTCCTAAACAAACAAACAATACAACCAAAACTACCTGCACATGAGTATGCGTCAACTCAAGATCACGAAGTCTATCACTAATCGTGAGTCTCAAAGTCTGGAGAAGTATTTGCAGGAGATCGGTAAAGTAGACCTGATCACTCCCGAAGAAGAAGTGCAACTGGCTATGCGTATCAGACAGGGAGACCAGGCCGCGCTGGACCGCCTCATCAAATCCAATCTTCGTTTTGTGGTATCTGTGGCCAAACAGTACCAGAATCAGGGCTTAACACTTCCCGACCTGATCAATGAAGGAAACCTTGGCCTCATCAAAGCCGCCCTGCGTTTTGATGAAACAAGGGGCTTTAAATTCATTTCTTATGCTGTTTGGTGGATCCGCCAGAGCATTCTTCAGTCCCTGGCCGAACAAAGCCGTATCGTCAGGCTCCCATTGAACAAAGTGGGTCTGACCAACCGTATCAGCAAAGCCTACCAGCAACTGGAACAGGAATTCGAACGGGAGCCAACCCCCGAAGAACTGGCTGATATGCTGGAAATAGGGATCGAAGAAATTACTGCCACCATGAGTGTGGGCTTCCGCCATGTAAGTATGGATACCCCCTTGTCTGATGGAGAAGAAGGCACCCTGCTCGACCTGATGGAAAACCCCAATGCTGAAAAAACCGATGAACAGCTGGTTCACCACGAGTCGTTGCGCATGGAAATCGAGCGCAGCCTGCGTACGCTTACCGAGCGCCAGAAAGAAGTGGTATGCTATTTCTTTGGTATCGGTGTAGACCATCCGCTGAGCCTGGAAGATATCGGCGAAAGATTCCATCTCACCAGGGAGCGGGTGCGGCAGATCAAAGACAAGGCGATCACCAAATTACGCAGCACCAATCGCTCCAAACACCTACGCTTCTATCTCGGATAAAAGAATTTTAATTATGATTAATATGATTGGGTTGGCGTGTTAATCCTCCGCATCAATACGCTATGACCGTATTTTAATTCCAATTATATTTGCATCCCAGCAAAGTGAATATGACCTTGGTTGTATTCACTTTTTTGTTGGTATGAAAGACAATCTTTGGTATTCCGAAATTACCCATAAAATTATCGGGGCTGCTATGCTGGTGCATAGCCATCTCGGGGGCGGAAATTATACTGAAAACATCTTTCATCGTGCCCTTTTGCTGGAACTTACTGAGGCGGGAATCATTTTTGAAAGCGAAAAGGAACTCCCCGTTTATTATAAGCAACAACTTATCGGTAAGAAAAGGGTGGATATTTTCGTAGAGAATAAAATACTTGTAGAACTGAAGGCGATAGGCGAGTTTGAAAAAATACATTTCAATCAAATCATCAATTACCTGAAGGTTTTTAATCTGGAAGTAGGTCTTTTGATAAATTTCGGTACATCCAGCTTGCAAGTGAAACGTGTTGTAAATAATGAATACAGGTCTGATCCGGATAAAATCCGTAAAATCATACCCCTAATCCCAAAATCTGTGTTCCATGTTCAATTCTTTAAGTGAGAAGCTCGAATCAGCGTTTAAGAACCTCAAAGGCGAGGCCAGGATCAATGATCTCAATATTGCCAATACCGTAAAAGATATCCGCCGCGCATTGATCGATGCCGATGTGAACTTTAAGATAGCCAAGGAGTTCACCGATAAGGTGCGTGATAAGGCCACGGGAGAGAAAGTGATCAACGCGATCAGTCCCGGCCAGCTGATGGTCAAGATCGTGCAGGATGAGTTGACAGATTTGATGGGTGGTGAAGAAGCCGTCTTCAATGCCAATGGCAACCCGGCAGTGATCCTGATCGCGGGTTTACAGGGTAGTGGTAAGACCACTTTTACCGGTAAGCTGGCCAATTACCTGAAAACAAAGGGAAAATCTGTATTGCTGGTAGCCGGTGATATTTACCGCCCCGCGGCGATAGACCAGTTAGGTGTATTGGCAGAACAGGTGGGTGTAGACGTTTACAGTGAACGCGAGAGCAAAGATGCTGTTGCTATCGCCCGGAACGCGATCAAAGAAGCAAAGGCAAAAAACAAGAATGTGGTGATCATCGATACCGCCGGCCGTTTGGCAGTGGATGAAGCGATGATGACCGAGGTGGCCAATATCAAATCCGCAGTATCTCCCAACGAAATATTATTCGTGGTGGATTCAATGACCGGTCAGGATGCGGTAAATACTGCCAAAGCCTTTAACGACCGTCTTGATTTTACCGGTGTTGTACTCACCAAACTCGATGGTGATACCAGGGGTGGTGCTGCGCTGTCGATCAAATACACAGTGAACAAACCGATCAAGTTTGTGAGCAGCGGCGAGAAGATGGATACACTCGATGTATTCTATCCTGCCCGTATGGCACAGCGGATATTAGGTATGGGTGATATCACTTCACTGGTAGAAAAAGCGCAGGCGCAGTTTGATGAAGAGCAGGCCAAAAAACTCGAGAAAAAGATCCGCAAAAACCAGTTCGATTTCCAGGACTTCCTCGACCAGTTGCAGACCATCAAGAAAATGGGTAACCTCAAAGACCTCATGGGGATGATACCCGGCGTAGGTAAAGCGGTAAAAGACATCGATATCAACGACGACGCTTTCAAAGGCATCGAAGCCATGATCAGTTCGATGACCCCTGCCGAAAGGGCCAACCCGGATCTGCTCAGTCCAAGCCGCAAACAGCGTATCGCCAAAGGATGCGGAAAAGAACTTGCTGAAGTGAATGCCTTTATGAAGCAGTTCGAGCAGATGAAGCAAATGATGAAAATGATGAATAACATGCCGATGGGAGGAAGGTTTCCTGGCATGAGGCGGAATTAATAATTAGTAATTAATGATTAATAATTATTGATAATATAAGCAAAAAGCCGTTGTTTATTAATTAATTACTAATTCTAATTATTAATTGTTAATTATTAATTACTAATTATTAGTTTTGCCGTCCGATCATTCTTGATTGGATTAACCAGATTAATTAACGCCTTTAAATGTCTATTTAACATGGCAGTAAAAATGAGATTGCAGAGACACGGCAGTAAAAAACGCCCATTCTACTTCATCGTAGTGGCCGATGCCCGTGCACCAAGAGATGGTAAGTTTATCCAGAAAGTAGGAACTTACAATCCATTAACCGTACCCGCAACTATCCAATTGGATCGTCAAAAAGCCCTTGAGTGGCTGAATAAGGGTGCGCAACCTACCGACACTGTTCGTCGGATCCTTTCTTTCAAAGGCGTATTGTACCTGAAACACCTGTTGCGTGGTGTGAAACTGGGTCTGTTCGATGATGCTACCGCTATGACCAAATTCCAGGCATGGCACAACGAACACGAAGCCACTATCACCCGCCGCAATGAAGAGCACAGGAAAACACAGCGCGCAAGGAAAGCGTATGTTCCAGTTGTAAAGAAAGTAGAGGCCAAACAGGAAGAAGCTTCTTCTGAAGGCACTACTGAAGCATAATATTTCTATGCGAAAGTCATTAAAGACCCGGAACGTTCCGGGTCTTTTTTGTCTGGGGGATGAATTGGGCTATGGTTAAATTGCTGCATGGTTACATTGATGTATGGTTACATTGTTGACTTGCATCAGCTACCTTAACCAGTAACAATGTAACCATGCAGCAATATAACAATGGCACAATACAACCAGCTCCGCCCAATCATATCCCGCAAACACAAAGTCAAAACAAATCATCATAATCCGTGATCGAATACATACACATAGGAAAACTGGTTGCCGGTTTTGGTCTGAAAGGAGAGCTGATATTGAAACATGCTCTTGGAAAAAAGACCTTGCTCAAAGGCATCGAAGCATTATTCGTAGAGGAAGTAAAAGGGTCTTACCTGCCATATTTTGTAGAATCATCCAAAACAAAAAATGAGGAAGAAACCTATGTAAAGCTGGAAGGCATCAACACACGCGAATCAGCCGCAAGACTGGTTTCCAAAAACGCCTGGTTACTCGAGGCCGATTTCCGGAAACTGGCAGGCAAGGCATCCGCTATTTCACTACTGGGTTACCACGTATTCAGCGGTGAGGAAGACCTCGGCCCGGTAGAAGAAGTGATCGAGCAACCTCACCAGGTATTACTCCGCATCGACCTCGAAGGCAAGGAAGCTTTAATACCCTTACACGAAGCAAGCCTTCAGCAGATCGATCACAAAACCAAACGGGTGTATGTGGAGTTGCCTGATGGGTTGTTGGATATTTATCGATAAAAGTTTGTGGTCTGTAGTCTTTAGTCTGTGGTTGTTATTAATTTGGCGTTGTTGGTTATTTTAATTTTACATGAATAACCGTCTACCACTAACTTCTAACAACTCCAGACTCCAAACCACAAACAACAAACCGCTCTAATGTCACCTCAACGCTACATCGCCCATTTCGATCTCGACTCATTCTTTGTGAGTGTGGAGATGCTGAATGATCCCTCTCTCAAAGGCAAGGCGGTGATTGTGGGTGGTTCACGGGATAGAGGAGTGGTTACTACCTGCAGTTATGAAGCACGCAAATTCGGCGTGCGCAGTGCTATGCCAATGAAAACGGCCATGAAGCTTTGTCCGCACGCCATCCTGGTTCGCGGAACACGTTCTCAATACAGCCGGTATTCGAGGTGGGTAACGGAGATCATTGCCGCGAAGGCTCCATTGTTTGAAAAAGCATCGATCGATGAATTCTATATCGATCTGACGGGAATGGATAAATTCTTTGATGTATTTCAATGGACGATAGACCTGCGTTCTGAGATCATCGAAAAAACACAGTTGCCCATTTCTTTCGGATTGGCCACCAATAAAATGGTAGCCAAGATCGCTACAGATGAGGCAAAACCCAATGGCTATCTGTTTGTACAACCGGGTATGGAAAAAGAATTCCTGGCACCCCTGCCGGTCAATAAATTCTCAGGCGTGGGTGAGCAGTTGTACAAAACTTTGCTTGCGATGAATATCCATACCATCCGCGACCTGAGCGAAACACCGGTGGCATTACTGGAAAAAAAACTGGGTAAATGGGGCGCCGGCCTCTGGCAGAAATCACAGGGGATACATGAAGGGGAAGTACAGCCTTATCATGAATCCAAATCCATTTCCAGTGAAAATACTTTTGAAGAAAATACGGCCGATGTTCCGTTCCTGTTGAGTGAACTCGTTCGGCTGACAGAAAAAATAGCTTTTGAATTGCGGCAGGACGAAAAACTGGCTGGCTGTATTGCCGTAAAGATCCGTTACCCGGATTTTGAGACCACCTCACGTCAAACGACCATTAATTATACGCTCCGAGATGATGAACTGATACCGGTAGCGATCGATCTTTTTCATAAACTATACCGGAAAGGAATGCCGGTGCGCTTACTGGGCGTCCGCCTTAGCGAACTCACCAATCATGCCGTGCAGGGCAGCCTGTTTGATGATGCAGGAAAAAAGAATAACTTGTACAAGGCCATTGATGAGGTAAAGACCAAGTACGGAAAAACAGCACTTAAGAAAGCAAGAACAGTGCGAAAAGATGGTGAGTAGGGTGAACCAGTGTTGTTATCTTAGCTAAGATCTATTTCACGCAAAAGGCGCTGAGGAAGCGAAGGCGCAAAGAAACTGCCCGGAGGGAGCTTTGCGCTTTTGCATTTTTCCCTTTGCGTGAACATAACAGGTACAAAATTTCCCGTTTTCGCAATCCCGAAACCTACTAAGTCTACCAATTCGGTAGGAAATTCATACATTTACAACCAAAACCAAAAAATATGAGTTTACGTTTAGGGGATGTGGCCCCCAACTTCCAGGCAACAACCACAGCCGGTGAAATAGATTTTTATGAATACCTCGGCAATGGCTGGGGCGTTTTATTCTCTCACCCCGCAGATTATACACCGGTATGTACAACCGAATTGGGTAAGACTGCTTCTCTACAGGATGAATTCGCCAAACGCAATGTAAAAGTGCTGGCGCTGAGTGTAGATCCTATCGATAAACACCATGGTTGGGTAAACGATATCAACGAAACACAGAATGTGACCGTTGGTTTTCCAATCATCGCCGACCAGGATAAAAGTATTGCCAATGCTTATGGTATGATCCATCCCAATGCATCGGAAACTTTTACTGTTCGCTCGCTGTTTGTGATCGGCCCGGATAGAAAAGTGAAATTGATGATCACTTATCCTGCATCTACAGGCCGCAACTTCGTGGAAGTATTGCGTGTGATCGATTCACTGCAACTGACAGCAAACTACAGTGTTGCCACTCCTGCAGACTGGAAAGAGGGAGAGGACGTGATTGTAGTACCGGCAGTAAGCACAGAAGATGCCATCAACAAATTTCCAAAGGGTGTAAATGTGATCAAGCCATACCTGCGCTACACGCCACAGCCCAATAAATAATTTTTCATTTTGTACTTGTTCAAAGCCCTGATGTTTATCGGGGCTTTTTTTTATCTTACTGGCAAATAACTACTGACATGAGAAAGTTCCTGTGTTTATTCCTTGCTATGGCATGTTTTATCTGCGGCTACGCACAACGCTCCATTCTTCATTGCGGGCAATTGGTTGATGTACGGCAATTGAAACTCCTGAAAGAAATGACGGTGATCGTAGAAGGCAATAAAGTAGTGGCGGTACAACAGGGCTATGCCAGCGCCAATGCAGGCGAAAAAATCATTGACCTGAAGAACAGGACGGTAATGCCCGGTCTGATTGATATGCATGTGCACCTGGAGTCCGAAACCAGCCCTGGCAAATACATGGAAACCTTTACGTTCAACCCTGCTGATTATGCTTTCCAATCGGTGGTATTTGCTGAGCGTACATTGATGGCTGGATTCACTACCGTGCGCGATCTGGGCGGCAGTGGTGTAAATCTTTCGTTGCGTAATGCGGTGAATAAGGGGCTGATCAAGGGGCCACGTATTTATACCGCAGGTAAATCCATTGCTACAACAGGCGGACATGCAGATCCCACCAACGGCTATCGCCGCGACCTGATGGGCGATCCGGGTCCTGCACAGGGAGTGGTGAATGGGCCGGATGAAAGCGCCAAAGCTGTTCGCCAGCGTTACAAAGAGGGAAGTGACCTGATCAAGATCACTGCATCAGGCGGTGTATTGAGTGTTGCGAAAAGCGGCGAGAATCCGCAGTTCACAGAAGCTGAACTGAAAGCGATCATAGAAACGGCGAAAGATTATGGTTTCAAAGTTGCTGCACATTGCCATGGTGCCGAAGCCATGAAACGTGCGATCCGTGCAGGTGTCAGCTCCATCGAACACGGTACTTATATGGATGAGGAAGCTATGGGCTTGATGAAAAAAATGGGAACCTATTTTGTGCCAACCATCATCGCGGGTAAATCTGTAGCAGACTCTGCAAAAAAACCAGGGTATTTCCCGGAATTGGTAACGCCTAAGGCGCTTGCCATCGGACCCAAAATACAAAGCACATTCGCTGCAGCTTACAAGGCAGGGGTCAAAATTGCATTCGGAACCGATGGCGGTGTGTATGCCCATGGCAAAAACTGGATGGAATTCAGTTATATGACCGAGGCAGGAATGCCCATCCTCGAAGCCATACGGGCCGCAACATTAAGCGCGTCGGACCTGTTGGGAGATGACAGGTTGGGTGTACTCGAAAATGGAAAATTTGCCGACATCGTTGCGGTAGATGGCGATCCTACCAAGGATGTGAGCAGTATGGGTAAGGTGAAGTTTGTGATGAAGAATGGTGTTGTGTATAAGAATGAGTGAGCACACAATTCAAACACCCAGGAGCTTATTGCATCGATTTTTAGCCGCAGATTCGCAGATTACTACGCGATAATCTGTGAATCTGCGGCTAAAAGACATCTATAACTTCCGCAATTGTTGTAAAGTTGCCCGCAGGTCTTTAGGCGGTTCGGCGATCAGATCGAAAGATTCGTTGTTGAAACTGAACTTCAGGCGATAGGAGTGAAGCGCAAGGCGATTAAGTATTGGCCTTTCTTCTTCAGCTGCTTTTGAAAGTTTGAATTTCTTTTTCAGCGCGGAAAGAAAAATTGGTTTTGCGTCTCCATACACTTCATCACAAACAATCGGGTGGCCAAGATGCTGCATGTGCACGCGTATCTGGTGTGTGCGGCCCGTATGTATGCGGAACTGTAACCATGAATAGGAACGGAAAGATTCCAGTACTTCATAATCGGTGAGTGATGGCTTGCCTTTTGCATGTGTCATCATCTTAGTGGTCTTACCCGGATGCTCCATGATCGGCGCATCGATACTGCCACTTTCATTCAGCAGTTGTCCATGCACAAGGCCGAGATAATATTTTTCCATTTCCCTTCCTTCGAACAAACCTGACAGCTGCTGATGCGCTTCTTCTGTTTTTGCAAAGATGATGATACCGCTGGTATCTTTATCGAGGCGATGAACGGTAAAAATATTGCCGTACTTCTCTTTCAATATCACTTTCAGTGAAATTTCTTCACCCAGTCTGTCGGGTATACTCAATAGCCCGGAAGGTTTATTTACGGCGATGAATTGTTCGTTCTCTGCAAGTATCTCCATGGTCTGCTCTGCGGTATTAATCTTCGGAAGGAGTAGCTGGTTTCTGTTTGCGTACAAAGGATTTGTTCATGAATTTGAGAAGACGAACTTCTTTTTCATTCAATAAACGCCATTTGCCCCGGTCTACATTTTTCTTGGTGAGGTTGGCAAACATCACGCGGTCCAGTCCCCGTACATCATAACCCAGGTGTTCAAATATGCGGCGCACAATACGGTTACGGCCGCTGTGGATCTCAATGCCTACTACGTTTTTGCTAACGCCATCAGCATAGCCGGCGGCATCGGCTTTTACAAAACCATCTTCCAATACTACACCTGTCAGTATCGAATCAAGGTCTTTTTTAGCAACAGGTTTATCGAGTGTTACTTCGTAAATCTTTTTTACCTCGAAGGAGGGATGCGTTAATTGCTGCGCGAGTTCACCGTCATTTGTCAGCAACAGTACACCGGTAGTATTTCTGTCCAAACGGCCAACAGGGTATACACGTTCTGTAGTGGCTTGTTTAACCAGTTCCATCACCGTTTTTCTTCCCTGTGGATCATTGGAAGTGGTGATGAAGTCTTTGGGTTTGTTCAATAAAATATAGACCGCATTCCGCTGAAGAAATACCTGTTTGCCTTTTACAAATACTTTGTCTTTGCCGGAAACTTTATAGCCAGGTTCAAATACTTTATCGCCGTTCACAGCTACTTTTCCTTCTTTCACCAGTTCCGCTGCTTCCCTGCGTCCGCAGATGCCGGAATGGGCGATGAACTTGTTCAGCGGCATGGAGGAGTCATGGTCTGTGGTCTGTAGTTTGTGGTCTGTGGTTGGTTCGGAGCTGCGGGTTGTGGATTTACGAGATGCGGGTTTTGGAGATCCGGTTTTGCCATAAGGTTTATTCGTGCCGGGGTTCTCTTGCTTTTTGCCCGATTTCTCGTACTTCGTACCTCGTACTTCGTATTGCTTATCGCCAGTTTTTTTGTTCCCTTTATCAAACTTTCCTTTTGCACCTCGTGCTTCGTAATTCGTACTTTCCTCACTCTTCACTCCGCGCAGCTTATCCAGCTTTTTCTGCCTCATTTCTTCCCCCGCTTCGCGGGCCTGCAGTTTGAGTTTTTTCTTTTGCTGGCGGTATTCTTCTTTAATAGCGCTGCCTTTCTTTTGGTTGGCAAACTTGTCGAAGTTGTCTGTGCGTTTTTTCATGTTTTCTGATTTGCTGTTTTCCAACAGGAAGGGCAAAGGTAGTTCAGCCGGCGCTGAATATCGAATATCGAACAGGGAATATTGAATGTCGGGCGGAATTGGGAGTTGGAATTGGGAATTAGGCGTTTATGTACGGTATCCCGCCTCTGCCCGGTTGGTATAAACCGCTAAGCCAGAAGGATATCGATTACGATAACCGTTCCCACAAAAAGATTGATCAGAAAATCCCAATGGAGATGATCCATTCCTAATAACAGATAAGCGCCGCAGTAAGTAGCGCCAAGTAGCATATTGCCGGTGCCGGCAATATTATAAACGAAAGTCTGCCGCAGTGAAGGGTTCTCAAGTAAGCGTATCATCAGTATGATTACAGCCAGCGGTAACAACAGGTAACCGAAAATGGTTGAAAATATATAGAGTGAAAGTGCATATCCCAATTCATTACTCCCTGAATACAGCAGTGCCAGGAAAATAACCCAGATCACCAACAGCAATAGCGTAGCTAATCCAAACTGAAGATACTTGGTGGAGGTAGACATTGATAGTGTATGAAGCTGTTGTGTGTACAAATTAATCAATAAAGATGGAAATTCATCCGTTGAGTTGAGTATTGAGCATTGAAAATTGAACATTGTTTTTAATGTTCAATTTTCAATGCTCAATTTTCGATGTTCAGGGGAGGATACCGTCAGGGCTTGTTGTGGGTTGCGGTAGTGATGCTTTTGGCAAAAATGGCGATCAGTTCCTCTGTTTCCTGATAGATTGTTTCGAGCTCAGGTAAACCTGCCATTTTTTTATGCCTGATGATCTTTAATGCCGTTCTGCATTCCTTCAGCTCCTTTAGACAAATACGCATCTTGTGGATAAAATCACTTCTTGATTCCGCTGCCTGCGCTTCTCCATAGTTGAAAGCGGGAGAGTGGCAGGAACGTATCAGTTGCCCTGCAATATAAATACCTGGCTTGCTGGCAGGAAGTGATTCTATAAGATCTATCGTGTGACAGCAATATAAAACCAGCCGATCCTCCAGGTCAAATGCTTTTTCTTTCATCAGCTAATCTAGAAACATGCGATGATCCTGGTGAAAAATTGTACCGACAATATGTTAGAAAATCTAAAAAGATTCTATTTCCTCCCATCGTACACTTTCAATGAACATTGAAAATTGAGCATTGAATATTGAACATTGAAAATAATGCTCAATATTCAATGTTCGATGCTCAATGCTCAACCGGAAAACAGAAGCCGCCCCGGTTAAACCGGAACGGCTTCTCATTACCAAAAATCACCCACTGCTTATGTAGAACCTATTTAGAACCGAATCTGTTTTTTCTTCCTGCTTTCATTTTTTCCAATTGTTCGGGAGTCAGGATCGATTTCAGGCTTTCCCTGTTCTGTTGCGCCAATGCTTTTACCTGTTCTTTTTTCTGTTCGTCTGTCAGGTTTTTGTTTTCATGAATGGCTTTTGCCTTTGTATGAAAATCGGCACGGTTGGCTTTCAGTTTGGCCGACTGCTCATCAGTCAGATTCAACTTCGTCTTCATCTGCTCAAAGCCTTTGCCACGCGCCTGTCCGTCTTTGTGTGCAAAGCCTCCCCGTTTACCCCAGTCCTTACGTTGCGCAGCAAATTTTGTTTTCTGCTCCTCAGTAAGAATGGATTGCATTTTACCAGACTGTTCTTTACGCAAAGCCTGCATTTTTGTTTTCTGCTCATCAGCGCTCAGCGATTTATTGTTTCGCAGGTCGGCAAATTGTTTGCTGTAGCTGTCGTGCAGCTCTTTGAACTGTTTTTTCTGCGCATCAGTCAGGTTCAGGTCTTTCATACCCATACCAGGTTTGCGCTGAAAATTACCACGCTGGTGTTTCCTGAATGTACTGTCTTTCTGTGTTGATTGTGCCTGTGCACTTCCCGCTATTAAAAAGAATGCCGAAGCGGCGATCAATAAATGCTTCATGGTTTTATAGTTTGTTTGTTCTTCTATAAGACCATAGGAGGTTGACAAGGTTTAAGCAGTTCATGCAAACAATTGTTAAAGGAGTAATCATCAGGAAACAGAGGAATAGCAGCTTTTTCATACAATAGGATTAGAAGTGTTCTCTATTGCAGATACGTAGGAAAGTAGGAGTGCTGCCTGGATGAAAAAGTCTGGAGTCTGGAGTTAGAAGTCTGGAGTAGGATTGTCTTTACTCCAAACTTCTAACTCCAGACTCCAGACTAACTATTTATTCGCCAACTGTCCGCAAGCCGCATCAATATCCTTTCCCCTGCTGCGGCGCAGGCGGGCATTAACGCGGTTGGATTCGAGGAGTTGCATGAAATGGTTGGTGGT
>Ga0247757_10001216_pt1 | contig 18168 bp, 13 predicted proteins | sample UWRJL126311R4_FD_180929 | JGI IMG/M metagenome (GOLD analysis project Ga0247757, IMG submission 180929) | Plant litter microbial communities from Arlington Agricultural Research Station in Wisconsin, United States - UWRJ-L126-311R-4 | ecosystem: Environmental > Terrestrial > Plant litter >... | reverse complement strand
GCCGTTTCACACGCCCCGCCCTGCGGGCACCCCTCTTGATAGAGGGGACTTTTGTTGGCGTGGTCCCCTCTATGAAGAGGGGTGGCGCGAAGCGACGGGGTGTGTCGGGCGCGCATGGAAGCGCGCCCGGTTAGCGAGCGCCTCAGGCCGTCGCGAGGTAGGGGAGCTTCTTCGCCGTTTCCTTGACGGCGGGGACGCCGTCGAGGAGTTCGCCGATCGCGTCCCAGCGACCGTTGACGAGGGCGTCGCGGGCGGACTCACGCTGGGCGATCTTCACGGCCTGGCCGGCGAAGCGGGCCTCGAGTTACACGAGGTCGATGGTCACCTCGGTCTTCGGGTCCTTCTCCACGGCGGCCGTGATTTTTTCGATGTCTTCGCGAGCGGCGGTGACGCACGGCATGCCGAGCGTCGTGCTGTTGCCGAAGAAGATCTCGGCGTAGCTCTCGGCGATGACCGCCTTGAAGCCGTACTTCTGGATCGCCTGCGGGGCGTGCTCGCGGGAGGAGCCGCAGCCGAAGTTGGCGCCGGAGAGCAGGATCGTGCCGCCCGTGAAACGCGGGTCGTTGAGCGGGTGGTCGGTGGTCTTGCCGGTGGTCGGGTCCTTGCGGACGTCGTAGAAGAGGAATTCGCCGAGGCCGTCGAACGTCACGCACTTCATGAAGCGCGCGGGGATGATGCGGTCGGTGTCGATGTCGTTGCCGAGCACGGGAACGGCGCGGCCGGAAACGGAGGTGATTTTAGCGAGAGCCATGGGAGATTTTGTTAACCACGAAATACACGAACCACACGAAATGAAGAGAAGCGGGTTTCGTGTTTTTGGTGTATTTCGTGGTCTATCGGTTTGAGGGTTTGGTTTAGTTCACCGCGAAGACCTCGCGGGCGTCGGCGACGGAGCCGGTGACGGCGGCGGCGGCGACCATGAGCGGGCTCATGAGCAGCGTGCGGCCGGTGGGCGAGCCCTGGCGGCCCTTGAAGTTGCGGTTCGACGAGCTCGCGCAGAGTTGGTCGCCGATGAGCTTGTCGGGATTCATCGCCAGGCACATCGAGCAGCCGGCGGCGCGCCACTCGAAACCGGCGTCGCGGAGCACCTGATCGATGCCCTGCTTCTCGCACTGGAGCGCCACGATCTGCGAGCCGGGGACGGCGATGGCTTTCACGCCGGCGGCGACCTTGCGGCCCTTCACGAAACGCGCGACTTCCTGGAAATCGGAGAGACGGCCATTCGTGCACGAGCCGATGAAGGCCACGTCGATCTTGGTGCCCTTGATGGGCTTGCCGGCGGGCAGCTTCATGTAGGCGAGCGCCTCGATGATGCCGGCCTTGTCGTCGGCCGAGGTGGCCGTCTCCGGGCTCGGAACGTTCTCGGCGATCGAGATGCCCTGGCCGGGATTGATGCCCCAGGTGACGGTCGGGGCGATCTCGGCGGCGTCGATCTTGACGACGTCGTCGTACGACGCACCCGGGTCGGAGGCGAAGGACTTCCAACTCGTGACGGCGGCATCCCACGCGGCGCCGGTGGGCGAGTAGGGGCGGCCCTTGAGATAGGCGAAGGTGGTCTCGTCCGGGTTGACGTAGCCGACACGCGCGCCGCCCTCGATGGACATGTTACAGACGGTCATGCGCTCTTCCATCGTGAAGCTGTCGAAGGTGCTGCCGGCGTACTCGTAGGCGAAGCCGGTGCCGCCGTTGACGCCGAGGATGCGGATGATGTGGAGGATGACGTCCTTGGCGTAGACGCCCGGGCGCAGCTTGCCGTTCACCTCGATGCGGCGGACCTTCAGCTGGCCGAGGGCCATGGTCTGCGTCGCGAGCACGTCGCGCACCTGGCTGGTGCCGATGCCGAACGCGATCGCGCCGAACGCTCCGTGCGTGGAGGTGTGCGAATCGCCGCAGGCGATCGTCGTGCCGGGCTGGGTGATGCCCTGCTCGGGTCCGACGATGTGCACGATGCCCTGCTTGCCGGTGGCGCGGTCGAAGAAGGTGATGCCGAACTGCGCGCAGTTCTTGCGCACCTCGTCCATCATGGCCTGGGCCAGCGGGTCCTTGTACGGCTCGACCAGCTCGTTGGTCGGGATGATGTGGTCGACCGTGGCGAAGGTTCGGTGCGGCATGAGGACCGGCAGCTTTAGGTCGCGCAGCATGCCGAAGGCCTGCGGCGAGGTCACCTCATGGATGAGGTGCGTGCCGATGAGCAGCTGGGTCTGGCCGTTGGCCAGTTTTTTGACGGCGTGGGCGTCCCAGACTTTTTGGAAGAGGGATTTGGGCATGGGGGAGGGTTTTTAAACCACGGAATACACAGAATACACGGAAGGGGATCGATTCAGTTTCTGTGTGTTCTGTGTATTCCGTGGTTAATTCAAAGGGTTTGAGAGGCACCGAGATTACCAGAATCTTGCCATAACCAGAAATACCTATTTCGTGCCCTGTGATGCCTCGCGAGTATCAATACCCGTTTGAGCTCCGGCACCTCGTCTACTTCCGCGAGGTGGCGCGGCAGCTGCATTTTCGCAAGGCGGCGGAGTCGCTCGCCGTGGCCCAGCCGGCGTTGTCGCGCAGCATCGCGCAGCTGGAAAAGGAGATGGGCGTCGACCTCCTCAACCGCACCCGCCGGCGGGTGGAGCTGACCGCCGCGGGCAGGGCCTTCCTCGAGCGCATCGAGCCGCTGCTGCGCGCGCTGGCGGCGGTGCCGGCGGACATCCAGGCGATGGCCGGCGGCCAGGCCGGCCACGTGCGCGTGGCCTTCACCGGCCTGGCCATGGCGACCGTGCTGCCGGGCATCCTGCGCGAGTTCAACCGCCGCTACCCGGGCATCCGCGTCGAGCTGAACGAATCCCCGACTTCCGCCCAGCTGGAGTCGCTCAAGAATGGCGAGATTGCGTGCGGCTTCTTCCATCCCGACTCCACGCCGCCGCCGGGACTGGGGACCAAGCTGCTCCTGCAGGAAAAAAACGGTGTGCTGCTGCCGGCGGAGCACCCGCTGGCGACGGCTAAGAAACTCCGGCTGCACGACCTCGCGGACACGCCGTTCGTGATGTTTCCCCGCGCCCACAATCCCGGCTTCTACGACCGCGTGCTCGCCGCGTTCCAGCAGGCGGGCATCACGCCGCGCATCGCCGACGAAGTCTGGCCGCGCGCCAACGCCATCGGCCTCGTGCGCGCCGGCCTCGGCGCCACGTTCATGGCCCCGTCGGAAGCCCGCCAGCTGCCCGGCGAGGTTGCGTTCCGTCCGATCGACGGCCCCGCGCCCGAGAGCCGCCTCGTCCTCGGCTGGCGCAAGGACGCCCCGCGCGATCCCGCACTCGGCGCCTTCCTCGCGGTGGCCGGCGCGGGGGTATAAAATATTTCGTGCGCTTCCCATGATCGAACTGCATAAAAATATGTTTTCCGTCATCCTGAGCCGTGCGAAGGACCCAAGGGGAATGGAGGGTCGGGCTCCCGCCCGACCGGTTGGGCGGGAGCCCAACCCTCCAGCATCCGGGCAATCCTTCGCACGGCTCAGGATGACGGACCAAGGAAATTGAAACCCACACAGCCCCACATCGCCCTTCTCTTCACGACTTTTCCGAAGACCTCGGAAACGTTCCTGCAGCGTGATGTCGCGGCGCTGAAAGCGCAGGGATTGAACCTCCGGCTCTATTCGCTATGGGGCGGGGGCGGGGAGTTCCAGGGCCTGCCAGTGCACACCTTCAATCTCTGGCGCCTGGTGCCGCTATTCCTGTTCATCATTCCGTGGAATTGCGTCCGCCGCCCGCGCATCGTGCGCGACCTGTTCGAGGGTGTCTTCACGCGCCGCGCGCCGGCCTGGCTCAATTTCTGGGAGAACATGCTCGGGGCGGGATTCGCCGGGGTCTTCTACCGCGAGTTCCGGAAGGACCCGCCGGCGCTCGTGCACGGGGCGTGGGCCGGCGCCCCGGCGACCGCAGGCTGGCTGCTGTGGCGCATCCTCGGCCTGCCCTACAGTACCGGCGCCCACGCCTACGACATCTACGAGCACGGCGGCGACTGGTGGCTGCTGGAGAAGCTGAAGCACGCGCGCTTCATCCATGCCTCGACCGATGCGGCGAAGCGCGAACTCGTCGATCGCGGCGTGCCGGCGGACAAGATCCGTGTGATCCGCCGCGGGCTCGATGTGTTTCCGCCGCTCAAACCGCTGCGCACCCCGCGCCGGCCGCTGCGGCTGGTCTGCGTCGCGCGCCTCGTGCCCAAGAAGGGTTTCGACTACCAGCTCGCGATCTACGCCGCGCTGCAACAGGTCGGTTTCGAGTTTGAGGCCCGCATCGTCGGCGATGGCCCGCTCGACGCGGCGCTGGCCGCCAAGGTGGCGGAGCTGCGTCTGTCGGAGCGCGTGAAGTTTCTCGGCCGCCTGCCATCCGCGCAGGTCTGGGAGCAGCTCGGGTGGGCCGACGTGCTGCTGCACACGGGGATCGTTGCGCCGAGCGGCGATCGCGACGGCCTGCCCAACGTGATCCCGGAGGCGATGGCCGCCGGCGTACTCGTGGTGACGTCACCGGTCTCCGCCACCACCGAGGCCATCCAGCAGGAGCGCACCGGCCTCGTGGCCGACGTCGACCTGCCGCTCGCCTGGCAGGTGGCGCTGGAGCGCCTGCGCTCGGACGATGCCCTCGCCGGGCGCCTGCGCCACGCCGCCCGCCAGTGGGTGGAGGAAAACTACGACGCCCACCGCAACACGGCACGCCTGACGGAGTGCTTCACGGAGACAATCCGATGAAAGCTTTTGCACAGGAGGTAACGGAGGAAATGGAGAAGGACTCTGAATCGCTCTCCGTTCCCTCCGTTGCCTCCTGTGAGGTCGCTTGTTTGGTTGGGTACGCACTCGGATGATCTACTACGACACCACCAAGATGGGCGCGGCGAAGCACCGCTCGGGCCTGATGCGGCTGTCGTCGCGCATCCGGGAGGAACTCGGCTCCCTTGTGACCGAGGTGGCGTGGGACGGTGGCGCCAAGGCCTTTGGGTTGGGAAAGGGCGAGCGCGTGCCCTTCGCGTCTGGCGACTGGCTCTTTTCCGTCGAGCAGTTCAGCGAGGCGGAGCGGCCGGGGTTTCGCGCGTTCCTGGCGAATCCGCCCTGCCGGCTCGCGGCGATGTTTCATGACGCCATCCCGGTGCGGTGGCCGCATATCACCTGGCCGCAGAGCGTGCAGCGGCATCCGGAATACATGAAGATGCTGGCGGCGTTCGAACGGACGTGGGCGATCTCCGATGCCACGCGGCGCGACTTCACCGAATTCTGGCGCTGGCAGGGCGTCACGCCGAAGTCCGCGCCCGCAGTGATCGAGCTCGGGGCCGACTTCGACCGGGGCAACCGCGTCCAGCGCGACCCGCTTCTCCCGCGCGGCCGGCCGGCGCTGCTTTGCGTCGGCATCGTCGAGCCCCGGAAGAATCAGACCTTCCTGTTCGACGTCGCGGAGGAGCTGTGGCGCGGCGGGCTCGATTTCGAACTGCACGTCGTCGGCCGCGTGAATCCGCATTTCGGTCCGCCGATCGTGGCGCGGATGAAGGCGCTGCAGCGGCGCGAGCCGCGCTTCCAATTTCACGCCGCCGCGGGCGACCGCGAGCTGGCCCGGCTCTACGCCGGGGCGAGCGCGGTGGTTTTCCCCACCATCGCCGAGGGCTGCGGCCTGCCGTTGCTCGAGGCCCTGTGGCGCGGCGTGCCGTGCGTCTGCAGCGACCTGCCCGTCCTGCGCGAGAACGCCGACGCCGGTGGTTGTCTCATTGCCGCGGTCAACGACGCCGCCGACTGGCGGGCGAAGTTGCGCACGGTGCTCACCGATCGCGATGTCGCACTGCGCCTGCAGCGCGAGGCGATGGCGCGCCCGCTGCCAAGGTGGGCGGATACGGCGCGCACCCTCAGCGCGGGCCTGAGGACGGATTGATTTCGTAGGGGCGGAGCTTGCTCCGCCCTTCGCAGGAAATGCCACGTCCGTGGGCGGAGCAAGCTCCGCCCTACAGGTCGCGTAGCGCGGCCTACATCTGCTTCACCGCATACGCCATCGCTGCGGTGATCTTCTCGAGATCCTCGTCGCTATGCAGGGCGGAGACGGCGGTGCGGATGAGGTCCTTGCCCGGCGGCACGGCGGGGGCGATGGACATGACGGTGAACACGCCCTTGTCGAGGAGCGCGTTCCAGAAGCGGTAAACGAGTTCCTTCGAACCCAGCACGATCGGCACGGCCGGGGTTTCGCTCTCCCAGATGTCGAGGCCAAGGCCCTTGAGCATGTCGCGGTAGCGCTTGGTGTTCTTCCACAGGCGCTCGAGGTGCTGGGGCTCGCTCTGCATGATGTCGAGCGAGGCGGAGGCGGTCGCGGCCATGGCGGGGCTGATGGCGGCGCTGAAGAGCGTCTGGCGCGAGTTCGTGCGCAGGTACTCGATCAGGCTGCGCGAGCCGGCGACGAAGCCGCCGGTGCTGGCGAGGGATTTGGAAAGCGAGCCGCAGATGAGGTCGACCTGGTCGTCGGCCTTGAAGTGGTCGACCGTGCCGCGGCCCTGGCGACCGAGCACGCCGAAGCCGTGGGCGTCGTCGAGCACCGTGAAGCAGCCGTGCTCCTCCGCGATCTGGGCGATCTCGGGCAGGCGGCAGATGTGGCCTTCCATCGAGTAAACGCCTTCCACCACGAGCATCTTGGGCGTGTTGTGCGGCACCGTCTTCACGATCTGCCGCAGGTCTTCGGGGTTGTTGTGGCTGAACCGCTCGACCGTGGCCATCGACAGGCGGGTGGCGTCCACGAGGCAGGAATGAATGTTTTTGTCGGCCAGGATCGTGTCGCCCTTCTGGGCGAACGCGGCGACCGCCGAGCAGCAGGAGATGTAGCCGGCGACGCTGATGTGGCAGGCCTCGCGTCCGAGAAAGGCCGCGAGCTTTTCCTCCAGGGCCGTGTGGTAGGCGCGGGAACCGTTGGAAATACGGGCCCCCGTCGTGCTCGTGCCCCAAATCTTGGCGGCGCCGCCGCAGGCCTCGATCGTCTTCGGGTGGAACGAGAGGCCGAGGTAATCATTGCTCGAAAGCATAATCATGTCGCGGCCGTCCAGGCGGATATGCGTGCCCAGCTGCGACTCCATGGCGTGGTAGTACGGCTTGTACTTGAGTCGCATCTTCGTCGCGTAGTCGTCCTTCGCGCGCTCGACGATCGCTTTCTTGGTCTTGGTGAAAAGGGACAGGGCCATGGAGAGTCGTCCGACTAGAGGCCAGAGCTTGGGCACTGGCAACCCTTAGTTATCCCGGCTCTGGGCATGTAGGGTCGGCGCTCGCGCCGACCTCACGTTCGAGGTCGCCGCAAGCGGCGACCCTGTAATAAGGCGCCCAATCAGCTCCGCCGCTTCACCGTCCGCATCCACGCGGTGAACTCCGCCGCGTAGTCCGGCCAGCGCTTGAGCGGGCGGGTCCGGGCGGCGGCGGCGAGGGTGGCGAGTTCGTCGGGCCGCGTCAGCAGCCGGCGGATCGCGCCGGCGAGTTCGGGTGCGGCCACGGACGCGAGCGGCACGCAGCCGCCGCCGTGGGCGGACTCGCCGAGCGCGCCGGCGCCGGAGCAGATGCACGGTTTGCCGTACTGCAGGCTCTCGAGCACGGGCATGCCGAAGCCCTCCACGACCGACGGATACACGGTGAAACTGCACTGGCGGTATGCGGCGTGGAGGTCGGCCTCCGGCACCGCGCCGGGAAAGAGCAGCGGCCGGCCCGCCTGTTGCAGCGCCCGCAGGCGCGCAAGCGCGGTGCCGGCGGTGTCGGGGCGCGCCATGCCGACGAGCTGGAGTTCAAATTTCAGGCCCTCGGTCCAGAGCGACTCGCAGGCCTCGAGCAGTGCGAGGTGGTTCTTGCGGCCCTCGATCGTGCAGACGCAGAGCACGCGCGGCACAGTGGGCGAGGCCGCCTCGCCTGCGGCCGGCGCGAGCGCGGCCTCGATGCCGAGCGGCAGGGCATGCACCGGCGGCGCGTTGGCGATGCCGAGCCAGCGCCAGTACTCGCGGAGGCTGGCGGCGGAGTCTTCCGAGATCGCGGCGATGCTGTCGAACACCAGGAGCTCGCGCATATACGCCGGAAAACGGGCAACGGTGCCGGCCGGCGTGTACTCGGGAAACTTCAGGGCGATGGCGTCGTAGAAGATCGCGACGCGCGGTCCCGGGACGGCCGCGAGCAATTCCGGGAGGCGGGCGCCGACCTTGGCCGAGAACAACTCGGGGCAGATCAACCCGGAGGACGCGGGCAGCGCCGGTTTCCGTCCGAGCCAGCGCTGGGAGGCGCCGCGGAGTTTCTGGCGGAGGCTCCATTTCGCGCCGCGCGACTTGCCCGCGCCGCCCGTGCGGTCGGTGAGCACGGAGCGTTCGCCGGCCGCGAGCGCGCGCCAGCCCTCGAGGTGCGGGTCGTAGCACACCGGCTCGACCGCATGCCGGGCGGCGAGCTCCGTGAACAGGGCCCGCACGACGCGCTGGATGCCCGTCTGCGCCGACGTGTGGCTCGTATGCGAGGCGTCGAAGAGCAGCGGCGCGGGGCTCATGGGCGGGAGACGACGGAAAGTTGGCGGACGGTGAAGGGCAGCGGCTCCGGCGAGGTGAACGGCGACACGATCCGGCACTCGATGGTCTGGGTGACATGCGGCGCCAAGGCCACGTCAATCTGCCACGGTGGCGGCCCGCTCACCTCCGTGACCGTCTCGGCGCCCTCCGGCCCGGACCGGTGGGCGATCCGCCAGGTGACTTGGGGCCAGTTCTTCGGCGCGTAGGGAACGAGCGTCACGCGCAGCTGCGAGGCGGAGTGCGGCGTGATTTCCACCGTGAAGCGGGTGGCGGCGTTGTCGGGATAGCCGTTCGTGGGATACATCCCCTCCAGGTCGGTCACGCGGTTGGCCTCGCGGAGCAGGACGTATTCGCGGCCTTCGAGCAGGCGCGGCGAATTGGCGTCAAAGCTCTCGGCCCACCGCCGTCCGACCAGCACCGCCGCCGGCTGGCCGCCGGGAATGGCGGACTCATTCCCCACGCCGAGACGCAGGTAGCCGCCGCCCTCGCCGCCGCGCCGGGCGAAATAGGACCGGCTGGAGGAAAGAAAATAGGCGGACCACATGCTGTGGAAGAACGGCATCCGGAAGCTGGCCGACTCCACGAGCACGGGTTGCTCGCGCAGCGTGGTGGCGGAAAGGGCGCGCAGCCCGTACCAGTCGCGCGAAAGCTTCTTCTCCTGGCTCCACGCCTGGACCTGCTGGAAGTTCGTCCGCGTGGCGGCGGCGTAGAAGATGATGACGCCGGCGAGGCTGAGGCCCGCGGCGATCCGTCGCCAGCCGGTGCCGCGCGAGTGGGCGAGCAACGCGTCGAACAGGGGCGCGGTGAGGAACGCCACGACAAAGATCGCGCCAAACTGGACGGATTTTTGCAGCCCGTAATTGAACCCCGTGATGACGGTGTAGGCGAGGAGCGCGCCGCTGCCGGCCAGCGTGCACAGCGCACCCAGCCGGTCGCGCGCGCGCCACCATCCGAGCGCGGCGGTGGCCAGCAGCAGGAGCGTCAGCGCGGCACCGCCGAGGGTGCCGAGCGCGAGCGCCGTCGGGACCGAGAACGTGGCAATGCCCGGCACGCGTTCGGCGAGGTTGAGCGATTCGAACACGTTGGCAAAAATCACGTCGGCCCGAGCGGTGGCGAAGGAGTACCGGAAACCGTGCCAGGCGCGCACCGTGACCGCGGGATCGATCGCGGCGCCCGCGAGAAACGCCGCCACCACGCCGGCGCCGCCGGTCCGGACAATTTCCCAGCGCCGGAGGAACCACGGGCGCAGCCACAGCAGGCCGCAGGGCAGCAGCACAAAGGGGATCATCTCGGGATAGGCGGCAATCAGGCCGTGAAAGCCCAGCGCGAGCAGCACGCCCCACCCGAGGCGATGGCGCCAGGTCCCGGCGCGCAGGGCCTGTTCGGTCGCCACGACCACCGCCGTGCCCACGATGGCGCCGAGCAGGTTGGGCAGGTTGGAATTGGCGTGGAAGAAAACGAAGATGGGCTGGAGGAGCACGATCGCGACGAGCACCCCGCGGGAGAATTGCTCCCGGAAGAAGGTGGTGAGCGCGAGGTAGACCGCCGCGCACCAGGGGAGGAAGAGCGCCCCGGCGAAATACAGGCAGACGTGCAGCGGCGTCGTGCCGACGAGGCCCGAGAACAGGGCGAGGAGCGTTTCCACGCCCAGCTGCGCCCGCCGGGGCTGCCAGCCGGTGTTGTCCTCGGCCATGTTCATCCACGGCTGGGTCGCGCTCAGCACCGGCGGTTCCAGGTAGCGGTGCTGCTGGAGATATTCGCCGGCCGTGATCGAAATGAAACTGTCGTGGTTGGTGGTGCCGTCGTAGAACAGGGCCTGCCCGTCCCGCAGCGCGGGAGCAAAGAGCAGCAAGAGGAAGACCGCGCCCGCCGCGAGGACCAGTTGTCCGGAGCGGGAGCGGACCAGGCTGCGGCCGTCGGCGAAGAGCGCCTGGCGGGTGCGGGCCACGAGCACCGTGGCCGCCGCCGGGAGCAGACATACCCCGAGCCAGATCCCAGCGAGGGGCCGGAAGAAATTCACCCCGGCCGCGACGAGGATCAGCACGGCCACGCCGGCGACCGCCGCCAGCGCCAGGCGTTTGGCAAACGTGTCCGCCAGCTCCAGCGCGTTCAGCCAGTAGCCCGACAGCACGATCACCGCTGCGACCAGCAGGAGAAACAACAGGCCGACCGGGGGGCTCATGTGCGACGCGCTGGGTTCAGGGGCCGGGCTCGATGCGCAGCGAGTGCACGGCCATGGGCAGGCCCTCGGGCAGGCCCGCGGGGTCGGCGAGGTTGATGCTGACGAGATTGTGCTGGCCGGCGACGAGCGGGATCTTGAGCTGCCAGGGCGGGGGACCGGACACGGTGGCGCTGAAGCCGGCCGCGCCGGCCGCCTCGCGGGTGACGTTCCAGGTCAGCGGCGGGCGAATGGTCGCCTTGCGCCCGGGCTTCAGGTCGATCACCAGCTGGCAGGGCGAGTGCGGCAGGATCTCGAGGGCGACCTTCTCGGTGATGCTCTCGGGCACGCCGCTCACCGGGCTCGTGCCGCTCAGCGCGATGACGCGGTTGATCTTCGGCAGCAGCGCGTACTCGCGTCCGGTGAGGAGCCGCGGGGAATTGGCGTCGAAGGAGTCCGCCCACTGGCGGCCGACGAGCACGGCGGCCGGCGGCGGGATCGCCGCCGCGGCCTCGTTGACCACGAAGTCGCGCAGGTAGCCGCCGCTTTCCACGCCGCGGGCGCCGAAGTAGAGGTGGCTGTCGCGCATGAAGTATGCGGTCCACATGCTGTGGAAGAAAGCCATGCGGAAGGTCGCGGCATCGACCAGCACGGGGGCGTCGCGCAGGGCGGCCCGGGATTGATCGCGGAGGGCGAACCAATCCTCGGAGATGACCTTGCGGTTGCTCCACTTGTAGATGTCGAGAAAGTTGAGGACGGTCGCGTAGGCGAGGAAGGCCACGAGCAGCGCCAGCGTGGCGTTGGCGAGGCGGCGCCGCACGGCCGTCGCCGGGCGCAGGCGCCACAGGGCGTCGATCGCCGCCGCGGGGATGGTCGCGGCCGCGAAGAGCCCGGAGAACTGCACCGTTTTCTGCCAGCCGTAGGCGAAGTCGGTCGCGACGGTGTAGCCGAGCAGCACCGCCCCGCCGGCCAGGCCGGCGAGCAGGCCGAAGCGGTCGCGGCTGCACCGGACGGCGGTGACGAAGGCGGCGAGAATCGCTGCCGACAGCGGCCAGCCGAGCCAGGGACCGAGCCCTTTGGTGCCGGGGACGCTCAGGGTGACGAGGGCCGGGATGTATTCGGCCAGTTCCAGCGGGTTGAAGAGATTGGCCCAGGTGGCATCGGCCCGCGCGGAGGAAAACGAAGCCATGAAGCCATTGGCCGCGCGGACCGTCGTGGCGGGGTTGAGGGCGAAACCCGCCAGCAGCGCCACGGTGAGCGCCAGGCGGGTCTTCAAGCCGGCGTTGCCGGTGAGCCAGGGCCACACCCACAACAGCCCGCAGGACAGCAAGGCGAAGGGCGCGATTTCGGGATGGCGGTAGAGCAGGTCGTGCACGGACAGGGCGGCGCGGCCGACCGAGGTGGTGAAATCCGCCCGGTGTTCCAACCCCGCGCGGAGCACGTGGTCGACGACCATGACGGCGGCGGTGCCGGCCAGTGCGCCAAGCAGGAGCGCGAAGCCCGCCAGCAGCGCCACGGTGGGCGCCAAACGGGTCTTCAAGCCGGCGCGGCCGGTGAACCAGGGCCGCAGCCACAGCAGCCCGCAGGATAGCAGGACGAAAGGCACCATCTCGGGATAGCTGCAGAGCAGGCCGTGCACCGACAGGGCGGCGAGGCCGGCCCAGGCGGTGAACTCCGCCCGGCGTTCCCATCCCGCCCGGAGCGCGCGCTCGACGGCGATGATGGCGGCGGTGCCGGTCAGCGCGCCGAGCAGGTTGGGCAGGTTGGAGTTGCCATAGAAGAAAATGAAGACCGGTTGCAGGCACATCACGGCGGTCACGGTGAGGCGCGTGGGCGCGGCATGGACGAAGGTGCGCACGATCAGGCTCACCAGCGCGCACCAGACGATCCCGAGGCTGGCGGTGCCGTAGAGGTAGAGTTTCAGCGGCGACAGGCCGACGACCGACGAGGCCAGCGCCAGCAGGCCCTCGGCCCCCATCCGGCCCCAGGGCGGGTTCCAACCGATGAACGCGCCGGCGGGATAGGTGAGCGGCTGCTCCGCGGTCACGACGGGCATCTGCATGTAGGTATGCCGCTTCAGGTGCTCCGCGCCGGCGATCCAGAAGAAACTGTCGTGGTTGCTGGTCCCGTCATAGAACAGCGCGGACGGGTCGACGATCACCGGCCACAGCAAGAGCAGCACGAAGACGGCGCTGGCGACCAGCGCCATCCGCGGGGCTTCCCTGGCGGTGGTGAACAGGTCCTGCACCAGGCCGCGGCGGCTGCGCGGGAGCAGCAGCGTGAGGGCGACGGGTGACAGGCACGCGTAGGCCCAGAGGCCGGAGAGCGGACGGAACAGGCCCATCGCCGCCACGGCGGCAAGCAGGACCGCAAGACCGGCGGCCAGGCCGAACGCGAGCCGTTCCTGCGGCGCGCTGTCGGTCAGCAGCGCGGCCAGCCAGTAGCCGCTGAGCAGCAGGGCGGCGGGCAGTCCCAGCAGGATGAGCAGGCCTTCGAGCTGGTTCATGGCCGGTTACCAGGAGGCGATCGCCTCGAGCCGGCGACGGATGCGGGCGCCGACCACCGCCGGCGCGAGTTCCCGCTCGATGGTGGCGCGGGCCTCGGTGCCGAGCTTGGCGGCGAGGGCGGGATCCTCGACTAGCTGCCGCATCCACCACGCGGCGTGATCGATGTCGGGGGCCGCCCAAATCTGGCCCTTGGTGTAGGGGCCGTGCGTCCGGTCGAGGGTCACGAGCTCGTGGCGCACGGGACAGCTGTTGCCCTCGCGAATAAAGTCGGTGTTGCCGGACCAGTTCGTGGCGATGACGGGCTTGCCGAGATACATGCACTCCGCGATCGCCAGGCCGAAGCCCTCCGAGCGGTGCAGGGAGACGAAGCAGTCGCAGGCGGACTGCAGCTCGTAGATCTCGGTGCGCGTGAGCGTCTGGGTGATGAGCGTGGTGCCCGGCACCGTGGCGGCGGCTTCCTGCAGGCGGGCGAAATCCGCGAGATTGTCCGGCACGTTGTGGACCTTGACGACCAGCGCCGCGCCGCGACCGGCGAGGCCCGAGCGGCGGAAGGCCTCGAGCACCGCGGCGGGATTCTTGCGCTCCGAGTAGGAGTTCAGGTCGTAGAGGAAAAGGAAGAGGAACTTCCCCGCCGGCAGCCCGTACTTGCGGCGGAAATCGCCGGCCGGCCGGGCGAAGGAGATCGCGTGCGGCATCGTGAGCACGGGCAGCGGCACCTTGGCGGAGATGGCCTCGGCGCTGAAGCGGGACGGCGTCCAGATCTCGTCGAAATACCGCGCATGGTGGATCCACGCGTCGGGAAACTCCGGCAGCTCCCACGCCCAGTAACCGATGTTGTACTTGCCGGAGCGGAAGGCGGGGCCGTGGTGGTGGTCGATGTCGCCCGATACCGGGGCATCGAGGTGAAACACATTTACCGGGTGCGGGTTCGTCTCCTGCAGCCGCGAGACGAAGGTCGGGTCGGTCTGCGGGTTGATGCAGTGCAGCTTGAGGTCGACGAGCGCGGTTTCCACGCGGGCGGCCTCGGTGGCCCGGGCCATGCAGCGGACCGATTCGCCGACGCCGAGGTCGGCGCGGTAGAAACCCGCGAGGTTGAGGCCGAGGCGGAGGAAGCGGCGGGCGAACGCGGCGTTCCACGGCGCGGCGCGATTGCCAAAATCGTAGAGAACATCGTCGCCGGCCTCGATGCGGCGGATGCGCAGCCGGCGGTTGCGCGCCTGCCGGCGCCACGCCTGAAGAAAACCGAGCGCGGTCACGCGGCCCAGCCAGGCCAGCAGGTTGCTGCCGGATACGCCCGTGAGCCGCAGGGTCAGCGTGTGGCCGGCCGATCCGCCGCCGGTGGCAACCGGGACCTCGAGTCGGAAAGGGCCGACGGGAAGGGCGGCGTGACTTGCCACCGTGCGGTCATCGAACGCGACCGCCAGTCCGGGCGTGCCGGCGGCCGTCGGGTCGTTTGCGGGTGGCGGCAGTACCTCGCCGGTGATCGTCAGCTGGCTGATGCCTTCGAGGGAAGGCAGGTCGAGCCGGCCTTGCTCGCGGATCCAAAACGAGTCGAGGGCGATTTCGTCTTGGAACAGGCCGGAGAACTTGGGACGGAGGCGGAACGGCATCAGCAGGAAGCGTGACCGGGTTTTATCGGGGAGGGCCGGGGGCTTGTAAACCTGGAACTGCCAGCCCTTTTTTCGCTTTCCTGCCGTGCGGCTCGTCCCGATATTGCCGCACCCCATGCTTTATTACCTCACCGCGGCCGGACTGGTTGTGCACACGGTGTTTTGGGGCATCGGACTGGCCGGGCTGGTCGTGCCGCGCGAGTGGCGGTCGTGGTGGTGGGTGTTCGTGCCGGCGGCCGGTTATGCGCTGCAATCGGCCGTGGTCTGGGCCGGCGCCCATACGTCACTGGCCGGGACAAACTCCTATGCGTGGGCTTCCGAACTGCTGCCCGCGGCGCTGCTGGCCGTGGCGTGCTGGCGGAAGAGGTTTTCCCGGCCGCGCGGGCTCGCGGGTATGGCTGTCCTGATGCTGGCCACGTCGTGGTTGTTGCTGTCACCCCTGGCCGAGCGCGGTCGTGGCCTGACGTCCAGTTCGCTCAGCAGCTGCGACCATGCGGACTACGCGGCGGGCGCGCGGGTGTTTCAGGAATTCTCGCGCGATGATCACACGGGGTTCCTCGGCCAGCCGGAAGTGACGCGGGTCAGGTCCGCGGAATATTTTTTCGATTTCTGGCTGCGGTTGAATCACTTCACCCCGTCGGCATTGATGGCGCACCACGCGACGGTCCTTGGCGTCGACTATTTCCGTCTGGTCAGCGTGCTGGCGGCGGTGCTGTCGGTGTTGAACCTGCCGCTGGTTTTCTTCCTCGCCCGCGTCGCGGCGGGCCTGCGGGGCGGGGGAGCGTGGGCGGTGGTGGCGCTGCGCGCGGTGTCGCCGATTGCGCTCTACGCCGTGTATCAGGGCGCGCTGGGACAGTTGCTCGCGGAGACGGGGATTGCGCTGCTGACGGTGACGATGTTCGGCGCCCTGCGCGCGGCGGCCGCCGGGCGCGCGCTCGGCCGCTACGGCGCGTTGCTGGCGCTGGCCCTCTGGCTGCTCGCGGGCAGCTACAATTTCATCCTGCTGGTCTGCCTGGCCCCGGCGGGCGCGTGGCTGTTGCTGCAAGCCTGGCGCCGCTGCGAGTGGCGTGCGGCCGGGCGGGTGCTGGCTTGGCTGGCGGTTGCGGCGGTTGGCTGCGGCGTGCTTTTCTGGGGGCGATTCGACGGGCTGATTGAGCGGTTCATCCTCTTTGCCCAGTACAACTTCGGCTGGCCGATCCCGTTGCTGAGTCCGGAGGGTTGGCTCGGGTTGGTGAGCGCGCCTTATCTCGCAGCGTTTGTGGCTCCCGTCCGGATCGCGCTCTGCCTGCTGGTCGTCGCCGGCCTGATCTGGAGCTGCGCGGCGCGCTGGCGCCGGCAGGACGGCCGGGCCCTGGCGCCGCTGGCCCTCGTGCTGCCGGTGGCGGTTGGCTGGGCATGGCTGGCGTGGCAAGCGCAGGTGCGACCGACCGCAAGCTACGATGCCTATAAGTTGATCAGCGTTTTTCTGCCCGGGCTGCTGGCCGGCGTCGGGGCGGCCTTCGTGCCGGTGGGTCCCGGCCGGCTGGGGCGCGCGTTGCTCCGCGGCGCACTGCTGGTGGTCCTGGGCTGGAATATCTACACGGTCGCCGGCTTCGGTCGGATCATGGCGCAGCCGCCGCGCCGCCTGAATCGCGAGATCGTCGTGCTCGGCGACCTCGAGCGCGACGCCCGCGTGCATTCCGTCAACGTGCTGGTGGAGGACTTTTGGTCCCGTCTTTGGGCCAACGCGCTGCTGCTGCGCCTGCCCCAGCACTTCGCCACCCACAGCTACGAGGGCCGCCTCGACGGGCCGCTGAGCGGCGAGTGGGATTTGAGCGACAGCCTCGTGCGCTCGGTGCCGCTCCGGGCGGAGGACGCGATCTCGGTCAACGGACGCTTCCACCTCGAGCGCGTCGGGGCGCCCGGCGTGGTGCGGGCGCGGTTTCGCGAGGGGTGGTTCGAGGAGGAGCGGGTGGGCGACTGGCGCTGGCGGTGGATGGGCCGCACGGCGAGTCTGCATCTGCGCAACGATTCCGGGCAGGCGATTCGCGCGCGGGTCACGCTGCGCGGCTACGCGATCGCGCCGCGCGAGCTGACGCTTACGGCCAACGGCGCGCTGCTGATGCGGGTGCCGCTCGGGAGCAAGGGCGTGACCTTCAACTGCGGCGTGGTGCGGCTGCCGCCCGGTGACACGCTGCTGCAGCTGGAGACGGCGGAGCCGGCTGTCGCGCCGGGCGGGGGCGATCAGCGGGAGCTTTCCGCCGCGATCGAGGGTATCGAACTGACGGCACTGCCCTGAATGCACCGCGTCCCGGACACTTCCTTGCTGACGACAGAGGGAAAATGCACCATGCATCCCCGGCGTCACCTCCTCGCATGACTCCGGCCCTGAGCTTTGTCATCCCGCTATACTATTCGGCGGAAACCATCGTCCCCCTGGTAAAGTCCATCGAAGCCCTCACCGTGGAGGGCGGCCATGAGATCGTACTGGTGAACGACGGCAGCCGCGACGCCACCGCCGGCCTGTGCCGCGAGCTCCTCCGCGAGGCCCGCGTGCCCATCACGTTCGTCAACCACGCGCGCAATTACGGCGAGCACAACGCCGTGCTCACCGGCTACCGCCACGCCCGGGGCGCGTACATCATCAACCTCGATGACGACGGCCAGAATCCACCCGCCGAGGCGCTGCGCCTGTGGGAGAAGGCACGCGCGGAGGGATTGGATGTCGTGTACGGGCACTATGCCGACAAGAAGCACGCGCCATGGCGCAACCTCGGCAGCTGGCTCACGAACCGGATGACTGATTTCGTCCTCGATAAGCCGCCCGGGTTCTACCTTTCGAGTTTCCGCTGCGTCAGCGCCTTCGTCGCCCGCGAGGTCGCGCGCCACCACGGCCCGTACCCGTACATCGACGGCCTGATCCTGCAGGTGACCCAGAACATCGGTGCCGTCGAGGTACGGCACGATGAGCGCAGCGCGGGCGTGAGCGGCTACAACCTGCGCCGGCTGGTGCGCCTGTGGGCGAGCACCTTCGTCAATTTCTCCGTGATGCCGCTGCGCCTCGCCACGCTGCTCGGGTTGCTGATGGCGATGGGCGGCCTCGTGGGCCTGGCGATCGTGTTCTACCTGCGCTTCACGCACCAGGGCCCGAGTTACGGCTGGGGCACGCTGATGGGTGCGCTGCTGGTGTTCTCCGGCACGCAGCTGGTGATGCTCGGCCTGATCGGCGAATACCTCGGGAGAATGTTCCTCACGATCAACGGCCGCCCCCAGTCCACCGTCCGCACGGTGGAGCGGAGTGGGTGAGGGGACTTTCCATGGGACTTATAGGTCCTATGGGTCCTATAGGACTCATGGGGTCTTTGGCCTGCGTGCAGGCCCCTCG
>Ga0247757_10001215_pt1 | contig 18175 bp, 11 predicted proteins | sample UWRJL126311R4_FD_180929 | JGI IMG/M metagenome (GOLD analysis project Ga0247757, IMG submission 180929) | Plant litter microbial communities from Arlington Agricultural Research Station in Wisconsin, United States - UWRJ-L126-311R-4 | ecosystem: Environmental > Terrestrial > Plant litter >... | reverse complement strand
TGTTACTTTACTGCCGATCAATACAATTGGCTACTTCGATCGAGAGAACTTTCGTTTCCGTTACGCATTCCATATATGTGAATTTTTGTCGCAGGTGCACGCTAATCCGTAGGTTGTAAGCGATCCATTGGTGTTTCCCAACAGTATTTACTCTGTGAACTTCTCTAACGAAGCGAATGTAGCTATTCGCGATTGAGAGATGACGTGCAACCACGGAAACACTCAGCCTACAGCCTATATGCTGACTCTTTCGACCTCCGGTCAGGGATCCTAATATTGATACTTGAATTTTCTGACCACTCTAAGGTTTATTTCAGGCGTCATAGTCCTGGCTGCCTCGAGAGCCTGTATGTTCCTTATTATGGTGGATCAACGCGCCCTAGAAAATGTATCACTGGCAACTAGCTTCGCAGGATATATAGCAGCCTCGCTAGATGTGCATGTAGCCGGATCTGAGAAGCACAATTGTGGGCAAGTGGACTTGAGACATAGGTTGACGGTTATGGCGATGATTTTCGAGAACTAATCTTTTCTGATTACTCGCCAGTAACAACTTGACGAGCTTCTTACTTGATAATAACAAATTTGAAATGCTTATTTGAGTTATTTTCTCACATTATAATGACAAAATCGGACATCGCCCGACCATTGAATCTCTCGGGTTTGTGGTATTTTAGCATATTAGCAAGTGTTAACCAATAGATCCAACCTGGGGATCACTCAGATAGCTTACTTCACTGTGTCTACCTTGATCGCGGGCTGAAATTCGTCCATATTGTCCTCAAAAGCCTGGACGAGTTTTGACACTGGTAAACGGATAGCCTGCGCTACGAGTCCAAGCGGTCGTTTTGGCGCCCTCCTGTACGGACCGGATAAGCTAATTCGAGATGCATTTGGCAGACATTGAAGCGCTTCGGTATCGCTAACCAGGAGTGGTTTTACTTCGCTCTCCTTTCTTTTTGGAAACGGGAATGCCGCAGTCAAAGGGGACTTCAAATAACAATGGAACTATTGCTACAGAAGTTTCTGTAGGCCTATAATGAGGTTCTTTCATAACTAGGCAACAGCTGTAGTTTTGAGCTGCTGTGCCGCAGCTAGATGAGAGGTGTGGACGCCGAATTCTGTTAGTAGTCACTCGGCCTGAAGGTGGCAGAAAGAGAGGTGGCACGAAGGCCCAGCACTTGGCCACTTTTGTCGGGTGTTCCTTCCGTGTTCTCTAGTTTAATTGGCACTTGTTGCATTATCGATAAGACGCCGCGCCGACTAACTTGGACTACATAGCTTCCGTTGACCGCCCGTCGGTTTGAAACTTGCGCGCGTCCACTTCGTCCAAGGACCCTTGCGCATTATTTCTAGAATGCGATATCAACATCAAGCACATTGCAGCGTCGCCGGTTACTATTCTATCGAGAAGAACCCTTACCTGCCTAGGCATTTGCTCTTGGAGAAGCCATAGTTATCTTAATCCCATCGCGTCGCGGTTCGCAAATTGCAAACCGATCACAATCAGTCGCAAGACAAGCACAATGCCCTCGGATCTACTCTCCTCGACGCAATTTATCGGTCAGTCCAAGGTTCAATATCGGGTTGAAAAGGTGCTTCAGGAAGAAACAAACCCTGTGCGGCGGGTTTACTCAGCTACATAAGTATACCCGAATGCCTGTCGTGATATACTTGTTAACCGTATTTTCAGTGCTAATAATCAGAAATTTATATTGAAATATGTTCATGAGGTCAACTACAAAGACCTCTAGGAAATAAATGACAAGCTACGCAGTTGTGCTGATCATGTGCGCCTTATGCACGACACTATTCTTGACAAATCTATGTTTGTTTTCAAGTGTTTTGACGACCACCTCTTACGCCTTGCTCAAAAGGATTTGCCGATTGCAGTGACGAAAAGCATTCTAAAAGATGCGCTTTGTGGCATAGCCGAACTTCACGACCAGAACATTGTCCACACAGGCTGTGGTGATTGAACGACAAATTTCATACTTTCCAGATGAGGTCGGACTGAGGGCCTTTTTAAAGTACCTTAGCGACAATCCTTGGGTCCCTATTTTCGAAGTTACTAGGGATGGCTTCGGTAAAGAGAACCCCCGTCGGCCATTCTCACTTTGGGAGGGCGTCGACGATGATTTCAAAGACCTCATCAGTGCTCTAGCAAACTTTGATCCAGAGAAGAGAATCACGGCGCGAGAGGCGTTAGCTCATAAGTGGTTTAAAGGAGTTGAAAATGTATAGGGTGCAAGATGTAATACAAAGTGGGTCGTAATGGAGGCGTCGCGAAGTCTCACTGGGGTCAGTCGCAACCGCCTACTGCATGGTTTCTTAGGTATTATCTGACGTGGGGCTGCCGTTATCGACTAAATGAGCAATCGCATCAAATATTCAAGGTCAATAGTGAGCGGCTCATGGCAATGCAGCAAGGCATAAGAAGCATGCAGTTTCTGCGAGCATAGATAAGTCACCACGCTTGCTGCCTACAGTCCATAATGCATATTGATAAACTTTACACGCTTTATTCGCAGACTATATTTGTGGGGGCTGCAAGTCGTACGGATACAGCAACCTGCATGATTTGGCTGAGCTGAAAGCGGGGTAAGTAGGCAGCAGCAGCGATTTATCGCTTAGCATGCCCGCGAACAACAGCTGCTAACCTTCTCGCCATTACCCAAGCCGTGACAAGGTTGGATATAAAAACGTAGTACATAATAACAGTCTTTCGAGTTAGAGGATGAGTGAAAAGGACATGGATGAAGTTAGCAAGTCAAGGCCAACGGCCTTGGAGGCAGAGATTCAGAGTATACAGGAAGACATGGAAACTAAGATCAAGTCCCTGACTGAAGATGTCGCTAAAAGTAACAGCAAGAAGGCTTTTAGCTTCAGAAAGGTCTTCAAAAAAAACGCAGACAATGAAGAGAAGAAGCAGCAATCACCACAACAGCCGAACACCGATGACCACCATAATGTAGAAAAAACAACAACGGAGATCTTGAAAAGTCTAGATGGCGTGAGGAACAAAGTCAAGGCAGATAAAGACGACGAGCATGGGAAATTTAGAAGAACACTGAGGAACACAGTCAAGTGTATCAACGTCCTGGGTGACCGAGTAGCTGGGGCAGCCTCGATCGTAAGTACTTCCTGTACTTTCGCGCTTTGATTTGAAGATATCTATGAAGTACTCAACTAACTCAAGCACTCACACAGGCTTTCTCCTCTGCGCCATCTTGTTTCAATGCGATCGGCTTCTTCCTTCAATTCTACCTTGATCACGAAGATATGTTAGACAAGCTGAAAGGGCTCCTTGACCAATGCAACTATATCATTGGCCGGGTACACATTTACAAAGACAACCTGACAGGGCAACAGAAAGGCCCTAACGAGGGAGTGGTTGAGCTACGACTCATCGCCGCCAAACTCCTCCATGCTTATATAAGAGTTTTGTGCCTCAGTGTCTCTCTTCATTCACACAGCAAGTTCACGCTACTGTTAAAGAAGGGCTTTCTTGGGGTGGATGAAGTGGATGATTTGATGAATGAAATGAACAATCTCGTCCACGAAGAGAACAACGTCCTTACAGCATTGTCTTTCAGCAACATTCATGATGTCCAACAGGTTCTGGAGCAACAAAAAAATGCAGAGACAGCACAAGGCTGGCGTCAAGCTATTTCAAAGGCTTTGGGCTTTGAGGGGGATGATCCGCAGCCTGTTTGGAGTCGTTCTCTTAAAGAGATTGTTCCGGTTTCCGGTACAGGTTCTTGGCTTTGGGAGCGGTCATATTTCAAGACTTGGTCCACTCCAAACGCGGAAGGAACAGTAAAGCCAGCGCTTATCCTTCAGGGAATTGAGAATACTGGTAAGACCTATATGATGGCTAACATAGTCAGGCATCTAGAGGAGGCTCCAACCGACCGGGTAGTCGCATATTATTTCCATGGCAAAACCTCTGACATGTCTACTGGATTCAACAGAACCCTTGAATTCATTTCCTGTTCTTTATTATGGCAGTGCGCTACGTCATCTGAGTCATTGATTAAGTCGTTGGCCAGTAAATGTCAACAAATGGGATACAACCCCTGTTTCTTGGATGCTTGGAATCAGCTTTTACTTCAAAACAAGGAGATCAATCATATAAAAAGGACTTTCTACCTTCTAATTGATGGTTTGGAGGACGGGTTACTGAAACGCGTCTTTCCATTACTGGAGCGGTTGGCAAAATCTAAGGATCAGACTTTTCGCATCTTCCTCAGCACTCGTTCATCAAGTCTCAGTGCCCACTTTGACCCGTCTTTATACTCGTACTATCATATTCAACAAAACAATAACCAAGATATCGAATTATTCATCAAGCATAGGCTAAGGAGCATGCCTGCTTTTGATGATACCAAGCATCCAAAGGCCCAGAGTTATAGAGAAAAAATTTTACGAACAGTTCATGAAGCAACGAAAGGTGACTTTGAATGGACTTCAATCATTCTCGATAGGCTCCGCTCAAAACATTATCTGGCCGATATCGACGAGGTACTTGAAGGTGTGCATAAGCCGAGGGAAGAGCAGGTCAGGAAGGAAATCGAAATGTTCAATAAAACACGGGCACCCGAAGAGATTCAAGAAATGAATGAAGCTATTCGTTGGCTGTTGACGGCGCCAGTCGCACCATCTCTGGATAACGTAACTGCCGCATTGAACGTGAATGGATATCCGGATTCATTGATGCCTTTACAAAGTCGCCTCAAACCACTTCTAGATGCAGACGAATATGGGCGGATTCATTTTAGGCTGAACGAATTCAGAGATTATGTCCTTAATCATGAAAAGTCAATTAATACGCAAAAGACTGATATAATCATAGCCAACTCGACCTCCTTAGAAAAAGAGAAGGAAACCGTTCATCGCTTCTTGAAATATGTGGTACCAATGAAAGATTATGATAAGGCAAAATTGGAGAAAATTCTTTGGAGAGAATTGTCAACGAGTGCATCACTTGGGTATAATCAGCGGAATGCGCACGTTGAGATGGCAATGACTTGCCTTCGAGCACTCACCAGTGAAAGTGATAACACTGAGAAGCTCCGCCTTTACGCTGGAGATTACATCCTCTATCATTTAGAACAGGCAGATCCCAAAACAACCGACAAGAATTACAAAGAAGACATTGAACGCTCCTTGGTCAAGCTTCTGACGGATCCTAACTGTATCGACAGTCTCTTCTGGACACGAGCTGAACATATGAGTCATCAGACATGGACAGAGACGGAAGGTAAATGGCTCATGAATAATCGCAAGCGATGGCTGTACACTCCAGACGGCATGACTCAGTTAGCGAGGTGGCTGAAGAATTCGATAAATCAAGTTGCTGAAGAAGCAGAAGATAAAGATAGCACCTATCGCCACGATAAAATTTTACGACATGCCGCGGAGAGAATAGCCCATCACCTTTTCGTTGGGAATGCGTATACAAGGAGAGAACAGCTTACAGCAATCCATTTCCTGAACGGATACGTTTCGAGGGTTGACGTTTATGCAAAAGTATGTAAGTCTTTTGTGGGTTTAGCCTGTCACTTTCCTGACTCTAGAAGACTATCGATCCAAAAGAAGTCCCGGTAAGCGACTGTAGTCACGTCAAATATGATAGGCTTCTACGTATAAGAGATTGGGCGGAAAACTCAATAGATGATGCGAAGAATAAAGACGAAGATGGATGGTGGTTTGGGGATTTGCAGGTTGTCAGAGGGATTTTTGCTGTCAGCAGCAGCGATGAAAAGGCTATCCAGAAGGCGGATTCTCTTCGGGAAAAAATTTTCACAGACAAAAGAAATCCATGGGAAGGTAATATCCTTGGTAGCCTGACAGCTGCCAAAAGGAAATCTTTCCAAGCAAAGCAAATAGAAGGTGAAGGAGCCTCGAAAGCAGAAGAACTACTCGAAGAGGCTCGAGACATCCTCACGCGAGCCATATCCAAATGCTCGCCCAAGAAGGGACTTACAAGCTCAGAGTCGATCTTAGTTGCTGATACTTTTCTTGAACTAGGAGATATACATTGGAAGTTAAAAAAATTCGCTGACGCAGCCAAAATTCAACGCAAAAGCCTTTCTTATAGCAATACACGCTACGCCAGATACGTTCAAAGCTTCAGCAACTATCGGAAACGACAGGACTGGAATTTCATCGAAGCCTTCTTTAACGATCTTCTACAGGGGGAGCCTTTCAGCAAGGCTTATCTGAACAGACTTGTGCACGATTTTATTGTCAAAGAGGAATTTCAAGAATCTCTTTCTGGTAGCCATAGGCGTAAAGAGCGGAAGGAGTTAGTCGACAAGTTTTTCGAAAAGGCATTACTCGTGGCCAAAGATTCCCCTGCTGATATGTTTCATATTGAAAAAGCTTATGGGCAAATTCTGTTTCGACTCAAAGAAATCAATAGGACAAATGTAGCCGCACGGTGGGAACGCTCTCTAGAGCATGGAAGACCTCTCGCAGCTGCTGGTGATATTCGGTGGCACGATCTTTTCTCAGTCATCAATCCTCTTGTGGAAATCTATATCCAGCAAGGATTGAAAGCGCCTGAAACAATCTCATCCGAGAATGACAAAAATCAACTAGCTATTCACTATTTAGAGAAGATCCAGGACTTAGAGCAAAAGACTGACGTCTGGACGAATAGCACTGTATACTGTGGTCTAGCCCATTTTCATTATCAGCGAAAAGATGAAAACAAAGCGCGCAAGGCTGTCACGAGAATTATAGATGCCTCGATAGCCATATTGTCGGACAACGACCTGTCTAACGATTGGTTCGCATTCCTACATCTTGGAAAGGTCTTCAGTGCGTTAGGAGATATGGAAAACGCGAAGACGGCATGGGAAGGATTGGACAACATAGGTCGACAACAATCAGACCTCCTCCTACCGCTCCTTTGCGCCAAATGTTCGTCTAATATATCCCTTAGCGACGGTTTGCGTATATGCCTGCACTGCTTCGGACCTGCTTTTTTTGACAAAAAATGCTACGACGAAGAGAAAGCGCAGACAGAACTGCCAAAAGGAGGCTCCAAAACACATCACTTCATCGTCATTCATCCCGAGCAAGAAAAGCGTCTCACCTCAGGCCAGAAGACTGAAAAGGAGGTGTCACTAAAACGGTGGAAGGCCGATCTCGAGAAGAAATATCTCAATGACAAGAAAACACTGCCTGCACCAAAACGTAGTGAGATTATGGTGACGGAAGAAATTGTTGTCTCTCCGTCACTACCTGAACTACCGCCCGGTTATGAGTCCCCACTCCTTGCTGAAAACCTCACGAGCGTAACTGATGAATTCTCTCGCCCAAAGTACAGTTATTAGAACAAAGGCACGATAACTTTAGCTATAAATAGGAGCGAGATTCTAACGCACCTGAAAAAAACCCCATGATCAAGGTCTGGAATTCCGCGAGCAAAATAGTACTTGTCATTATGAAGACCTTTATTTATAACTGGGGCTTTATAATGACTTCAAAAAATTTCTTCCCTTATATTCATCAATTTTTTTTTCTTTCGTTTCTTGTTGTCGTACAATGCTCTGTAGCTATTCTCTTTTTGATATTTAGTTATATATGGAACTGTTTGTATTGATCTTTTACGCTTCTAGAAAGACCTTATAGTTATTAATCAGCCTTTTTGTAAATAATATATAGACTTAAATTATGTAGCTCTTCTAATTGCTAGCTAGTTCGCCACTTAAGTAGAGGTTCCCCGCATTTTAGCTATAACTATATATAATCATTTTATAAACAAAATATTCCGTATCCTAGAACTTCTTTGATTATCTGAGTTCATTACCAGAAAAAGAAACTTTATAACAAGCCTTATTTATTTCCGAGCTCTATCTACTCCGCCTAACATTCTCGATCTCTAATATCAGCTGAAACGATTAGTACCCCGCGTATCCAAACTATCTTGTACTGATGTCGACGCTACCGCCTATAAAACTGTTATAGTTTCCTTTACTATAAATATATATAGTCCCGGCATAAAAAGCTTATAAACGTTAACTTTGTATAATTACAACAAGTCTCGTACGAATACTACAGCTCTAATGGTAGTATTATATCCTAGGTTTAGCGCAGTTCTCAAGCTTTTGCTTTAAAAAGCGTGGATATTAAGTCGAAAGGCAATGAATAGTACCAAAGTTCGCTATCATGGGATTTGCAGGTAGAAAACAAGACAGCCCTACAGCTTCTACTTGAAAGTATTGTTGATATTAGGTCTAAAGATAACTAAGGTAAAGCTTTACAATGTTATAATATTAAATAAACGCCGAGACTTAATTAAACTCCTTTCTAAGAACGTAGTCGAAGCCGGTATCAGTACTAATCGCGGTGAATATCCAGTATTTTACGCTCTACAGCTTATAACCGACGGTTTTTTTTTTTTTTTTTTTTTCTTAAGCTTTTAATCAACTGCAGTGTTGATATCGACGCTAAGAACGATCGAGATGAATCTCTTTTCCCCTACGCTACACGATAAAGACGAAAAAGCGTTAGGGAAATACTGTTCAAAATGGTGGTGAATTTGAGCCTAAGAATCAGGGAGATGACAATTCACTCTTATATTAAACATAGCCATCATGAGTTAGTTAGGTTTCTCCCGGGATATAATTTGTTGGTAATAGCGATTTACCTACTAAGCTACTCCTCAATACCAGGGCTAATTCTAACTATCGAGATATGTATTTTTAGCTGGACTTTGCCATGTTGGGCTACGAAACAGGAAAAAGATGAATGATTTCATGTTTTCTAAATACTAAAGACATAGGCAAAGTAATGGTATCAGCTTCTTATATACGTCATCTAACACTTTCCTATAGTTAGGAGATATCTCGAAAGAGAGGCGATGAAAGGACACCCAATCGCTGATTCTAGACTACCGGTTATCTTGGATATCTGCGTGTATAGCGAAAAGCTATCATTATGATGGGAATTTCTATCTCCAAGCAGCGTGGACTCTTTCTTTAAAAAACTGGATACAGTATGGAAGAAGGGCGTCTACAGCGTCCATACATCAGTAAACCATTCACTCTGCCGAAATTGTTCTAGTTATGGTGGTAACACCTTGATTCATCTTGATTCTGACTCGAGACGTCTTCTAAAATAGCGTAGCAGTGATAAGCACTTTTGTATCTAAAGGCCTGAGGTTGATGCTTTGTGATACCTAAGCTTAGTCTCCCCTGTTGACACAGCAACTATTAATCTAGGGGCAGTCCAGGCCATCTAGTGTAGCTTATCGTCCGAAGAACAGAAGTTTCTTCCAGCCGCGCTTGTGCTTGCTAATACCCTTGTTTATACCCTGGAAGGTAACGTCCTCGGCGGTGCCTACATGTGAAAGGATGTTATAAGGAGGACATATGTTTTTAGAACTTCGTAAGAGGCGTACAGTCCTGGGCCGAGTGGGTGGGCACGAAGCGTAGGAGTGGGGTTCACGAGACTCGAACATCGCAGCTAGGCTTGCGACCTCTGCCATTCTGAGCCTCAGTGTCAGTAGGTCTATAGAAAGCAAGGGGCGAAAACTATACCAAGCATCTACACCTAAGGTGTACAACGGAGAAGTACGGTAGTTACACCACTAAGCAACCCTTTGCGGTGATTAAAGAATGCAATTGCCACTGAGCGGCAAATATCATGCTGCAGCGTTCCATACCAGAGTCCATTATCTACTAAGCCCTACGCCTTCTCCATATATCATATTCCTAATGCCTGTCCTACACTTATTCATGTTCTTCATCCTTACATACTCACCTCACCATTCCGCGACTCTAGCCCTTCAATCTCATAACTTTAACTACCCTAACCTACCCGGTAGCATCAGATATCGTTTCATTGACGTCACTTCCTCACGTCACAAAGATCATTCGCGTAACCACAACACATCAAAATATCAAACCCATACATCCATTAAGAGCGGAGAAAACAAACTTAATCGAAAGCTATTCCCCACTCCCTTATCATCCAACTTCCTCATATAATACATCGGATAGAGGCCCATCACTACCCTTCCCCTCCCTATTACCTCCTTCCTCTCCTCATCAAGATGCTATTTTCATCATCTTCCTTTCTTTCACAAGGTATATCTTTTATCTTTCCTCATACATATCAACCCCGAGAAACTACAAGGTAGTAACAAAGTACTAAAACAGGTTTGGGCGCCAAAGGAAAGGGAGAAGAGAAGTCGAAAATAAGAGGTATAGGTACAAAGCAATTACAGGAAAAAGTACACACGTCTAAATGTTAGACCCTGAAGAACCTGACCCCAGTGAACCCCTGATGCAAATGACGCCTGCTTTTTGTACCCAGAAAATGACAAGTGGAAACGACAACACCAGGCGAGAAATAGATGGGATGTTAGCTGTTTACTGCTTCTTGTCATCCTCACCCTCGGGCTTCTGCTGCTGCTGCTCGCCAGACTGGTTCTGAGACTCGGAGCGAGCCTTATGCATCTGGTCGAAGAGGGTCAAACTGGCGTTTTGGAGATCGTCGGTCTTCTCTTTGATCTCCTCGGCAGTGGCAGTGCCCTCACCAGCCTGGCTCTTGGAGATGAACTCACGGAGAGCGGCGATCTTCTCCTTGATCTTCTCAGCCTCGGTCTTATCAAGACGGTCCTCAAATTCCTTGAGAGCCTTCTCAGTGTCGTTCACAACGCTGTCAGCGCGGTTGGCAGACTCGATAGCAGCCTTGCGCTGCTTATCTTGATCCCCATAGCGCTCGGCATCGTCAACCATGGATTGGATCTCAGAATCTGAGAGACCAGAGCCGGAAGCGATGGTGATGGACTGATCCTTGTTGGTGGACTTATCCTTTGCGTGGACGTGGACAATAGAGTCAGCGTCAATGTCGAAGGTGACCTCGATTTGAGGAACACCGCGATGGGCAGGAGGAATGCCAACAAGCTGGAAGTTACCCAGCAACTTGTTGTCACGGACGAGCTCACGCTCACCCTGATACACCTTAATTTCGACGGCACTTTGGAAGTCGGCGGCCGTGGAGAAGACCTGCGACTTCTTGGTAGGAATAGTGGTATTGCGGTTGATGAGGCGCGTGAAAACACCACCAAGAGTCTCGATACCAAGCGAGAGAGGAGTAACATCCAAGAGGAGAATGTCAGTAACTTCGCCAGCAAGAACGGCACCCTGAATAGCGGCACCGATAGCGACGGCCTCGTCAGGGTTAACTGACTTGGCAGGATCGCGGCCGAAGATGCTCTTGACCGACTCGGTGACCTTGGGCATACGGGTCATACCACCAACAAGGATGACCTCGTTGATGTCCTTGGCCTGGAGGTTGGCATCCTTGAGAGCCTTGCGCACGGGCTCAACAGTCTTGGAGATAAGCGGGTCGACAAGCTTCTCAAGCTGGGCACGCGTCATCTTGGAGTTGATGTGCTTGGGGCCAGAGGCATCAGCAGTGATGAAGGGCAGGTTGACGTCGGTCTGAGAGGAGGAAGAAAGCTCAATCTTAGCCTTCTCGGCGGCCTCACGAATACGCTGGATAGCCATGCGGTCATTGCTCAGGTCAATGCCCTGCTCCTTCTTGAAATCCTGGACGAAGTGGCGGACGAGAGTGATGTCAAAGTCCTCACCACCAAGATGTGTGTCACCGTTAGTAGACTTGACCTCAAAGACACCGTTCTGGATCTCAAGAATGGAGATATCGAAGGTACCACCTCCAAGATCGTAGACGGCGATGACACTGTCGTTGGACTTGTCAAGACCGTAAGCAAGGGCAGCGGCAGTAGGCTCATTGACGACACGTAGGACATTGAGACCAGCAATCTGGCCAGCATCTTTGGTGGCCTGGCGCTGCGAGTCGTTAAAGTAAGCAGGAACAGTGACGACAGCATTCTTGACGTTCTTGCCCATGTAGGCCTCGGCGGTCTCCTTCATCTTGCCGAGTACGAAGCCACCAATCTGCGAAGGGGAGTACTTCTGGCCCTGAGCCTCCAGCCAGGCATCGCCGTTGGTGTGCTGGACGATCTTGTAGGGCACCTGCTGGATGTCACGCTGAACCTCCGCATCGGTGAACTTGCGGCCGATAAGACGCTTAGTGGCGAAGAGTGTGTTTTCAGGGTTGACGACTGCCTGGCGCTTGGCGGCGACACCGACGAGACGCTCACCCTCCTTGGTGAAGCCGACGACTGAAGGCGTTGTTCGCGTACCTGGAGTGATGGATTAGCTAATGCTTGATGGTCAAGGTTGTGATGGAGATGAGTTACCTTCCGAGTTTTCGATGATGCGCGGCTGCTTTCCTTCCATGATGGCAACGGCAGAGTTGGTGGTACCCAAGTCGATACCAATGACGGCACCCTTGACCTTCTCGTCGGCGCTATCCGCATATCCTCGCGCAGCGAATGATGAAGCGAAGGGAGATCTAATGGTGGATGGCGCAGCAGCACGTCGGACGCCCAATGTCGCCCGCGGCAGGACCTGCAGTCAGGTCAGTAGCCGGTCAATGGATGCGGACGCGCGCAAAGACTTACAGCTCGTGATAATCTTGACGAGAACATGATTGTGGATGTGAGGGGGCGGTGGTGAAGGGAAAACACACGCAACGAGAAAGAAGGGATGGATGCGGGCGAATTGATGGAGAGGTGGATGTTTATATGATGAAAAGATGGGGAGGAGCTTTGACAGGAGAGATTTTAGTCTCTCTAGAAAATTCGACGCGATTCTTGGCGCCGACGCCGCCCGAGCCTCCGAGATGGCCTGTGCTCCTTTCACAGGAGATGGGAGATGCAGTGTATCAGCATGGGAATCTCCTTGCGACGAGATGCACTTGCACTGTGCAGTTTGCATCCATTGATTCGATGGGCTGCTGCGCTGGACGGCCATCGAGAGCGTGGGACAGATGACGGAATGGTGAAACCCCAGCGGCCACATTGCCTCTGCCATGAGCTCGCGCTCGCTTTTCTCCCCAGCAGCACCTTCATCTGCCACAGGCACGCACTTGGTGACGTGCAGCAAGAGTCTCACTGCTCGTTGGAGACCATCGTTCGTCTGCAGACCTGCCAATGTCCGCTGTGCGCGGCGGACGTGGATGAATAAACAGTGGAATAAGCTTCTGAGGCCCATTCATCGCCTCCGCCTCCGCCTGTCCCTCCCACGCCGTGCAAACAACCCACGCCCCAGCCCTCCAGCCTGTGCCTGCGGACCTCGCATGGCCTTTTGTACGACCAGCGCATCTCTTCGCCGCCGCTGCGCATCTGCACCCGGTCCCTCCAGCGCGGCCTCTTTCCCTTTTCCCAGCTGCGTCGCTGTACCGGCTGATCGCGTGGCTGACCTGACATCACCGCCCGCTCGCTGGCACTTTTGAAGGACGCTCCTCCTCAACCGCCGACCCTTGCACGCAGCTCTCGCTGCACGTCTTCCACCACACCACACCCCCCAGCATGGCCGTTGATGACTTCGTGTTCGTCCCCTCTCCCTGCGTCTCCTATGACGCTTTCCATAGCTGACTCGCCCATTCCAGAAGTCGAGACACCGACGCCTTCGTGCTGCCATCCAGGTCCTTCTACCCCCTCAAGATACCAATAGCGTAAGCTCTTCCAGTGCGCCTCTGCTACACAATTCTAAGCGGTGCAGCCACTACCAGCTCCGTCACTTCATCAGCTCGCCCGAACCCGACCTCATTTACTACGCCAGCAATCGCGACGACCCTGCGCTCCGGAACACCGGCTCCGACGTATACTGCCTCAACGCGACCACGCGCACCCAGACACTCATAAGGCACCTCCCCTGGGAGGCGCGCTGCACGGCCTCGGGTTATGGATACGTGTGCGTGGGCGGCGCCGACAACGGCCACTTTGCCGCCATCAAAGTAAAGGGCTTTCCTCCGCCAGATTCATCTAACGTCGACGCCCTGCTGCCCCTGGACTTTGCCAGCCGCGCATCGCTCTCGCACTCACCCATGCTGACGACGGCGGTAGAAGAGCCAGAGCTTGAAAAGATTGGAGACGATATTGTTAATTCGATTTCAATTCATAAACTACCTGCAGAAGAAGGCCAGGAAGAGGATGTGGTCGCAGTGCTTACTAACAACGACAAGACGGTGCGCATCTACTCGCTCACGCAGAAACAAGAGGTCACTGTGTTGGATTTCCCTTTTCCCATGAACCACGCGACGATATCACCCAATGGCCGGCTCCTGGTGGCTGTGGGAGATATGCATAGTGGCTTTTTTTTTGAGCGGACCACTGCAAAGAAGCGCAAGGCCACAAAACAAACAGAGGAACGAGTAGGAGCCACGCCGCCAGACTGGACCCTGCTGCACGAGGTCTCTCTCTATGTCCCTCCCGGCTCGTGCATTGAGGGCTACTTCACAACCACGTGGTCGCCTTCTGGCCGCCTGTGTGCTGTCGGCTCCGAGTGTGGCTATATCACCGTATTCGACATCGAGCACCTCACGCGATGCGAGAACGCTGAAGATGCCATCACGCAGCGCATTAGCTCCACGCGACCAGACACTACATACGGGGCCGGCGCAGTCAGGACCATGCAGTTCTCGCCGGCTCCCTGGGACCTCCTCATATGGAGTGAAGACCAAGCCAATGTCTGTGTGGCTGACGTCCGAACGGGTTTGAAGGTCAGGCAGGTGCTCACTTTGGACCCAAAAGAGGAAGGGACGGAGAGAGTAGAGATTGCGGATTTCGACCTCGAGCTCAGCCCACTCTCGGCGCTGCACGATTTGCGACGGGAAGCCGACTTTGTGCGGACCTACCGTCACACGCTCAACTCGGACGGCACCGGTGCTGCTGCCAACCTCGCCAATCACTGGATCGACTCGGCGGAGCGGAGGAGACTACATCGGCGGCTTGGAGTGGTGGAGTCTGACGATGATCCGCACGGTCTCACTCCCCATGAGAGACAAGTTCTGGATGCCCTACCCACTAGCAGGCAGCGAGAGTACGCAACAGGGGCTTACCGGCAGGTCACAACCTGCGCTTTTGTTCTTCCAATGCTAACACCTCGCAGAACAGGAGCAACGTCAGCGGCGCGACCGACTGCTGATACTTTCACGGAGTTCGTTTCGGACGGCACGCGGCAGCTGTCGGAAAGTACGCGGCGGTTGAACCAAATCCATGAACGCCTTGCGCCTCGCCGGCAGGCGTCTGTCATTGTGGTGTCAGAAGAGGACGGCAACACTGGCGATGCATCGAGGCCACCACCAAACATTACAGGCGGAGCCACGACACGGTCGCCCAACCCCATGACGGCGCACATTCGACGCAACAGCGAGATGATTGCAGCGACAGACGACGCCTGGCGGACGATCGAGGAGGCACTGGCGCGCAACGCTCGAGCGCCCGACAACTCGCGCACACCCGACCTGCGCAACGACCTTCGACGACTGCGGCAGTTGACGCAGATGCGGGAGCGGCTCCGGCTTGCTCGCGAAGCGGACTACGTGGGCTCGACATATGCTCGGCGCAACATGCACGACCCGGCACAGGGCCTCCGTACAGCAGGACTCGCTATGAGCCAGGACGGGCGCAGGCTGTACTGCGGCACCGAAGAGGGCATCTTTGAGTTCCGCATGAATCTGCACCAGCGCAAGGGCTTCCCCGCAATAACGCCGCGATGATGATGATGATGATGGAGAAGCAGAAGATTACTCCGACGGTAGTCGTGTGCTACTAAGCGGCATTTTTTGATTGGGCAACTCCTCTTTCGTTGCTGTCGCCTAAAGTAATGTAAGTATCTGTGTCATTTTTGAGAGACACGCTTCCCCTCCGGATCGGACTTGGGGGGCAGTGCAGCTCTACGGACTACAGCGGGTGCTTGAAAAGTGGCTTGTTCTTTTTCTTCCTCTTCTTTCGATGTTTGTACCGGGCATGGGGGACTGGGCTGGGTTGCACGCACTGGCGTTGACGTGGTGATATTGATTTGGGCGCACTCTTGTGCTCATTGGGAGGCGTTGGATTGGACCTGGGCATTAGCACGAAATACCCTCGACGTTTGGCACGCTCAATATACACGCGCAGGATTCCATGTACCTTTGCAAGTGCCGGCCGTGTGGGATGGATGTCTTGTCTCGCCTGGGGTCAGTTTTCCCCGGGCCGAACGTCGGAGGCGTGCCTACCGGGCGAACCAGGGCAGAGGGCGATTGCGCCATTCGCAGCCGGTGACTCCCCACGTCAGACCAGGGAATGCGAGCCTGCGAAGTGCCTGCATAAGCCGTCAGACGCTTCCTCTCTTCTTTGCTCATCCTCTTGTTTGTCCTGGCCCCCCCAGTGTCGTCGTCGTCGTCCCTGCCCACCGGCCTGCTGGCTCGTTGTATTCTTTCTCGCGTCCCCCTCCCTAACCAGCACCTGAGCAGTCGTCTCGCCTCGCCCCATCCTTGGCTGTTACGAGCGCTCGCATCTTCTCACCGCATCGCAGTCATGTCGGGAGGCCCATTCTCAAAGGACACGCTCAATGGCGCCGGCAAGGCCTTCACCTCTCACGACCTCGACGGCCACGATCTACCACCCTCGCCCGCTCCCAGCACGCCCCGCAATGGCAGGAAGTACGCCCTCATGACCGAGCTGGTCTACACCGAGAGCAACGACCAGTACAATGCCGCTTCTGTTCCCATATATCAGGTACGCCTCTACTCTACTCCGGTCGCTGGATGTTTCAAAACTAATATGCTCAGTCGGCGACGTTCAAGCAAACCTCGGCGACGGGTGGCGCTGGTGAATACGACTACACGCGCTCTGGCAATCCTACACGAACGCACCTCGAGCGACACCTCGCAAAAATCATGAATGCACACCGGGCCCTCGTCGTCTCCTCAGGCATGGCCGCTCTAGACGTCATCACGCGTCTCCTCAAGCCAGGCGACGAAGTCATAACAGGCGACGATCTCTACGGCGGCACAAACAGACTCCTCAAATACCTCTCCACCCACGGCGGTATCATTGTACATCATGTCGACACTACCGATCCATCGCGTATCCGCTCAGTCGTCTCCCCTAAAACCGCCATGGTTCTTCTTGAGACCCCCACCAACCCCCTCATCAAAATCGTCGACATTCCCTCCATCGCTTCCATTGTCCACGCCGGACAACCCACCGCTCTCGTCGTCGTCGACAACACCATGCTCTCCCCTCTCCTTCAGAACCCCCTCGATCTCGGAGCAGACATTGTCTACGAGTCGGGTACTAAGTACTTGTCTGGCCACCACGACCTCATGGCCGGCGTCATGGCCACAAACGACCCCGCCCTTGCAGACCGCCTCTACTTCCCTATAAACTCCGCCGGCAGCGGACTCTCGCCCTTCGATTCGTGGCTCCTCCTCCGCGGCATTAAGACACTTGGTGTGCGCATGGAAAAACAGCAAGCCAACGCCATGCGCATCGCCACCTTCCTCGAGGCTCATGGGTTCAAAGTGCGCTATCCGGGCTTGAAGTCCCACCCGCAGTACGATTTACACTGGAGCATGGCGCGTGGCGCGGGCGCGGTATTGTCGTTCGAGACAGGAGATGTAGGTGTTAGCGAGCGCATTGTGGAAAGCGCGCGGCTGTGGGCAATCAGCGTGAGCTTCGGGTGCGTGAATAGTTTGATTAGCATGCCGTGTCGCATGAGTCACGCGAGTATCGATGAGAAAACGAGGAAGGATAGGGGGATGCCTGAAGATTTGATTCGGCTGTGCGTGGGGATTGAGGATCCCGAGGATTTGATCGATGATTTGAGTCGTGCAGTATGTTTGCCCTCCCTTTTTGTTCTTCTCTCTTTTCTCTTTGAATATTGCTGACAAATTGGGTACAGCTTGTGCAAGCGGGCGCTGTGAAGATTACGCCCGAAGGTTTTTCGGCACTGTCGATTGCGGATGAGGAGTCGGAGTAATGGAATTCCCTTACAATGGTCCATTCAAGGAATAGAATGGGGTGCTTGAGGGACACTGGTCTCACAGATGGATGGCCTTAATCACACAACGCTATAAAACAGTCACCTCTGCCCCTCTCTTTGCTGGAAGGGTAACGTGATATTTTTCCTTTTTCTTCGTAAGAGACTATGAGGGCTGAAAAGGGCTTTTTGCGCGTTCTTTCGCTTCGGGCACGCTCTCTTATTTACAAGTCACCTCTGTCACCCTGTTTTCATAGCAAGGGTGTTAACGTGATTAGGTTTTTTTTTTTTTTTTTTTTTTTTTTATTTTATGTAGA
>Ga0247757_10001214_pt1 | contig 18185 bp, 20 predicted proteins | sample UWRJL126311R4_FD_180929 | JGI IMG/M metagenome (GOLD analysis project Ga0247757, IMG submission 180929) | Plant litter microbial communities from Arlington Agricultural Research Station in Wisconsin, United States - UWRJ-L126-311R-4 | ecosystem: Environmental > Terrestrial > Plant litter >... | reverse complement strand
CAAGCTACCAATCCTAGACTTCTACCGAACTATCTTTCCAACTAATGACATGAAAACCACAGTTGCAGCGCTCTACGTAGCAATCATTGTTTTCTTGGAGCAAGCCGCTCGTTACTACTGCACAGGTCGATTAGGTATGAAGAAAAAATTTACGTAAATGCGTAAAAATTGAGATATTCCAGGCAAACTTTTGGATGCCGTCTTTAAGCCAATCGAGTATGACTTTGATGTGTATCTGATGAAGATCGATGTACATACTGAGAAGCTTAACGACTTGAAGGAAGCCGCACACATGGCACAGACAGCTGATATGAAAGAGGTTTTAGAAGCATCAAGCAAAGGTAAGAAGGCCCTACTCACCGGCAACTTTCGATTTTCATTCACACGTGTTACAGTTATAGTCAGGCTGCATGAGAATTTCGAGAACGCCGTAGTCGCTATCGGCTCCTCACTCTCAGCCTTGGATCGTAGAATTGATTTGATTCAGTCTCGTCAAAAATGTGAGTAGTCCGATTGCACAGAGCCAATAAATCTAGTAATTCTAACCATGATTGAGATATCACTTCATTTCAGGCCAAGTCATATGTGCAGACTCTAAAGCAAGCAGCATTCTACGATATTACTGATATCGACGAAGAATTTCACTTCGTAAAGAAACGAGATTTTCGCCTATCAGAGAAGGATCAGTGGGAGAACAATGGTATTCTTGATCAGTTGCTCAACTGGTCACAGAACAAAACCAAGCCAGCATTCTGGGTAGATGGCAAATCCGGAAATCAAGACAGCTGGGTTACCCAAATGTCCAAGGACCTCATAGAAGCATTCGAAACCCAAGAGAAAGTTATTACATTCGTATTTTGTGGCAACGGTAAAGACGATTCTTTTCCCTGGGAAACGACTCCGACGACGATTCTAAAGAGGCTCATCCTTCAGATTCTGGATATTGATCCTCTGCTAGCATTTCACAATCCTGAACGGCTGAATGCACGTAGACTCAAGAAAGTACAGACATTTGATCAGCTTTGGGATCTTTGGGAGTATCTGGCAAAACAAGTGAAAGACCTCTTTCTGGTGATCGACAGAATTGATAAGTCCTTGCCTGATGAAACTGTGGGAATATCGGTTGACTTCCTGCCTAAATTGCTAGACTCTACAAGAGAAATACCAGGAATGTCTATTATCTTCACTTCTAGTACTAGGCCTGCCACGGCTATTGAAGAGCATGAGATGTTGCAGACAGTGTGTTTAGATACTGGGATTCCCCCCCGTAAGAGGCATGAGCGAAGTACCGCGCGCGATGATCATTAGTGTGGAGAACTATTTGGTGTACATAAAAGCGTCTAGTGAATCACTTAATAATATCTTACTCTCTTTCTTATGTGTTAATTTCGCCGAAGTGCATGAGAAATGAGATACATTTGTTGTTCACCAAGCTGTGTAGGAATGAGTTTCTTTCTCGTAGAACCAGTTTCCAGATGCTTTGCATTCTGGTCTTGGAAGTTTCGAATCCGTATTAATGAATCTTTGCTGACTGACATAGACACCTCCTGCATGGCTAAGCTGAAGTGAGACGCTTTGAGTAACCGCTGAGACTGTTGACCTGCTTCCATTGTTGTCTTAGCGGATTTGGGGTCTGTAACGGTTTCTGCTGCTGGCGGAGTATTCCATCGCGGAAGTTCTTCATAGATGGACCTGTACGCAGCCACAACACAGAGATTCTTCAAATCCGATCCTGTGAAGTCCGGGGTGCGCTCTGCGATGGACCTTAGATCCACATCTTCAGCTAATCGTTCGTCTCTTAAATGAATCTCTAAAATTTTCTCGCGGCCCTTGAGAGAAGGCAATCCAACACAAATCTTTCGTGGTACTCGACGAAGTACAGCTTCGTCAAGATCATATGGACGGTTAGTTGCCAGGATTACGAGTACCCATTTGCTTACATCCGAAGCAAAGCCATCCCATTCTTGTAGGAGCTGGGAAATGATGCCGCGATACCATTCTCTGTCACTATCTGAGCGCATTCGAAACAGAGCGTCTGCCTCATCAATGAAGATGATGCAGGGGTGAAGCTTGCGAGCTAATGAAAAAAGAGCTTTAATAGCTTTTTCACTTTCTCCAATGTACATTCGGAAGAGCTCTGCGGGGGATACGTCCAAAACAGAAGCATTACAACTTTTGGCGACTCCGCGGACAAGATGCGTTTTGCCAGTGCCCGGCGCTCCGTATAGGAGTATACCAGGCACCATATTTTGTGCCAGTACACCGTAAGTGAATTCGTGCGGTCGAAGTAAGAACAAAGTTGTTGAGTTTCTTAGAGAATCAATAGTCTCTTCGGGTAAGTAGACATTCTCCAGCGTTGTAGTGATGCTATCTGTTGATCAGTCAGTAATGTTTTTCATGACCCCAATCTTGTCAGGCTTCATACCAGGACAGCTGATACTAGGAAATAGGGTGCGTTCATACATGTCGCACTCTTTCCATAGCCGTTTCAATGTGTCGTTATCCTGATACTCTTGAAGATACGGTTTTTCTTCAGCTTCAATAGGTGGATGCTCATCATCCTCGTTCATCGCTATCAACATAATGCCCGTTCCAAGGCCGCTCAAAAACAAGCCCACGGACATGGATGTGATGGTGAAGACTTTATAGCCAAACGAAGAACGCCCCCATACTTCGAGGAATGGATCGAAAAAGCCCGGCATTGGTACAAGTGGAGAACACTGGGAAGCCCTCTATTGATGGCTCCTTGACGCATTATACATAATTTTGCAATATGATGCAAGGTATATGTTCTGAAGCTGAATGTTCAAGGAGGTTGCACAGCCTCAAGCCACAGCTCGTATTGCTAAGCTTTCCTTTATCGCGACTAATGCTAGTAACTAACACCAACGTCATAGTCAGCAGTTCAAGGCATTGAGATCAAATGCGCTTGGATTTCCTAGATTTAATGGGTTTCGAGGTCGCATATAGGTCTACACCCGTGAGGACGATACCTTTCGCTCCTGTTGCTAACTCTGATCGTACCACTTTATGTCACTTAACTCACGGATAAGCTTCCCCAACTTAAGAAATGAATTTACCTTCCCAAGGCTAACTCTCGCGGAAACGCAAAAGTGGGATAGAAGACCCTCGGGTGAAGGCTTTCATGAATGTATTGTTCGGAAGCGCTCTCTGGTGCCCTATTTCCGGCTTTTTTTGCTTCCGTAAGGGGCTGGCGCTTATGAGGACATCTCGCCTAGGCTAAAAAAATGCAGTGCAAACTCTACATCAGCCTCCCTTCCATATTAGAGGGAGCAGTGCAAACTCAAACATAGATCTCCAATCAGCAGGACGGAGAGGAGCTTTGTTTTCTTACTCAGCCCCTCCAAGCCGTGACTTCACACAACGACGCATGTTGGGTAATGGTCACTGGATACAAGTATAATTTGAAGAAATGTCTTTGTTTTGTTGAGTGCAGTGTCATACATAACAGGCGGGCCTGTCAGCCTTGGCTAAGTTCATACTATGCATAATGCTATTAGTACAGACCCAAAAGCTATTCATGTATACTGTCCGAGATGCTTCAAATGCATTGGCATCACAGAAGTTTTGACCTGTTTTGCTGGCCTTCCACTACGGATGGCATAATTTTTTCAACCGAGCTGGCTGATTCGTTGCCTCGTAACCAAGGCAGATTGAGTTCTATGACACAGTGACAAACAGTGCTCCAAATCTTTACTTCATGCCACCAAAGTCGAGTTTCCGCGCAATCTTGTCGGTGCGCCCATTCTCAATTTCACCGCCTCTCCTCTTCAAGTCTTCCCCCATCTTCTTCTCGCCGCCACCTTGCTTAGGCAGGTTCTCCTTTTTGGTAGGCCTGGGTGCATTGGTCCAGTAATGATGCTCCAGCACTTGGCGCGCATCGAGACGCTTCGCAGGATCCATAGTGAACATGGCACGCAGTAGCTCGATGCCGTCTTCCCCCATAAGGGGGAAACGTTGGCGCCAGTAGCTTAGTGGCTGGGGGCGTTTTACGGCGGCGGACTCAAAGTTGACTTTCCAATGCCGGAGTTTGGATATACCTGGCCAGTCTTGTTCCGTCGGAATCCCGAATACGTCAGTGATGACGCTAAGCTGTTGGAGATCGGTTTCTGAAGGCAGGAAGAAGTCACGAATAGCCAATTCTGCAATTACACATGCTGTACTCCATATATCAACACAACCGCCATAGTGCTGGGAACCGAGCAGCAATTCTGGAGGTCGGTAAAACCTCGTGATGACATTGTACGTCATGGGCCATCCAGGGTCTGCAAAGCTACGTGCAAGACCAAAATCAGCAAGCTTGAGCGTGTTGTCAGCGGAAATGAGTAAATTGTTACTCTTGATATCCCGGTGTAGTACGTAGTTCTCGTGGCAGAACCACACGGCTTGGCAGAGCATGTTAGCCCAGCTCTTGATGTCGGCGCCTCCGTAAGATATGCTACGGTCTTTCCAGAGACCTTCCAAGTCACCTCGTGGCAAGTGCTCGAGTACGAGGGATATGTTTTGATCTTTCGTGGAGAAGACGGCGAACAGGCTGATGATATTAGGATGCTGCAGCTCGGACAGATGCTTGATTTCTCGGATCGAATCAGGTGTGATTCCGTCCTTGTACTCTTGATTAATCTTCATCTTCTTGATTGCAACCAACTTGTTGGGATCGTCACGGAAGTGTCCACGGTAGACGACAGCATAAGTACCTTCACCAAGGCGCGCGCCTTAAGATGTAATTTTAGCTGATGAGAGCCGATAACACAGGTGTATGAACGTACCAGACACAAATCTCCTGCGAACTTCATCATTCATCTGCTCCGCAAGATCTTGTCCACTGTCGCCAGGTGTAGTGGCAGCGCTTTGGACAGGCGGCGATGATACGGACTTGCCATTGTTGAGCAGAGCAAACGCCTTTGCTTTCGCCGCATTGGGAGGCATCTTGGTGCCTGGAGGATTTGGCCGAGGGCTGAGGGCGGGGGATTGAGCCATGGTGTTGTAAGAAGTGCGGAAGGGCCCAGGCTAACGAATGGTATACGCGGTGAAAGCGGCGTATAGCTTTCAAGGAACAAACGAATGCAACGTGGATAGCTCGGCACGTCGTGGGGAGGCTTCTTTCATTCTGACCCAAGTCTACAGCTGACAAGCATCCGGTCCGACGCCGAATGTCGTCCCCGGCCAACAGTAATGGTAATTCACAGATCGCCATTGTTGCGCGATAGTGAAGCAGCGCACGGCCCTACGTTTTTCCGCCGCGCGGCTGCGATTCTACGTAGCTCCAGCAGCTTTCTTAGGAAGTCCATTGCCGCAGCGCGCTCCGCACCCACTGTCCGACTTGAGCCACATCCATGGCGACTACAGCTATACGCGCGCCGCCGTCAGGCCTGCCGATACTCCCTGCGGCTATTCCTCCAAATCGGACGTACGCCTCTCTTCCCACCATTCGCTGCGATTCGTCAATCTAATATCACAGACTCTATGTGCGCGACCTTCCGTCAGACTTCCGCAAGGAAGTCCTCAAGCGCAACCTTTACATGCTTTTTGCAACGTATGGCATCATCATCGACATCGTCGTTGGCAATTCCGCCAAAATGCGTGGGCAGGCGCACATTGTGTTCAAGGACATCGAGACTTCCACGCAAGCCATGCGCGCATTAAATGAGACCGAGTTCTTTGGCAAGAAAATGGCACGAAAACTTAATTTTACCTGCGTTGGAGTGCGCGGCTAACTGAACCCAGTCGATCCAGTATGCCAAGACCAAGTCGGAACTGATTGCGAAACTCGACGGTACATTCAAGCTTCCCGAGCCACAGCTACCTACAAGGCTTCTTGAAGCGCCTAGTACATCATCCGCTTTTGGAACCGTACCCGCTAAAGCTATTCCTGTCAACGAGGGGCAAGGCGTCAAGCGCGGTCGAGACGAAGAGCAACAGGAGGAAAACGATGACGATTCCGATGATGCCGAGATGCAGATGTCGGAGAGCGATGAGGAGTAGAGATGCAGAACACGATACCCATGCAATTATAGTATGATGTGAGGGCTGCTTAACAGCTTAGACAAAAGGGTAAATTTAAAAATGCCTGCCAGCAGCCTAGGTCACGGTGGGGGTGTGACTGACTTTTATTAGGCAGCAGAGGGCCGAACCACACGTCAAATGTCTTTTTGATGAGCAATTTTTGGGGTATGGAGCTCAGCTGATTCCTAGCTCTGTTGCTCACTACCGGGTTGACGGTACCCATCTTGCTTGATTCCTGAAAAGATAGGGTATACAATAGAACTATCCTTGGAACACAGCCAACGAGAGTCGTTCAAGTGGGGGCGAGCCTACTGTTATGAGCGTTGTTTGTTCGGTGATTGAGTCAGCCATGGTAAAGTTGGAATTGACTTGGTTGTTTCTTCTTTCTCCCTAGGTTTTGTGGTACCACTATGGGCCTATACTCTGGACATAATGGAAATTCTGCAGTGAAAAAAAAATAACAAATATAGAGTCTACGGGTATCGACCTACCATGTATAACTCCACCACTATCATACTAGGAAATTCGCAATCGTATAATACAAATATACATAATACAGGCCGTATCAAAACAACACTGCCGCCCAATACATCGCATAAAAGAAAAGAAAAAGAGTATGAGACCTGCCGCCAGAACGCCAGCTCAAATGCAAAATCGAGCGGCAGCATCAAAATTGACCGCCCGTCATGACGTCCACGTTGGGCGCTTGGCCTTCACGCTTCAAGATCTTGGATGCAAGAAGTTCCTCCGCTCTAACCATTGTCATGCTCTTGTCATAATCAAGGTTCTCCTCATGCTGAGTCATGTTGCCGTCCTTGTCGACAAGCATGCCCTCCACCATACCCTGCGTCCTCAGCTTTGCTCTGATCAGATCGGGTAGGTCCTTGAAGTCGGTGACGAGCGGGATCTGGTACCGCTCGCAGACGAGGTGCACATTGCCACCCTTCCAGAATTTCTTATCGCAGCAGACCACAACCTTGCCGCTGTGTGCCCACAGGCCCAGTTCGCACATGGTCACAGGGCTCGACGTGTTGATATCGAAGAAGAAGCAGATGACTGTCGACTTGGTGAGAGCATCGAGCTCCCACTCGACCTGCCCGCGGAAAGATAGATTCTCGGCTGTTGGTGTGATGTTGGGGTCCCACTCGCCGCGGCGCGGGTTATTCACGGTGATAGGTAGGTCGCACAGAATGTTGGCTAGGAGAGGTTGCCATTGCACAGCCTTTCCCATTTCGATGCTTCCAGCAAAGAAGACAGAGAAATCTTCATAGACAGGGGTATTCGGTGGCATGCAATGCTTGAAGCGCGGGTTCTTTTGGGGGAATTTGTTGAAGGTTGAAAGCTTGAGTTGGTTGTAAATGTCAGGGATGTGACCATCGATTTTGCGGGGACCGCTATCCCGGTCTTTCGGTTTTTTGCATAGCACGCAAATCTTTGAGTGGTCTATCTCACATCCTGCAGCTGAAGGGGCCGGATCTGCGGGGATGTCGTGTGGTTGATCCATTGTGTTGGTACGAGAAAGATGGTCGCACAGCTGGTTTACACGTTCCTGGGCGGAGAATGTGGAGGATCTGGATATGGAGGGAGAGGGAATATGGGCAGCCGGAAGTTGGAAGTCGGAGCTATCATGAAGTCAGATGGTGGGGGGTTCAAATAGGTGCAGACACGGGCCTACGCAGGGATCATGTGTGATGCTGGGCTGGGCGCCGCAAACGGAACAGAGAAGCAAGCCGGAATGGTGGAACGCTAATTGAAGATGTGTTTGTGTGGGAGATGGACCACAACAGACCTGCAAACGTCAAATTATATCCTTTGACCGTGAAGGTGCGCGCTTGCTGCAGCCTTCAGTCATCAGGTCAACTGCCCTGCTCACAGGCATGTCCGGGGGCAGTGCTGCGCCATGTGGCGGGGTTGCTCTCCACAGTTCACTATCGTCACTCCTTTACTCGTCCGCTGCCTGAGCCGCCTACACCGACTCGTCGCGACCGTTCAGGTACCTGCCTTGATAAGCACTCAACCGGCCTGACCTGTGGCTGGTGTGGAGGCTACCATATTAAAGAGCCTCCGTGACCAACACAAGGCCGATTTCAAGGCTTCCTTTTCGCATTTCGGACTCCCATCACTTTGCGCGCACTTGTGCCCGTCCACGATCTTAGTACAAAAGAGTAAAAACTGTGCATCAGGAGTTGGCGTGTCTGGGTACCATTGTCCACTTGCGCCTAGTGGCTTGTCCATGCTGCCACATCACGACCACGGATCAATCAGGTGTTGGTGTCACCGAAAGGGCCATGCCTCCAACATCAAAGCCATGTTTTCCCTCGGCGAGCCCCGATGTAGTCATAAAGGGCGGAATGCTCAGCTGCGAGCTCGGGCAACACCCAAATGACTAGAAATCGCCTTTGCGAAGGCTGAAGAATGCTGAGTGCTGACGCTGAGTTCACCGCACTTCCCGTAGCTAACATTACAGGAAGTCGCCGCTTCGCCTAAGGAATCTCCTCCATCCAACAATGACCAGCTGTGCCTTAGAACTCCTGTCCGCTCCTGCTCACTCGTCCACGGGGCAGCTGCGAAGCGGATTCGGGTGTAATACGCCCCGAATATTGATAATCGGCTTATCATGCCCACGCGCCAACAGCTCCGGTGTAGTAGACCAAATCTTCCCCTTCTTCTCATCAACCTGTACACCCTTCTCCACCTTTGTTATCTTCTCGCCAGCCTGCAGCTTCACCACTTGAAAGCAAAAAGCCGAAAGGTCAATCACCGTGCCGCAGGTGCATTCGAGCCCACTGAACTTGACCGTCGCGTACTCTGCCTGTCGTGGCATCTCAACGCCCGGTGGCGTAACGATGCGCTTGTTGCCCAGCACCAGCGTTGAGCGCGACTTCCTCAGCCGCCCATTCTCCGGAGTCAGACGAGACTGCTGAGCCGCGAGTGTTGCCATGCACAGACTCGGCATCTTGCGCAGCGTCTTGGTGTACCTGCTTCCAGTCTCTTGTGCGCGCCAGGAGAGACCGCAGCACGGGCAGATGACGCCAAAGGTGATGTCCTTGGTAAGTTCACGGGCGGGAACCATGGCGGGCTCTTCCATAGGGAGAAATGCCTTCACTTGGCCTGAAGTCTTGCATTGACCGCACGGCTTGTGGGGACACTTGCAGGCGAGCGCGCCGAGAGGGTGAGGGCCAGGACGGACGGTGATCGAGTGGGAAGAGCCGCAGACGCAGCAGTGCCATTTGGTGTCGGAACAACGATTACCTTCGCCTTCAAATGGGTCGATGGATTCGTCAGAAGGGCGCTGAACATGAAGCGTTGGGGGTGCGCCGTTGACGAGGGTGCCGTTGATGACTGTCTGGCGACGGTGGGCCATCTCAACTCGATGCGGGTTCTTGATCGGAAATGCGCTAAATGGGGAGAGCATATTGGGATGGAGGTCGAGATATAATCACGGTGATGTTTTTTACTTACGATGGGCAGGAGGAAGACCGGAGCATGGATGTTATCGTTGTCATTTTCCCAGCAACGGGTGTTTGCAGTGATGTGACGTTGGCAGGGCAATCAGAGTTGGAGATGAAATCAATTGGGAGTGAAATGATCAGAGTTGCTAACTTCTGACGTAGAGCGGGTCAAAATAAGCAAACGCTCACAATCATCTTCACCGTGAGAGCTGCGCTGGTGAGTGAACCAAAGAGTTTGTGCTGTTCACTTCACCGCAATCTATGTCCGATATTGTGTATTGACAATTCTATGAGTTCTTATTCACGTTAGCATGTTGAATCAGCCAATCGGAGTTTCTACTCAGAATTGGTCACATACAGATAAGGTCTAGTTGTTTAGTCTTTGGCTTATACTGTCGATTCCATCTCATCCATGGGTAAATTTCACAACACGCTTTGAGTATAACTTGCTATTTTTACGAAACAATGTAAGTTTAAAATTGATTTATCCGACATCTACATCGTCGATGCTCCTACCACTCAGACTGGCGCATTGTAAACGTACCGAAGCCTGGTAGGATAGAGGACTAGCGTGTCGCTCTATAATCTATGTAACGTGCTCCGATATCTTCACTAATTACCCTTTTTCAGGCGACATAGACAGGATAGGCTTCTTCCGCCGTATGGCGTTTGAGCGTGCCAAGTTGAAGTGGTTCGATGATGCCAGGTTATACCGGACATCTGCATCGTCGATGCTTATACTACCCAGACTGGCGCATTGTGAACGTACCGAAGCCTGGTAGGATAGAGGACTAGCGTGTCGCTCTGTAATCTCTACAGCGTGCTCTGATATCTTCACTAATCGCCCTTTTTCAGGCGACATAGACAGGATAGGCGTCTTCCGCCGTATGGCGTTTGATCGTGCCAAGTTGAAGTGGTTCGATGATGCCAGGTTATACCGGACATCTACATCGTCGATGCTCATACTACTCAGACTGGCGCATTGTGAACGTACCGAAGCCTGGTGGGATAGAGGACTAACGTGTCGCTCTGTAATCTCTACAACATGCTCTGATATCTTCATTAATTTCCCTTTTTCAGGCGACATAGACAGGGTAGGCGTCTTCCGCCGTATGGCGTTTGAGCGTGCCAAGTTGAAGTGGTTCGATGATGCCAGGTTATACCGGTCATCTCCTGGCGTCCAGCTATTACGGTTGTTGTGAAGCGCGGGTCTGGCCACAGGCTTCCTGGCGTTTTTACCGCCTGTGGTAGACGGTTGTGGTTGGTCCATAAGTTTGTGGGTATGGCTCACTGTCACTGGTGTTGAAGGAGCCCCAGACGCATTCAGTGAATTCGAGCCTGGCTTGGTACCTGCAATGTCAGTTAACGCCATGTTGCGCTGAGAAGCGGTACTCACCGTGCTCTCGTTAGAGAGCAAGAACTCCTGTTTACGAACAATCTTATGAAGCTTGGAAACGGCCATGTTTTCTATGGCTTTGTTTGTGTAAGATCTTTCGTGTTTTCTTAGGTGACAGTATCAAATGTGATGTTGCGATTTTATATGTAAACCAAGTACAATGAATTGTAAGGCGACATGACGAAAAGCTGAGGCTCTTTACTGTCTTTGAGAATGCACAACGACAAGAGGCAAGTGAGCAGTTTTGTCCTGAACTTCATAGTATTCGTATTAAGTTATACGCAAAGATTAATTCTCAAGCGCCACAACGTTACTCAACTAAAAAATACGCTTGCGCCCAAGTCTTCTTGCACGATTCGCAAATACAATTCTACAATCGAGAACTAGCTTTCTGCGCTGGAAGACCACCACCAAGCCTGCATCCTTATCGCAACCCCTTAAGCGTTTCTACTAAGGCTAGAGAGTCCTACAAGGGGGGGCGTCCCGTTCATGAGGCCCCCTTGTACGGCACTACTAAGAACTAATAATTACCGATGAGGCTGAGGATAGTACTCAATTTACGTGGAACGCCACTTGATGCCTGCTGTGCCCTCTGCGGCAGGCTTGATCGGTCTAGGTCGGTACGTACCGTCGCTTATATGGAACACTTCGGATCGAGTTTACTTAGTCGGCTTAGTACAACCAAATTGACTTTGTTTTACTACCGTATTGATGCTCAGCCTAATAGTCACGTGACTACACCTCCACTGAACACCCACCGAAGTTAAGACATTAGTAATGTACAACGAGAGAGGTCTTAACAATACTCTTACGTCTTTGACTTCTGTGACCACCGCATTCCAGCTTATCCTATCACATTCAGGGAATCATCTGTAAGGTCATTAAATTTCATAACACGACAAAAAAAATTGTATATTGCCAGAATCGAGCATTACCAAAATAGTGAAAACAGGTAGTAAAGGTGGTTGCGATACGAATGGCGCCAGAGGCGATATAAATGGCCCCGCCATCTGCGAGTTAGGACGAGGCGGGTCATGGGTAATGCAAGACGTTCAAGAAGTCTGCTGGTCGCTTCAGCGAAGATGGCAAGATAAATTGAGCCTCAGCCTCGAGTCATAAGTACTGGTAGATACGAAGGTCTCGGCACCGTGGCTGAGCACAGCCCAAGCGCTTCAGCCTTCACGCTCCCACACTTATAGCAAGGCACCACCATGACTTCGATTCACCATACAATCACTTTGTGTATTCTTAACTTCAAATCAAGTCTCGTTGAAGATGGCAGAGCCTAGCGTCATCGAAGAACGGTTCGAAAAGAAACTCACCTCCATCATCAAGGGCGCGGAACAACGAGGCTCTGGATATTTGGATGATGAAGTGAATGAGATTCGAAGCCTACTGCTTAAAGCGGGCAAGAACGAGTGGAGTGCCCGGCCAAGGACATATGCGGTATTGAAAATGATCGATATGCCGAACATGATGGACCAGTTTGTCGACAAAGGGCTCTCTGATTACAATTTGCCATACACCGTGGGAAAAGTTCCGCTTTGTATCAGGGATCCGACCTTGAGGCGCAACTTCGTCACCAAACAGCATCTGGTTTTGACTGACATCAAGGGCGCTGAGGGAGGCGACCATGCGTCTCTAGGTATGTTGGAAAATCTCCGCTAGGCTGAATGCACGTGTGAAGGCTAACGCGATAGAGCGACCCACGCTTCGGCACACTTCACCGTCTTGGACCGACTTGGACGAGGCGGTCAGGCTGTAGTGGAGAAGGTCAGGAGCAACCTGTCTCTGGAGGACTATGCTGTAAGCGATTGTCGTGGACACATTTCCAAGGATACACTAACAAAATAAACACAGCGCAAGTCGATGCTTAGATCCAAGAAATTCGAAGGTTCAACGGATTCAGAGATCGCATTTACTAATGAGTTGCGCAATCTAAAGAGGCTCTCTCATCTCCATCTTGTTCAATATGTCGGGTGAGCTTTTAATCTCTCGTCTCGAAGCTTGAGACTGACTAATGTGCGTTTAAGCTCATACACTGACCCTCAAGTATTCGCGGTTCTCCTCCTCCCAATTGCCGAGTACGACTTGAAGACTTATCTTTCGAGGGATCCGTTCCCACAAGGAGATCTGTCTTTTCTCCGAGATTTCTTTGGCTGCATCACGTCTGCAATCACGTACCTACATCGAAAAGCTTGTCGGCACAAAGACATTACTTCAAAGAACATTCTCATCAAACATAATAAAGTATTCGTGACGGACTTTGGCCTCGCGCTGGACTGGTCAGAATTGTCTAAGAGCAAGACTGAAGGTCCCGTTGGTGCAGTTTCAAGACACTACGTCGCTCCTGAGGTCTGGAATGAGCGTGGGCCGAGGGGCTCTGCATCTGATATGTGGGCTCTGGGCTGTGTCTTCCTTGATATTGTGGTATGTATTAGAAACTCGTCAACGTGACCTGTGGCTTACACAATCTGTACTCTAGACTGTCCTGAAGGGGAAAACGCTTGTCGAAAAGAGGGAATTCCTAGAGAATCGTGACCCATATGGGATCAATCCTCGGGAAAATTTTGATGGCTATAAAGCCTGGATGAAGGTACTAGGAGAGCTCAATCCTAGCCAGGATACTTTGCCTATGTCTTGGACGGAAAGGCTGGTTGTTCTTGATCCTGTTAAACGAGACACTGCCGAGGAGTTGTTAGACTCAATCCTCAACAGTACTGATGTTGAGGATGGGCATACGTATCATTGTCTAGATTGTGGTGGGGACGACGTGGGCGAAGTACCCCTTGTGCGGGCTCTCCCTGGCAGCGACCTCGGAGATGATGTAAATGAAGGCTAGTAAGGTCTTGTAGGCTTGTAGTCAGACGTTAGTCAACTAATACTTCCTTATCAGATATTCTCGAGTCGACTTCCAAGAATTACAACGGGGCCCCGGAGAGTATTGACCAGAGTCTATGTCACGCGGTCCTAAGAGGCGACAAGAAGGATACGTGGCTATGGCTCAGCAGATGGGTAACTAGACCTGATTATCAGCTCGAGATGGTCAAGAGTAAAGCTCTGCACTCGGCAGCAGAACGCGGGTTCACAGTGATCGTGACCGATTTGTTGAGGCATGGATTTGACGTGAACAGCAACCTCCACCAAAGTTGTCCCCTGCACGGCGCCGTGGAGAAAGCTCACCTCGACACGGTCAGAGTCCTTCTTGATCATGACGCAGATCCGAACGCCCGAAACTTTCGTGGTCAAACCCCGTTGCACCAGGCATGTGATCTCGGACTTGTGCAGATCGCTGAAATTCTGCTCGACAAGGGGGGAAATATAAATGCTACTGACAATTACTCAAGTACGCCGCTACATTGTGCCGTCACGAGCAAGAGCGCAACTATTGTCAGCAAGTTATTGAAAGATCCCAGTATTGACCTCAATGTCAGAGAAACCCGGGGTTTCATGACCAATCCATTCTTTGCTGCTGTTCTGGGTGGGCCTGCAGGCCTAGTCGAACCCTTCATCGATTATGGGGTAGATATCAACAAGGAGGAACCCAACTCAAAAATGTTACCCCTCCACGCTGCAGTATCTGCGAAGAGGCTCGATGTTGCTCAGCTTCTCATCCGCAACGGCGCCAATGTCAATGCGAAACTCGAGACATATTGGGGTAGGCCCCCGCTATTCGTTTCCATCGAAAGAAACGATGAAAGCATGCTCCAACAACTTTTAGATGCCGGTGCTGATCCAAATATCACCGATAATACTGGAAAAACTGCCATCCACGCAGTGGTCGAGTTCGGATTCCCGCACTTTCTTCCCGTTCTCACGCAGAAAGGCGTCGACGTCAATCGGCAAGATGACCAATTCATAGCTCCTATAGGCCTGGCGTTACGGCTCAAAAAGATGACGGTAGCTCAAGCTCTCCTTGATGTTGGAGCTACGTTACAGGTGTTCGCTCTGTCAGCCGGTCGTCCTGTGTCTACGCTATTGCATCATGCAGTTTTACTGAACAACACCGAAGCACTTCACTTTCTCATCGGCAAAATACCGATTGATTCTCGGGACGCTACACAGCTGACGCCTTTGATGGTAGCGGCGACAAAGGGGCACGTCGATTGTGCCCAGATCCTGATCGACAACGGAGCAGATATGGAAGCAAAAGACCCGCAGAACCAAACCGCGCTTTTCGGAGCTATTATGTCCCAAAGCAAAGCCATGGTCGAGCTGTTACTACAGAAAGGGGCAAACATACATGTTGAATCTCTACGCGGTCAGACTCCCTTACATATTGCGGTGCTCGGACAAAATACAGATATCGCAAAGCTTCTCATTGAGCGAGGTGCTGACCCGTCTAAAAAAGATGCAGAAAAGAAGTCTTTCTGGCAGCGTGCGAAACAGGTTACAATGCAGCTATGGTAAAGCGTATCATTTTGTAGATTACCCACCCGCGTCTTGCTCTTATAGTCTTACATAGTAGTCTTACATAGTAGTCTTCTAAATGTAGCCCATGTGTTATGAGACATTAAGTGGGGACATGATTGATACCTCAATCCGCGAATTTAGCACGATATCCTGTTTAAACCCCATTGTAAATGAAAATTCCCCCTGATCACTTCTTGGAATAGAATACTCTTCTATCCCATCAGTTGCATATCATATTAATCAGCTCAAGATTTAGCCGACTTCGAAGCATCATATCCGTCAGCTCTATCTAACACGATCTTTTTACTGATCGTAACTGATTTAAACCTGAGCAGGGCATCGACGAAGCCATAGGCCTCCGCTTTCTTCGTCTCCGCTGTTTCGAGCTGCTTTTGGACGTCTCCCAGTGTCGTCTCTGTTTTATCCGCCAACTCTCCGGCTTTCCCCAGCTCTCCTCTAGCTGCCGCAGCTATTGCGGTGTCAGCATACTGGCGAGCTTCGTCTGCGCTCTGTATGCCTCTATCTGCCTGTCTCGGTACGACCAGCGGCCCTCGGCACGGAGAAACTCTCGAATTCCTGCGTCTTAAGTGCGCAATGCAGCTGAAGCTTGTATTAAAGAACACCTGGTACTAAACATTCATCTTATAGCTTCAAAGGTCCAAACAATGTCAATCCCGTGATTGAGCAGGGATGGATAGTGAAGGTGCAAATGGTCGCCGCGAACGATATCTATTAGTAGGCCTTGATTGCTGTAATTTTCTATGAGAATAAATAGAATATTAACTGATCTGAAAGTAAAGAGCCTGTATAAACAATTAGGGTCGCGTTGGCGTATTTAAGGTAGTAGAGAAAACAATGTTGTTCTGTTACATGTGGGTAGACTTTAGGGGGCAAATCGTATGTTCCGTACGAACCCGATCCAAAGAAAGCCTCAAACACTCTGTACGAGTGCAACTGCAGCATATATACAACGCTCTGGGCATGCCATTTTAGGAGCGTGGGTCCAGAGTCTTAATACTGACTATTTAATGCAAATATTCAGTAAAGCAAACCAGGGTTAAGAATGGAAAACAGGGGCATTTTAAGATATTTTGGACAATCAAAATGAACGTGATTCGTATTTAAAAAAAGAGTCGTTATTAATATTAGGGCTGTAGCATTGTTCTGGGCATAATTCTTTGTGATGATACTGTACTATTCCTCTCTCACTGAGCATACTCTCACTGAGCAAAATTTGATAAAATACTACACAGTAAAATTCAACTTTGAGACCAGAAAAGAGCAGTTCTTCTATCCTGCGTTACTAACGGCTACTCTCTGAAGCTGATATCGAGCGCCACTCACGAACACGCTACAAAAGGGTCGTATACTATTTTGACTTCGGACGCGACGCACTGGAGCCGCTAGAAGCTTCTGGTAGACTTTTATTAGAGGCCCAAGGACTGAGAGAAGGAGGGGATGTCTCTGGCATGCTAAACCGGAAAACACCACGAGAGCGCTGCATCGCGATCTTTGAACGCTGGTCTCTACTTAAATGATGATTACCTTGGTCAGGACCTTGCTGGTGCATCGATGCACGCGCCTGCCTGTTTCGACTTTCTGGGCTGCCCGTGGAGCTCAAGGGCTGTCTTCCAGGGGCAGAGACCGCGTACGAGCGCTGACCAGCATAAGGGCCAAGATCTAGCTGATCCCATCGCGGAAGGGGTGGCTGCGGTACCTCGCCATTTTTGTATGGATCGACTACTGGGTGGGATGTAAGAGGGCCTCCAGGCCTCCTATGCGGTGGTGTAAGTTCCCTTTGTGCCGGTGCAGGATTGTCCATATGAACCAGCAGTGCATGAGATCCAGGCAAAGGGCCTGCCACCTCACTGGCGATGTTCCGGTCGTTAGATACCGGGCGTTTGCCATTTAATTTTGAAGGCCGGGGCGTGAACACGATTTTCGTGAAGCACATCGTCTTTCTGTACAAGTATATGTGTATCTGACAAAGCAGACAAGACCGGAGTGGTGGTTGAAGGAATGCTTTAGCGCAGTATATGTATTTATGAGAGCAAAGAGATGTGTAGTCATATTGTAGAAATAGGGAATACATTCACTCCTGCCCATATGTGAACATTATTAGCATATAATGGTGGCCATGTGAGCTTGGTCAGCTGGATCCCAGTATCAATATACGAGGGCTTTCAGCCACCCACAAAACACATTATCAAGCTTCATGGTAGCACTTTACGAGGGTTTTCAGGGTGGTTTTGGTTGTAGAACTATCAAACCAGAAGAAGTTTTTATAATACGGCCTCCCTCGAGTTCGCAGGCCTTTTCCTCAGGAAGACACTTAAACAATGCTACGGTCTTCCTCCAGCAAGACTTCTAGAGGCGCTTTGGGGGCCTCTGACTTTTAGTCATACAATAGCCGAAGTGGAGCTTGCAATATCCGCACTAGGCGTTATAATAACCTCCTGCCTTGTGGACAGCGGCCTAACAGCAAGAAAATGTTCGCAAATCATGCTCCATGTTGGTTGCCAGGTGGAGACGTCAGTGTGACTTCTTGCTCTAGTCCTCAAAACATAGGATACAAGGCATCAGGTATAGCTTCTGGAGAGTTTTCAGCACAGACAGCAGGGACATGTTTGAGCTATGGTGAGAGCAACACAAATCCCGAACGTGGATCCGGCGATGTGCGCTTGGAGTGTGTTGGATGCGTCTTCGAGGGTGCATGATGTATTTGTATGATTGTAGGACGTAGAGCGTAGCGGGATACTATCAATTTGTCAAGGTGTTTAGGCGTTGAGCTATGGGCTTCGTGGTATGTAATGGAGCGACCCCTAAAGAGCCTTGCTGGAGGCAGGTAATTAGGCAGATGGGTCCCAGAATAGAAAGAAGATATGAGCCGTGGACAT
>Ga0247757_10001213_pt1 | contig 18193 bp, 19 predicted proteins | sample UWRJL126311R4_FD_180929 | JGI IMG/M metagenome (GOLD analysis project Ga0247757, IMG submission 180929) | Plant litter microbial communities from Arlington Agricultural Research Station in Wisconsin, United States - UWRJ-L126-311R-4 | ecosystem: Environmental > Terrestrial > Plant litter >... | reverse complement strand
TAAGTAGGAGCTGCCATCAGTAGGGCTGAGGACGGGCAGGGTCTATCGGCGTCTCCGCCTTACTTTCTACCGATGCCAAGAACAACCATCTCACCTCCGCTAATATTACGTCGCATGCAACCTTGATTGGAATCACCTATGCCACTGGTTGTTTCCAAGGTAGCCGTACACATATATTATCATATACGGGTACGGTCGAGCAATTATCATCATCTAGGCAGGCAGGCAGTCCATTTATTTCTCTTATTGATGACATCATCATTGGCTATTTCTAAGTGCTCTGTCCAGCAAGTGACTTTAAAAAATTCATACTACAGGTGGCATTGTAGCCATAATTTAATGTTTGCTTAGCATTCTTTGATTCGCCTAATAGGGTCAAGGCATCAACAGCAGCCGGTGCTGGCAGGAGTCACCTCGGCCATTGTGACAAACGCAATGACTGAGAATGTTACATCAACATTGGAGGAGTCCAGTACGGCTGCAATGCATATATTCCAGTCGCTATTTTTACCAAAACAGAAACTATCGCTCACGCCGAAGACTTTCAGTCTTCGGCGCCCTACGCTGCGATGAATATTTGAAGATAGAGGTGCCTTACCGCGAGAACGTCAACGCCAGAAAAAATATGCGTCAAAAAAGAACAGCTTAAAGTGATGCGAGCAAAAATCGAACCTCCCCCTCGTAACCCTCAACTCCTTAGAGCTGCTTTCAAGAGAGGCCCTAGCCCAGGGTGCGTTTATACGAATTTGTGGATAATTGGTTCGATGAATGATTTACCATTTAGAAATTATTTGACTGTCGAAGCTGGGAGCTAGTCACCTTGTTATATGTTGATCTATAATGCACGCGCGTACTTCACGTGTTGCGTTGCCTAGGTTGCGACTTTCACTACTAAACAAGCCATGCATTACCTACGGTTAGCTACTTCGAAGCATCGTTTTTCCTTTCTATTCTTCGATCTTTTTCTACATACAGGACTTGATCTTTCAACGGTTTTCCGCCTTAAATTATCGAATCCTTGTGGACAGTTCGCTGTGACACTTACATCGATTCGGAGCCTTTTTCGTCCGCTTTACACATGAAGGAACGTTCCTTCCCTGATAGCTAGCGGCTTTAGGTGAGCTCGCTACACAATGTGTAAAGCGAAGTCCAGACCATATCGGGACAAGGGTTGAAGGATGAGCGCAAAGCAGCGCCTGTTTTCCCTACTTCATGGCAGCTCTTTTCGTATACTTCATTGCCGTCGCTCAAACTCTTGATGGAGCATGCTCCGAGCATCGTGGAAACTCGTTGCTACTCTCAGAGTTATAGATTGCTCTTACTGGCAGCGTGTTCGCCTTATGTGTGTCGATTCCTTGGTCGAACATGCCTTCACAAACTGTCCGGTAAATTTTACAGGCCTAGATTCCGCAATCAGGACGTAAAGACCGCCTTAGCCACAGAAATACCTGAGGAACGCTCCTACCGCAGCTTAGAGAAGTGTTTGCTTGAACTGCTGGGGAGCGATATGCGGCTGATGATTAAAATTGTTCACCAAGTCGTATCCACTTCCACTGTAGAAATAGATACCTGGACCACTGAATTTAAGGTACATCGTTGCGTCTTTAGCCACATTGGTAAAACCTTAATATCTCACGTTATGGAAGACTCCCCAAGTGAAAATAGAGACTTTGACCTCGGTCATGACAATGGTCGAGCCAACCCACACGCAAGGTAAATCACTCAGGACCATGACGCTATGCCTGGCATACAGATTTATCATTCTCCCAACGACGGCTATGCTCAAGGTGCATATTAAGAGCACGACAAATGCAGCATTTCAACTTATTTCTACTAAGAAGTATATTCAACATTGTGGGCTACTCAAGATCCGGTCCCTGACGTCTTCATTGAATCGGGAGGAGCACCGCTTTATGGGTCAATGAAGCCGCACTTTTATGAAAAGCCCACCGCCCCGCAGTGAGACCGCCAGTCCGGAACCGGTAACTCCAACTACATCTCTCTCAACTTTTGATGGCAAATGGAATACCAAGAGAGACCTGAACACACAAGGCCCCTTCCCCTCAACGGTTTGAAGGAGAGTAATATTCGTTGGGTTGAAAAATCTGTTGGCTCCGTTGGAAGTAACTGCGGCTTCTTTCCAATTTGCACAAAAGAAGATCTCCACCATCGCAGAAATGCATAACTTTTTACTTAGACAAGGTCGAGATATATGGTTTGGTGGAGGCGCTATTCAACGGTGGTTGCTGTTTGAATAATATTTCAATTGGTCCTCGTTCCAAAGCATCATTGGCGTAGAAAATCAGACCATGGTGATCTCTTCTCCCCATAAAGCAAATACGAATTCATGGTTATGAACCAGCAGTGTAAACATGCACTGAATCAAGATCACCGTCGCACAGCACCGCGGAGCTGGGTCCTAGTCTGGTGCTGTTGTATCTCGGATGAAAAATTTCCTTTTCCTGAACAACGCAACCTTGCCGAGTGTTTCCACATTGTTGAGCAAAGCCAGATCTAGATCTCGATCTCATCCCAGCCCACTGGCAGACCGCCTCGAGGACGGGAAAATGTGGCGTATGCATGGCTATGAGACAGTTTTGTGAAGACAGCCCGTGAACAAGCCGAGGCGACATCGGCGCATTTGACTGGTTGGAATTTTGGACCTGCAGCTCGGGAGCGGCCCGTAGTGCAGCCACCGTCAGTCTACATGCCGGGGAGCTGGCACTTGAGGCCGTCAGCCAGCCACACCTGCCACCGTCTTCCCTCACTCGCTTGTAAAAGTTACAAGATGCTTTGACTTCCCAATTGACCCTCCAGGCATAGCGCAGACCCTGAGACTCGGCAAGAGGAGTTTGCAACGCCTGGACAATCGTACCATACTAGCGAGACGCTGCGCACGTGCGTACTAATCAGCAGCACAAGACCCCTTGGTGGCGACCTCAACACCTCGTCTTTATCGTTGACCGTAAATCCGCTATGGCCATTCGATTGGCAGTGTTACTCAGTGCCGCGAACACAAGGTCAAAGTAGAATGGAAAGCCATGCACAACACAACCACTACCGTTGTCCAGTGGGTCGAGGAAGTTACTGTAAGTAGATATCTCCCTTGCCGGTTATGCCGCTGTTATGAGGGACAGCATCTGACATTAACGAATTGTTAGACTTTAAAGACGGGACTGAAACGAAGTACTCAGTAGTCATCAATACTCGTTCACAACAGACATACGGTAAATCTGCCTGTCCATTCACTTAATGATGGCCACATCGTGCTAATAGCTTTTTTTTTGTAGGTCGCTGTGAAATCACCAGTACTTTGCCCGTTGATTCCACGTCAACGGTCATCGTGAGCGTAAACAGCACTTCGACGAAAGAGTTCGTTCCTGTTACAACGATTACGGCTACCAGCGTGTCTTGGGTCGACCTCGACATCACCTCGCAATGTATCATTCGAACAAGCGGCCTGCCACTACCCCGCTTGCAGGTTGACCCTGCTCCTGTAGTACAACAACCCATAGGCATCTCTACCGTTAGCGCTGTTAGTCCTGGCCCAACTATCTCTACCGACTCTGCTGCTGCCGGAGCCAGCGCGAGCAGCCCTTACTCTAGCACACCTACAAACGCTCCCTCACAAGCCCCGCCGCTCCCGCCGCCCCCAGCGGCAGCGGGTCACAGCGAGGACGAAGATGCTGTGACAGACTACGATGACATTCCCGACCCCGGTTACGAATGGGGCAATTGAAAGACGTTCAAACGTCAGACAGCGGGTTCGATAGATGACTTCCCACGGCCTCTCCAGCTTGACATGTCTCGCGGACCGCCTTTCGTGTAACAATAGTGTTATATATTCCTGTGTTCGATAATTTCGGTATGGGTATGATTTGAAGAACCAGGGTATCAATTGATTGTTTCCTTTGCTCCATTCGCAGTTTAAACAGCCTATTTTGGTGAAGAAGAGTGTCCGAAATATGTAATACGCTGGCCCTACTGTATAAATTGCATACCTGTTGAGCAGTTGCTTTCGATCTCATCGGTTTAATGATGTGCTGGTAGAAAGTGGCCTGAGTCTATAGGAGACTGACGATGGAGTGCAGTTCTTGTTGTCTTGTTCACCATCAGACGTTACCTAGCTAGTGTCGCTGCCAGACTTAGCTAGCACGCCCTGTGCTGGAAGGTACGAATGGTGGGTATCGTATTAGTCACGCCGGCTCGCTTGGCGGGGTACGGAATTGCGGCCGACGAACGTCACCAACAACCGGGCTCACAAATTCGCCGCTCGCTATCTCCCCGACTTAGGCCGCGACATTCTGGATATCCTCACACAGCGCTTGATAAGCAATTCGGCAGCCCCATTCTACCGCCTCTGATAGAAAAATATATGCCCACAGAAAAATACTGCGTCTGGACTACTACCCAAACCGGTCGGGCCTGCCCACTAAACCCCACTTCGAAATTCGGTCGAAATAACAGGCCGCATTTTCTCTGCTACCTCTCTCTCCACTCCACCACACCTCACACACTCTCTTTGTGAAACATGGCGCCGCACACAGCAACCTCCGTGCAATCTACGCACCCTTTCACCTGTAACACATGCCAGGTTGCCTTTCGATCAAGTGATCTGCAGCGGGCGCATATGCAGACAGACTGGCAGTGAGTATACTGACTTTCGTTCTGCGCTGTTACTCACACAACTAGCCGGTACAACCTCAAGCGCCGTGTTGCCTCCCTCCCGCCGCTCTCCTCCGAAGTCTTTACCGAGAAAGTCCTCGCGAACAAAGCCACTGCTGCCGCCACCGCTGCAAAAGCCTCCTTCGAGAAATCGTGCCCCGCATGCCAGAGGACATACTACAGCGAAAATGCATACAACAACCACCTGAACAGCCAGAAGCACAAGAGCAATGTGGCCAGAGTTGGAAAAGCCCACCTCGACGATGCGGCGTCTGTGACTGGATCTGTTATGAGCTCTGCGTTCTCTCTGGGCGAATCCATGGCTTCCACAGTTGATTCAGATGCTGCGCAAACAGACCAAGATACGGAGAAAGACTTTTCCGATGTTGTCAATGGCATAAGGGAGGCCAGCCTGGACGGTGCGGAGCCATCAGAAAAGTCAAGCGGCAACTTGACTCCCACAGACACGAATGGTAGCGTTCATGAGGATGACAAGTCTTCCGTAGCTTCCAGCAAACTTCCCACAGACCCTCTCCAGGATTGTTTGTTCTGCAACTACCGTTCACCCAGCTTCCCACTTAATCTTAATCACATGAATCGCTTTCATGGCTTGTTCATCCCCGAAAAGGAGTACCTTGTCGAGCCAGAAAATTTGATCAAGCACCTGCATGGCAAGGTTCACCAGCAATACGAATGCTTGAGATGCCACAAACACGCACATTCAGCCCATGGCATCCAGACCCACATGCGTGATCGGGGTCACTGCATGATAGGATTCGAGTCCGATGCCGAGTTGGTTGAGGTAGGGCAGTTCTACGACTTCCGGAGCTCCTACCCCGATGCTGCCGAGCTCGACGAGATGGAGCAAGAAGCAGATGACTCGGACGACTCCACCTCTACAGCTGGAGGCGGCGTCCGCCTCGGCGCCGTCCGAAAGACGGTTACCACAACCGAAGACGACGACGCCGTGCACTCGGGCAATGAAGAAGACGAAGGCTGGGAAACCGACAGCACCGTCTCCAGCGTGCCTACCGACGAGATCACCGCCGTCCCTATCGACCGATCCCACCGACACAAGTTGCTCAACAAATCGCGACACCACGCGCACGGCGACCCCCGTCCTCACAAGACCGCCGACGGCTTCCACTCGCACGCCCATGCCACCCCTGTCGCCGTCTACCACGATGACTACGAACTGCACCTCCCCTCGGGTCGCACCGCAGGCCACCGCTCCCTCGCCAAGTACTACCGTCAGAACCTGCACAACTACCCGGGGGTCGCAGAGCGCATGGAGGCGGCAAACCGCCGCCTGATCACCGGCGCAACGGGCGCCTCGGACGAGGACGGTGACGTCACCATGGAAGAGGGCGAAGGCGAAGGCGAAAATGATGCGGGACGTGGCCGCCAACTCGTCAGCCGTGCCGAGGGCGGGCTCGGCATGGTGGGCGTCAGCGACGCGAAGAAGGCCGAGGTACGCGCCGTGGAGAAGCGCGAGCAGAAGCGCGAGTTGCGCGCAAGGAACAGGTACCAGGCGGGTAACGAGAAGAGGGCCAATTTCCAGAAGCACTTCCGCGATCCGCTGCTGCAGTGAATCGTCGAGCGAGCTCGTTCATTCGTTTCAATTTCCCACGCCATTTGCCTTTTGCAAAACTAGACCTGGGGTTTACGTAATTCAAGTGGTCATCTGAAATGGATTTTTTTCTTCTCTTCTTTCTTCTCTGGCGGTATAGTGATGCAAAAGCGAGGTTTTTGCGGTAGCGGGTTTGAATTCTCATGCGAGTGGGGTTAGTCTTTTTCTCTTTTATCATGGCCTTACGAGCAAATGCATGCATGCCTTTTTAGGAACTCAGTTATGCGCGCGGAGAAGGGAGACAGAGCCGCCGTAAAACCGACCACATAGACGAAACGAACATGTGTTTTGGTTTCTAGGGTTCTTTTTTTTCTCTTCCTTCCATTCACGATGACTAATGATGAGGATGAAAGGCGGGCTATTTGAGCATTTTGGAAGCATACATACCGTACTACCAAATGAAAAAAGAAAAACCCATACTTTTACGATAGCATTTCTACATGATCTATGTTTACCCTACACCGGACAACACGCGTTCTCGCTCTACCCATGTAAACACACGCAAAAACGCATATCCATCCACATGTCCGAATTCCATGTCTACAACAAAACAGCTTCTCGCATAGCGCTAGAAGAGATACAGCGAGCGCACGCGCCTCGTATCGTACAAGTCAAGCCGCACTAACATCCTGCCAAGCAGCATCGAAAACTGAACCACTCGCTCTACTTGACGCTATCCCTCAGTACCTTGCGCAGCACAAACCTCATGTTGCTAGAAAAGTGCCCGCCGGCAGCGAGTCATCAAAAAAAATACGCGCCGAGATGATCAGGTTCGCCGACTACAAGTTACGTATTGTAGATACAGCCCGTGGGCAGCAGCACACTAGCCGCGAGACGGGGCCGATTGTTGGGCCACGAGGCAAAGAGGGCTATCCATCTTACTTTACAATATGCAGGAGAGACGAGCGCTTGGACCTGCTCCGGTCGTCGGTGTAGTGTACAGCGAGGTGGGCTCGTGTGGCACGATAGGTGGGTAAGTACGTAGGCGAGATGTGCGCTTCGCTTTACGTCTTGAGTGGGCGGGGTGTGTGAGAAGGCGATGGCTGCTGGAAGTGGTGAGGAGGTAGTGAGAAGTGCAGAGGGTTGGGCTGCGAGTTGTTGGATAGATGATATGCGGAAGTGTTGTATGTTATGTGTGGGTACGAAGAGGGGGGGAACGCTTTGTTGGTTTTTCTTTTGGGTGGCGTGGCATGCGAGGTGAGGTGAGGTGCTGTTTGGCATGCGTGTGCTTTTGCCATGGTAGGGGAGGGCGGAGAAAAGAGTGCTGTCAGAACGCGGCGTGGGCCGCGCTGTGCTGCTGGTGGGAAGAAGAAGAAAGGTTTACCCCCATCATTCTGTTAGTTCTTGGATAAGCGAGTGGTGAGCCTAGATCGCGTACTCCATCCCATCCCCACCCTTGCAGCATGGCGTGGGCAGGAGAAGAAAAAGTAAGCAGCCAGTTGACTAACACCCGTGAGTAGCGTCCTGTGACGGTAAGGCAAGGCACCATTCACCGGCCAGGCTACTTCACCCCCTTGTCTCTTTTCGTCGTCGGTGCCATAGGGCTGAAAAGAAGGAATATACCCAGCGGGAAGTAGCGAGCAAGCGCGGCTGCCATCCCCCCGCCCTGGAGTTTTTTCTTGGAGCGATAAGCCGCAAGTTGGGTTCTCTGCATGAAGTGATGTCAGTCCTTGTCAGTCCATGTCGGACTTCTTGGTGTTTCTTGTTGATCGACGATAGCATTGCCTCCGTGGGTTCCGTGGGCTCCGTGGGTTTCCGTGGGGGGGAAAGATCAGGCTGGGGTCGAGTCTGGATTGTTGACGGAGGTTCCGTGTTGGTGTAGGGGCGTGCGGCAAGGAAAGTCGTTTGGGAAGGCTTCTAGAAAACGGTTCGCATGGTTCACCACGGACACGGATGGAGCTGGGCTCGCTGGGGGAGGCCGACCGATGGGAGGCTTAGATGGCCGCGTTGGATAGCTATTGGGCGGCGTGCGGGCACAAGCTCGTCGTTTGCTTCATTCTTTTTGCCTACCCCGTATTCTGCAGGCAGCCGGCAGTGGTGGTTGGATAGCAAACACGATGCGTGGTGAGGGGAGGCTGTGCGCTGACGAGGGGTGCGTGCGTCGTTCCTGCCGTCATGTCCAAGACAGGGACTCAGAGCCGAATGCAAAACCGCATGGGCTGGAGGCCGGTCCGTGGGCGAACATGGCATGCCGGAGAGCAGAAGAGCAGGCGAGCAGGAGAGCAGGTGGTGAAACATCAGCAGCGGGTCCGATTGGGCGTCACTTGTGTCCCCTCGACGATGCTCTGGCAAAGCACACAGCGAGCGATACCGACCCGAGGCCGAGCTTGGGACTCAGCCATAGGACAGGAAGCACAACAAGCCACCATGCAACGAGCGCTGCGCGTCTTCGTCCTTCGTCACCGATCGCAAACACCGACCCTTGCGACGCGCAAAGTAAATTTTCCGGGTGCCGGTACAGTCGATTGCTCGTGCAAAGAGGTGGTTGGTGATGGGCCTTGCTGTCGCTCAGCGAAATGGATCTCAACGAACGCATGGCCATAGACGTCGCCGTTGTCGGCCACTGCAGAGGCGCCATGCAGACGGTGGGTGCGACGTGTGCACAGGATGCATTTTATGATGTTATCCAAGGCGGTTTTCTGACCGTGGGATTGCCGGACCTTGGCTCGGTGGTATTCTGTTGGGGCTTAGCCTGGGTGGGGTGGCGATGTGCGGTGGGGGAGGACGAGAGTGTGTCGATACAACAGCGTTTGATATTGCTGCTCGACCACTGCCGTACCCTCTCCAGGCCAAACGAGCATTTGTGCACGCCCAGCCCAGGAAGCACCCAGCAAGCACCCAGCAAGCACCCAGCAAGCACCCTCTGGGGAATTCCCGGCGCCGATCCAGCAAGCACATGGCCCATGGTGTACTGTGTAGACAGCCTGCAGGCCGCGGCTTGCTTCGCCCTTGGCCATTCATCCGTGATCCATCAGATGCCAGCGGATCTTTCCCATGCCATGGCGTTTTGGCTTCTGCACCGAGGGCTACCGCGGCTTCAACCGCACCCGCTCATTTCACCACGCCGTCGCCGTCGACTCCTCCCCTTCGCAATAATGCAGTCCAGCGTGACGAGGTCCAAAGCCGTATCCGCGCTGCACCTTCATGGGGTGTAGCATCCGTCGCTAAAGCCTTATGCGCGTGAGACATTTTCGCCATTGGAACGCTCTGCCCGCCGCCTATACTGCTTTCACACTCCAAGCTGCCTCCGCTCCTTCGCCAGCCAAATGCTAACTGCCCTTTTGGCAGCTCGCTATTGGGGGAGGCTGTGCAGTCGGCGTTGCTGCGACCTCCTCGCTGTCTCTCTCTCCGCTTGCTTCCAAGGCACCACGTTACGAAAGCAAGCAGTGGGCATGTGGTCATGCTGAGTCGCCGTGCCGCCCCTGCAGACGCTCCACACGCTAGATGGGTGCAACGTGGGGAGGACCTCCATCGTCCATCGTCCATCGTCCATCGTCCATCGGAGGTCGCTTTCTGACACCGCGTCCGACTGCGTGCGAGAGAAGCGGCAGATGGCCAGCCTTTCTCGTCGCTCACTTGCGCCCCCTGCTGTGCCCGTGGGCATCGGCCACTGAGACGATGGGGGTCGTCCCCTACCCCACCGCCTACCAGCGCGTCCGGCGCTCAAAAAGCAATGAGCAGTGCCAGGCCTTTGCCTGCCGCGGTGCGTTCAGTTCCGCGCACCCTTGCCCGACCATGGTCAATCAGGGTTCATGAAATCTCTGCCAGCGCTTGCATTATTGGGCCATGCGCGGGTGACCTTCGCTCGGCTACCTGTGCAGTAGTGGGATCCCCATCAGCCCTGCACACACACCGGACGTCACCCAGGGCCCCCCCAGGAGCAAAAGCCAGCGTCAGCAACACCTTCCCGGCATACTCGCCGCCTCCGCCTCTAACAAGAATGCAAGTCGCGTGTAACACGGCATGGTACATAGGTAGCAATCCGAACATGATCTATTCGATGCAAAACGCCAATGCCTGGTCTAGGAATTTTAAGTCCCACAATGCCTCCCACCCGCTCTTGAAAACACCGCCCATCGTGTTTGTGTACCCAATGCTCGCTTGCAGCCCTGCCCATAGAACGTCGCAAGCAAGTGAAAAAGGAAATATGCCGTGAACGTGGCCCGTGCATGTGTATAGACCAGGTTCAGGTTATGGTGAAATATACACAGGCGACCCCAAGGTCGGAAGTGGAGTGTTGTTGCCTTGGCAACAACGCGAACTGAATTAAGGGGTTGCATATCTAGTAGGTAAAAATGGGGCCATAGGGCGTCATAATCATGGCGTCGTAAGAAGAGACGTGAAGCGGCAGTCCATCAGCCTGCCAAAGGCTACACCCACGAAGAGGGGTAAGCAGGATTCACGCCGTACGAGTCAAATCCAAAGTTGTCTCCATTGATGAGCCACGGTTCACTGGAACTGACCTCGTCATCCATAGTGTTGGGCATTGCAATAGCTGTGGCACCTGCGTATGCGTTGACATCGGTCGTGGATGTGAGCGGCACAGGGTTTAGTGACTTTGACATGTCAAGCTCCAAGTTGGACTGGTCACCAATTAATGATTGAGGAGCCGAAGTCGGTGGACGAATCTCCGCAGGACGATACACTGGAGGACTGTCCTCCCAGAACAGGCTTTCGCTTGCAGTTGATGGCGGTGCTCTAAAATCATGATTGTCCAGCAAGACTGGCTCGCCTAGTTCTGAGGGAGAAGATGATGTTGACAGCTCGGGAGCGCTCTGCTTTGACTCTCCGCTGTGTGATATGGGTTGGACGTAGGCTTCGTCAATGTTGTTCGTATCAAGAGGAAGATCAGTCGCAGACCAGGTGGGATGAGCGAGTCCAGCAGACGGGATAGCCCATTCATCAAAATTAGTCAAGCAGTCTTGCGAGGGCGACGTCGAGATGCTTCCATAGCCAAAATTACTAACAGAAGCCAGACTAGCTGTCCACGGCCAGTTGACGGCGCCCATTGCGTCGGTGAGATTGCAGTCGGTCGGCGAACGAGTTTCAGAAGCAATAGTCGGGGCTTGACTACTGTAAATCGAGTCCTGAAAGTTGGACATATCCACACTTCCGTTGGTTGGGGTCAAAGGCAGCCCATCTCCACGAGGCGTAGAGCCCAACATCTTGTAATAGTCTTGATTGGACATGGAAAGAGTATCCATCGAGCGTTGCGGTGCCGCCTCGGGTTGACTAAAGGAAAGCCCGGTGAACTGGGCAAACTCGGCTTGCCCGTGAAGCGTGTGTGGGCGCGGAATCTTGTAGGGCGCTCCCGAGACATGGGCGGTGTTGTTGTTGCGGTGGCAAGGCCGGTGGTGTCCATTTGCGAAGACTGTCAGATTGTTCTCCGAGTGGGTCGTGGTGACCTTGGGCCTCGCGCGGACGTCATGGAGCGTCTGTTTGCTTGTGTCCAGTCTGAGATCGGTCGGCTCTTTCTTGACGCCGCACATGCACTTTCCACCAGAGTGACAATTGCAACGGTTGTCGTGGACTGTAACATAGTCAGAGACGCTGTGGACAGCCACTTCAGCTAGTTGCTCACTCTTCCCGTCACCCTTTTCTTTGTGCTTGTCCTTGCGGTCGCCGCAGTCGCACTTGGCGTGGTGGGATTTGGACTTGCGCGCGCCACGACAGTGCTCGCACTGTTTGACAGGACGACCCTTGGGATTGATATGGTGAAGTTCGCGATCTACGGTTCATGGTCAGGAAGAGTGATTTTGAGGGGGGGTGTTTTGTTGGGTGCATACCAGTATGATTGCAGCCACTCACGCGGTGACCTTTGATGCAGGACTGGCAGGCATACTTCTCGCCTTCGATGATAGGCATACCGTGTGAGGTTACGGCCGGCTGCGGTCGTCGCACCAGGCTGCGGGCAGCCGAGCGGTGAAGTAGCGTGGACCTGGTGCCAACAAAGCGGCTGAAGAGAAGGCAAACAGCGTCTCACAGCACGCTGCGAGGCGCCGGATAAGGGCAAAGAAGAAGAATAGAAGGATAAAAAATACAACAAGACTGAATATAAAGGGGTATCTCCCAATGGCAAGAGCAGCTCGTGGCGGCTGGCTGAAGCAAGACCGTGAACACCGGAAAGACGCCGCGTGGTGGTAGAGTGGAGAGGGTAGGAAGCGGGTGTTAGAGGAGGAGGAGACCGAGCACAGAGCCCAGAGGCACTGGCCGTAACGCGAGGGAACTGGCTTGCGGTAGGGAGGCCAAAACGGCAGATGTTGTGTGTAAGGTCGGGGAAGGGTTGTGTCTGGAGAACAGGATGTCGAGTGCGGCGAGGAAACCGCTAAAAGAGACCCACCGGCCGACGACTAGGCTCAACAAGGCAACACGAGTCGCCCAGGGCACGCACGGGCGCCGATTGTTTGTGCGATGGCGGCCGAGCTGATGAGCATCATCGCGAACCCTGCCGCTGCAGGCTGTGGGCGCTGGGCGCTGGATGCGGGCTGCTGCTGGCCTGCTGCAGGTGGTGGAGGGCGGGCGGCCTTGGTCAGAGCGCGAGCGAGCGAGCGACGAGCGACGAGCGACGTGCTGGGCGTGGGACCGCCTCCTCCTGTCGCGAGAGCTGCCAGTTGCTGCCGTCTCACCGCCGCTGGGGCTGCTGCTGGGTCTGCTGCTGGGCCTGCTGGGTCTGCCGCTGGGTCTGCCGCTGGGTCCATCTGGTTCCATCTGGTCCCAGGCTGGTCCCAGGCTGGTCCGTCGCTGGCGCAGCAGCAGTGGCGGTGGCCTGCAGCGCGCACACAGTGCACACACGCTGTCTCCGTCCCCGTCCCCTCCCCTCCCCTCCCCTCCCCACGACGTGGAGACCAAAAAGAAGGGGGGCTGCGCGGGGCCGTGGGCGCAGGCCTGCCCTCGCCGCGCGCCTCTGCTTCGTCCCGTCCCATCTCGTCGCCCTCTGCTCGTCTCTCGTCGACTCCGCTGCTGCTGAGCCCACTCCACGTCGGACGCCCTGACCCGTTGCCAAGCGGCGATCCGTTATTGTCTGCAGCAAATAGTGCCCAGCGGATATGAGCCGCCTCTCAGGGACGCTGGACGCTGCCTGCATATACTCGCTGCACTGTATCTATCCATCTACTGTAACGTATGTACCTACCGTATATTCACCGTCTAGAGTAGACGGCAGCCCGCTCCGGGCCTGGCGCCAAACATGCCTTTGCCCGTCTCTGGTACCGCCATGCTCAGCTCGAAACAGCCTGCTGTCCAACCGGCGCCTCCAGCCCCGCTGTCTCGCGCCGTTCAGCGTGCTCTGGACGGCTGCCACTCTGCGTGAAGTCGTGAGCTCGCGAAGAGGCACTGCCGTGGCGTTCCAGTAGCAGCAGCGCCTGCCGCACACTCGGCGCGCTGCTTGCACATCATTCATGGAATTGTGCCAAACCGCGTCCCTGCTGACTCCCGGTGGCTGGACACGATCCGATCGGCGACAGCGACGACGACGACGACGACGACTTAGACGGTTGTCGCTTGGACGCAATTTGGTGGTGCATTTCTCCGTCAGATAGAGGGCTCCCATTCATGGCATCCGTGGCACATGTCCCACCATTGTCCCTTCTGAAGAAGCCCTGTGTTTGCTGTCTAGGCGGCTGTCGCTGGCCTTGTAGCGCTTGTTGGCCCTCTGCTGCACCGGATGGTAGCCCATCCCATCCGCCCGAGGCTGCACACACACAGCGAGAGGCGGCTGTCCGTAAAGGCCCGAAAATGCCCGGGGCACATGTTGTCGCGGGCTGAAGACAAATGAGGTCGCGGCGCATCGCCAACAGCCAGCAGCGTGTCGAGCGCTGCAACGCCGGTCCAGTGGCAGGCTGCAACCGGACGGCGGCGACGTCAGTGGTGCAATACAAGCATGGCTTCTGGTTCCTGCAGAGCCGGCACGTAGCCGTAGTAGGTGACTTGTGTTGATCGTCTCGCTTCAAAGTTCATGCTGGTCGGTCGAGGGCACTGGGGGCTGCTCTTCGGAGGCTCAGGTTTGTCCGAGCAGCGACGACATGGCGCGCATCGCTCAGCGCGAGCTTGTCACGGAACGACCTGCAATTCGAGATGGAAGCTCTCGTGCTTCAAACCCACGATTCCCATGGAGCTCGCCTCACCACGGTCTGCTGGCCGCTGCCCCCGTCTCGCGACGCTAGTACCAAAGCCGTAAAGTAACTTGGAAAACCATCGGCGCCTGCGCTCGCAGCAGAGCAGTTCAACTCCCATCAAACCCACCGGCGCGCGCCATCGTCACTACCCCCCACCACACGCCCGTCGCCATCGCACCACTCCGCATCGCCCATTGCCGTCCTCGCGACCCTGTTCACCATGGCCTCGACCGGCTCCTACGGCGATCCCGACGCGCAGCTCGGCGGAGGCTCTGGCATCTACGTGAGCCAGAACGGAGGCACGCCGCCTGCCCAGCAGCAGCAGCAGCAGCACATGCACTCGGACCCCGAGCTTGCCCTGCGCGAGAACATACAGCAGCTCCAGCAGGGCGGTGACATGATGCATCCCGGGCCCTCGCAGCACCAGATGGGCGCGTTGAGTGCGGCGCATCATCACTTCCAGACGCCACCGCGACCTGTGCACTCTCCCCAACACATGGCACAGTCGGCGCAATCGGTCATGGGTCTGGATGACCATGCGGCATATGGCGATCACGACAGCGCCACGCGAAAACGCTCCAAGGTATCGCGTGCCTGCGACGAGTGTCGGCGTAAAAAGGTAAGCTCCCCTCTGCGTCCCATGAGAGCGCGCCTGACCCAGGATATAGATTCGATGCGATGCTACCAACGAAAACGGCCCCGAAGCATGCTCAAGCTGCAAGCGGACGGGTGCTCGCTGTCAGTTCAGTCGGCAGCCCATGAAGCGAGGACCGAGTAAAGGGTACGATACGTCCGACTCTGATCAGGACGATGAATCTAATGATTCGGACAGCTATATCAAGGAATTGGCCGACCGTCTCAACTCCCTTGAGAGCCAGATTCAACAACCGCAGATGCCGACTACGAACTATGATTTTGGTCCTATCGATCAGAGCCTAGAGGCGCCCTCTCACTTCTCTAGGAAGCGCACACACTCCCTTTCTGAAAACTTTGGAGACCCGTATAATCGCCCGAATTGGTCCAGTAATGACCGTGGTATATATAATGCCGCCGACCCCGCTGGACTCTACCCGCTGACTCGTGAAGAACACCCTCTTAATGGTGCAGGCGCAAGCAATCGGCGCGTTTCCTTCACGGAATGGACTTTGGCAGGAAACCTTATCACCGGTTCAAACGAGGCTACCATCAAAGCGTATGTCTTCTTCTCTCCTCCACATTACGCCATTATCCTTTGACTGATCATGGACAGGTATTATAATTTTGTGCATCCCACGTTACCATTACTACCATCGGAATCATCCGCACTGAATCGACTCACCCATTGTCCTTCCAGGTTGAGGGAAGCGCTTTTCCTAGCATTGGAGTGTAGCATTTACTCTTTTGCTCCCAGAGCATTGCCACCTACTGACCTTAGCTTGAGCCAGAGACTTCACCAGTGCTTCGAGGTCATTAATTCTGCAGAACATACCCTTGGCGACTCGGACAGCTCTCGCCAATTCTTCAATGGCCTAGTCTTCTGCCAATCCTTAGCGTTCCTTTTCATAGCTTCTGACCGACCGGGACCCGGTACGGTTGGTAGCCCAAGTGGGCTTCTGGGCCGACTTGCCGGCATTATTTCTGAGATTGGGCTCAACGACGCGAAAACGCTAGCAGCACTACGCGACCAAGACTACGAACTCTTCCAGGCGGCTCGTCAGACATTCTGGGTAGCTTTCATCTTGGATCGGTTTCATGCATCCAGTAGGACTAAAGACCTTATGTTACCCTTATATTGTGGGTCACTCTCGAGAGAGGACTTCAAAATCCTCGGCGAGGAAGCATACCACTTGGCTCGTAAGTCACTCTACTTTGTTCTCAATATGTCTACTTATGCCGCTTTGCAGGTGCCGCCAATATAGTTGGGCATGTTGCATATGTCAACAAAGCTGGTAGTGTCCCTGAAACTGATCCTGCATCGCCATTTGCCTTCACAGCGCTCAGCTCAACCTCACCTGCCTCAATCTACCTCGTTGGTCGACTCAATGATTTCCGAGATTCGATCGATATCAGCAGTCTTCCTGGTAATGCGTCGCCACACCTAGCATACCAATACCTACGCATCTTTGTGGAAAAAGTCAGCACCTATGAATCTCCTTCCGAAGTCTTGACTTTGACAAAAGATCTGTTACGAAACCTTGCAAGTGCACAAGTCACACCCCTCCACCATATCTTCGCTAGCCTCGTTGCAACCTCTCTCACAGATCTTTCGGAGCGCCTGGAGACCCAACTCGAAGCCCATGCCACCGTCAAAGACATGTCCGACTACCTCGGCAACGAACAGATCCTCAACCGCAGCATCGACAATATGGGCTGGGACGCTGCCATCCGCGACCTCCTCCACCAAAAGAGCCCCCCGACCCCTACAAATGCCCCTCCTGAGCCCATCAGCCCCGTGCAGAACATGGCCGGCCTCCAACATCTCGCCGCAGCCGCAGTTGGCGAACGGGAAGGCCCCGACGCAAGACCCACTAGCAGTAGCGGTAATATCGCTTCTTCCTCGCAGCCCAAGTTTGACCCTGATGTGTCGGCTGCCATTGCGGCTGCGAATGAAGCTGCGAAGGCACAGGCGCAGGCTACAGCGTCCGCCGCACAGGAGCAAATGCAGGGGGAGACATCAACAAATGGGAACGGCAGTTACGACCCAAGTGCGTTGGTTAAAGTGGATTGAGGAGCTTTTTTTTCTTTTCTCTTTTTGAGAAGAAAACCGTTCAAGATGAGTCGTACTAAGACCAGGCAGACTTTTTAAACATCGTGAGGATGTATTGGGAGGCGGTTTTACTTGAGCACGCTTGCAGCAGCCCATGGTATTGCCAAGGTGTTTTTCAAGTGGCATACAGATGCAAATTCTCTTGACCTATTTTGGCGGACGAGACTTTATTTTTTCCCCCATCTTTCCCACTTCCAAATCGTCGCGAGAGGAAGTGAACGGTTTTTCCCCACCTGCATGGAAAGGAGAAGGGGACCGGCGTAATTTCTGCAAGGGAGCTCGTCTCTGGTTTTTTTGTTTTTTCCTTTCCGCCTCTACATTTGCTTGCTCTTTTGTGGTTTTATTTGCTACTGGAAAGGTTATACCCCCTCTTTTCTTTTTCTTTCTTTGCGATAATTCTTCTTCTACCTTGGAATCTTGGTGGTAGAAAAGTTCGAAGGGAGGGGGATGGGGCCGAGTAGCGTAGGGTTTCCCTGTTGGGAAACCGACAAAAGGGTGAATGAAAAGTTGACATTTCGATACGCTGGTGAAATGTGAATTAAAAAATTGAACTAGTGTTTCTGAGTCGAGATTTCAGGTTGCTGTACGGCTTTGCGAGTCCCTCCGCTTTCGTAGAAATAGAAAGAGTGTCGGATATAGAATTCCGTGGCGAGGGTCTTCAGAAGGAGGGTGTTGGAAGGGGTGGGAAGAGGAAAAGGGAAGTGTGCGAGAGCTCTTTTGGTGGTCGCATTTTTGGGGTTTTTGATTTTGAGGGTGGTTGCTTCGGTGAGGGTCACTATGTGGTAGTGCTTGGGATTTCATTTCCGGCTTTTTCTCATTCCCACAAAAGGTCCCTATGTATATACTGGTGTTCACAATCTTGCCTCAAGTTTTTTCACGCTTACGAAAGTCCCCATGTAGGCGTATTTTAGGATTGTCTTCCTGGTGATTCTTTCTTTCCGCGAGGGTCCTCATTCTGCATGTTGGAAGAGAAAAGGAGCATCGGCTAGTGGGGAAGGAGCAAGCGGCGAAAGGTTAGCAGGCACGTCACAGCAAGGG
>Ga0247757_10001212_pt1 | contig 18207 bp, 14 predicted proteins | sample UWRJL126311R4_FD_180929 | JGI IMG/M metagenome (GOLD analysis project Ga0247757, IMG submission 180929) | Plant litter microbial communities from Arlington Agricultural Research Station in Wisconsin, United States - UWRJ-L126-311R-4 | ecosystem: Environmental > Terrestrial > Plant litter >... | reverse complement strand
TTGTGCTTTGCTTGTGCTTACCTTGTGGCGTGCCGGCCGGGTCTTGTATGTGCATGTTCATTCAAGCGACTTGAAAGGCGTACTCGGACATGCCTGATCTAGGCGAGACGGCTGAAAGTGCCTGGATCCTAGGAAGGAGCAGAACTTTGAAGGCTCGGTACTACATCTTGATGCACTTCGAATATCATGAGCATAATAATGATATAGCATGAATAATGTGAATCTTTGTCTCCTGGAGCATCAACATACTTGCACAGGGTTTAACCCAAGTAAGGTGAGGGGTTGGCAATATAAGTTACTTAAGTGTTAGTATTACAAAGGTCCAATAAGTATCGTGAAAGATATTTGGGTGGCGGTGGATTGGGTATAATCGAACGGAATACGTTTTCGAGGCAGAGATACAGACCAGTTGTAATATTTCATTGAATGTGATATTCAAATACTTATAAGGTTTTAGTTATTGTGTAGGCTTCTCAACAACAACCTGACATAAAAGAGATGGTGTTTAGGCAGCAACTCAGGGGTATCTCGATAATTAACAGCACGAACTATGCGATGCACTCTTTCAAACAACATAAGAGCTTAGAAAAATAATTACAGGCATTTGAATAAGAAAGATTAGGAAGTCAACCTGGCACCTGTCTTTCCAGAATACCCCTGGATATTCAGGATTGACACAACCAGTTACATACATAGAATGTGCTCAATCCTCCACATAGCTTAATGTACTTACAAGTTTCTGAGTTTTCCCAGCCAATCCAACCAATTAGGCTTGTATGTCTCACTCTCGTCGTACACCATCATAGCCCCAGCGAAAAAGAGCCACGCCCACACAAGATTATAGGACAACACTGAGCATCGCCAACATTCGTAAATGCGCCCATCTTTTCTTATAAAAGGAATTCCTGGAAGAAACATCATAGCCCATAGAAATAAAAGAAAGTTGGTGAATGGTAAAATGTAATATTTCCAAGCCGGATGGCCAGTATAGAGACACACGGACGCAAGTTGAGTAAGCCCAAACGAAAAGGTAAAGAGGCCCAAGAAACATGGTGGAATCGAGAAAAAAAATACTAAAGCCGGTAAGATATTTGAATATCCCTTTGCGTAAGACTGGAGAGGTATTGAACAACCAGAAAGGGGTTTTGAGTGGATGTTTGAGCAAGTTATATGCCCACGAATACAAGTAAGTAAGATAGAAAATTTGTAAACCGAATCCAAGATGTCGGATAACCAAAAGAAGATCCATGATCCTATCATTGGTCTTGGTCAAGGCTGCAATGGTGAGGTATACATATAGTGGGAGGGATAGAATTGTAAGTGTTACCCATACCATGAAGTGTTTCAGAATAGGCTCTAAATCTTGAGCTCGGCTGGATATTTCATTCGTTTCAGTGGTTTCGGAATCAGAAAGCAGAGATAATATCTGTACCAGGATCCAGTTCGATATCATGAACAAAGCTGGCAGAAGGATGTGTATTGGAATCAGCGCCGAAGCAAGTTTGATGATCGCAACAAGTATACCAGCCGAACTAACGAGATTCACCACTATTTCAGCACGCCGGGAGGTGCCGAACAGGCGGGTGTTATTGGGGGTACTTTGAAGGCCACCTGTTTCGATTTCAGGGGTTCCCATGCGACCCACGTTGGTGGATGCCGCTTCTCTCAAAAATCCCGGAACCTCTCCGTGCCATCGGAGCGTCTGTGTAGCTGTTGCTGTGGTGCGTAGATATTTGCAGAAAGTACGAAACTTCGAGGATGTAGATAGGGATTTCATGAGCGCGAAACGAACTCCATCGATGAAGGCTATGGCTAGAAGAATGACCTCCATAATTCAGGCTAGTGGATTAAGTCGCCAAAATAAGAAAATGATACGGCCAGACACGGTTCGAGGCCGCATATACAGTAGGCTTCCATCAGGCTGAACAAGCAAGCATAAGCTGATCATAAAATAAAGGCCGAAGACGTTTGCGTGTGACTACATGTTACCATTTCCGGTATCCGAAGATTGTATAATAGAACGTAGAGACATGCGCTGTCGACTGAAATCCATCAGGTGTTAAAGCCGGCGTAGACCGGCTCGTAGGACTACCAGCTCGATAAGCGACTATGTTTTTGGGCTAAGTAGAATTGTGCAAACCTTAAGATGACCTGGATGCGTTCTTGAGAAGAGTATATGAGGAATGAAACTGAAGTTCATAGCCTGTTTCTGTGCGTCTTAATGAGGGGAGAAGGAATCAACGTCATACAGTGCAATGCATGCTGGTTGGCTTCAGCCTAGCGGCTAATATGCTTTTCTGCACCTTTTAATCATGTCTGTGGCTGCGCATTTAGTTTCTCTCCTCACGATGCATTCTACAACTATCTTGAAGGATACTTCTTCCGATAGTCAGAAATTCTGGAAGCACAGATTTGAAGCAGATATGTAAATGCGGACTACTAAAAACATGACATTACTTGCATAGAATTGGATTTCATACTCTTTGTATGGCTTGTGGCGCCTTGTAACCGGCCAACATAGCTAAATACAAAGCTGCGTTAGTGCATTCATTTGAATGATCTTACTATTATACCTCTAGAACTAGAAGAGCGATCGAACAGTTTTGTTACGAGAGGTATATGTATTAAGCCTGCTAAACTGGGAGGGCGATGTAATATGCTTGATGCTAAACATCAAGGCTGAGAGGGGTAGCCCGGAATATCGTATCTGCGATAGGCTGACCGCATGCCACGTCAAAAATACGGCAAGACTCAGCCTCCTTAAAAGCTAATTGAGAGACTATATTGTAAAGAGACTCCGACTTGATTACCAACTGTGATGATTGTTCGAGTTCACTAAAATGGAGCGAATTAGCGACTGGCCAAATTTAGTATATCAAAAACTTCCGGAATCGACGATACGGCTTCTTATCCTTTTGCCTGGAACTAAAGACTTAGATCTCAATGCAGAATTTCGATTGCAGCGTGTATCACGTAAACTACCCAGCGGTCAATACGAAGACCAGGGACCGGAACCGGATTCGAGCTCACACTTGACCAGTGGTAATGCTGTAGATGAGCTAGAACAGGTGCCTTATGAGGCTTTATCTTACACATGGGGCAAACCGATATTCCGGAGAACCATACATGTTCACGGCTCACCAATACCCATCACGCAAAATCTTTTTGATGCTCTGGTACATATTCGAAATGAGGAAGCTCGCCGAATTCTTTGGGTTGATGCGCTGTGCATCAATCAGTCAGATAATCACGAAAAGTCGTTTCAAATACCTCTAATGCGCCACATTTACACAAACGCCTCTCAGGTTCTTATCTGGTTGGGTCGTGGGAATAAATCAAGTGATCGTGCTTTACAGCTTATCAATGATATTACTGTACAAGCGAAAATAATAGCCAGGGAGAAGGCTATACCCGTAATGAGATTTATGACCGAATCTGGGTTACAAGAGGAACTCTGGGATCGATTACCGTCATCAGACAATGGCAGCATGCTTTACTTAGAGGAGCCTGAGGTACAACTTTCAAGATTTATTGAAAGGCCTTGGTTCTCTCGATTGTGGACGATGCAAGAGGCGGCGGTAGCAAAAGTCGTGACAGTTGTTGTTGGCAAAAAGCTACTAAACTGGACTGATCTTGGCGTTGCCATAACTAGTATACGATGGAGGGTCATGAACTCTGATACTCTCATGGATTTTCCTAGATCACACGCCGAGAATCTCATAATCTGGTCAAAATGTGGATTAAACTGTAACGATGGAAGATCGTTGTATGAAATCTTAAAAGACACCCTTTTCTTAAAATCGGCGGACCCCCGTGATAGGATATATGCTCTACTGGGCCTGGTGTCCAATGATCTTGGAATACGACCTGACTACAACATCCCCACTGAAGAGGTATTTGCGGACGCTACCCGCCGAATGATATTCACTCAGCAGGAACCGTTTTCACTTTCAGTACTTGCTTTTTCGCAGCGCCACTATAACGAAGAGCCAGAGGACTTTCCATCTTGGGTTCCTTTATGGCATCGCAATCCAGCTGTACGGAACCCTTTGTGAAAAATTTTTCAGCTGGCGGTGAAAAAGCGCAAAGTGTTTTATCGAACTGGCCAAAGCAAATCATTCTCAATGGCTTCATCTTTGATTCAGTCAATGGGATTTCCGGAAAATGGGCGGATGATGTTTTTTCGAAACTTGAGATTAAAAAGCTTTTTGACAGGATTATACAGATGATGAGCTTCGTTTGGTCGCCACACACTCGTTACATAAACGGAGAGGATATAATAGACGTATTCGCTAATCTCTTGACAGCAGGGGGCGACAATGGGAAGACCCCCTTTCATAGTTATTTTACTGCCCTATATAATGAAACAAAAAAAGCTCTGAGAAACCGGGTTGGGAATGGGCTTCGTGATTGGAAGCAAGGTGTTGTTCTCGAGAAATTCTGGGAAGCCCTGAAAAAGACACCTTTTTCGGGGGATGAAAATGCGATCAAGTTCCTTATCGATATGGCCATTGCCATTCCGAATCGACAACTTCTTCGAACGCACGAAGGATACCTGGGGCTCGGACCGAATGTGATGCAACAAGGCGACAAGGTCTGCGTTTTATACAACGCCAGGGCACCGTTCGTGCTCCGGGAACTGGAAGACGGCTGCTTCAAACTCATTGGGGAATGCTATGTACATGGAGTAATGCACGGAGAAGCACTAGAGGAAGGCCAAAGGAGGTCGAGGGCATTCACAATTCGGTAATTCCTTGGGGTGAGAAAAATAATCATTAAAGAGCATGGAACTTTTTGGCTATTCTCCTTCCTCTTCTAGCCACTTCCTAAATACATTGGTTCTATTTTCTAAGAAATAAGTTATGGGCGTAGTTTACGCCGCGAATTCAATTCTATCCCAAGCTCAAATTCTTAGAAGATAGTAAACCTACAAAGCATGACGGCACTAATCTGAAAGAAACACACGAACTCTCAACCTCATACACTCACCTCCACAATGTTTTCTTGGCACTTGTCAAGCTGGTCATACCTAGGACAGGCCATTTTCACATCCATAGCTTAGTCAATAAAGTGGTCTGCTCACTCCATCATATCATAGAAGTACTTCATGACTTCGCCATCAACTGGCAACACTATCGTAGCAACAATGCCCAAAATTTCTTCTAAAAGAAGAACGAAGCAACTAAACCACGTCTCACTCACACACTCATGATATAAAAGATGCAACAAGCCTCCAACCAAACCAATCCCTAGCTACAAAAAACCCCCCCTCCACGCCTACTGGAAATCCCTCGCATGCTCCCGCTCCTCCCTCTTCGACGGCTTCCCGACCGCCGGCCCGGGAATCGAATAACTCGAGAAAGAAGAATACAAATTGAAAATGATGCCTGCATCATTTGCCTTGTAGAAGCTGGTCGCTGGCACGCCGCCGCTCAGCTTTGCGGTGCCGCTGCCCTCGACCTTGATGTTGATGCACTGGGGGTACGCCTGGGCGCCGTTGCTGGACTGTGCCGCGTGCAGGGCGATGATCTCGTGGCGCAGGACGTAGTTGCCGGCCGCGAGGTTGGAGGGCACGGTGAGACTCCACGAGTTGTTGGACGAGACGAGCGTGTCGGTGACCCAGGTGCCGGGGTTGTTGCCGGAGATGAGGGCGCCCTGGGCGAGCTTGGTCCAGAGGAGAGAGGTGGATGATACGGAGCCGCAGTCGCCGTTGCAGGCGGCTATGTAGTCGAGGACGGGGCCTAAGGGGCAGAGTATTAGCGGGGGTGTGCTGATTTCCGTTCTGGGGATGGATATGCGTTTTTCTTCTTTGCTCCTCTCTTGGACCACCCATGGAATCCTAGGAAAAGCGTGACTTCGAAACTACACACCCACCCCCTCCACCGAAACTCAAAGGCAAAAAGGAGAACCACTCACCCTTGTGTGTAGCCGGCCACGTATCCCAGAAAAACGTAACTTTGCTTCCCGGCTTAACGCTAACATAGGCTCCATTCGACTTCCCCTGCTTGTGGCACACGATATTCGCTGACCCGAAGGAATCCGGCGACACGAACCCGTTGTCCAGGTTATCCGCGCGCCACCCGACCGTTGCCGGCACGGGGTTCTGGTACTGGAACGCGGCGTTCCATCCCTGGTAGTACTTGCCCTCTGCGAGGACCTGCTCGACGTGGCCGTGCGCGTACGTGAGCGCCGGCAGGGCGGCCGCGAGAAAGTATGCGAGCATGGCTACTAACAGGCCTTCTTGGGATGTGATTGGGTCTTTACGGGGTTGGAGATGGAAAGCTGGGTGATCTTCGACCGCGTGGAATAGAGTGGAAGAGACAATCTTTGCTCGACCCGGGTGCCTCTATATACTGCACCTCAACCAGCCCCCATGCTGCCTTTTGCTGCCCAAGGACCTGATTCCTGCTTGCGTGTTTGCTGCGTGGTATATTAAGTGGCACCACGGCGACCCGGTACAGGGTCCTGGGTATCCAACGCAAACAGGAAGAACAGCGAGAGGCCAAGTCATTTGACTCGAGGTCGCGCGGTGGTGTTTGGGCACGCCCAGGGCCGCTATAGGTGGAAGGAACACGGTTTGGTGTGTCCGGAGGGTCTGTTAATATCTGGAGCCGGCTTAGAGCCGGAGGTGCATGCGGCGATTAATATATGTTCGGCTCCAGGTTCTTTCTGGTGGGCACGCGCACCAAGGATCGAACCAGGTTGCGGAGGAGTCGATGCTGGCAATAGGAGAAGTGTTATTACAGAGGGGAGTGTATGGTGAACCGTGTCTTCTGAGAATACCAGGTAGACACGAAAGGTCCGTCTGCATCAGATGGTGGTCGAGAGGCTTTAGCCAGCGGCAAATGCCCCTTCGCCGCACCTAATCTCAACACCTACACATTGGCGCGGCTGAGTGTAACCGTACACCCCACGGGGTAGTATTGGTAATTGCATTTTGGCCGTAAAGGCCATGTGGTATGTCGTCATTTTTGCCATTTTGTCGCTGTGATTCGATGCTTTTCTCTATTTAATATACAGAGGGATACGGACCGGCTTACCGGGTGTTTGCCACCCTCTAGTCACGAGTTGCTTATACCAAGCTCACACCCAAAAAGGAGACTGTGCGTCACGGAAAACGGCTTTCTGATAAGGGGAAGGCTTGCCGGACTAATTCGTCGGTAACCGCTCCCATTGGGCCCTACTCGCCCTAGTTTGTAATTGAGTATGGCTTCAATTCCCATAGTACACTGAGCCATAATGCACAAAGGTCGACATGGAGAAAAGAAGAAAAGGCTGCACTTCACAATAAGCTGCAGCTCTGAGAAAACGCCGCCCAACAAGCTCATTCAAACACCCGCCCGGCGTATGCGGAACATAAGATCCAACCCCGAAGCTAGCTTATTAATACACACAAGAAAGAAATTCCAATCGTGAGAAATGTGGCCGTTGAAAGGTGCGCACTCAGCATGCTAGATGCGAACAACAATCGAAAAATCGTGCTTGATCTCACTGCCGTGTTGCTTCGATAGCCTTGTCCAAGCTGACAATTCTAAGACTCTTGCCGCGGCCGAGCTTGCCTTGCATGAGGCCCGCTGCAGGTATCATTGCGTCGTCCCAAAACCGGAATACTGCTTTCATGTCCCGGGGTACGCCTTCGAGAACGACTGTGGTGACAGGCATGAAAGGCCGATCTTCTTCGGACACGGCAAGGAATCCGTACTCTTGTGCAAACATGAGTGCGGTCGAGAATGCATGGTGTTGAGAACGGGAAAGAGACCCGACGATGCTGGAACAGATTAGTCTTGCCCAATCTCAAATACTTAGGGGTGCTTACATGTATATGTCAAAGAAAGCATCCAGAACGTAGATATGTTCAGGTTCCAAGTCTTGCTGGCAATAGGGTGCAATTTCTACAACCTTCGTAGACGTTCCAGGTGGGAGTGGTGACCTGGGTGGGGTTGGTGCATGTTCTGGTTCAACAGAGCTACTCCTCGAGAACTGCCATGAGGGTCGCCGCAGCACAGCCGGCAGGTAAGAGCTTGCCTGGAGGCTTCCCCAACCACTAGACTGCTGTTGTTCAATTTTGAAGAGCCGAGTTCGATACTGGTCCAACGACCCCTTGTAGCGCCAATGATCCGCCGAGCGGGGAATTGTAGGGGCGCTGCCATCGATTGGGGAGAAAAGGCTCAAGAACTCTGCTGGCTCCTTGCCCTCATCAACCTCACGGAAGTCGCCGCCCGGTGCCAAGTCCATCCCCATTATTCCTACGCGTGCACCCATAAGCTCCTCTGCAGAACAACCACGTCCTTTCCAGAGATAGACCTTGCCCGTTCCAGTAGTGACTATGTACACATATCCTGAGCAGAACGCTTTCAGAGAAAAATCAAGCTCATCAAATACAAGGCGGCCCAAATGACGACGACCGCACAAGATAAACTTTTTGTCGCCAGGTGTCACCCCACGTCTTGTGATGACGATACCACCAAGCGCGTCAAGAAAACTTGGAATTTCTTTGCCTTGGCGTAATCCAATCAGCTTGGCTTGGTTTTGTTTTGCGTAATTCTTTGCAAATAACTGCACGTCTTCCACTGTGGGTTCTGCTACGCCCTTTCCTGACCAGAGGTAAACTTCTGTGGATATGGTGTTGTTGGAATCGCCGTAGACGTGAGTGCATAGATACATGGAGTCTTGAAACAAGATGTTCTCTTCCTGTATAGGAATAGAAAGTAGTTTCCCGTCCTCGGTTATCTCATGAATCTTTTTGGAGAGGGTCCTAAAGTTTCCATTAGACCGAGAGTCGAATGGGGAAGTCTTCAAAATACGGACCGTATCGATGTCACCGGAGAGCTCTCCCGTTGTAATAGGAGCCTCATCAAAGAAGTCCGTAAAAACGCCCGCGGGTTTCTCCGGGGCAGGAGACCCTTTGAAAGGCTCCGACTGAGGCCTATTGCCTGTCATGGGCGGGGAGATCGGAGATACTTTCGCCGAATATGGCTTTGGTGGGCTCGACTCTCTTGACCGCGCTGCAACCAATCCACCTAAGCGCCCAAGACCAAGACCGATTGGTTTCGGCTTTGGCGCTAGCGGTTCCGGCTTGAGGGTCTCTAGAGGTTCACTGGGTTCTGCAAGGCCAGCTTTCTCCATTGCTGTTTGTTCATCTGCTCTCGTTGGAAGCTTGATTGGCGACTTGGGCTTGTTCGGGACGGAAGAAGTCGTCTGGCCACTCCAAAGAGCTGCAGCACTTTTGACAGAGAACGAGAGCTTGCTGGGTGAAATTTCATCTTTCTTTGGAGCATCCTTATTTGGTAGACCAATCTCCTTTAGTGCTTGACTTCCTGCCGCTGGTTTTGGTGGTGGCGCCGGTAGAGCCTTCGACATTGCGGGCAACGGCTGCTTTGTAGCAGACGGCGAGGGCAACGGTCTTGGGGGCTGTGCAGATGCAGAAAACGGTGACTTCTGTGGGGTGGTACGACTTTCATTGGAGATGCTGCGACCCAGCTCCAGTGAAGCGGGTTTCTTAGGAGGTTCGGGCGTGGGTGATTTACTGAGCCGCCTCGACAAATCTGGAGATTTGGCTGGCGTGGCTGGTTTTTCCTTTAACGAATTTCTTGCCGGCGTCCTCGTGCCTAGTATCTCCTGCTGGTCCTTGGTAATGTCAGAAGGCTCAGAACTAGGAAGGATATGTTCTGTCTTGACCAACGGGACAGTGGTAGCAGGGGTAGTAGCAGTAATGGGTGCCTTGCCAACTTTCCGTGGAGGATCCTCTGTCTTGGTAGTTGCTTGCTTGGCGCCTGGCGCTCGTCTCTTTGGTCCGCGTGCTCGTCCTTTGGTCATGTGTGTCAATTCTGGAGCAGGACCACTCTTCTCCTCTTGTATTGGTTTGACTGTGTCTTCACTCGCATCTTTGCTAGAAGCACCTGAATTTGTAGCCAACGGCGGCGGACCCCTTGCCAGTATGTTTGCTAATGCAGGATTAAAGCGGCCTGCAAGTTTACTTGATTTCGCCGGCTCCTGGGTAGGTAACGAAGCAGCTGGCAGGGTTGGTTTCTCTGCAACCGGGGGCTTGCTTGCACGAAGGCTCTGTCTAAGGAAGCTGGCATCCGGGATGGATTCCTTTTCTTTTGGCGGTGGTATTTTCGATATACTGTCCGACCTCCCAAGCCGTCCTCGGGCAGCGATCGCTTCAGGGGTTGATTCCCTCTCTTTTGGTGGCGGAAGCTGGGATATGCTGTCTGACCTCCCCAACCTCCCTCGTGCAGCGATCGCTTCCGGGGCTGGAGCATCTTTTGCCGAGCTATCTCTCCTTTGGAGTGCAGCAGAGCCCGTCTCTTGAGCCTTAGCAAGCATGGCAGCCTTCTGGATCACAAGACTGTCCCTAAACTCGTCTCTGCGAACAGAAGGCTTTGGACCCCCAGTGATGTTCAGGGCGCCTTTACCACGAAGGATATTATCCTTGAGAGTATCAGGAGCGACATAATTCTTTGTTTCCGTCCGTTTCAACTTTCCAAAAACATTCTGGAATTCATTAACTTCATCCTTTTTCGTAGCATCGGAGACAGGCTGACGCGACTTCAGGTTTGCGCGGAAATCCTTCTTTGGCGGAGTCTCAGGTTTAGGCTTAACGGCAGGAGGCGGTAAGGGAGGCTCTTTGGCCAAGCGAGAAGCAGAGGCATCAGCTTTGGTGTCGGTAGAACTAGGTATGTCGTTCGATGGCTCCGGTTTCTCCATGGCTGGTACCGGCTCCTCGGCTGGTTTTGCCTCTACTTCGACCTCTTCTTTTGTAGGTAGCGTTGGTTTTGGCGCTACTGCAGGCTTTGGCTTCAGTGGGGGTTGTACCGGTTTCGTAGTCTTTTCAGCCATGGGCGCATCATCTGTCCTAGGTGTTGTAGGTCTATCACGAAGGCTTACAGGCCTCAGTTGAACCTCTTTGATAGGCGATGATCTTCCAGATGTTGAAGTGTTAGCAGGCGGACTTTGCAGAGGGTTTCCCTTGCCTAAGTCGATACTTCCACGTTGCTGCTTGATGCGGCTAATCTCACTCATCCATGCAGGCTGCTGGACCGGTTGCTGCTTTACCTTAGGAGACTCGGGCTTATTCAGAGCACTTTCGAGCCAGCTTGACTTTGTAGGGCTCCAGCGCTTCGAAGGACTGGGTGGGGAGGCCTCGTCTTGCTGCCGGTGGTCTTCACTAAACGTAGACGCGACAGACTTGCTGCGACTGTGATGAGGCAATGCGGGTTTGACAAATTCGGGTTTCTGTGTCGCGTCGGCCGCGTCCCTGGTCATGGCTAGGTTTGCCGAGCTGGACCCTGGCCGTGAAGTAGGCTCCGTCGAATTATCTCGGCTCAAGCTAGTAGGCCGTGAGTCAGGCTTTGATAGCGTCGCGTAGGTGCTGCCTCTGTTACTCAGAGTAGAGTTCTGTCTGCTCAAGCCTGGCGGTGCTTGCGCACTCCATCTTTTACTGACACTATCACTGCGTTTTAGCATAGCACTCTGGACAAAACCGCCCATGCCTTTGGTAGGGGACACTGGGCGCTCAGGCGAAATTCTCCCTTGCGTCGGTGACATTGCGAGCCCTCGCATGGAACCACCACGATCTCCCCCATCGACTGATGAGCCATGATCTGAAGGTGGTGCGAACTTTTGAGAATCCAACTGCGGCAGTGGGGATGTTACCTTTGGAGCCAGCTCTCGGTCTCCACCGGAAGACGTTTTGGGTGAAAACGGCTTGCCGAGAACAGTGCTACTGCGTATAGGGTTACTCGACTCAGTGCTTTCTGGCGGCGGGCTCGTCGCTTCAGGCTCGGCTGTGGATTCGCGAGACATGCCTGGAAGCAGCTGTCTTTTGCTTGCCATCGACCCCGCGTCGGCGGCATCTTCCTGGTTTTTGCGGTATGCTGCAGAGCCAATTCCTCGGTCTGAAGTCTGTCGGAACCACGTAGGATCTTTTGCCCCCAGCGACTGCGCTATCTGAGCTCGCGAAGCCGGTCGCTCTGGGGAGGGTGGTGTGGAGGTGCCAGACGGCGAAGCGAGAGTCAATCTATCTGCAGAACCAGATGCTACCGAGAGTGGACGGCGTATGCTGCCCGACTGTGGCCTGCGCTGCCATGACAGCGTCCCAGAGCGTCCCAATGCCGCCGCGCTTGGGCCTGGCTTTTTTGGCTCCTCTTCTTCGATAGCCTGAGCCGGCGAGCTTGTCAGGTACTCGAGAGACTCTTCACGGGCAGCATCTACGGATGGCGGTTCCATGGTTGGAGTGGGAGTCTCCGCGGCCTTCAGCTGAATGGTCTGGGGCGTGTCGACGGTGGAGCGTTGCGACTGTGGGGTGGTTGGCTTGTCTGGGGACAGAGAGCGTGCGCGTTCTGCGATGGTCAGGTCGACTGTGTGACAAGAAGAGGTGCGAGCAACGACATACCTGCTCTGCGGGCGAGACGCTCACTGCGGCCCTGAATCAGCTCCTCTTCGAGCTTTTTGACCCTGTCAGCGTCCTGCTGGTCTCGCTGCTCGGACAGGGCGCGCATGCGCTGCAGAAACTGGTCGACCTCGTCCGAGTTAGACATGATGGCGGCCGTGCCCTAGTAAACAAGTAAATACACCAGGGCACGTGTGCGTGGAGCGGCGACACTCGGAGTGAAGGTAACCCTGGGTTCTCAAGCCAAACACACGGACGTTGAATTACACGAGGGCTCGGTTACCATGAGACGATGCTTGGCCGGCCGGGGGGTACGGGACGTCGATGTTTCGAATATGTGAAACACAGGATCGACCTGGAGTGAGGGCGGACACGGTGCACGCAATTGGGACAGCTTGTGCGCAGGCAGAGCGCTGGTGCTTGTTTTTGTTTGTGGTCTCAAGTCTCTGCGGCTGACGGCGCCAAACAACTCGAGCTTGGGCGTGTGCCTGCGCCCGAGCCCACTTTTCCCACAGTCCCATGGGCCCACGGTGGCAGCGAACAGGTTGCCCCTTGCAGCCCATGCCTTTGCCCCAGCAGACCCAGGCGCCCACCAGCATCAGTACAGAAACAACCGGCTTTTTGCGTCTTGCACCACCCACTGCAGCCCTTCGTCCAGCCTCAGGCCCGTCATGGCGCTGCACGCCATGATGGTCCACTTGTGCGTCTTGATGGCGTCCAGCCGGAGTCCCTGCACCGCGTTATTGGCCTGGCAACGGCACCTCGTCGTGTGCGTCATGCACCGCAAAACACAGGCCCACGTACCTGTCGGACCTCGTCCTCGCTCATGGATCCCGCGACGTCGCTCTTGTTTTTGAACACTAGCAGGCTTGCACCCATGAGCCGCTGCGTCTGCGTCAGCAATCGGCTTCCCAGCCAGCCCAGGCGAACTCGACCAACCTCTTCCAAGAGCAACCCTTCCAGCTCGTGCCGGCAATCGTCGATGCGCTCGCGGTCCGTGGCATCCACCACCCAGATCAGCGTGTCTGTCTTTTCAAAGTAGTTTTTCCAGTACGTCCGCAGCGTCTTCTGCCCGCCCACGTCCCCTGCCACGTTAGCATCGCATGAGGCAGAACAAGCCAGGCGCGGTACAGATGTTCAGCTTGTATCTGTGCTCCTTAGCGTTTTCTCCCGCGTCCTGCGCGTTGGTTCATACCCTTCGTATTCAATTGTCTTGATGATGAAGCCCAGCGTGGGACTGACGCTGTTGACGTCTTCGTTCATGATCTTCTTGACAATGGTCGTCTTTCCCGCATTATCTAGCCCCCTTGCTCACATGAGTCTCGTCGAGGGATCCGAGGTGGGCGGACATGGTACATACAGCATCAGGACCCTCATCTCCTTGTCCTTGAGCCGCGCCTTTCTCAGAATCGACAGCATTTTGTGATGATGGTTGACAAGTTGGCTGCCAGGCAGAAACGTCCTCCCAAAGTGGATTTTCGGCGTCTCGGCTAAACCTGCCCGCGTTAATGGTACAAGTCCTAATCTGGACGACGTAATAGCCTACCTGCACCATGACTTGCTTCAGAAGACACCTCAACTTGACCCAACTTGTAAAAAGCAAGACTATGACAGCATTTCAAATGCCATCTTACAGTCTTGCATAGTCTGTTGCAGGCAATTGACGTGCTCTCGTCCCAGTAAATAGTAGCTCCGTGCAGGCTAACGAGCGCGCGCATTGTTTCACCAAGCCAGATCCAATTAGATAGCCGAAAGGTATAAAGACGCGGACGCCTGCAGATAGCCTCCAAAGAAAAACGATGTTAGCATAAAGATGAGCCACCAGAAAAAGATAGAACTGGTAGCTCTTGCTGTTTTTTCGTTGTGGCAGACAGGTTTTGATAGCCCCGTTATATGCCTTCGGATTGTTGAGTATTGTGCACTTCTGACTTACAACTGCCTGTATCATCCACCTGGCTCAAGAGCTCCCGTCTCTTACCTGCTGCCAATCGCGAAGTCTTCAAAAGAGCAACCGTGGTACTATGCCCAACCGCTCGGTCCACGTCCCATCAGTTTCTCTTACTTACGAGAAAGCATAAAGTGAACGGGCATATATAATAAATCTGCCCTTCTAGTATCTTGCCTCAGAGCCTGCCCTCACCCGTTCGAGGCTTGGCATTCTGGCAATTAACTTCCGCCATGGCGTCCCTACTTAGCCACACCGACTCTCACCCACCCAAGGGAGACCCTCCGCAACAGACTTCTCAAGCCATCCAACCGTCGAACAGCTTGACGTGGCAGCAAGAGGAGCTACAAGCCTCGCACGTGTCAAAGGTAGGGAACATCTTCTCTTTCTTTCACCCGTTGCATATACAGTCTAGCTATTGTGCGTTCCTGTTGTGGAGTCGGCTCGAGGTTATTGATAAGATGCACAGTACCAGCGGAAGCGCAAAAAGCCAAAGAGGCGTAAGGCAGTCAGCCGTCAAATGGAAGCAGACAACGCGGCCGGCGACTCTATTGTCCTCAATCAGGCATCCGGCATGTCTCCCACCGGCCCCGGCAATCAAGTCTCACGTGCTGGTCCAGCGCCTTCCCCTACAAACGGCGTACGCATAGTCCCCGCACTTACTATACAACGCTCACACCTCACCTAACCAAAAACAGCCCTCTAACCACACTGCAATGGCTTCACCAAACCAGCAACCAGACAGTTCGCACAAGATAGCCAAGGCACTTGATTCAGCTTATATCCCTCCGCACAAGCGCAATCGCCCCAAAAATCCACCAAACGTCAATCCAAACCCAGTTGATAATGTCCCTGCACACTCTCCCGTTAAGTCCAGCAACAATCCGCCGGCCGAGCGTCCCACAACTCCAGGCAAGCCTCAGACACAGACTAAGCAGACCCATGCGCAACAGCACGTACCGCCATCACCCGTAGCAGACTTCCAGCTTACAGTGTGCAGGAAATCCCCAAATGTCAAAGCGCCTCCGTCCCCACCGTTGTCTAAGGACGGCAAGGACGGTAAGGATGGCAAGGATGGCGTAGACATGTCAAGCCCCCCGGATATACCGAATTGGCTGGGAACTCTTGAAGACGCATGGGCTGTGCAGCCGCGACCTGCCGAAGAAAAAGACGACCATTGGCCAGGCTGGGACGCGAAACGGATTGCAGCTTACCAGCAGTCGAATGAATTCAAACAGAAGAATGGGTTCAAGAACGGCAACTTCAAGAACGGGAATGGCAACTTCAGGAACGGAAATGGCAATTTCAAGAACGGGAGCGGGAATTTCCAGAACGGATGGTCCAAGCCTGCTCCTAGAAGATGGATAAAGACTAGTGAGATACCTCGCCACACTCCAACCGAAGATGAAGACTTTGAAGGCGGTGTTCAATTCCCACAAGACAGCGACGATGATGAATCACAAACACAGAAAGACATCAAAGCGCTCATGGACTGGAATGGAGACTGGCTCCCAGCATCTGTGGAGTGGGCTACGAGGACTCCGTTCATTGATCGCCACCTGAAAGACAACGTCCTGAAGTGGATGAAGGGTCTCGACAAAACCACCACCATCGATTTGAGCAACTACGTCATGTCTCCCAACTATCAAGGCATTAAAGTAGTTGAAGGAAAGCCGGTGACGGTAGATGGGGTGCCCGTAGCTGATCGCACGATGAACAAAGAAATAGCTCCTCGAACCTGGATTCCTGTCAGGATCGAAGGTGATGCTCCCCGTCAATTCTGGAGGTCTTTCCCACTGCGTGCTCCCCGAGCACTCACCGATATCGACCTGAACGAGTGTCGTCCGTTCTGGGAAAACTATCCTGATGAAAGTCATTTTATCGATGCGATTCCCATGCCCCCGGCAAATCTTGACTTCAACGACAAAGATAACTGCGCTCCTGGCGTGCGGCTGTCAGCCGATGAAACCCTGAGACTGAGTAGAGAGAAGAAAGAAAAGAACATCCAACGTACCGTAGCTAGACGCAATCGACCCCTTTCGCCCCTTCGGATGCCTCCGATGGAGCTTGTCGGCTATGTTCCAAAGGCCAATATTTACCTGCGACCCGCAGTTCCTGCAGACGCGCCAGGTCTCCAAGTAAGTATACCATAGTCATCGAAGCTCATAATGAATAGTTTCTAACGCCTTCAAGACGCTATACAACTGGTTCGTGGCCAACTCCGTGAGCGCCGCGGAGTTCATGCCGCGCCAAGTTCATCACATGGTGGAGCGCATGAACTCCACCTACCAGGCCAATCTGCCGTTCATCGTCGCTATCGCAAGGGGCCAGCCGCTCCAAGTCCCGGGACAGAAGTTCGTGTCGGAATGCGTCGTCGGCTATGCATCACTCGATGAATACATTCATAGGGGAAGCATCTACCGGTATACCTTCGATATGGACCTCTACGTTCACCCAGAGTATCAGCATGGAAATGTCGCCAATTGCCTCCTGGACCGCATGCTCCACCTCGTCAGCAACAGCTACATGTCCAAAGGTGGATACGATTGGGTCAACGACGGCGATTACCTCAACACCGGCAAAATGCGCATCGTCAAAGTGATCAATCTCAGCGTCCCGCACGTTGAAGGCGCCAACATGGAGTGGATGGGGAATTTCCTGAAGAAGTTTGAGTTTCGCAAAGCGGGACACCTTATGAGAGTTGGTTACAAAGCTGGCATGGCGTACGTTTCCTCGTTTCCTTTTTCCCTCTTCCAGAATTCCTGCTAACTGTCCATAGCGTCGACCTCTCGCTGTTCCAGCACGAGACTCCTGAGCGCATTGACGCGCAGATGCTTCCACAGCACCCGCTCTGAGTGCTCCTGTTCCCCGCGCCTCGTGTCTTCGCTTCAGCGCGCTCATTGCAACGGAAGTATGTCGGAGATTGCGTCCCTTTAGACGCTCTCCTGGGGTTTCATTCGTCTAGGACTCGATTAGGAAGAGACTGTGCACAGCAACCGAGTCTTCTGGGCCTTGTTCTTTCTTCCGTCCTCTCTTCTACGGTGCACATGGCTTGTCTGGGCATTTCGGAATCCCCATCCAGGAAATGAATAATACGGGAATGGGAGTTTTATCTGTTCTGTCCGGATATGATGGGTTAGCGAGTGGCCGTATGGTTGTTCTTTACTCTACTCTAGGATAGTTTCCGGGCCATTGCTGGCAGTGTTTAGTCTAGCGGATGTGTGTGTATAGGATAGCACCACCGATCGATTTCAGAATGGGGACATGAGTGTTTGATGCATTGAGTGTGATTGTGTTGCATTTTCTTTTCCTTTTCTTTTTTTTCGACAGGCCGATAACTGAATTGACCGAACTAGGTATTTTGATACATGATGCGGAGACGATGGAGAGAGGACGAAGACGCACAGAACAAACAGACAGTGAAGCACCCACGCCCACCACATATCACCCGCAGATGGACGAGTCGAGGAACCGGAAAAAAAGAAAAAGAAAAAAACAAATACAAAACCCCAGCTCCTGCCCCAGCCAGCTATCCTCGGGACGTAAAAACCAACGCCCTGGAACATGAAAATACCTCCCCATACGGTTTCCTATCTACTTCCTCTACGCACATCATCGCTAAGCCTCCGCTCCACCCCCTGTCTTTTCCGCAGCGCAACCCCCCCTCCCCTTCTCTCGCCACCCCAAACTGAAACTCTCAGACAAGAGACACGAAAGGATAGGCTAAGGAGGTCCCTCTCTCGCCCTCACTCACTCACGCCCACAACCCACTAACCGTCTCCACCCCCCGCTCCACGACTGCCTTGATCCGCGCCTTGAGCGGCACGCTCGCACACTCGACCTCCAAGTCTTCCAGCCACACCCTAGC
>Ga0247757_10001211_pt1 | contig 18213 bp, 17 predicted proteins | sample UWRJL126311R4_FD_180929 | JGI IMG/M metagenome (GOLD analysis project Ga0247757, IMG submission 180929) | Plant litter microbial communities from Arlington Agricultural Research Station in Wisconsin, United States - UWRJ-L126-311R-4 | ecosystem: Environmental > Terrestrial > Plant litter >... | reverse complement strand
GTGTTGGTAACCACGCTTATGCCATCGAATTCTCCAAGGCGATTCATGGAGCAGTCACGCCTGGAGTCCATCTTGATGCCATGAATAGACTCTCTGTCCAGAAGGTGTGTGAATTTCTAGATGTCCTAGCATCAAAAAAGCACCAGAATCTCAAGCTCTATGCTTGGGTTCACAAAGAAATCTCCCGAGCTACCACGGATGCTGTGTACGGTCCTGCAAACCCATTCAAAGTTCCTGAGATTTTCGAGGCGTTCGGGTAAGTCTACGGTCTGGCTAGGGTCTTTTAAAAATGACTATGACTTACGTGAAAAAAAAAAGGAAATTCGAGCCAGGAATAGTTACATTGCTGTTGGGACTGCCTTCAATCTTTGCGAAGGAGGCTGTGCAAGGGCGAGAAAAGGTCGTCAGAGCATTCATGGCCTACTTTGGCAACGACGACTACAAACGAGGCTCGAAACTTGTTCGCGCACGATTCAAACATAGTGAAGACTACAAAGTGTCAATCGAGGACACTGCAAGGTTCGAACTCGGAGGTGCGGTAGCAATTTTAACAAACACCATTCCGTCGGCATTCTGGGTTCTCTGGCACATCATCTCCGACTCTGCGATTCTTGAAGAATGCCGTTCTGAGCTACAAGGTTTATGCAAAATCGATGATAAAACCATAACTATCGATATAACCGAGGTCAAAACTTCATGCCCGCTCCTCGTTTCCACACTGCAAGAAGTACTGCGGTTCCACGGAACAGGTACCTCGGTCCGCATAGTCCAAGAGGACCACCTTCTAGACGGCAAATACCTACTTAAAAAGGGCGGAACGCTGATGATACCTGGTCCAGTTCAGCACAGCGAGCGGAAAATCTACGGCGACAATGTCAACGCCTTCGACCACAAGCGTTTCATTCGCACCGGTGCCAAGCGTTTGAACCCTATAGGATTCCGGGGATTTGGTGGCGGCTCTACGTTGTGCCCTGGGAGGCATTTTGCAAGCACAGAGATAATTGCCTTCGTTGCGCTGATGGCCTTGCGCTTTGACGTGAGACCAAAGGATGGCACTTGGGTGCGTCCTACTACACAGAACGCAGGCATGCAAGCTACAGTGCCACCACCGGACTCCGACATTGACGTGGAAATTACGCTAAGAAATGATGAGCTGGCTGGGAAGCTGTGGAATGTTGTTCTTACTGGCTCGGACAAGGCTGTACCTCTCGTTGCTGAGGATGTCAATTGATAACATGCTTGCCTGATTCATACGGGTCCCCCGTTTAAGATTTCGTATAATGATAGTTCGAAACCAATCAGGAACAGACTTGCATGATCATTAGTCGCATCTATATTGTGTAGAACAATCAATCGAACGTGACGCATGACGTGAAGGATGGGTTAGACCAGGCACCCTAACGGCTCTTATGGTAATTATTTGCCTCTGATGAAACTTTTCACGGCTTGCTGATAACATAAAGGATATAACAGGGGCAGGAAAACTACCCTTCTTGACATCTTGGCATGTAGAAACCAAGTTGGAATCGTAACAGGTGATACTTTTCTCGGTAATCAGAAACGAGAAACAAGCTTCTAGAGGAAGACAGGCTATGTTCAGCAAGACGATATACATCTTCCCACGTCTACCGTCAGGGAAGCTTTACAGTTCAGTGCCGCGCTACGGCAATCTAACGCTCACCATCTACCTGAACGATCAGACTATGTGCAATACATCATTGATACGCTAGAGATGTGTTCATATGCTGATGCTGTTGTCGGTATTCCGGGAGAAGGTCGGTCTTACCGATTCAGCGTGCGCCTGTTGCTAACCGATGGAGGTCTCAACGTTGAGCAACGAAAGCGACTGAGCATCGCCATAGAAATGGTAGCAAGTCCCGAGCTGCTTCTTTTCTTAGGTATAAAGATCTTCGATCATGGTATGTATGTCTAAGTATCCACTAATACATTATAGATGAGCCTACCTCAGGCCTTGACAGTCAGACTGCATGGTCGATATGTATGTTGCTGCGGCGAACCTGTGACAATGAACAAACTATACTTTTTATTGTTCACCAGCCTTCATCAAAGTTATTCCAGGTATTTGACCGCCTATTACTCCTCGGTGAGGCTGGAAAGACGCTGTACTTTGGCGAGATTGGTGTGGAGTCAGCAAAGCTGATTGAATGCTTCGAACAGAACGGTGCTGCTCCATGTGAGGCTGGTCAAAATCGCGCAGAGTGGATATTTAACATCACCAAGAGAACTGATCAGATTGGCTCTCCGCAAAGTCACCCACGCAAGGACTGGTACAATGTCTGGTCTGAAAGCCAACACCGAGAAAAGGTGTTGCGTCACATTGAGGAACTGAAACATAATGTGCTCCGCATCGCCAAAGCGGAACTTACGCCGAAAGGGAAGAGTACGCAGTGAAGTTTTCTCGTCAGCTACACTTCGTAGCGAAGCGAGTCTTACAGCAGTACTGGCGCGACCCCATGTATCTCTTTTCCAAAGCTGCCTTGTGCGCTGGAGTGGTGAGCTTTTGAATGCAAATTCACATCGGTTGTATACTTACTCAATATGGACACTCTGCAACGGTATTTCCTTCTACAACACCCACTTGAACGTTCAAGGCATATCTAACTTTTTTTTTCAATATTTCTCTTCAAACAGCTTTTTAGTACTCTGGATCAACAGATAATCCCTCGCCCAATATCCGGGAGAGCACTCTTCGAGGCTCGCGAGAGACGGCCAAAAACATATTCTTAGCTCGTTATGCTGACTGCACATATAATCGTCGAGCTATTCTGGCAAACGATAGCAGCGGTATTGATATTCGTCACCTGGTGGTACCCAACTGGATTATGGAGGAACACAGACCCGAGCTTTGGTGCCCCGGAGCGAGGCGGGCTTGCATTTGGTGCCATATGGCTTTTTAACTTGTGGATCTCAACGTTTTCCCAGAACGTGGCTGTGGGTATCGACTATGAAGAGACCGCCGTACAAATCGCCACGTTATTCTTTTGGTTATTGCTCGTGTTCTGCGGGTAAGCTTTCGGGCAGCGAATCAATATATAGGAGAAGACCGTCTGCTAATGATATCGCTAGTGTTCTAGTTCCTCCCAGAGAGCTTCCGCGTTTCTGGAAGTTCCTTTACCGTGCGTCGCCGATTACTTATTTCATCCATGGAAGCGTAGTCACGGGCCTTGCGAACGTGCCAATACACTGCGCCGAAAGCAAGCTCCTTCGCATCAGCCCTCCCACGGACGTCACTTGCGGAAGATATCTGGATTCGTTCATTAGCCAATCTGGTGGATGGCTGAAAAACCCCAATGCCACGTCCACCTGTTTTTATTGCCCGATCGGGAACTCAAATCCGGCATTAGAGATGTATGGTATCCAATTCCAAGAACGGTGGCATAACTTTGGATATCTTACTGCTTATGTTATATTCAACATTGTGGTTACATTTGGGATCTATTGGGTATTCAGAGAAATGAAAACAAAGGCTCGGTCTCACTATTAGAAACATACAGAGGGGAATCTCCTTTTTATTTCTATTTTTTGCACACGCAAAGAAACTTTGTTACTATACATGCACTTGTCTGTTGTAGTCCAGCTTGATAAAATAATAATCATCCTGTAACCCCGACCTCTGATCAGATACCAAGCTCAGTGCAAAAATGCCTCATTGTTCTGGCGTCCCTATTAAGATATCGTGTGTGAAGCTAAGCATTTTACAAAACCTCTAAGTAGTATGAGGATGGCGGGGGAAGAGAAGCATAGATGCAAGAGTAAAGGTTGGTCTGTAGGTGAGAGGATGTGATAGCATGAATGGAACAATATGAGTGCGCTTGAGTCAGAGCTTTCAAAGAGACTCGCCAGTACGGCTAAGCTTTTATTTACCATTAGTAAGCTATGAAAGTATAGATCGCTCCTAGAAGGCGGACTTTTCTTGTATATGATGCAGCGCGCCAAACGTCCTATGCTGGCCTAGGTTACGTCTCTTCTGATGCCAGTACCTACCGCCCAAGCTGGACATAGCGCGTTGTACCTGAACCACGTCGTGTGGCTTGCTGCCTGTAAATTCCCTCTATTTTATGATTGGACTTTTGTTACTCAACTGTGACAGCTCTCTAACCAAGCAAAGTATTTCTTTTACTATAATGGAAGATAATTCAAAGAGAGATATCTTGCGGCGAAACTTCTCCAAAGCGTATCCAGCATGACCCTGGGGCGGGGAAATGCTGGTCGAGGGTCGTGTTCCAATACATAAAGTGATCACTGTTAATGTCCTTAAGAAGATCATGTGATGCACCGAAATCCTAATTTAGACACACTACCTGATTGTATAAAGTACATTCTGAAGGAAATTCATACCGCCGCAGTATTGACTGTTTAAAACTGATTGTGTTTCGATAAATCGTTTGCGTTTCAGTCTACCTCAAGTTTGCGTAGTGATTGCCCCAAACAAGAGATTTCAACAATTTACACTTCTACAAGCTTTTTGACCTGGCATAGGACGTTGCTGTGGACTGCAGTTGGGATGCTGGTTGCTGTGATGATGTACACGCATTTTGTCCCTGTGACGCGTCTGTGACGTGTACTAGACATGTTTGCTGCTGCGAAGATGTGGAAGCAGAATGAAAATTTCGCCCAGACACTATTTGAGGGCTCGGCTCAGCTCTCTTTGGCATTGTGCTATGACCAGGTGGTGTTGATTGGGGAGGTGTTGGCATACGGCTGCCATTCATTACCCGAGCCTGGGATGCATTTGACGTGCTCGCCGTCGTGGTGTTAGACTTAGGAATTGATAAGCTTTGTGACGATGACACTGGCAGAATCGTAAGCTGTTGACCCCGTTTGGTCGATGGAATCTCATTGCTCAAGCCCTCCCATGTACCTTGGCCATATGCATCGAATGCTCTCCGTTGCAGTTGAAAGACGCCATCCTGGATCCAGCAATCTATTCTTGGTGAGAGCTTGAGTCGAAAGTGACTTAGAAAGATAAAAACCTTCAATGAGGCTGTGTTGAAAACAATGATGGTTATTGAGAAGGCAACGACAAATGCCAGACCAAACACATTGATGTTACTGTTATCAGTCAGAATTTATGCTGTATATGTATCCATTTTGGAATACAAATCATGTAAGATGTACATACGCGAAATCACCGCCTTTTTTCATTCGTAATGACTGGCATAGTTGTTCTTCCCCAGTATTTGTGGGTGGGTAAGTGTACACGTCTGCATGGGGATCGTGTGCTTTCATGTCTGTCATTATCTCCGCTTGTGTAGTTTGCATACCGGAGTACGCGTACGATTCCCATCCTTCTGCCTCCTTTATCCATTGATTATCAGGAAGGCCAACTCCTATATCATTAGACACCGAGAGCGTAAAGAACCCAGATAGAGCTCCATTCGTAACATCATGTAGTAGGAACAATTTTCTTAGGTGTTGAAGGACCGCTAACTGTATGGGGCTCGCGTCTTCCAGATTTTTCAAAGAAGACAAACTTGGAAGCCCTGCAAGTGGAGTACAAAAATTAACCTTTTCTGGACGTGAAAAACAGAATTGGTTCTGTCCATGTATGTGAGTGGTGATTTGCAAATCAAATAACAACATACCTGGATAGCACAACCCAATAAGCCAACTGGGTAATCAGAAGCATAGGTAGTAGCGTTCCGATAGTTTACATGTGTCGACTGGTTATGAGCAGCGAACAACGGGTCCTCCACGGGGTTTGTATATTCCATACGCTGCAGTACTATCAAGTTGATAGCAACATCGGCGTCGGTGCGATTCATTTCTTTGATGGGAGTGAAAATGATACCCGAAAAGAAATCTGGTTCGAGCTCCTCTGGTCGGGTAGAATACGCTATCACGCTGCTGCTTCAAGTTACTCTACGGTTATTGGCAGCGGAGTTATTCGATCACTTACCCATAGCCGTATGAGCCACTTGAACTAGAGCTACGCTCAGCAACTATGAAGGTATCTGATGGATGGATCTCGTCTGGAACATTGCCATAACGGACCACAGTTATTGGTTCTCCAGGGTAGGTTTTGCGAGAATATAACTCCTGATATTCGGAGGCGTTCTTCGTGAATACGTAGCCTTCGAGAGGCAATACACTACAGGTAGTCTTCCTTCGAAAGCTCACTCTATCTCTGGGCTTCAGATTGAGACCGAAAGCGTCATTCGTATCTAGGATTCCGGTATCCATAGCAATAGCCTCAGACAAACAGATTGAATTATTCCACGGACAGTCTGCTGGAATAGTATCGAACTTTACGGCAGGGTTGGTGTATGTATTCTGGCACCATGCTGAGTTGGGTGTGGTGTTTTGATAGCACTGTCGGGTGTAAGAATCCAACGCTGCGCTCTCAGCGCCGTACATACTCTCCTGTAAGAATGAGATATCGACTAGATTGGAGATATTCAGTTGACTACAGTGAGGGCTTTGTACCATAACCTCAAGGTTTGAAGTTGATACGACCAGTGATGAGAAGATGCCAGCAGCAACTGCGGCTGCACCGTAAAGGAGGGCAAAGGCGCCCCATCCCAAACATCGAAGAAGAATGCCGTTTGATTTTTTTCGCCAGACCAACCATAGCTTGAAAATGTCGATTGCTAGGGATACCGGGCTCGGTAAAGTGCGTAATAAGGCTTGTTGTTGCCAAAAGAGGGTATCTGACGGCACAGTTGTTGCCCGACCTGCTCTCTTCTGATGGTACAGAAATGTGATAAGGTTCCACAGCTGAGACGCAGCAGCAGTAACAAGTACAGTCAGGATGGCGATGACTACTGTACCTGTCCTTGCACTTGTTGTGATCGTTCTACCCATGACGGGCCCTTGACTCCAGTTAATCCAAAACCCATGCTTTACGAATCGGTCATCGACTTCAGACATTGCAAAAAATTAGATTATTCGATGTTCGTTAATACCGTAGGAAAGGTGGATTGCTACAGTACAGCGCTGTGAAGGTCCTCACGATTTATATTTGTTTTCAGAGACAGACAGCATTTGAAATTAGTGGTAGCACACATGCAAAAAAATAATTATTGATCGGAAATGGAGACTTCTTTCTCGGAGTTCTTTTCGTCATTCAATCTGCCTTACTTTGCATCTCCTAGCTACTGAAGAGCGTATCTTTCCATAGGGGCGTGCAACTCCGATCGTTTCCTGACCCCAAACAAATCACGATATCGTGCTATCGCCCCAAGAAGTCGCAGCTCGTATGCGAGTCGGAAATCAAATTTTTAGCTGTCTTAGTTCTATAGTCTCGGCTATTATCCTAAGAATTACTCGCAAATCATAGGCTCTCACCCCCCACCAATATCCATCCTCGGCTGACCTTCTATCTTACAGCCCGACTTGGCCTTCAAAGCCTACCTTCATATCTGGTTTCTTGTTAAGAAACATTCTAGCCTTCCCCCACCCACCTTCCGAAGTCACCCTGGGGCCATTAGAGAAGATATACGGATGCTCAGCCCCCACAGCCGCCCAATCCGCGAGCTCTATGATGCTGTGCACAGCATAATCAATACATTCTACTGCATATACGTGGTCTGAAACACTCGTAAAGAACTCTCGGTCTCGCTCATTGTCCGCGCAGCCTCTACATTCCCTTGCAAGTTATGGTGCACTCCCTTGAACTCCATAGACGATAACCCCGCAACAAGCCAAATTCTGCTTAATAGCTACCTCACCTCTTTCCTAGCCTCTTTTTTATGTGCCCAGACTGTCAGCGGTGTAAGTGTTGTTGAGATCTAGCGCTTCATCGTGGACGCCAAGCACCTCATTCACAAGCGGCGGAAGTGGCAGGAATAGTACAGCACATCACCCCGTTTCCACATTACTGTCTTTCTGTTTCTTCTTCATCAGCTCCGATGCTACCGATATAGGTGTCAATAGAGTTAAGAACTGAGCCCAGGACAGCGAGTTCAACAATGTCTTGGAACGTGCAATCGTATTATCGGCCGTACGCTGGACTTGATACCTATTCCTAGTAAATCTTAGTAGCGCCGCGTTAATAAACTATAGGTGCTCTTGATTAGTATAGTCTCAAAATAACAATGCTTCCCCTGTTACAAAACCCAAGAGAACGACAAAAAGAATCTCGAAGGGACCGGGCTTTAAAGTATCGTCGCAGCGCATGTATAATATCTCTCTGGCAAAAGTAATAGTTCGGACATACTTTTGGTCGACACAAGTATCAAAGTACTTAAAATGCTACTAGGAGATAATTTTACATACAAAAAGTTTAATTGTCCGACGTTTGGTAGCAGCCAAAGATCACCAGAGAGCTACACACGACAGTTAGTTATAGGTGATAGAGGAGTCAACGTGCAGGACGGCACTCTAGACGATAATCCCTGGACGACTAGGGACAAGTTGACTCAGCAGAAGTCATATAATGAGTATCTCGCCAAGCTAGAGTCTCAAAGATCTCTAGGAGACTGCCTAGGTGTGGGAAACATCTAAGAATAATATAGTTAGTCAGGGACGGTACAGGACCACACAGGACGGCATGTGTCGACCAGGGACTATAGGGAATGGTTGAATGTATATAAGGAGGATCTCCTTTATGAACGGCTCTCTTCTTCGTGGTTAATTCTTAAGTTAGTCTTCATTAGATAAAGAATTAAGTTTATTTACCTATTTCCTACCTCTTCAAGATTACACTGAATAAATCTCACGATCGCCCAACTATTACGGCCAACCCTCACCAGGATTTGGACCGTAAGTAAGCACCCGTATAACAAGTAATAAATATAGGATAGTAGATTATACTAACATGAGCGCTCCTAGGCCTTAGGGTAATTTACACTGTAGATAACGATCGAATTATATACCAAGTATATCTCATAAATTCTACCTAACCACATACCATTTTGATTCATAGATCATTTCCTATCTATAGATACCGTACTGGAGAATAATAATCATAATAGTAATTAATATGAGCCGAGCCTGCGTCGCTGTGATGGTTCTAAACCATTGACAAAGGTTACTTTCTTGTTATTCTTTTTTTCTAGGTGGTAACATGTGCTTTTTAGTGTAAACGTTCTATATTAATATAAGTATATAACTACCCAGCGCCTTCTACCTTTATAAAATATCCTATCCTCGTCTATAGAGGGATGCGCTGTTATCCTAAGTAGGGAGTTCGAGTTCTAATCTTCGCCCTACGAAAGATATAGCACATCTACGCTATATTCTCTCTTCTAGTATCTCTTATACTAGATTCTTTTCTTAAATTTAACGCTATAAGGTTTATATTAAGATAATAGAGGTTGATAAGCCTTTAAGCTAGTCGGTAGATTAGTATTAGCTATTCGTTATTTAGTTAGTTAAAGTTTAATAAGTTAATCTAGTAAACTTCCTACCATACCTAAAGGATATCGGTAGCGATATTACTCTAGAGAGACTACCGCTTAGCCTAATAGAATAGCTTTTTCGCGCCTATTATTCTTATATACTCTATACTTTCGCGTAAAGATTCTCTAGTAATAGAGGGAATATAGGGTACTATCTTAGTTAACTTCGTACTTTTTACTATTTATATATACTTATATAGAATAGCTATTATAGAGTTAATATATTGTATAGAAGAATATAGAAGAGTTGGATATAATAGTATAGAAGCTGGTATTTATATAGAGAAGAGCGCAGGCAGTAGGCTCAACTTTCTAAGAACTATAGTTCTTAGAGAGGCAGCCGTCTACGCCCTTACCTCTTATAAAGGAGCTATTATATTATATTAACTTCGTTAGGATAAGGAGGAAATTAGGTGTCTTATAATTTATACGCACTACTCTACTGTAGCTATATTCGCTTAGTCTATATGACTCTTGTCATTATCGATTATTGGTTTGCGAGTCAAGTGCTAGTAATCTTTTTTACGCCTTTTTTGTTAGTCTGCAAAGGGTGCTTTGCATGGTTCTTACTTCTAATTTTGTGATACCTAATGAGTTGACCTAGAAAACACCATATGAGCCGAAGCAGGCTTAGGCAGTAAAAGAGGGATAACTTGATTAAACTACGAATAATATAGAGTGAGAAGATATGGGCACATAAACAAGCAGAGATATACCCGAAAGATCAATGAACAGATATTGTTAGAGCTGTCCGAAACCAAGAATAGAGCGAATATGAGAAAAAGGGGATTAGATAGAGTAATAGTAAAGGATCATCGTGGTGGTCGAAGAATATAGGGGAAAATAGGCCCCAAGCGAAAAACATTCCGGTCAGGTAAGTATGAACGTGGAACCGCTTGACAATATGAACCCCCCAGCGAGGATCCTGAATGGTATAGACTGTGTGCGATCCGTCTCTGTGGTGACGGATAGTTACACGCCGTTTAGGAAGCATCCCAAATGTCACTGTTAATACGGGAGGAAAACGTGTATATGAAGTTTGAAGAAGCTGTAAGAGATAACTACTACAGGAAGATGGGTCCGCTACCGGAAAACACGTTTCGTACTCCCCGACATGTAAGCTAGTTCCTGAAGGTATGGATGGGCATTCGAGCACCTCAAATGCGTTCGTTGATGAGAATTTTATAAAATTGACTGCGCTGGGCGACCGAAGCCAGTCAAAGTTGTAGTAACAAGCGGCCTTAAAATAGTGTTTTTTGATCAGGTCGAAAGCTTGTTCATCGTTTGTGACAGCAGAAAAATCGATTTCTAGGACTTTAGTGTGATTGCCGCTAGTGATGCACAGATCGACTATCATAAAACACTCCAACTGTAGCCAAGAAGCGTCGTATTCATCCAGTTTTGCAAGAAGCGATTGCAGGCTTAGTCTCTTATCAGGCTCTTCGAGCAGTGTAGATGTGATGATATCCTCCAGAGTAACGAGAAACTCGACCATGTCTTGTTGCTTGGCACCATCAGGAGCTTGGCGTAATTGTTTCAAAAGCGGGGGTACCTCCTTAAAACTATAGCAGAAACCAACTTCGTACAGCTTTTCCAGTTGGAAAATCCCCAGCTCGTCCACCTGGCACAGCTCCCACCGCTTCGAGCTCAGGAGGGCATGGATCCATGAAATGCTGCAACCGAGAGAGAAAATGTCGGAATGATAAGTACTCGATTCTTGAGCCTTTTGTTCGGGGGCGAGATACTGCTCTGTCCCATTGTAAGTTGTTGGCTTAGCTTCCACGCAACCTTTGCTTATCCCAAGATCTGCAATTATGGCATGGATTTTGGGGTTCAGGGAGTCGCCATCCAACTCATCGACCAGAAGAATATTGTCCGGTTTCAAATCTTTATGTCGAATTTCGTTGTTATGTAAGTGCTCGAGCCCGAGAATGCATTGCCGAACGATACTTGGCCAAGGGTCAAGCTTTTGGGGTTTGTACCATGGGCATAGTCGGCTCATGCCATCGCTTGAATTTGCTATATCTTCTAGTAGCCTTTGCAGGGATGCTTGCGCCCATGGCTGGGTCACAAGGAATGTTCTGTCCGCCCATTCTTCTTGCTCAATTATGTATACCTCTTTCAGCTGTAATACGTTTGGGTGTTGACAAAGCCGAAGGTGTTCGATCTCTTTTCGCAATCGATCCCGAGCTTTCTTGTCCCTGATAGGTATTTCTTTGATTGCGAAAGTATCAACCTTGCGTCGAAGTGTGCTATATGGCGACGTCCTGGTTGCTCTGAACACGGTGGCTTGGCCTCCATGTAATTGCGGTTGTTCTTCATCCCTTTTGTATGGCACGAGGGCTCGTGTTGCGTAAGACACTATGTTGTTCTGTGCCACATCTTGCACTATTACATCGTATTAGCTCTGGGATAGATTTATTCATGAGTACGCTTGAGTTACCGTTCTCCGAACCGTGTTGAGTCGCTCGGTGGCCGCGACGGCGGAGGGAGGTAGCCATGCTGCATTAAGAATATCAGCCCTAATTGATAGGGTTAGCATGTAACTATGTAGGAACACAGGACACTATATTATGCCGGGAAGTCGCTTGAGAGTGGCCGCGAGACTGCCTAAACGAGTCACGTGATATGAAGCCAAGGGACCTTCAGCCTCAGCCTTGTTGCTCTTTCCTTCCAGCCACTGTATGACGAGCCGAGAGGATAGATCATATCTCCGAATTTTCCAACTTGGACAGGAGTTCCCCCCTATATTCTCCTCTCCCAGAACATGGAGGTTTTATCCGAGTCTTGGAGATCTTTCCCCGTCCACCTGAGGCTCCTATATTGTGTGAGATGCGCTCGATATCAATATACTCGCAAACCCCCTACAAAGCTCTGTCATATGCCTGGGTGAATGAGATGGTAGAAGAATCGAATCGAAAGCAAGAACGCATCATTTGTAACAACAAACCTGTTTGGATTTCTGACAACTTACATGCTGCATTGAAAACCTTTAGGCATCCTACATCGATACTAACGCTTTGGGTAGACTTCTTATGCATTAATCAACAGGATGTCGAAGAGCGAAATCGGCAGGTTGGCAAAATGAGGTCAATTTATTCAAACTGTGAAGAGGTGCTCATTTGGTTGGGGCCTAATGTAGTTGGTGATCATGTTGGTGAGAACCATGTTGTGGATTCGATACAGAAATACAACTACAGGATTGCGTGGCACAATTACAAAAGAGATGAAAAAGTCGTTACTTCATGTCCAAGGCTTTGAAAACTATGAACGCAAGGAGCGCGGATTGCATAATGGTCCCCTTCCGTAGTCAAGAGATGTGTTCGGTGCTTTCTGTGTGCTCAAAAAACTGGCCGAAGGATTGCTGTTGAATCAATTTCGATTTTACAGGACAACGATTATTACCAGCGAACAGATCCATTGGGCCTCTCGTGTAAATGCAGGTATCCAGGCAATCTTGGATTCTTCTTGGGTGAATATTCTGCAAGAGTGACTGTAACTAACAGCTGACGACTATTCAGTGGGAGCGTACTTGGATAGTTCAGGAAACTGCCCTTCCCGGAAGAGCAACAGTCTACCTCGGCCAAATCTCCGCACCTTGGACAATGTTGGCGCAAGGCGCCGCGTCATATATCCAACAGCTTGCTACAACCAGATCTGATGACCAGGATCCACTCTTACTTCTCTCAAGGACCATCAGCGATCTGGAAACTGTCAGGATTGCGAGGGTTGATGAAGTCCAGATGCCCCTTCTCTTGTTACTCCGGCGTTTCCGCACTAGGAAAAGTTCCGACTCGCGAGACAAAACCTTTGCTCTTCTCGGACTTACTACTTCCCTAATCAAACCAGATTATAAGTTGACTGTAGATGAAGCGATGCTAGAGACAGCAATTAAATTGATCTGCGAAAGTCGCTGCCTCGACTCTCTGGTCGGCACAGTGATCGGCCCAGGCCAAAGACACTCATGGGCAACTGACTGGTCCTAAGTTCCTTCAGGAAACGAACGCGAGCGCCTTGATTGCCTTCACCTGTATGACGCCGCCAAAAGCGAAGTCCCTTTTGCTCGCCTTCACAGCCCGTCGACGCGGGTATCGTCTCGGAATAGTCGGAAACTATGGAGACAAAGTACCTGAAGGGGTTATACAACGGCTAAAGGCTTTTATAAGGCGATGGGAAAAGGATTGGAGAACTTTACTAGCCCTAAGAGCACACGAAATTGCGAATGAAACGTCCGAATTTTCGAGAATAATTACAGCAGATACGCTTTACACAGGATCAACCCAGAGCCCATTATGGTCGGATCAAGATGCTAGATATCGCCGTACGGCTGGTGGTAATTCCACAGCTTTCGAAGCCTGGAAGGGAGATGTTAGCAGAATCACGCAACACAGAAAGACGAGTATTGGTCCTGGAGGGATAATGAAATCGTATGTGGAGCCGGATGAGTTCACCGCGCTGAAAAATAGCTTTCGCTATGCAGTCAACACCGCCTCAGTATCACGCAGAATTTTTACTACAGATAATGGCTTTGTGGGAATGGGGCCAGCAAGTGTGGATTCTAGGGACAAAGTGTACATTGTGCCAGGTAGTCGTGTGCCTCTTATCCTACATCGCGATCGTCGAGCAAAACTTTGCTCAGAAAATACTGTGAGAGATCTTATTTGCGACGGTAGCCACAAATGCGAATATGGTTTTCATGATACTCATGCGCTTGTCGGAGATGCATACGTGCATGGAGTCATGGATGGTGAGTTCATCGACTCGTCAAAAAGGCCTGAGAAGTTATATTTAAATTGAGGGCGTAGGAGAATGAACACTTTATCCATCAGATTGGTGAGCAGTAGCTTTACTATGATAGACCAATACCCAGGTCTGATAGTCTACCCCTAAAAGATATTACATAACTTAGACCCCAAGAAGCTTGCGGGGGCATTTCCTACCGTCTGCAAGCGAATAATGTCTGTGCCAGGCGATGATTCGGGGGTTTTAAATAAATTCATTCATCCAGCATGGACTTACGTCTTACACACAAGGAAAAGAGTCTCAAAATAACAATGCTTCCCCTGTTGCAAAAACCCAAAAGAACGACGAAAAGAATCTCGAAGGGAGCAGGATTCGACTGATAAAGGGGCAGTAGTAAACAGATGGTACTCTTTCGTATATATTAGTGTGGAGCGGATAAAACGGTTGTAAAATATTACTCGTCATCTACACGGATACTGCCTCAACTCTTCAGTAGCCCGCTTCTGCTGCTATGCACGCTCTGCGGCTGCCTTTCCACGCCCATGATCTGCATATCAATCTCTTCGACAGCGTCTCTATTCTTGACGACATGATAGCCAGCAGGCGGCGCAGCATCGGTCACGTAGGTTTTACTTTCATGCCCCAGGCTCAACGCCGTCAGATTGAACTGCTGCCCGGGCTGCACCAACGTCGGCACGTCGTTGCGCCTCCCCCTCCACGGCCCGATCCCCCTCCCCTCAGCCGCCATCCTCTGCAGCTGGAAAGCCCCCGTCTCCACCCACTCCATCATCTTGTACCCGTTGCCCCTGCGCTCCTGGAACCACCCCGCGATCTGCGGCAGCCACGCGTTGACCAGCATGACCAAGCACCCGATGCCGACGAGCAGGAACAGGCCGAGGACGTTGAACGAAGTGTGCGCCTTAGACCGCATCTTGATCCTATGGCACAGCTCCTGCATGGGCGCGCCCGTGGGCTCGACGATGTAGTTGAGCACGGGCAGCCCGGGGCCGACGTCGAAGTCGGGGGGCTGTGCGAAGGCGGGCGCCGCGCGCTGCAGCGCGGCCAGGGACGTGTTCATCCAGTTGCCGGCCTCGCGCTGCCAGTGGCCGCTGGGCAGCGGGGCCGACAGGTCGAAGGTGAGCGTGCCGTCCCACAGGTAGTCGTTCGCCACCAGGCTCTCCCGCCCGATGAAGATGAATTGGAAGTTGATCTGCGCGAACCAGTTCATCTTCCACATCAGGTCGTACACGGCTTTCTGCCGGGGCCGCAGGCCGGTGAGGTTCTGCGGCGACTGGATGTCGTACAGGCCCGTGAAGGAGGAGCATTGGTTCGTGTCGGCGGTGCAGAGTTGGTACTTTTCGCCACAGGCGAGCCAGGACTGCGGGTGCGTCGCTGTGAAGGTGCGGTTGCTGTAGAAGTTTGCGGTGGAGAGGTTGTTGGCGTTGAACCATGGGTCTTCGACCGGCTCGCTGTACGAAATTCGGTTGACGAGACTGATGAGAGTGAGGTCGGTATCGGGAACCTGGAGCTCGGCGATCGGATTGAAGAGGGAAGCTTGATCGCCCGTGTAATTCACAAACGACGAGTAGGTTCTTTGATTGGTTGTTAGTTAAGCGTTTTAGGGAGAATGAACCACGGTATCATCCTTGGGAAAGATAGAAGCGAAGCCGAAACTTACTCAATACCATATGGTACGTCGCCATATACCAATGAATTCGCACTCACACAATCGGTAATATTTTGGGGAATATTGGACCCAAGACCGGACCCGAATCTAAAGCACTGTACTTTGTTTGTCTCGTTCTTCAAACTGGGGTCTAGCATACCGGGCAGCACCCAACCCGTAGAGTATTTCTGCCCGTTGAGCGGGGTACAACTTAGAGATTTACGCATCGTGATGGCATCTTCAGGCTGGGTGTTGATGCCTAGGTCGCTGTCCGAACGCAGTGCCCCAGTATCAAAAGTAATCGTGGATCCGTTGCAAATCTTCTCATCGAACACGCAGCCATCCGCAATCTTAGTATCGTACGGTAGCCTCGACTGCGTGTATATCTGACAGGAGTACGACGAGTTGTCGCTGGTCTGGCCATAGCACGAACGAGCGTAGTTTGCGCTGCGGCGATAGCCATATCTCGCCATGACGGTCAGGGCGCTGAAGGTTGCGAAAGACTCCTTGTCGTGGAAGGTGGTCAAGGGTATTTCCTTCATCCATCCACATTTGCCTGGTATGGTCTGGACCTCGTCACTGCCTGCAATGAGCCGCGATGAAAGACCGCCCATGACGGATATGATGGAGGCATGCATGATGGCGAGTGTGATAAGCCACATGGTGCTACTGTATGCACGGGTCCTGGTTCCCTGGTGGGCAAAACCGACTTTGACGAGTTTCCATGCGAGACTGGCTTCGCTGTCGGTGTTGCGAAGGACCATTTGCGTTTGATGATGGGTGTCATCGTGCAGCGCAGGAGATGCTTTAGACTGATGAATGGCAAAACATATGATGGACCAAAGGTAGCTGCCGGCGAGCCTGACGAACAGAGCGAGGAAAGCAATCAGAATCAGAGCCCACTGCGTGGGAAGGGTTAACGTGGAGCGGTAGGGTAGATCAGCACCTGGGTCTGTTAGCATGGTCAAAAGGCAATCAGACGTGGACAACAGACTCGAGTTTCTCCAAAAGCCACACACGATGCGATCGCAGGATTCCCACCACATCCTAGCGGTCACAAGAGGTTCGTCAACTGGTGCGTGTAATGGGCGCTCAGCACCCTTAGCAAGGCAGGGAGACGAGTATAAAGGATGAAGCGAGAATCAAGAACAGCAGCGGAAAGCTGAAACAGCCCCATAGCGCATTGTAGGGCGTTCTCGCACGAGTGTGGCTTGAGATCCTTCAGCCAGTCCTTGCAGCGCATCTCGCTTGATCACAGCAATGCCGTCAGATACTCGCTAGGGGAACAACACACGACCAATCTCTATGCAAATTTCATAGGCAGTCTCCTTTAGAGGAGGCAAGGAGAGTTTCTATTGACTCGTCGATGATGTTGGCAGGCGATCTTCGCATGAGGTGGCAACGAGGCTGTGGGATACACGGGGCTGATTACGATGAAGCATTTCATTGTCTATTATTGATCCATGTGCTGCGGGGGCTGAAACTGGCTCTATGCTGGCGGCTTGAGGGCGGGCAAGACTGCCAAAATCCCGAGTCTCCTAGCTTACCATTTATGGTAATAGCTAAGCGATCTCTTATTCCGCGTCCGCGGTGGCTGCCAATCGTGAACAATTCTACAAATGCCTTCATACTTGGCAGGATCCGCACAATCCAGTAGACTACACCCCGAACCAGGTATTGTGTTCAGATGTTGAATACACCAACGGATCTCGAGTTTAGTGACTGTACGCACGCAGGGCACAGCTGGTCAAGAGATTGGATGAACAGGGTTAGTAACTTCATCCCAAGTCGATGGCTTGCAAGGCACTTATGACCTCTTGTGCGATTCCTCCATCTTCAACCACCATCTTCGCAATACGAGAGATCAAGCCTCTCTTCATACCGCCTCGCGGCGGGGTCCAAACTCCCGAGCTGGCGAGCAGTTCACGCTGGGTTAGTGCCTCTGCGCTCGTTGCGGGGACAGTACCGCCGGTAGCAGAGTTCATAGAGTTGGGAACACCGGGAGGAGTGAGATGAGAGGGAGGATCGATGGTCCGAATGGACACAATACGAGCACCAGCAGACGAGGATGTGGCGTTCGCGCATGCAATTGCAAGTACGGCATCAGCAACGGCAAGCTCCTCCATGCATGGGTCGAAGATGATGTTGGGTCCTACAGCCATAGCGAGGACAATGACGGGCGGCTTGTCCACTGTAGCTCCCACTGGGTTCTTAGCTTTGTTCTTGGGATACAAAGGGACGGACGCGTCCCAGTCATCGTCGAAAAGCGGGTCCTCGTCCTTTTCTGACTTGAGCGCCGGCAGACGAGACGTGAGGAGAGCAAGGTGAGTGGTCATGGAGAGGAGGGCAAGCGGATACGAGAGCGGGGGCGAGAGCAGGAGGATGTCGATGCACAGCTTCCAGTGGAAGCGGTTGCTGATGTACAGTCTGTCTTTGAGCCGG
>Ga0247757_10001210_pt1 | contig 18219 bp, 7 predicted proteins | sample UWRJL126311R4_FD_180929 | JGI IMG/M metagenome (GOLD analysis project Ga0247757, IMG submission 180929) | Plant litter microbial communities from Arlington Agricultural Research Station in Wisconsin, United States - UWRJ-L126-311R-4 | ecosystem: Environmental > Terrestrial > Plant litter >... | reverse complement strand
TCCGATCGTGATATGGCTGCTTCGAGATCGTCCATATTTCCCGTCCGCTTATACCGGCTCGACAGCATATTCCCAAGATTGCCCAACCGCCCTGATCGGTCAGGATGATCTTCCGGCGTAATAGAGACTGCGAGCTCCGTTCGTGATATAGCTGCTTCGAGGTCGTCTATATTTTCCGTCCGCTCATACCGGCGAAACAGCTTATTCCCAAGATTGCTTAACCGCCCTGCTCGATCGGGATGATCTTCCGGCGTAGTAGAGGCTGCGAGCTCCGATCGTGATATGGCTGCTTCGAGATCGTCTATATTTCCCGTCCGCTCATACCGGCTCGATAGCATATTCCCAAGATTGTTTAACCGCCCTGATTGGTCAGGATGATCTTCCGGCGTAGTAGAGGCTGCGAGCTCCGATCGTGATATAGCTGCTTCGAGATCATCCATATTTCCCATCCGCTCATATCGGCTTAACAGCATACTCCCAAGGTTGTCTAATGCCGTTGATCGACTAGGGTGGTCTTCTGGTATAGTAAAGACTGCGAGCTCCGATCGTGATATAGCTGCTTCGAGGTCGTCCATATTTCCCGTCCGCTTATACCGGCTCAACAGCATACTCCCAAGGTTGTCTAACGCCGTTGATCGATTAGGGTGGTCTTCTGGTATAGTAAAGACTGCGAGCTCCGATCGTGATATGGCTACTTCGAGGTCGTCCGTATTTCCCGTCCGCTCATACCGGCGAAACAGCATATTCCCAAGATTGCTCAACCGCCCTGCTCGATCGGGATGATCTTCCGGCGTAATAGAGACTGCAAGCTCTGTTCGTGATATAGCTACTTCGAGGTCGTCTATATTTCCCGTCCGCTTATACCGGCGAAACAGCTTATTCCCAAGATTGCTTAACCGCCCTAATCGGTCAGGATGATCTTCTGGCGTAGTAGAGACTGCGAGCTCCGATCGTGATATAGCTGCTTCGAGATCGTCTATATTTCCCGTCCGCTCATACCGGCTCGATAGTATATTCCCAAGGTTGCTTAACTGCCCTGCTTGATCGGGATGATCTTCTGGCGTAGTAGAGGCTGCGAGCTCCGATCGTGATATGGCTGCTTCGAGATCGTCCATATTTCCCGTCCGCTCATACCGGCTCAACAGTATATTCCCAAGGTTGCTCAACTGCCCTGCTCGATCGGGATGATCTTCCGGCGTAGTAGAGACTGCGAGCTCCGATCGTGATATGGCTGCTTCGAGATCGTCCATATTTCCCGTCCGCTCATACCGGTGAAACAGCATATTCCCAAGGTTGCTCAACTGCCCTGCTCGATCGGGATGACCTTCCGGCGTAATAGAAACTGCGAGCTCCGTTCGTGATATAGCTACTTCGAGGTCGTCTATATTTCCCGTCCGCTTATACCGGCGAAACAGCTTATTCCCAAGGTTGCTCAACTGCCCTGCTCGATCGGGATGATCTTCCGGCGTAGTAGAGGCTGCGAGCTCCGATCGTGATATGGCTGCTTCGAGATCGTCTATATTTCCCGTCCGCTCATACCGGCTCGACAGCATATTCCCAAGATTGCCCAACCGCCCTGATCGGTCAGGATGATCTTCTAGCGTAATAGAGACTGCGAGCTCTGTTCGTGATATGGCTGCTTCGAGGTCGTTCGTGTTTCCCGTCCGCTCATACCGTCGAAACAGCAAGATTGCAAGGTGGTTTAACAGCCCAGCTCGATTAGAATCGTCTTTGGAAGTGCTATAGACCGCCATTTCTGCCTCTTCTATCTCTGCTTTCTCTAAAACCCTCGCTAGGAGCGTGGCAAGCTCCCCAGCAGAAAAACTCAACGGCCCAACGTCATCAGCCCTCGCTGCTTGAGCCTTGAACACGTGCCCAATTATTGTCTTTGCCAACCCCTCCACATCTCTTCCGTTCGCCCACGAATGCATAGCCGCAAGCTTTGCGAACAGCCTATCCACCGGTGTCCTTGTCGCACCATCTGTAGGCCTCACGCCATCAATCCGAATCCCAAGCCTTCCGACACGCTGCTGCAGCAACTGCAGACAGTGCTCAGACCGTATAGGCCGAAAGACGACGTCCGTCGCAAACCGACTTCGTAGACCTCGGTTTACGTGCATGAGCTTGTCCATGTCCTCTTTATAGCCAGCAAGAACAATGACAATCTTGTGCTGGAACCGCGTCTTCGTCATGCAGTCGACCAGTTCCCCTACGGCTTCTTTTGCGAAGTCTCCCTCTCCTAGACGGTAGGCTTCGTCAATAAAGAGTACTTTGCCTAGGGCGCGTTCAAGCAGCTTGATAACTTTTGGTCCCGTCTGGCCCGTAAACTTTGCTACTAGGTCAGAAACCGAACATTCGATAACTTCGGCGGAGGAGAGAAAGGCCATATCGTAGAAGAGCTGGCCGACCTTACGGGCGATGGTGGTCTTTCCTGTGCCTGGTGGACCTTTAAATACGAAGGTGAATGGGATATGTGGCCGTGGATCGATGCTATGCAACCGCATGCCTGCAGCGGTCTGCTGATAGCCTTGGAATTGCGCGATGATATCTCCACAGCCGATAATGTCCTCGAACAGTAATCTGCAGTCGTTGCTAGCGCGGATAGCTCTATCGAATTTAGCGTCAAAGTCTACGGGCTCAAAGACGACGTCTTCTGCCCTATCGGAGATGGCCACTTTTAAGACCCTTTTCTGATAGGCCGCCTTTGCCTGGCTTAGAAGGTTTTCTACTTCGCCACCATTTCCAAAGTTTGGACGATCTCGGGCTCGGCTTAGGATTTGAAGAGCGATATCTCTCGCCTTGTTAGTCGCCCAGAGTCCCTGCCTGTTAAGCTTCAGATCTAAAATCTGACCAAGCTGGATATCGTTAAAATCCGAAAAGCGGAACGCCTCTTCCAGAGGAAATCGTCGCGCAAGTCCCGGGTTACTGTTCTGAAATAGCTCTTCCATCTGCTCAGGATAACCTATAAGGATAACGCATCTGTTCTCGCCCGGGACGTTCTGGATTTCTGCAACCAGAGTGTCAATAACAGCAATTCGGTACACATCCGAATTGTTAGAGCAGCCAGAGCGACTACCGGGGTAGAGCATGTGCGCATCATCAACAACGAGTACCTTTCCAGTAGCGGCCTTGAGAATGTCCTTTGTTCTCTTCTCGGATTGTCCAAGATATGGTGCAATGAAATCAGAAGGGTTTTTGACGACCACTTCTCCACTTGAGAGCAGCCCTAGGTCGGCGAGAACCTGCCCGTACAGCTTGGCGACAGTAGTCTTCCCGGTGCCCGGAGGCCCAAGAAAGACACGATTGAGAGTGGTGTGGATCAGTTCCTGTCCCCGAAGCTCGCGATGGTAGTTGACCTCGTCTCGATCGAAGAACGCCTGGATCGACTCTTTCACGTCGTCGAGTCCGATCATGCTTTGCAGTTCCTTCCAGGCTACGCTTCGGCTACGCACATCCGTAGGCTTGGGTCCGATTATGTCGTCCTTTGTTAAGAGAAAGTCGTCTGGGTTTTTGCCATTGCATCGTTCTCGATAAATGCGGTCGGCCTGACGATCGCATACTTTAGATAAAGCGTCGTCTAGTGCCCACACGTTCTTGAAATTCTTTGTACCGCGGCCATGGCCAACCCTACGCACGAGGATGCGCGAATACAAGCCAACGATCCCGCCTTCAATCTTCATCTTCTTCCCGAACTTGGCGTGGATCCGCCTAAAAAGGATTTGGAGCAGTTCTTCATCCGAGTAATCTCTAATCCTGATTGTAAAGCAGATAGCGTTCGAAGTATCAGTCTCTTCATCCGATATCCAGGACCACATTCTTGAAGATATAGTCTGACGTCTCGAACGCGTGGTCGGATTAGAAATACTCAAGGAGCGAAGGAAATCTCCGTAGAGTCTTTCCACGGTCGTTTTACCTGCTAGTATCAGCTAAAATTCCAACAGCGATGAGAAATAGTCGAAAAATACTAAGGCTTCCGAGTTTCGACCTGCCTGAAGGGCGAACTCACCTGTGCCTGGATTGCCTGCAAATTCCGCATCAAAGGTTTCTTTCGACAAATCTATTCCTTGCCTCTTAGCTATCTCAACGCTGGATTTTACCTTCAGAAACTGTGCTTTCACATCGTCGAGCCCAACCATGGACATGAGCCCGCGAAGAACGGATTGGGAAGCTTCCTGCCCATCCTCATCCCAAAAGAGTCGGAAAGCCTGGCAAAGGTGTGCGAAGCCATCTTCTTCCCGATCCTCTTCTTGATCTTCTTCCCAGTATTGCTCGAAAGCCTTACGAAGCTCCTCGAATCCGTCGCGGTGGATCGGCTGCAGACGTCCTCCAACCTTCATCTTTGCTGAGTGGTTCAGCTCGGAGTACTAACAAATCGTGAAGAACCTTTCTTTGAGCCACGCGTTTCTCCATCTCCAAGAAGCCTGCGTATTTATGCGACCCGCAGAGCCGCACAACGCAGACGAGCGGCTCACACTAGGGCTGGAGGGGAAATGTCCAGGAGAGCCGCATCGCCCACGCGCGCTGGAGTCTTCGGATTTGCCGATAAGGTGCCTGTTCAGGGATGGATGTCACGAATCGTACGCATCGAGGATAACGCATCCCCTCAGACTTGGCGAAGTGGTTGCTCTGTCCTGTCGTTGTGCATGCGCTCATCAAACTTACAATAGACCAGCGATATCTGCTGCCATGTCGGGCTCTGGAACCCTGCACAGCAAACAACATAGCGCTCATCGAGTGGTACATGCATGAGTTGCTGTCGTCCGCGCATATGACTGACGATGAATGACGGCAGCAGGTGGTAAAATACAGCTGCAAGCCACAAATGCGACAGCAAATACATTGTGCTTATCGGCGCGACCGTCTGCAGGTGCCAGAGGTCATGGCTTAGCGCAGACATGTTCTCAGCCGAGAACCAGCACCATACGCGCCCTTTGATTGCGCTCTTCGGAAGGGGTAAGTAGGAGCTGGCTGAATGTAGGGTGCGCTGCAATCATACGTAGATAAGCTTCCCGCATGCGCCACGATGTGTATATGCAGAAACAACCACCAACGGGTAGATGGCACGTCATCGATGGGCTGCAGACCTCGTCTGAGGCTGGTAGGGTTTTCCATCGCTGTTCTCGAATGCAAATGAACAAGAGAGATGTCGGGCTTCCCGCAGAGAACTTTAGATGAGCCCCTTTTCCAGAAGCAGCACAGCATCTTCGTGGTTCAGGCGTCGGCCTGACACGACGTCTCTGCCTAATTCCAAGCCACGCCTGGCACTTGCATTCTTGCTATACCAAATATCAACCTGCCTGTTAGAAAGTGTGAGCCTACATGGCAGGCCTGCTCGTGGCCCGCTCATGGCCATTCCTGTGAACTTGACTGTGAAGTTAAAGTGGGGTAAGCGCGGCCCGGGAAACTCCTTGGCAGCTGCATCTTTCATCGAAACAGGAAAGGGTCACCATTGGTAAGCGCCATTTCGCACTAGTTATGTATCCTTTGCTCCAGACGGGGTATCTTCTTTGCCTTCTCAGGGATAGTAATGGAAAACTTAGCCGACTCAGCGAACCCAGCGGGTTTTGCATACTTTAAGTCATACAGAAGAGAAATATCTGGGATGACGCAACAATTCAGGGGACTGCAGCCATGGTCAGAATGTGGCTGAACAGTTTGGGTGTTGGGCCGCTACCGGACATAGGAAATTCTGCAGCCAGTGGCAGCACCTTCGCCTGAAGACACACGGCACTTTCGGATTCGGTGGCTCTTCTCTGCCCATCTATGCAGTGACGCTTAAAAAAATGCCACCCGCAAAATCCTTACGATTTCCACGCATCCTCGAATACAAAAACAGCCTTGACAATTTTAGCCATGCCAAATCCCACTTTAATCTTGAACCATCTGCTTCCTCTCGACGCTATTGGACTGGCCTATCTTACATTATATCCTCAGGACCCAGCACAGGACTCGTATCGGCCTAAGGCAAATTCATTTTCGGACGATGATGTCATCACGCAACGCCTCGAGAACTTTAACCACATACTCGGTCGGACAACCGGCTCACGGCTCCACGCGTTTCTATCGAGCGCAATCCACTCCACATTCAGTAACAAGAATGTATCCGGGATAGATATATCCTCTGCGCTTTGTGTTACTCGTCAACTAAGGAACTCGGAAGATATCTTCCAGAAGATCTGCACGCTACCGTCTGCAAGGCGGTGGCTGGAGCGCGCACTCAGGAGGAGACGGCAAGTGTATCTGGTTGTTGGGATCAAGACATTGACGGACGCCTATATTAAACAAGGGAAATCGCGAGCGTTGGAGGCTGAGGCTTCAGTCGAGATCCCTACAACCCTCGCTGCTGCTGCAGGTGGGGTTGTATTACCGTTGGGAGACTTTCTAGACGTAGGCGCAGGAGTGTCTCGTCAAAAGCAGGATAACGAAAAGATAAGCTTCGTTGCGCCTGGCGAGCAGATATTTGGTGTGCAATATCGTAAGCTTGAATTTGCAAGATTCTCAGGTCGAGATATCGATAAGGCCTCTCTCGAGCTTGGCAACTCTTGGAAGATCTACGTAGAAGCGAGGGGAGGAGAAGAAGCGGCCGAGCAGGTTGTGAATGCGAAAGTTGGCGAGTATATCCCGGAGATAGATGTGGACAAAGGACCTTTCGAGAGTTTTGACCTCGAGGACGAGGAACTTTATTATCCCTTTTGATCTCAATAGCATGGTATCAGGCTCTAATGGCTCAGGAAGAGTAGTAAACGGCCGAATTCTTCTTCAGACAGAGAAAAAAATATGTTGATACCTTTATTCTAACTATTTAGCTAAAGTATCACTAGTGAGACCTTCCGAGCAGATATAAGTAACTGTAAGAACAACAGAAGATGCTGCCTAAGATAGATAAGTGCCGGGCGGCAATCTTTCTACCAAGTCCCTGTCACCGCTCTATAACAAAGTAATAAATTATGAGAGATTTTGTTCGAGCTGAGTGAGCGACTATCTATTTGATAGATGTGACCAGAGGTAAATAAATGCATTAAGATGACGCCGGATTAGAAAGTTATGCAACCCGATTTTATGTAAAATAAGAGATACCGTAGCTAAAATTAAAATAATTTTTTTTTTCTTTGAGGCATCGAAATCTTACTCTAATTACAGTTGTTGAGGGTGAAGTGAGAAGGGTATATGATAGGCAGCATAGCGAATGTAAAGGTCTCGGGATTCAGGCTGGAGGTCTCGTGCTTGGCCGGACGCCAAGTGGTAAGTGATCTTTTCCAGATGGGAAACCCCGCCTTTAGCCTCCATAGATCGTTTCGGATCTGCTAGGTGCTGAAGGCTAACTTCCTCGTTAGACAGTATAAAAACCAGCGTCTCCTCTACATGCTCTACTTTTGGAACCGTTCCTGGCCAGGAGAGTCCCAGACCTCTAATACCGTTACCAAACTGTGCTTTCCCAAGAATATAATCGCCACTGGATACCAGTTCGATCCCTTTTGGCCATGACCCCGATATTAGAGTGATCTTGCCAGCCACATTTACATCGAACACAGACACGAAGACAGTGCTGTTTCCGCTGTTATGAAGCTTTATATAGACTTTTTGGTTTTCTATCACGTTAGCCGTTCCATCATGCTCAAAATTTTCCACGCATGTGCCATTGTCAACCCGGCCGAATTCGATCTCCACTGCGTGGTCGAGTTTTTCGTCTTCTTCCCCACTTCTAAGAGCGAGAAGATGGTGTCCTCGGGCGAGCTTTTCTCCATCCCTAACTGCGGCGTTGATTGCCGCCGACATTGTGGCATTGGTGAACCGGTGCGAAGCCAGCACCATTTCTCCCTTGCACACCACTATGTGTTCGCCTTCTCTCTTAATATCCACCAGGGCCTGCTTTTCGTCAGGCTTCCCGCAACGAAGGAACCTAGACTGCCCAAGTCGCGTTTCAAAATCCGGGATATCATCTGGAAAGGATACGGGAAGTTTGGGTAGAGCCTCCTTCTGCAAGAAAGCAAGAGCGCCCTCCGCAGGGATCCTTCCAGAAGTTATCTTGGCAAGTGCCTTAAACCCATCAACGTAACTGACCCTCACCTCTGCCACTCGTGTTTCTCTGTCTACCAGCTCTGATCCGAAAGACATGATGTCATAAATGCTGCCTTCATGGACACCAGCGACTCTTCCCCCATCAATGATCACATCGCCGTCCTCCCATCTGGCGGGTAAGGCTCCGGACTTCATATGTTCCTTCGAAAATAGTATGCGTGTATCAGGACCTTCGACTTGGGGATGCTGTTGAGGGAATTCTCTATTGACAAACTCGCATACCCCAAGGATAAGTGTTCTCCACGATAACCGTTGGCCAAATGCTTTGTCTACCGCAGTTGCAAGTGCTTCCGTAAATACTCCTACGGATTGGTCCTGCAGGTTCTGATAACCCCAGGCAGTTTCGGAGGTTGCTGCTGCTGCTATCCGTACAGCGTGCTCGTTACCTTCTATGAAGGTGTCTCCCTTAAGATGTCCATCGCGCCGAAGCCGCTCCACGTGGCTTAGCAGCACACCGGGGTGTTTGACTTCTGGCAGATTCCGTGGCCAGGCTTGATTGTCGTGATGGGGGTCGCGGGCCATGCGTCCCGCATGGCAGCAGTCCAATATGATGGTGACATTTTCCGTTTTGTTCGTCGTATCCCTCAACAGGTACGATATCTCAATGTCCAATATCCCTCTGAATTCGTCCGCCGTCGTCTGGTCAAAATCCATCGGGACGAGGAACTGGGAGCGAAGCGGCATTTCGGATCCTCGCTGGTCAGATGTATTTTGACTCGACTTAACCAAGCCTCCGTGTCCCGAATAGTAAATCACAATGGTATCTTCAGCACAGCTTTCAGAGATGAGCTGTTGCCATGCTTCCAGGATCTGGTGTCGGGTTGCATCACGGCCGCACCGTTTCACTACCTCAAATCCATGCTTGTCCAGTACGTTGGCCATCAATTCGACGTCATTTTCCGGCCCACGGAGTCCATTATAAGGGCTAGCAATAAGAAGTGCACGGTTTTTTCCAGACATTGTGTCCTGAGTACTGTGCGCTTTTAGAACTAAGGACTGTAGAGCACGTAAATCTGCGAGAAAATAGGAAGAATGTACGAGTGCGAGGGAAAGCTAGCGTATAGATTGCGCCTGTAATACATAATAAATCTTTAAATACCTGCCATTCCAGCTTAATTTTCACCCTTGTGATCCTGTACTTGGGAGAGAAAATGAGCAACAGCAAAGCAACTGTATCATTTGTCGCCTGAAACAAGGCACAGAAGTCGTGCATCAAGTCGCCGAGAGATTATACGAAAACACTAACCGTCTTTACGCAAAGGTGCTAATTGCAAAGCTCTCCCCATGATTTCGCAGCCAGGCATCCGGACTGTTCAGCTGTGTTCAGCCTGCTGCTGCATCACCCTGCATGCAGTTGGTTTCTACCTTCCCTTTCCTGAAACGCAATCAAGGATGAAAGTCTTTTACGAACCACAGTGTTCCGGGACGGCCGCAATTAGGTATCCACTTTTTCGCTTGCCGTGTAACGCCTATCTCTGCTCGTCGCTTCTCTTGACCGGTTGACTTTGAGGGCGCCACAGCCCCCGCTGATCTTGTCACAGCGTCAAATGTAACCCCGTGTACGGTGCTGATAGGATCATGTCTGTGCCAAGCCATGACCCCGGCACCTACAGTGGTCGCACCGATAGACTGCTGGCGGCGAAAAGCTTGCCTGGTTATGTCAACTTGCAGATGCATTCTCTGCTGAACTTACAAAGGGCAACTTTAATTGAAGAATTCATCACGTGATACCAAGAGACGCTAAAATTCTGCCAAGAAGAACACCAAAATAACGCTGTCAGATTGGCACTACTGGGAAAACCAGCGGAAAGCTGGCAGCTTACCCTTGGCTCCCCGGTAGAGAAAACGTACTAAGAAAAGGAATATTATTATATAATAACTTGTCCGCCTGACTAACGACGCTAGAAAGCTGGCGGAATGCTGGCGGCAAGCTGGCGGCTTTCCCTGGGCATTCTGGCAGCAAGCTAGCGGCTTGCTCTGGGCATTCTGATGGCGAACTGCAGGTATTCTCTCAGAATACTAGCACAAGACTAGTGATAGGCGAACGGGCAGAAAGCTGGCGGCTTTCTCTAGGCATTCCGGCGGGAAGCCGATAGCTAGCTGGCAGTATTCCTTAAGCTTTCTAGTAGAAAGTTACTCGACTAAGGAATGGACCAAGGGATTCTCTAAAGGGCGTATATATATTCTAGCCTCGACCTTCTATCGAAGTATCGTCAGAGTTGGAGAGTTAGTTAAGGGAAGTGTTAAGAATTGTTTAGAGTTGTTAAAAGTTATTCTTAGTTATTATCTTTTAAAATAGAGTACTTGTTTTCCTTTCTACCTTAGAACGTCTTCCAATTACGGGTCGCGGACACACACCTGTCAGAATAGTACTACTTCTAGGGAGGCTGCCGGAAAGCCGCCAGAAAGCTGGCAGCTTTCCTAGGAATACCGGCAGCAAGCTAGTAGTATTCTCTAGGAACGCTGCCGGAAAGCCGCCAGCAAGCTAGCAGCAAGCTAGCAGCTTTCCCTAGGAATGCTGTCGGAAAGCTGCCGGAAAACCGCCAGAAAACCGCCAGAAAACCGCCAGTAAGCTGGCGGCCCTAGGAATGCCGGCGAAAAGCCGTTGGAAAGCGTACTAAGGAAAGGAATATAAAACGCTAGTAGAAGGCACAGAGAACAAGGCTTTTCCTCAGAGATAGACCCAACCAATCAATTCAATCAAAATCTGACATTAGTATCTATAAGATTTTATCGTTCAAAAAAGTAATTTTTAAATGAATGAACTAATTTATATTGTCACCGAGCCCATCGTCCCGCCTATTCTACTAGAATCTTATATTCCTTTCCTTAGTACGCTTTCTCGCGGCTTTCTGGCGGCTTTCCGCCAGCATTCCTAGGGAATACTGCTAGCTTTCTAGCTAGTGAGGGTTGCCAGCTTGCTGCCGGCATTCCTAGGGAAAGCTGCTAGCATTCCTGGAAATAATGCTAATCTGACAATAATAATTATACTAGATAAGAATAACGCGATTCGAAACCTTTCTCTATATTATTCTAGCTGTAATCGAGATATCCGGATATTTTGATGTTCCCGGATCCACTTTTCACGTGGTGAACTCTTCAATTGAAATCACCCTTTGTACGATGCCTACAACGCTTGCTAGCGCGAACTAGAGGGGCACATGCATGTGTAGCTGGATAAGCACTGCGCTGTTTGCTACGCATGGTTCCGAAGCCAGGCACGGCAGCGGTTACCGACAATTTACTATAGGCTTGTTATTCAGCGTATGCATGCCTATGGTGTACGCAACTCATTCGAACGGCTAACTTGGATAGTGGCTAATACGCGAGGCTATTTAGACCACTATATCGATAGTATAAAGGAGCCATCGTATATATTCAGCTGTGTTGTATACATCTCGCTCTTTAGGTCTAATGAGGTTGTCTTCCTGCTCGGGAGTTATTACGTGAATACGACTCACCATTACCATCAGTTTTCTTGTTCACCGTATCTACCATTTCATGCACTATATTCTAAAAATATGCTATCTATTCAACTGCTTATATCCACCACGCTATTAAAGACGTAGGGATTTGCTAGCGGGCAAATTTTCGATAGTCGACCTAGGAGTCAAAAACGAATACATGCAAAAGTCCTATTAATCACGGGTTAAAGAAGTAGTAAGCGCCACCACTCTCAACCACTCCGGCCGAGTAGGACATCTAAATAAACTCAGAATCATGCTCTCTTATAAATATTAGAGGACAGGAAATGCGGATGACTTAGACGCAGCGATCTTAAAAGCCGAAGAAATCGTGGCCTTGACTCCCCTCAACCACTCCGACCGAGCGATGTATGTAAACAACCTTGGGACCAAGCTGTCCGATAGGTACATGAGGATAGGAAATGCAGAAGTTGAACGCGCGGCAGTAGACGTTTTGATACAATCTGGTCAATACTCAGCATCACCTCCATTGCCACGCATTCAAGGCGCCCGCCAAACTCTTAGGATTCTCTGTAGGAATGGTGACTGGAATCAAGCCCACAGTGTTTCAGAAACCGCTGCCAAACTTTCTCGCGCGTGCAGTCGCTTCTTGTCCCGTGACGACCAGCAGCACGTTCTCCAGCAGACAGCAGCTCTTGCTGCCGATGCATGCTCCGTGTCCTTCTATAAAGAGGATGTTGACGAAGCGCTTCGCAGGATCGATTTCGGACGCGGACTGATTCTTGGATACCTGATCGACGGTCAGAGCGATTTGTCTGATCCAGAGTGGACTCACTCGAACCTAGCCAGGAAATATGAAAATCTTCGCTTCAAGGCATTTTGACTGGCCGATAGCGGCCAGCCAGCGATTCGAGAGCAGCTGGCTAGAGAACACCAAGAAGCCTCGCGCCAGCTGGAGGACTGCGAACTTCGGATCCGTAAGTAACAAGGATTTGAGCAGCCACCGCCTACAGAAGAGCTTACGGAATGTGCCAGCGAGAGCCTGATCGTCGTTGTTAACTCCACGGATATTGGCTCTGATATAGATAAAATTAGGCGATTTTTCTAGGGTCTTAGAAATAATATCAATAGAAGTATTGGCTTCTAAAAAGGTCAACTTTCGATTCAAGATTTGAATATATAAGAACCATTTTAAGGATTTAGGGTATTAGAATTCTAAATTGAAAAGATTTGATTAGTTATAAACTAAAATCTTACTAATCTATTGTTGTATAGTAACCTGTCCGCTTGGCTACCGGAGCACTTGCTTAGGAGGATGGCTGTTCCTCCAGGAGGCCATCCAACCTGGTAACGGACCAAGGGATTCTCCGAGGAAGGGTATATATTCTAGCTTCGACTGAATGTCGAAGCATCATCCTTAGTTATTATCTTGTGGTATAGAGGTAACTTCTAATCGTTGCGTATCTTTGAGAATTAGAGTCTACGTTTATATATCGAGTATGTCTTCCTTTCTACTTCAGAACATCTTCCGATTGCGGGTCGCGGACACACAACCTACGAAAACCAATCCAACTCAATCTTCCCACCCGATCAATTGTCGATACTTTGACCCCTATTCGTCTTTTCTTCTCCGACAACAATCACTCAACAATACTAGTTAGTCTTATTAGGTAAAATTAGTATTACGAATTCAAGACTATACTAAATAATACCTAAATTAGCCTATTATCATCAGATTGGCACCACTTCTAGGAACTCTGGCGGAGAGCTAGCGGAAAGCTGGCAGAATTCTAGCAGCAAGCTAGCAGAATTCACTAAGAACGCCGGCGGAAAGCTGGCAGCATTCTGTGAGAAAACCGACGGCAAGCTGGCAGCATTAGCTGAGAACACCGGCGGAATGCTGGTAGTTTTCCGTGAGAAAACCGGCAGTAAGCTGGCAGCATTCCCTGGGATATCCGCCAGCAAGCTGGCAGCTTAGCTCGGGTCCCCGCTGGAGAAATCATAGGGCACTAAGGCAAGGAATATAAGGCTTAGTAGAGCGTAGGAAGGAAAACAGAGCCCTTTCACCACCTTTTCAGAGATATATACAATCAATCAATTCAGAACAAACTCATCTTTTCAAAACTATCAAATCTAACACCTTCTCTTTGCCTTGAAGCGCTCGCAAGAACATCTTCTCCGCCTTCTTAAGCCTTCCCAGGTCCACGTAGACACTGCTCAAGTTGTTAACCGTGGAGAGTGTTGATGTATGGCCTGGTCCCCATACCTTCTCGTAGCCTTGTAGAGCTCGTAAGTATATCTCCTCCGCCTCCTTAAACCGCCCTTAGCTTAAATATACGTCTCTAAATCTATATAGAATCTAGTCCTTCCTACTCTTGTCAGAATAGTACTACTATCAGGAACGCCGCCGGAAAGCCGCCAGCAAACCGGCGGAAAGCCGACAGCAAGCTGGCAGCTTTCCTAGGAACGCTAGAAAGCTAATAGAGTTCTCTAGGAACGCTGCCGGAAAGCTGCCAGCATGCCGGCGGAAAGCCGCTAGAAAGCGCCGGAAAGCGCTAGAAAGCTGGCAGCCTTCCTAGGAGAGCCGTCGGAAAGCGTACTAAGGAAAGGAATATAAGACGCTAGAAGAAGGAGCGAGAAGAAAATACAGAACCTTTCTATACATAGAATCAATCAATTACTTCAATCAAAATCATCTCTCTCAGAACATCGAAAATCTGACAACTCTCGTCTACCCTCCTATCTATAAGAAACCCTTAATACCTTATTAAGTACTATAAAAGCCGACGCTAAGTTAGCTACGAGTATTACGTATTATTCTCGGGCACACATACCTACTGTTGGCACGGCAATAGGTGCACGATAGGGGTTGAATCAACTGCAGCTGCAATAAGTTTGAGAGTAGACGATTGATTCTATAGAGAAGGCTATGGAGGAGTTTATATAGTAGAGGGCGTTACCTTCTTGCAACGCACGGAGCGCTATAGGCCATGGCGTGTGGGCGCGATGAGTCATAGCGAAGGGAAAGGGGGAGAGGAAGAAGAAGAAGAAGATCACGAGATATGGTGTTGACATCATATGGATCTGATGATTCCAACACCTACCTATATGTTCTATAGCTACCTCTACTATCCTAGAATCCTATTGTTGGAATTACGTAACTGACGTCATGTGACTGCTCAGCTTGCCGTCGGTTTGCTGGCAGCTTTCTGAGTCACGTGACGGCTGCGTTCACTGGCTGCACCCCTTGCTGCCCCCCTCTTTCTTTCCCTTCGTTATGAGTCATCGCGCGCGCGCGCTAGGTCCTATAGCGCGCCGTGCGTCACAAGGAGATTTGCGTCTCCTTCTATATAAACTCTTCAATAGTTCTCTCTATAGAATCAATCGTCTTCTCTCATACAAAGTTATTGCAGCTGCAGACCGATTCAACCCGTGCACCTATTGCCGCGCCAACACCTATTTTAATTAATTAAATATATCGTCTATATATATATATTGTCAGATTTTCGATTTTTCTAAGGGTAATTCTAATTGAATTGATTGATTGAATCTATCGGTTCGAAAAAGTTCTTGTTGGCACGGCAATAGGTGCACCGGGTGAATCAGTCTGCAGCTGCAAGTAAATTCGAGAGTAGATGATTGATTCTACAGAGAGAACTATGGAGGAGTTTATATACACGAAGACGCGTTATCCCTTTGCAACGCACGGAGTGCTATAGACTTATAGTGCGCGACATTATGAGTCATAGCGACGACGAAGGGAGCGAAAGAATGAGAACACGAGCTATATTGTTGTCGTTATAGGAATATGATGATCTTAATACCATAGGCATGTGATGGTTCCATGTGATGGTTCCAACATATGAGATCACGAGACATAGTGTTATCGTCATAGGAATATGATGATCTCAATACTATAGGAATCTGATGGTTCCAACAGTTCTTGTTCTGCTCCTTCTATTAGAGTCTTTATATTCCTTTCCTTAGTACGCTCTCCGACGGCTTACTGCCGGCATTCCTAGAAAAACTGCCAGCCTTCTGGCGGGTTTCTGGCGGGTTTCCGCCGGTTTTCTGGCGGGTTTCCGGCAGTATTCCTAGGGAAAACTGCTAGCTTTCTAGCTAGTGAAAGCTACTCGCTTGCTACTGGCATTCCTAGGAAAGCTGCCAGCTTTCTGGCGGCTTTCTGGCGGTTTTCCGGCAGCGTTCCTAGGGAACACTAATAGCTTTCTAGCTAGTGAAAGCTACTAGCTTGCTGTCGGAATTCCTAGGAAAGCTGCTAGCTTACTGCCAGCTTTCTAGCGGCTTCTAGCGGTTTTCCGCCGGTTTTCCTAGGGCTGCCAACTTGCTGCCGGCTTTCCGCCAGTATTCTGCCAGCCTTCTTAGAAGTGGTGCCCGTCTGACAGCTATAGGGCGTATAAGAGATTCTTAGCTACATAGAATTACTTAGGAACTTGTTCTTTACTATTTTATAAGTATAAATACTATAAGAACTTTCTAGAAGAGCTTTAGGAGGTTCTTGTTTAGCTTAAATAAGGTATCTTTTTATTAGGCGACAGCAACGACACTATGATAAATTTCTACTCGGTGGGTCAAGATTGAGTTCTAATAAGGAACACTTTATTTGTATACAGTATAAGAAATTATTCCGTTAGACTTAGGAAGTTATAATCGTTTAAATTTGAAGTACCTGTCTTTTGTCTCGTCTTGGGGTACGTCTCTCGACTTAGGGGCGGATATTATTTCACCTACGAGTACAACCTTGTTTTGCTCGTCGCATTGCTTGGAAGCTTTTCGCATCCCACCAGTGCATAGTTAGTAGGACAAGGCTTTCAAACGGCGAAGAAGATACCGTAAGCATCTCATCTTTATCAATCAGCTCACACAGATTACCCAGCCAGTCGCACCAGATGAGCTCCTCTGTCTGGATTGTTTCGTCCATCATTTCGTAGCCAACTATATCGCAGAGGATCGCCTGATGAGTCTCTTCGATGTTTCGCATGCAAGCGTACGCAGCATTACAGATGCTATTTACCATGTGGCGCATTTTTATCGTTCCAGTCGGCATACTGTCTCTCGCCGCAGAGCATTTGGTCTTCATTTCAGCACGAAGCTTCTGGAGTGCCGTGTAAGCTGGTATGTCGCCTTTATTAGATACTATCGACGTAAGCTTATATAGTCTATGTATTAGCGCCGCTATCTCCTGAATTTTTCTGGAGCCGAATCCCCTAACATTGCCCTTATAGTCAGCCATGATCCGACCCACTGTGACTGGAAGGTAGTCAATTTGACCCTCTTGTAAGCGCTGTACATAGTCTTCAGTGAAGGCCCGAAGCATTTCCATGCTGGTTCGAGAGATGTCTGACAAGATAGGACTATCGCTTGCATTTTCTACCACTACAGGTGAGTCTTCTATGCTGGAGAGTTTCTTTTTATCACAGGATAAATTAGCTGTTCCAAATGAGGTCTCTGGCGCCCACAACGTTAGATCCGGATCGCTATTCCAAATGTCAGTGTCAAACAGGTTCTCTATAAACCTCATATGAGCTGTATTATCGGGGTCCACTTCTGAAGAATCAGGAGTATCTTCACCATCCATAAAGCTAATGCGACGATTAAGCAGCGGTACGGCGAACCCGCGATGACCTGTAAAGTCAATCGAGTAACCCGAGCTACCTGTTTGTGCTTGCGCTGTAAAGTACTCATCGCCCTCATGGACAGGTGACAAACGTGTAATTAAGCGAAGCTGCGGTCGCCCGCCATACTTGCCACGCATGCCACTTTCTGTTGGCGCAATGACTTGATTGTGTGGCATTGAAGTTTCTTGGATTTCTCCACTTACTTCATCCTCGTAGTCAGGTTTGTCGCCGTATGTGTATGTGTCCTGATATTCGTTGTGTTGAAGCAGAAGTTGGTTAAAGGCTGTATAACCCACCATTTCTTCGCTAATAGAATCGAATATGTAAATTGGAGTAGGTGTGGCATCTGCCTCGTTCAATGTCTCATTAGGTGCTGGAATGATTAATGCTTGAGGCAAATCTGTTATAGTAGCGTCCTGTCGTGCGCCAGCTGTGGGATTCAGAGGAAGATGTGGCTCTTCAATCTCATGATTCAACCCACCGGCATTAGTTTCCCCTAACAGTACCGAAATATCGGAAACAATTTCTTGCTGTAAGTCTGTAAAGTCATACTCAACATCGGCATTGTAGACCATAATATTTTTCAACATTCCCAGACCTGGAAGAAACTCCAGGCCAGGGATCAGCTTGTGAAGAGAAAAATAGCCCTTGATTCCAACATTAGTATTGTTGCCAGAATTACCAAGCCCCGAACTAGATCCAATGACCTGCTCAACCAACCTCTCATGTCCACCTGTCACATTCACCTCCCCAGAGCCTAGCACCCCACCATAGCCTGGGGAGGTATCACTAAAAAAGACTGACCCAACATTGACCCGCATTCTTCAACCTCTCCTGCCATCATACGCTGGAACTGCTCTGCCACACCCTCCGGGTTCATCGTCACAACGGGCGCCGGCTCATCGTCATCCGACTCAGTATCGTACAACACATTGAAGTTCACTGACTCAGCTTCGCTGGTCAACCTCTGTATTCCCGTAACATTGTTCCCTCCAGGCGAGCGCATCGGCGCACCGCCGTCGGCAGCTCCCAGACCGTACTTCAGGTGCAAGCCACGCGTATTCTCTACAAACTCTTCC
>Ga0247757_10001209_pt1 | contig 18235 bp, 14 predicted proteins | sample UWRJL126311R4_FD_180929 | JGI IMG/M metagenome (GOLD analysis project Ga0247757, IMG submission 180929) | Plant litter microbial communities from Arlington Agricultural Research Station in Wisconsin, United States - UWRJ-L126-311R-4 | ecosystem: Environmental > Terrestrial > Plant litter >... | reverse complement strand
GCGACGATCTGGTCGCGTCGGACGAGGTGGCCCGGCTGCAGCGCGATGCGCACGGTGCCGGCGAGGGGGGCGGTGAGCGGGTGCTCCATCTTCATGGCCTCGATGGTCGCGAGGAGCGCCCCGGCCTCGACGGCGTCGCCGTCGCGGACCGCGACCTGGACGACGGTGCCGGGCATCGCGGCGCGCACTTCGGGGCTCACCGGGCCCGCGGCGCGCTCCGAGGCCGCGAGGCGGCGCGCGAGGGCCGTGGCACGATCGGGCGCGTCGATCGCGAGCGTGCGTCCGGCGCGATGGAGCCAGACGGTGGTGCCGTCGGGATCGCGCGCCATGCGGACGGTCGCCGTGACGCCGTCGTGCGTGGCCGCATAGGCGTGTCCGCCGAGCGCACGGAGCGTCGGCGCATCCGCTGCGCCTCCCCGCGTCGCGCGCCACCCGTCGAGCCGCCACGGCCCCGACGCGCTCGCGAGCCCGCCCGCCTGTCCGAAGTGCAGGAGATCTCGAACGGCGGCGAGGTCTGCGTCCGACGGGACCACGGGATCCGGGGCCCCGAGGCGGTCGATGAGACCCACGTCGATGCGCCCCTCCTGCATCTCGGAAAGAGCGAGGAGGGAGCGCAGGAAGTCGACGTTGGTGTCGACGCCGAGGATCACGGCATCGGCGAGCATGCCGTCGAGCCGGGCGAGCGCCTCGGCCCGATCCGTGCCCGTCGCGATCGCCTTGGCGAGCATCGGATCGTAGTCGCCGGTGATGACGAAGTCGGGGGCCAGGCCGCTGTCCCAGCGCCGCCCCGGGCCCGCCGGCTCGTCGAGATCGAGTACCGTGCCAGTCGCGGGCAGGAACCCGCGCGAAGGGGACTCGGCGTAGATCCGCGCCTCGATCGCGTGGCCGGTGAGGGTCACGTCCTCCTGGCGGAGCGGGAGCGGCTCGCCGGCCGCGATCCGCAGCTGCAGCTCCACGAGGTCCAGCCCGGTCACCTGCTCGGTCACCGGGTGCTCGACCTGCAGGCGCGTGTTCATCTCGATGAAGAAGAAGGCGTCCGGGTCGCGATCCGAGACGAGGAACTCGACCGTGCCGGCGCCCTCGTAGCCGACGCTGCGCGCGACCTCGCAGGCCGCGTCGCCCATCCGCGAGCGCTGCGCCGGGGTGAGGAGCGCGGAGGGCGCCTCCTCGATGACCTTCTGGTGGCGGCGCTGCAGGGAGCACTCGCGCTCCCCGAGATGGATGACGCCCCCGTGCCGGTCGGCCATGACCTGCACCTCGATGTGCCGGGGCGTCTCGACGAGGCGCTCGAGCAGGAGGGTGTCGTCGCCGAAGGCGGAGGCCGCCACGCGCCGGGCGGAGGCGAGCGCGGGGGCGAGGTCCGACTCCGCGGTCACGACCTGCATGCCCTTGCCGCCACCGCCCGCCGCCGGCTTGACGAGGAGCGGATAGCCGACGCCGGCCGCGGCCTCGACGAGCTCGTCGTCGCTCAGCCCCTGCCCGTCGCTCCCCGGAACCACCGGCACCCCGCGCTCCACGACGGTCCGCTTCGCGGCGATCTTGTCGGCCATGACGGTCATCGCGTCGGCGCCGGGTCCGATGAAGACGATGCCGGCGTCGGCGCAGGCCCGCGCGAGCTCGGGGCTCTCGGAGAGGAAGCCGTACCCCGGGTGGACCGCCGCCGCACCCGTGCGCCGCGCGGCGTCGAGCAGCGCGGGGATCGCGAGGTACGACTCGGCGGCGGGCGCGGGCCCGATGCGCACCGCCTCGTCGGCGAGGCGCACGTGCGGCGCCCCCGCGTCGGCATCCGAGTACACGGCGATCGCGCGGATGCCGAGCCGCCGCAGCGTGCGGATCACGCGCACCGCGATCTCGCCGCGGTTGGCCACCAGAACAGAGGAGAGCACGTCGGTCACATCCGGAACAGCCCGAAGCGGGGTTCGGGCAGCGGCGCGCGGGAGCACACCTCGAGGGCCATGCCCAGCACCCGGCGGGTGTCGAGCGGGTCGATGATGCCGTCGTCCCAGAGCCGGGCGGTGGCGTAGTACGGGCTGCCGGCCCGCTCGAAGCTGTCGCGGATCGGGGCGCGGAACGCCTCCTCGTCCTCGGCCGACCACGACTCCCCGCGGCCCTCGAGCTGCTCGCGCTTGACGGTCGAGAGCACCGACGCGGCCTGCGGCCCGCCCATGACCGAGATGCGCGACGCGGGCCAGGACCACAGGAAGCGCGGCGAGTACGCCCGCCCCGACATCGAGTAGTTGCCGGCGCCGAACGACCCGCCCACGATGACCGTGAGCTTCGGCACCCGGGTCGTCGCGACCGCGGTCACCATCTTGGCGCCGTCCTTCGCGATGCCGCCGGCCTCGGCATCCCGACCCACCATGAAGCCCGAGATGTTCTGCAGGAACAGGAGCGGGATCCCGCGCTGGTCGCACAGCTCGATGAAGTGCGCGCCCTTCAGCGACGACTCGCGCAGCAGCACGCCGTGGTTCGCGACGACGCCGACCGGATGCCCGTGGATGCGCGCGAACCCGGTCACGAGCGTCGTGCCGTACTCGGCCTTGAACTCCTGGAACGCGGAGCCGTCCACCAGTCGCGCGATCACCTCGCGCGGGTCGTAGGGCTGCTGCACGTCGACGGGGACCGCGGCGTACAGCCCCACGGGATCCACGACCGGATCGACCGCGGCCAGCACCTCCCACGCGGGCGCCGGGTCGGGCGGCAACGTCGCGATGATCCCGCGGACGATCTCGAGCGCGTGCTCGTCGTCCTCGGCGAGGTGGTCGACGACCCCGGAGGTGCGCGCGTGCAGCTCGCCGCCGCCGAGCTCCTCGGCCGTCACGACCTCGCCGATCGCGGCCTTCACGAGCGGCGGACCGCCGAGGAAGATCGTGCCCTCCCCGCGGACGATGACCGTCTCGTCGCTCATCGCGGGCACGTAGGCGCCGCCCGCGGTCGACGATCCCATGACGGCCGCGATCTGCGGGATCCGCTCCGCCGACAGCCGCGCCTGGTGGAAGAAGATGCGGCCGAAGTGGTCGCGATCGGGGAACACCTCGTCCTGCTTCGGCAGGAACGCGCCGCCCGAGTCGACCAGGTAGACGCACGGCAGCCGGTTCTCGAGCGCGATCTCCTGCGCCCGCAGGTGCTTCTTGACCGTCATCGGGTAATAGGTGCCGCCCTTGACCGTGGCGTCGTTCGCGACGACGATCACGAGGCGGCCGGACACCACCCCGATGCCCGCGACGACACCGGCGCCCGGGGTGTCGTCGTCGTACAGCTCGTGGGCGGCGAGCGGCGCGATCTCGAGGAACGGGCTCCCCTCGTCGAGCAGCCGGTCGATCCGATCGCGCGGCAGCAGCTTGCCGCGCGCGACGTGCTTCTCGCGGGAGGCCGCCGGGCCGCCGAGCGCCGCTGTCGCGATGCGCTCGCGCAGCTCCGCGACGAGCGCGCGCTGGGCCGCGTCGTTCACCGCGCCCGAGGCGGACGCAGGGTCGACGGACGTCGTCAGGACGGTCACGGGCGATCCCCTCCGTTCCGCGCGAAGGCGAGTCCGGGGTCCGCCAGGAGTTCACCGACGTCGTGCAGGAAGCGCGACCCCTGCTCGCCGTCGACGACGCGGTGGTCGAACGAGAGGCTCAGCGTCATCACCTGCCGCAGCGCGATCCCGCCCTCGTGCTCCCACGGCCGGCGCACGACGGCACCCGCCGCGAGGATGCCGGTCTGCCCCGGGTTGAGGATCGGCGTGCCGCCCTCGACCCCGAAGACGCCGATGTTGCTGATCGTGAACGTGCCGCCCGCGAAGGCCGCCGGTTCGGTGCGCCCGGCGCGCGCGCGCTCCGCGAGACCGCCGATCGCCGCGGCGAGGTCGAGCAGGCCGAGGGAGCCGGCGTCCGGGATGTTGGGCACGACCAGTCCGCGCTCGGTCGCGACCGCGATCCCGAGGTGCACGCGCGCGAACTCCACGATCTCCTGGCGCGCGTCGTCCCACGAGCTGTTGAGCTCCGGGTGCCGCCGCAGCGCGAGGCACACCGACCGCGCGACCGCCACGAGGATCGTGAGCCGGATGCCGGCCGCCTCGCGCGTCGCGCCGATCCGGTCGAGCAGCTGCACGGTCGGGGTCACGTCGACCGTGGTCCACACCGTGACGTGCGGCGCGGTGAACGCGCTCGCGACCATCGCCTCCGCGGTGCGCCTCCGCACCCCGTGCACGGGGATCCGCCGGTCCTCGTGGGTCGAGGAGGCCGGCTCCGCCGCCCGGATCGCGACCCCCTGCGCCGCGCTCTGCACGTCCTCCCGGGTCACGAGCCCATCGACCCCGTGCCCCGTCACGCCCTCGATGTCGATCCCGAGACGGTGCGCGAGCGTGCGCACGGGCGGCGTCGAGCGCACCCGCTCGTGCGCCGCATCCGGACGCGCGGGCACCGGCGCGAGCACCTCGCGCCGGGCACGGCGCTGCGGGCGCCCCGCGCGATCGGGCCCGGCGCCGTACCCGACGAGGGTGGGCTCGGGAGCGGTCTCGGACGCCGGCTCCTCCGCCGGTGGCGAGGGGACCGGCGACGGCCCCCCGACCTCGAACGTCACGAGCGGCTCCCCCACCGACACGGTCGCCCCCGGCTCCGCGTGCAGCCGCGCGACCACGCCCGCGACGGGCGACGGCAGCTCGACGAGCGCCTTCGCGGTCTCCACCTCGGCGATCACCTGGTTGAGCGCGACGGTCTCGCCCTCGGCGACGTGCCAGCTGACGATCTCCGACTCCGTGAGGCCCTCGCCGAGATCCGGGAGCACGAAGTCGCGGGTCGTCATCGGACGAGCTCCGCGACGGGCGACGACGCGGCGGCCGGCGACCCCAGCCGCCCGAGCACCCGGTCGACGCCGTGCAGCACGCGGTCGAGATCCGGCAGGTGGTGCTTCTCGAGCTTCGCGACCGGGTACGGGATGTCGTGCCCCGTCACCCGCACCGGCGCGGCGAGCAGCCACTCGAAGCACCGCTCCGTGAGCGTGGCCGCGATCTCCGCGCCGAAGCCGCCGTGCCCCGCGGCCTCGTGCACGATCACGAGCCGGCCGGTCCTGCGCACGGACGCCTCCACGGTCTCCCAGTCGACCGGCGACAACGAGCGCAGGTCGACGACCTCGAGCGAGACGCCCTCGTCGGCGGCCGCCGCGGCCGCGTCGAGGCACACCGCGACCATGCCGCCGTAGCCGACGACGGTCGCGTCCGCGCCGGACCGGACGACCCGCGCGCGGTCGAGCGGCAGCGCCGTCGCGAGGTCCACGTCCTCGTCGACCTCCGCCTTCACGTGGTACCGGCGCTTCGGCTCGAAGAAGACGACCGGGTCGTCGCACGCGATCGCCTGGCGCAGCATGACCGCCGCGTCCTGCGGGGTCGAGGCGACGACCGTGCGGAGGCCGGCGGTGTGCGCGAAGTAGGCCTCCGGCGACTCGGAGTGGTGCTCGGCGGCCCCGATCCCGCCGCCGACGGGGATGCGGATCGTGAGGGGCATCCGCACCCGCCCGTTCGTGCGGGCGTGCATCTTCGCGAGCTGCGACACGATCTGGTCGAAGGCCGGGTACACGAACCCGTCGAACTGGATCTCGCACACCGGCCGGAATCCGCGGTACGCGAGCCCGACCGCGGTCCCGAGGATCGCCGACTCGGCCAGCGGGGTGTCGATCACGCGCCGCGGCCCGAACTCGCGCTGCAGGCCGTCCGTCACGCGGAAGACGCCGCCGTTGACCCCGATGTCCTCGCCCATGAGCACGACCGTCGGGTCCTCCGCGAGCGCGCGGTGCAGGCCGGAGCGCAGGGCCCCGCCCAGGGTGAGCCTCGTCATCGCTGCGCCTCCGTGAATCCGTCGAGGTAGGCGGCGTACTCGGCGCGTTCGCGCTCGATCTGCCGGTTCGGCTCCGCGTAGATGTGGTCGAACACGCTGAGGGGATCGGGATCCGGGATCGCGATGCACGCCGCGCGCAGCTCGCCGCCCGCCTCGTCCGCGGCCGCGCCGACCTCCGCCTCCCGCTCGTCCGTCAGCACGCCCTCGGAGCGCAGCAGCCGCTCCAGCCGATCGATCGGGTCGCGCTCGGCCCAGGCCGCGAGCTCCTCCGCGGTGCGGTACCGCGTCGGGTCGTCGGCCGTCGTGTGCGGACCCATCCGGTAGGTGATGGCTTCGATGAGCGTCGGGCCGCCGCCGGTGTGCGCGCGTTCGAGCGCCGCGCGCATGACCGCGTACACGGCGAGCACGTCGTTGCCGTCGACGCGCACCGACGGGATCCCGAACCCCGGCCCGCGGTCGGCGAGCGTCCCCGGCGCCTGCAGCGTCACGGGCTCCGAGATGGCCCACTGGTTGTTGGAGCACACGAAGACGACCGGGAGCCGGAACGACGCGGCGAACACCATCGCCTCCGCGACGTCGCCCTCGCTCATCGCGCCGTCGCCGAAGTAGGCGACGCCGGCATCCGGCCCCTTCTCGCCCTTCGCGAGGACCTCGCCCATCGCCCAGCCGGTCGCGTGCAGCGTCTGCGCGCCGATGATGACCTGCTGCGGGGCGACGCGCACGTGGTCGGGGTCCCAGGCCGAGGCGGTCGTGCCGCGCCAGACGCGCACGAGGTCGGCGCCGCGCACGCCGCGCGCGAAGGCGACCCCGTGCTCCCGGTAGCTCGTGAAGACGAAGTCGCCGTCGCCGAGAGCACGCGCCGATCCGAGCTGCGTCGCCTCCTGCCCGCGGAGCGGCGGCCAGAGCGCGAGCTCGCCCTGGCGCTGCAGCGCGGTCGCCTCGTCGTCGATGCGGCGGAGGACGCGCAGGTCGCGGTAGAGCGCGAGCAGGTCGTCGGCGGAGAGGTCGGCGGCGAAGCGGTCGGAGTCGCCGCGGTCGGCGGCGGCGGACGCCCGGCGCATGCCGCTCGGATCGAGCAGCTGCACGATGTCCGTCTCGTCCAGCTCCGATGGCACCCTCGCCATGATCGCCTCCGCCTCGTCGCGTGACCGTTGCGGCCATTGTCGGTCGGCTGGCCGATCCGCTCAATAGCGGCTCGTGATCCTGAACAGAATGCCTAGTGATATGGGGCGCGGGCCTGCTAGCCTGCGCAGTATGCCCGCTCTCGACCCGCTGGATCTGGAGCTGCTCGCGGCGCTCACGGTCGACCCGCGCGCCTCGCTCGTCGCCCTCGCGGAGACGCTCGGCGTCTCGCGCAACACGGTCTACGCGCGCATGTCGCGGCTGGAGGACGCGGGCGCCTTCCTCGCCTTCGACCGCCGCATCAGTCCCGAGGCGCTCGGCTACCCCGTGACCGCCTTCGTCTCGGTGACGACCCGGCAGAAGGACCTCGCGCGCATCGTCGACGAGATCGCGAAGATCCCGGAGGTCGTGCAGGCGCACGGCATGAGCGGCTCGGCCGACCTCGTCGCGACCGTCGTGTCGCCGGACATCCACCGCCTCTTCGACGTCGACGCGGCGATCCTCGCGATCGACGGCGTCGAGCGCACGGAGACCTCGCTCTCGATGGGCGAGCTCATCCCGTACCGCGTAGCGCCGCTCCTCGATCGCGGGCGGCGCGCGACGCGCTGAGCGGGGACTCCGCGCCGCGAACGCCGCACCTGGCCCGGACGGGCCCCGAACAGCAGCGGCTCATGCGGTGCACCGAGCGGCTCTCGAACTCGAACGACCATGTCCGCCGCCGTCGTCCCGGCCCTCCGCGCGGCCGTCGCGCCTCGCTGGGCCCGCCCGGCTAGATCGACTGCGCGAGCCGGTAGTACGCCGCGTTCCAGCGCACCTGCTGCTCGAAGCCGTCGACGGTCGTGCCGTCCTCGATCACGAGCAGCTCGATGCCCGACATCTTCGCGAAGTCGCGGAACACGTCCACGCCGACCTGCGTCGACATGACGGTGTGGTGCGCGGCTCCCGCCATCAGCCAGGCGGTCGCGGACGTGCGGAAGTCGGGCTGCGGCTTCCAGATCGCGCGGCCCACCGGGAGCTTGGGCATCGGATGCGGCAGCGCCACGTTCTCGACGACGTTCGCCACGAGCCGGAACCGGTCGCGCATGTCGCTGAGCGCGACGACGACGGCGGGTCCCGGGTCGGCGGTGAAGACCAGACGCACCGGGTCGTCCTTGCCGCCGATGCCGAGCGGGTGGATCTCGAGGCTCGCCCTCTGCGAGCTGAGCGTCGGCGACACCTCCAGCATGTGCGCGCCCAGGATGAGTTCGTCGCCCGGCTCCAGGTGGTACGTGTAGTCCTCCATGAGGCTCGCGCCGCCCGGGAGCCCCGCGCCCATGACGTTCGCCGTGCGGACGAGCACCGACGTCTTCCAGTCGCCCTCGGCGCCGAAGCCGTAGCCGTCGGCCATGAGGCGCTGGACAGCGAGGCCCGGCAGCTGCGTCAGCTCGCCGAGGTCCTCGAACGAGTCGGTGAACGCGTGGAACCCGCCCGCCTCGAGGAAGGACCGCAGCCCCAGCTCGATGCGCGCGCCGTCGCGCAGCGACGCGGCCCGGTCGCCGCCGGGGCGCAGCTCCGGCGCGACGTCGTAGAGGTCGAGGTACTCGGCGACGAGCGCGTCGACGCCGGCGTCGGTCGCGTCGGCGACCGCGGCCGCGAGCTCGTTCACGGGCCAGGTGTTGACCTGCACGCCGAGCCGCAGCTCCGCCTCGGTCTTGTCGCCCTCCGTCACCGCCACGTAGCGCATGTTGTCGCCGAAGCGCGCGACCTTCATGCCGCGGGTAGCGGCGCGGCCGGCGGCGGCGCGGGTCCAGATGCCGACGCGCGCGGTCACGGCCGGGTCGGAGACGTGGCCGACGACGGTCGTACGCGCGATGTTGAGGCGCGACTCGATGTAGCCGAACTCCCGGTCGCCGTGCGCGGCCTGGTTGAGGTTCATGAAGTCGAAGTCGATCTCGCCCCACGGCAGCGCGACGTTCGCCTGCGTGTGCAGGTGCAGGAGCGGCTTCTGGAGCGCGTCGAGCCCCGCGATCCACATCTTCGCCGGGCTGAAGGTGTGCATCCAGGTGATCACGCCGATGACCGAGTCGTCGGCGTTCGCCTCGAGCATCGCGCGGCGGATCGACGCCGAGTCGGTCAGCACGGGCTTCCACTCGACGGTGACCGGGATGTCGGGCGAACCCGCGAGGCCCGCCGCGACGGCCTGCGACTGCTCCGCCACCTGGCGCAGCGTCTCCTCGCCGTACAGACCCTGGCTGCCGGTCAGGAACCAGACGGTCGACGTCGTCAGGTCGGGGATGATCGAGGTCATGGAGCTCTCCTAGAGGGACTGGATGGCGGCGCGCTCGACGTCGAGGCCGGCGCGGTAGCGGTCGAGGTACGCGGCGAATCCGGCCACGTCGGCCGGGTCGGGCTCGGCCGTCGCGGGGGCGGGACCGGTGAAGACGGTGTCGTCGAGGTACGCGGCGAGGTCGCCGCCGCCGGCCGCGGTGAACGCGGCCAGCACGGCCATCCCCCAGGCGCCGCCCTCGGAGGCCGTCTCGGTCGCGACGCTCACCGGGGCGCCGAGCGCACCGGCGAGGAACCGCTGGGCGACCCCCGCGGTGCGGAACATGCCGCCGTGCGCATACATGCGATCCAGGGCGACGCCCTCGTCGTCGAGCACGCGCATGCCGAGTGCGAGGGTCCCGAAGGCCCCGTAGAGATGGGAGCGCATGAGGTTCGCGAGGGTGAAGCGCGCGTCCGGCGGGCGGACCACCAGCGGGCGTCCCGCGCTGAGCCCCGCGATGGGCTCGCCGGCGAGGTGGTTGTAGGCGATCACGCCGCCCGCGTCGGCCTCGCCCTCGAGCGCCTCGCGGAACAGGGTCTCGTAGACGGCGTCCGTGTCGAGCTTCGCGCCCGCGGCCTCGGCGAACCGGGCGAAGACACCGGCCCAGGCCGCGACCTCGCTCGCCCCGTTGTTGCAGTGCACCATCGCGACCGGGTCGCCGAGCGGCGTCGTCACGACGTCGAGCTCCTCGTGCACCGCGCCGAGCGGGCGCTCGAGCACGACCATCGCGAAGATGCTCGTGCCCGCGCTCACGTTGCCGGTGCGCGGCGCGATCGCATTCGTCGCCACCATCCCGGTGCCCGCATCGCCCTCGGGCGGCGCGGCGACGACGCCCGGCCGGAGGGCGCCGGTCGGGTCGAGCAGGGCGGCGCCCTCCGCCGTCAGGTCGCCCGCCGGCTGCCCGGCGACGAGGACCTCGGGCAGCAGCGCGGCGAGCGGGTGCGGCAGGCGGTCGCCGGCCAGCGCGTCGTACCGGCGGACCAGCTCCGCGTCGTAGTCGTGCGTCGCCGGATCGATCGGGAACATGCCCGACGCGTCGCCGACGCCGAGCACCCGACGGCCGGTGAGGCGCTCGTGCACGTAACCGGCGAGCGTGGTCACGGAGGCGATCGACGGCACGTGCGCCTCGGCATCCGTCACGGCCTGGTGCAGGTGCGCGATCGACCAGCGCAGCGGGATGTTGACGCCGAACAGCTCGGTGAGCTCCGCGGCCGCCGGCCCCGTGTTGGTGTTGCGCCAGGTGCGGAAGGGTGCGAGCAGCCCACCCGCCGCGTCGAAGGCGAGGTAGCCGTGCATCATCGCGGAGACGCCGATGCCGGCGAGCGCCGTCGGGGCGGATCCGGCGTGCGCGACGAGATCGGCGTAGGCCGCGGCGATCCCCGACCACACCTCGTCGAGGTCGTAGGTCCAGAGGCCGTCGACGAGGCGGTTCTCCCACTCGGACGAGCCGGTCGCGAGGATCTGCGACGGGTCGTCGGCGACGACCAGACAGGCCTTGATGCGCGTCGAGCCGAGCTCGATGCCGAGGACGGGATCGCTCATCGCCGTGCGTCTCCGCTCTGGCCGTAGACGTTCTGGTAGCGGGCGTAGAGCGCGTCGATGCGGTCCTGCGGGATCGAGATCAGCTCCCCCGCCTGGCGCGCGATGTGGACGGTGCGGGCCGCGTCCTCGCACATGACCGCCGCCTTCACCGCGTCCTTCGCGCTCACGCCGATCGTGAACGGACCGTGGTTCTGCATCAGGACCGCGCGCGAACGGTGCCCGCGCAGCGTCTCGACGATCCCGCGGCCGATCGAGTCGTCGCCGATGATCGCGAACGGGCCGATCGGGATGGGCCCGCCGAACTCGTCGGCCATGCCCGTGATGACGCAGGGGATCTCCTCGCCGCGCGCGGCCCAGGCGACCGCGTAGGTCGAGTGGGTGTGGACGACGCCGCCGACCTCGGGCATCTCGCGGTACACGTAGGCATGGGCCGCCGTATCGCTCGACGGGCTGCGCTCGCTGCCCTCGGATCCCGGGACCACGTCGCCGTCGAGGTCGCAGAGGATCATGTTCTCGGGCGCCAGGTCGTCGTACGACACCCCGGACGGCTTGATCACGAACAGGTCGGCTCCCGGCACCCGGCCGGAGACGTTGCCGCCGGTCCAGATGACGAGGCCGTAGCGGACGAGCTCCGCGTGGAGGGCCGCGACCTCGTCCCGGGTCCGTTGGATCGCGCTCTCGACGTCGGGAGTCATGCGCACGATGTTAGCGCTCACACTTCGGCCGGCGCGAGACGTGCACCGACAGACCCGGATGGATCTAGCGATCGGACGGGGTCGGTGCGGTCGAGCCGCGCACGACGAGCACCGGCTCGATCGCGACGAGCGCCGGAGCGGAGGCGGCGACCGCGGGCTCGTCCGCATCGGCGAGCCGCTGCGCGATCAGCTCGACCGCGCGCCGGCCGATCGCGTCGAAGTCCTGCCGCACGGTCGTGAGCGCCGGGCGCAGGTAGGCGGCCTCGGGCAGGTCGTCGAAGCCCGTGACGCTCACCTCCTCCGGCACGCGGCGACCCGCATCCGACAGGGCGGCCATGAGGCCGATCGCGAGCTGGTCGTTGGCGCACACGACCGCGGTGACGCCGGGATCCAGGCGCGCGGCCGCCGCGAACCCCGACGCCGCGGTCCAATCGCCCTCGATCACGGGCAGCCGCTCCAGCCCGGCCGCGTCGAGCGCGTCCGCGACGCCGCGGCGACGCCCGGCCGACTCGGCCCAGCCGGCGGGACCCGAGACGTGCTGGATCCGGCGGTGGCCGAGGTCGATGAGATGCTCCGTCGCGAGACGCGCCCCGCGCACGTGGTCGACGCCGACGACGTCGCTCGCCGCCCCGGCCGGCGCCTGCAGCGCGACCACCGGCAGCGCGACGTCGAGGTCCGCGATCGCCCGCAGCACGCCGGCGTGCGGGACGATCACGACGAGCGCCTCGACGGCCTGGTCGAGCAGGAACTCCAGACCCGCGCGCGTCGCCTCCGGGTCCGCCGCGGCGGCGGTCACCAGCGGGCGGTAGCCGTGCTCCCGCGCCGCGCCCTCGACCGCGAAGAGGCTGCTGGTGGGACCGTGCTCCGGGATCGCCGGGGTCAAGATCCCGAGCGCGCGCGTGCGGCCCGCGGCGAGCGCGCGCGCGGCGAGGTTGCGCCGGTAGCCGAGCTCGTCGATCGCGGCGAGCACCCGCTCCCGCGTCTCGGGGCGGATGCCCGGGAAGTCGTTGAGCACCCGCGAGACGGTCTGATGCGAGACCCCCGACGCCCGCGCCACGTCCACCAGGGTGGGAGCGCGGCGCACGTCGGTCATGGGGAGACGGTAGCCGCTCCGCGTCGTGCCGCGAGTCGTGTGTAGCGCCGGCGCCGCAGGTGCGCACCGAACCGCGCGAACGGTCCGAGACGGAGCACGGGGAGGCCGAGGTCCTTGGGCCGGTCGTCGAACCGCGACTTCGCGCCGACCAGCGAGCCGTTGACGCCGATCGGCGCCCCGTGCCCGTCGACGGCGATGTAGCGGTCCTCGACGCGCTCGATCGTGCCGAGGAACTCGCCGCCGGAGGAGGCGACCCAGAGCTCGTCGGTGACCTGCACCCACGTCGTCGCGGCGGCGGCCACGGCAGGCGTGAGCTGGTCGGTCATGGGACGACCGTACGTCCGATCACCGACACGCCGCCGGGTCTTGCGGGCGCGTCGTCGAGCGGGTATGGGCCGCTATCCGAGAGGCGCGTCGGTCGTCGCGAGCTCCTCGGCCGCGAGCACCCCGCCCCACGCGCCGCCCCACAGGCCGAGCCGCGCGGCCAGGATCGGGGGCACCTGGTGGAAGGTCGCGCGCTCGCGCGTCTTGCGGATCGCGGGCTCGAGGATGCGCTCGCGCGCGTTCGCGAGGCCCCCGCCGATCACGATCGTGCCGGGGTCGAGGAGCGCGATCATCGCCAGGAGCGTCTGCGCGAGCGCGGACGTCGCCTCATCGATCAGGGCGATCGCGCGCTCGTCGCCCGCGTCGGCCGCCGCGACGAGATCGCGTGCCGTGGCCCCGGTGGCGCCGCGGATCTCGTCCCAGCGGGCCGCGATCATCCGTCCGCCGATCTCGGTCTCGAGGCAGCCGCGCTGCCCGCAGCTGCAGACCCGGCCGGTGCCGGACGCCATGTGCCCGAGCTCGCCGGCCGCGCGGTGCGCCCCGCTCTGCACGATGCCGTCGACGACGTGCGCGCCCGCGATGCCGGTGCCGAGCGCGACGACGAAGATGTCGTCGCGCCCGCGGCCGGCGCCGAGCAGGGCCTCCGCACGGGCCGCGGCGGTGCCGTCCTGGACCACGACCCCGGGCGCGCCCAGCCGGTCGGCGAGCGCCGCGGCGGGCCGCGTCCCGTCGAGCCAGGGGACGTTCGTGCTCACGAGCACCGTGCCGTCCGCGCCGAGGATGCCGGGAACCGAGACGCCGACGCCGTCGACGCGATCGTCGCCGAGGAACTCCGCGACCGCATCGCCGAGCATCGCGACGCCGCCGACCGGCGTCGGGACGACCGCGTGGCGCACGTCGTCGTGGCGCTCCCCCGCGACGTCCGCGAGGAGGAGCTTGGTCTGCGTGCCGCCGACGTCGACGCCGAGCAGGCGGCTCATGCGGTGGCCCCGTGCACGATCCGGGCGAGCGCGGTCGCGACCGCCTCGTCGAGGGCCTCGCGGGTGGCCGCGCCGGCCGGGCTGGCGGAACCGAGGCGCATCGGGACGACATCCTGCACCGCCCCGCGCGCCGACGCGTGCACCGCGGACAGACCGATCCCCAGCAGGAGGCGGACGTTGTCGGGCGCGACGCCGCCGCCGGCCATGATCTGCACCCGGCCCCCGGCGTGCGCGACGAGCGCCGCGAGGCCGTCGAGCGCGTCGACCGCGCGGTCCGGTCCGCCCGACGTCAGCACGCGGGTCACACCGAGGTCGGCGAGCTCGTCGAGGGCGTCGAGCGAGTCCGGGAGCGCATCGAACGCCCGGTGGAAGGTGACCTCCGCCGGGCCCGCGGCCTCGACGATGCGGGTCAGGAGGTCCGCGTCGAGCAGGCCGCCGCGCGTGCCGCCGACGACGACGCCCCGCGCACCGGCGGCGACCGCCGCCGCCGCGTCGGCGACGATCACACGGCGTTCCGCGTCGTCGTACTCGAAGCCGCCGCCGCGCGGGCGCACGAGCACGTGCACGGGGAGCGCGCCGTCCACGGCCGCCGCGACGAGCCCGGCCGACGGCGTGACGCCGCCGATCGCCAGTGCGCTGCAGAGCTCGATGCGGTCCGCGCGGGCGCGCGCCGCCCCGCCGATGCCGGCGACGTCCTGCACCGCGATCTCGAGCGCCGTCACCGCAGGATCCGGGCGCGGAGGTCGGGCTCCGGCGCATCGTCGTCGAACGGGAACATCGGGCGCTCGATGCGGTGGTGGCCGAGGCGCAGGAGGTCCTGGTCGACCGGGCCGGGGGTGAGGGCCATCGTCCAGCCGCGCTGGAGGTCGTAGAGGGTCGGCTCGAGGTAGCCGATCTTGGTCACGATGATGTCGGCCGCGGTGGGGTCGAGTCCGATCGACGCGAAGTCGTCCGTGCCGTGGTACGCCTTGCGGAACTCCGTGACGACGACCCGCAGCCCGCCGACGGCGACGACCGCGATCCGCCCCGCATCGGGGTCTCCCTCGGTGAAGCCGGCCAGCGTCCCGCGGATGCGGACCGGACCGCTCACGCGGTGATCGACGCGCGCGCCCGCCACGACGTCCACCGGGTCGCCGATCGCGAGGGTCGCGAGCTCCTCGATCGCGCCCTGGTCGAAGATCGAGGCGACGTAGGTGAGCGGGGCGCCCTCCGCCGTGAGGTCGGCGCGCTCCAGGAGCCGGCCGAGCGTGAAGGTCACGTCGCCCGAGCCGCCCGCGCCCGGGTTGTCGCCCGAATCGCTCACGAGGTATGGCCGTTCGCCGCCGGCGCGCGCGCGGGCGAGCGCCGCATCCATCGCCCCGTCGAGGTCGGCGGTCGGCGCCACGAACGCGAAGTCGCGGCGCACCCGCCAGAGCTCCCGGGCGAGGCCCTCGGCCTGCTCCGCGACGGCCACCTCGTCCTCGCCCGTGACGATCACCGTCGCGTGGCACCGGGGCTCGTCCGCCCAGGCGTAGCCGATCCAGATCGACGGGTCGGTGACGCCGGGCAGCGCCTCGACGCCCGGCAGCAGCCCGTACAGCGAGCGGGCGGGCTCGACCCGGGTCGAGGTCTTCTCCCCCGGCAGCAGGATCGGCACCGGCACCCAGGCGCGCACCGGCCGGTCGTCGCGCGCCAACCACGCGAGCAGGTTGCGGGCGGCGCGCTCGCGGGTGTCCATCGCGTCCTCGTGCGGCGCCATCCGGTAGCAGGTGGGCAGCTCGACCGCGCGCGCGTAGCGCTCGGAGACGTTGCCGTGCAGGTCCATCGGGGAGGCGATGAGCGGCTCCGGCCCGACCACCTCGCGGACGGCGGTCACCAGGTCGCCCTCCGCGTCGTCCATCCCGTCGACGCTCATCGCGCCGTGCACGTCGAGGTAGACCGCGTCGAGCGGCGCCGCGGCGTGCGCCGCGCGCAGGCCCTCGACGATGCGCGCGCGGAGGTCGGCGTATACCTCGGCGAGCACCGGGCCGCCCGGGATCGACCGGGCCGTGAGCACGCCGACCCAGTCGGCCGCCTCCCGCAGCGGCTCCCCCGCGGCGAGGAACGGGTACCGCTCCAGCACGACGTCCCCCTCCCGCACCGGGAAGTCGCGGTACCCCGCGCGGTGTGCGGCCCAGCCGCTCGACTCGATCGCCATCCCGGCGATCGCGATCCTCGGACGCCGGCTCACGACGGTGCTCCCCCTTCTGCCGCGGCGACGCGTTCCGCACGCCGCCGGCGCTGCTCCCGCGGATCGGGCACCGGCACCGCCTGCAGGAGTCGCCGCGTGTAGTCCTCGACCGGCCGGACGAGGGTGCGGCCGGTGCCGCCCTCCTCCACGATGCGCCCACCGCGCATCACCGCGACCCGCGAGCAGAATGACTGCACGACCGCGAGGTCGTGCGACACGAACAGGCAGGCGAAGCCGAGCACGCCCTGCATCTGGCCGATGACCTCGAGCACGGTCTCCTGCACGGAGACGTCGAGCGCGCTGGTCGGTTCGTCGGCGATGAGGAGCTGCGGGTCGAGCACGAGCGCCCGGGCGAGGCTCACGCGCTGGCGCTGCCCGCCCGACAGCTCGCGCGGCGCGCGGTCGGCGAGCGCCGCGGGGAGCCGGACCGCGTCGAGCGCGTTCTCCACCCATCGGCGCCGCTCGCGCGCGCCGAGGTCGCGCCGGTGCACGCGGAGCGGCTCGGCGACCACCTCGCCGACGGCCATGCGCGCGTCGAGCGAGGCCACCGGATCCTGGAGCACGACCCCGATCCGGCCGCGGAGCTCGCGCCGGGCGCGTCCGCGCGTCGCGCGGAGCGGCTCGCCGAACAAGCGCACCTCGCCCGCGTCGGGGCGGATCAGCCCGAGCCCCACGCGGGCCGCCGTCGACTTGCCGGAGCCGGACTCCCCCACGAGCCCGAGCGTCTCGCCCGCGTGCACGACGAGGCTCACGTCGTCGAGCGCCTGGACCGCGCCGCGACCGCGGCCGAAGCGCACGCCGACGCCCTGCAGCTCGAGGACCGGGGCGGACTCCGGCGCCGGCGCGTCGTCGCGCTCCGTCACCTCGAGCCGCGGCACCGCCGCGAGGAGGCGCTTCGAGTAGTCGTCCTCCGGCTCGAGGAGCACGCGGTCGACCGGCCCGGTCTCGACGATCCGCCCGCGGTTCATGACCGCGACCCGGTCGGCGAAGTCGGCGACGACGCCCATGTTGTGCGTGACGAGCAGCACGCCCATCCGCTCCTCCGCCGCGAGCGCGCGGAGCAGGTCGAGGATCTCGGCCTGGACGGTCACGTCGAGCGCGGTCGTCGGCTCGTCGGCGATGAGCAGCCGCGGCCGATTGGCGATCGCCATCGCGATGACGACGCGCTGGCGCTGGCCGCCGGAGAGTTGGAACGGGAACGCCGAGGCGCGCCGCTCCGGATCCGGCACCCCGACCCGGCGCAGCAGCTCGACCGCGTCGGCGCGCGCCTCGGTCGCGGAGACGTCGCGGTGGTGGGTGATGACCTCGGCGATCTGCGCGCCGATCCGGGTGAGCGGGTCGAGAGCGGTCGCCGGCTCCTGGAACACCATGCCGGCGGTGCCGCCGCGCAGACGCCGCAGCTCCGGTTCGCGCGCGGCGACGACGTCGGTGCCCTCGATCGACACGGCACCGGTCATCGTGGCGTTCGGCGGGAGCAGCCCCATCGCCGCGAGCGCGACGGTGCTCTTGCCGGATCCCGACTCGCCCACGAGCGCGAGCGTCTCGCCCCGGCGGATCTCGAGCGACACCCCGGCCACCGCGTCGACCTCGCCGGTCTCGGTCGCGAAGCGGACCACGAGATCCCGGATGCCGAGGACCACGTCCTCCTGCGCCGCGCTCATCCGCGCCCCCGCGCCTCGAACGCGTCGCGGAGCCCGTCGCCGATCGCGTTGAACGCGCAGACCACGAGGATGATCGCGAGCCCCGGCGGCACGATCAGCCACCAGCGCCCGGAGTAGGCCGCGGTCAGTCCGGAGGTGAGCATGCCGCCCCAGTCGGTCGCCGGCGGCTGCACCCCGAGCCCGAGGTAGGAGACGTAGGCGACGAGCAGGATCGCGTCGGCGATCTGGAAGGTCGCGGCGACGACGATGGTCGACACCGAGTTCGGCAGGATGTGCCGGCCGATGGCCCGCAGGTGGCCGCCGCCGATCGCGCGCAGCGTGAGGATGTAGTCCCGGTTCTTGAGCGTGAGGGTCTCGGCCCGGACGAGGCGCGACGGCACGAGCCACGACACGACCCCGAGGATCACGATGAGCCCGAGGGTGTTCGGGGTCGAGATCGCCGAGATCACGAGCAGGATGAACAGGGCCGGGATCGCGATCCCCGCGTCGAC
>Ga0247757_10001208_pt1 | contig 18266 bp, 26 predicted proteins | sample UWRJL126311R4_FD_180929 | JGI IMG/M metagenome (GOLD analysis project Ga0247757, IMG submission 180929) | Plant litter microbial communities from Arlington Agricultural Research Station in Wisconsin, United States - UWRJ-L126-311R-4 | ecosystem: Environmental > Terrestrial > Plant litter >... | reverse complement strand
CCACCCTAATCATTGTGCCCCTGCTAGCGCGCGCCACGACTTGTAGGGGTCTTCACTATGAAGAATCTAAAATAGGTAGAAAGCAGTGGCGCACGCTAGCAGGGGCACAATGATAGGGGGGGAGACCACAGTATATGCGCCCCATGCAGACCTCGCCGTGGCACCCTTGTCGATATACTTTACATGTGACAACATACGCATCTGGATAGTCCGAAACTTCACGGCACAGAAACATGGGTAAAGTCTGACCAATCATGCTAAGATCTGGGGAGACGAAGTTACACGACATGCTCAGCTCGGTGCTGACTGCGGCCTTGGGAGGAGAAATGAACCGCGTCCTGTTTGCCACTCTCGAATCTTCCAGTTCTGCGCTTACTCTCCTCCAATCATACCCATGACCCTAGTCCTCCATTGTAGACTCAACGTAGCCCATACGTATCGTATCTGTAGCCAAGTGTTGCAATGTCCGAAGACGAATTCATCCAAGAACCATTCTTTCCTCGGGCCGTCGAACTTCGCGCGGACTCTAGCTTCAATTGGCACGGCGCGTGCTTTCGGAAGTCCAGGGTCAGGATAGGAGCCTGTCAGAGGTTCTGTAGTGCGCAGCCAGTAGTAAACTGTCAACAAAACCCTCGGCATTGCCTTGTCAGTTTGTTCGCCCCGCAACTTATCTCTCATCGCGCGTTCTAAGTCTTCCAAGTAATCGATCAGACGTATAGAATCGCTGGCCCATGCTGTGCGATTTTCTTCGTTTGGATGCAGCAGGGTGTGCCGCAAGTAGTCCGTCAAACAATTGTATGTGATTACTTGGCGGTAGAATTGTGGTGTTTGAACCCTCAGTTCTAGTATGGACTGTTGGCTACCTGCAGGCGTATGTCGCTTACTGTCGCGTCGTTCGCACGGTTCAATCCGCTGCCGAAAGATTCCAGGCCGAATCACAAGCTTGATGCGTTCGACATGTTGATCTTCGTGTTGAAGGAAATCTAAATAGTGCGTGGTGACTGATGCGATGATGGTTTCAGTTAAAGTCCCTTGCCGTGGCTCGGCAGTCTCTTTTGGTTCTGGGCGATACCAGATGCTAAGTCTGTGCAACTGAGCGAGTAATACGGACTGGAAGACAATTCGCGGAACTGAAGACTTTATCAGCTACCGATAATTCGTGGCGTCTTCCGGTAGGAAACTCACATGTTACGAGTACAGTCCAGCCCCAACACGAAAGTAGCCCAAGTGAGCTGAGGACTGAGTAGTGCCTAGCATCTATGGCACACGCGATTGACTGCCAGCGGGCTACTAGTTTGGGATTACCTTTCGAAGAATGCAATGTAACCGTGACCGAAATGTTCTTCGTCTTTATAGGATCTGTCGTCTCAAGCACATACCATCCCTTACGTGAGCTGAATGGAGAAACGTGGAAATCTTTCAATAATGTTTGCTTGAAGCTTCCGGATGATTCTGGTGCAGGAAACAAATACATCCGCCGTTCACCAAATGTGTTGTTGACCTCTGCTATAACATACTTTAGCACAAGGTTTGATGTGTAAAGGTACCAAAAAGACGCAGGGCTGAATTTGTAGTTGAGAAAGCGAGCTGAAGTCAGAAGAAACACATGGGGTAAATCTGCTGGATCAATATCCTGGCCGTCACAGTAAGTATTCATAAACAAGTTGGGAGCAGGCCCTGAATATTACCTGCTTTTTGAGATAGGCATCTAATTTCTGGGAAAGGGAGCCATCGTTGATCGTACGATGCAGATAGTCTTTCTCGGTTACATGGAGCCAGCCCCTCTTCCACCATTTGCGCTCATCTACAGAGATCAACCAGTTCGAAATAGGGGATCGTACTGGAATGCCGACAGATAGGTATGAGTAGTTGAATCCGTGCCTTTTAGGAAATAAACGATAATGAGAGATGTTGGACTTGATGATCTGTGTCTTATGGATCGATATATCATGTTTTTGCGCATCCTTTGGCTCTTGTGCATGTGCATGCCTTTTTTGCCGAAATGTGTGTTTGAACGATAGAAGGTAGGCGGTGACGAAAAGGGTAATGGAGAGAGCTACTAGAGTATACATTTGCGGAAGCAGAACGTAAATTTTCATCAAAAGTAGCAGCAGCTCCATCTCTTATATATGCTACATACATCGAATCACGTGGTGTGTCACATGGAGACTGGACAGATAAATTTCTTGGACTTCGAGCCAAAGAGCCAAAGAGCTTAAGAGCTCAGCATTTGCAGGACAATTGCTCTTTCTGAGGTTGTGATTGTTCTGCTCTGAGATCTGCCCATTACAATTTTCCAAATCCATGGAATTGAACAATTCTCATCTAGCAAACTGCTGCACTTCGTGATTTGTGGCGTAAGTGCAGCATAGGGTAGACGGTGCAGACAGCAGCGCCCATCATGAAGATCCCCGCGAATACTTGCAGTCGCCAGGAGTCCGAATTGCCCATTTTGACATCATATATAGCGCCTCCAATTGGGCTTCCGATAAGAAGACCCAATCCTACAAACACCCAGTACATTCCCGAGCGTGTCCCGATGACCGTCAGAGACGGACAGAATAGCGGGATAAAGGCGCCAGGCAAAGCGACCAAGACTCCCGATACCATACCCCAGAACACCGACCACACGATCGTTCCTGCTACAGAATCGACTACGATCCAGCAGAACAACAGTATGGATCCAAATACCAAAGAGATAGAAATCGTTTCAGTAGGGCCAAAGATCGCGGCAGCCACACCAGCCAAGAGCCGACCAACCACAGAACTTCCATTAAGAATGGAAAGAAGACCGAAAGTCAAATTGGAGCTGATCCATGGAATGCGAACCTTTGTAAGTAGCGGTAGATATAGGAAAGGGATGTAGTAAGCTGTCGCGCTGAAAACTGAGGCAACGCACAGTACCATGAATGGCGCATCTCTCAAAGCAGATGGATCGAAGAAGTGGCGGACCGTAGGCGGTTTCTCCCGGTAATAGAGCAAGGGGAGATACGAAATAACATAAAGGCCAAGCATGACAAAAGCGATGCCACGGACTGCCCATCCAAAGCCCGCAGAGCGAACAATGCTGCGAAACATGAGCGGGTATACGATGCCACCTATCTCGAGTCAGCGGTTTTTAATGCTTCTTAGCGTACAGATACGTACCGATACTGCTGCCACACGCCATCAAGCCCATAGCTTTAGCACGAGTTGCTGGATTGGTGAGGCAAGCCGCTGCTGCTGCAACGCTCGGGGTGAACGCGATTCCTGCCCCTAGTCCCACGCAAATGGCCTGAGTGATAAAAAGCTGGTAATACTCTTTCGAAATACTAAGCATCATCATCCCAAATACCTGTAGAAGACTACCAAAAATGATCAACACTCTGTAATAGCCATGGTCGTAGAGGGGACCTGTCACAATTCCTGCAGACAGAACGATGAAGGCTCCGGTAGTCGAAATCCACGATATGTCCGAGCTAGACTTGCTGCGGATTAAGGTTTGTTCGTAGTATGTCTGGAAGGCACCAAAGGTAAGGAGGATGCCCCTTGTGGACACAATTAGCTAACCGACTGACACGGCGATACGTGGCGCGAAGAATTATCTGTCGCGAAATCGGTTCGGCTAATAGCAACAATGCAAAGGACAGACTAACCAGGTGTTGAAGAATACGATGAAGGTGCTGAGAATCTGCAGCCACTGGTTTGGCCCGAGGCTAGCAGCCGGCGTCGGTGGCGTTTCTAGGCGAGCGGTGGCGCCCTTCTCTTCCTGATCATATGTCATACGAGTTTCTGTTCCAGAAACCATAATATCGCTATAAAACTGTTTAAACCCCGAAATTTTGACTCTTTTGTTTGTGAATAATATACTTCCTAACGCGCTGGGTGAATGTAAGCGGTCGCTCGCCCGGGGGCTCTTTATGGGCTTTTCTCGAATATGTGTGCCCACTCCCTTATCATGATTATAACGCCCGCATGATCTTATTGGTCCGGGACGATATTGCGGGGCACTATACCGCCAGGAAGGTACTGGCTCACACGTTTTCTAGGGGGTTTGCCAGACCCCACAGTACAAAAGTGGTCGCACCTTTTTGAAAATTACATATTGAAAACGGCACAGCCGTGGCTAAACCTGCCTAAGCAAGTTCGGGGCTCGCGGGTGGCGGCTTTACGTGCGTGCTGCAGCTGCCGGGGGCAAAGAACAGTCACGCACGTTAGTTAGTTAGACGTTTCAGATAAGGCAGTTGTGATCTGCGCCTTGTGTAAGAGGCGTCGCCAGATTCATGTGCGGCACCCCAAAGAATTCGTACGTACGTACAGGGATGTTCGGGGGAAAATATGGCGTCAGGCTTGCGGTCCTTTGACACTGCAGCCTTGCTAGGTCTCTACTAGTATTATATGAATCAGTTGGCTTCTTGTTACGTCTTCTACCCCGTTCAGCCTGCTTGCATTCTGACCAGCTGTCAACATAGCGTCTTAGCGGCGACCCGTGAATGGCGTCCGAAAAGCTCTTTCAAGCAATTCCTGCATTCCCCGAGGATGTATCCACAGCACCCATGTACACGGTCACGCTGGGGAGCCTGAGATCTGGAGATCCTTCCGCCGCTCGAAGTGTCTTTGATGCATGCCAGGAGCTCGGTTTTTTTCTGCTCGATCTGCGCGACGATGGGCTTGGGAAAACTGTCATTGATGAGATTGACATGCTCTTCGGAGCCGGAAAAGACATCATGAATTTACCAGATGAGGTAAAAGATACGTTCCAGCACGATCTACCGAAGAGCTTCCTGGGGTGAATGCCGCAGTCCTGTTGTTCCATGTTCGCAACTCACTGCCAACAGATTTAAGCCCCGAGGCCTGGCTAAAACGGAGACAAACGAGCCCGATCGTTTTGAATGGTTTAATATTGGCCAGGATGGTCTGCTCAATAATGCACCTCTCCAGCCGCTTCCTGACCTTGTGTATACGCATGTACCTCTATTTAAGTCGTTTCTCGAGCATGGTCAACTTATTGTCCATACGATCAACACCGCCCTTGCAACGGAACTTGGTCTAGATCCTGAAACCTTTACATCCCGACAGTTGCCTTCGAAGCTCTCTGGCACTGTCGTCCGCCTTATCAAGGCTTACGCAAGTCCTAAAAAGGTAGACCTTCGCACAAGTATGATTCACCATACAGACTTTGGCACCATTACTCTTCTTGCAAATGTACTCGGTGGCTTGCAAATCCTCACACCGGGTAAAGCTGCGACAGACGAGCAGGCATGGCTCTACGTACGTCCTAAGCCAGGTTGTCTCATCGTGAATCTGGGAGACGCTATGGTGCAGTGGTCCGGGGGCTTGCTACGCAGTAACTGCCATAGGATCAAATTCGCACCTGGTGAGCAGCGTTTTGTAGACCGGTACAGTTTGGCTATTCTAGTCCGGCCAGAACGCGATACGAGTATGCGAAGGCTATTGGGTGAGGGGGAGGATAATGAGAATGGGGATTTAACAGCGTGGGAATGGGAGGTCAAGAAGGCCATGGCTCTCAAGAGAGGTGATGCGGTCATGGAAAGCAAAGGTGGCAAGCCACTGCCGGTGGCTTGAACAATGTACAATCGAACGACTTCGTAATACAACCTGAGAGTATCTTTCTGTCGTTGTAATTGAGTAAGCAGATATCGTAGACTACATAAAGTACACCTAAGTTTAAGCGCCTATAACTCCATCCACGTCACTAATGGTACTTATCCTAGTCCTGTTCTAGTGCTCAGGCCTTAGACTTCCTTTGGGCCAAACCGGCCCGTTATGGCTACGCTCTTGAGATTCCATGTCAATGTTCACTTGTACGGTTATTCCCCCGCCATTCCCTTTTGCAACCACGCTTCCACGACGCGGTTCATCTCTTAGAGGGATTTCTTGGTCTGATTCATCGCAAATTGTTGTGAACTGCCCATTGTCCCCATATTGTGCAAAACGGCCACGTTTTACGTCATGAAGCCGTTTATGAGCGGATCCGATTGTTAGGACACTCGATTGACCGTGTGACCCTTTATTCGAGGTGCCCAGACTCCCTTGCGTGATCATCGCCACAGCCTTGTTGTGCATACTGCGGATCAACGGGAAAATTGCTGGCAGGTCGGCAATGAACTCTGCAAAGTTCCGCTCCACAATAGTGCAGACATAAACTCTCCTCAAAGCCCATGACATATCGGGGTCCTTGAAGTCATTAACAAACGCCACTCGGACGATTGAAGCGGCAAAGACACTACACAGGCATCAGTAAACAGGTGCGCAGAGATCTGCTGAGAATGTAGTAGCTCACAGAAGACCCGATCCTGTCAAACCCAATATGATGATTTTCCTCTGGCGACTCATTTGCAGACTACCGAAGAAGTAGATGGGTGATATTGCATAGAACAGATCAATTACAGCAGACATCGCTGGATTCCACGTTAGAATTCAGATGTCTAAAGACATACATTAGCAGGCATTACCTACTCGTGAATGCGATGATCGAGTTGACCAACGTTTTTCTATCACGGACTGTTCCAGGAATTTCGGGGCGCCAAAGTTTCTTTAAGGGCCGCGCCTGCGTAGCCCAGACAATGGTTTGAGACCCATGAGCGATACAGGTAATAGTGATCAGCCCGTAGACGATTAATCGTGACCGGCGGTGGGCGCCACGGATAAGGCTGAGGATAAAGAAGCAGATAGATAATTTGACCGACCAGATAGCGAGATTTGCGAAGCAAAGACCGAATTGGTTCCATCTTCGCAGCTCTCGCTCTTGCTCCTTAGTGAGGAACTGGAGGTGGCGCCCGAAGCCTACTTTCACTGCTTCGAACTCGACTACATTCGAGGCTAGGTTGATGCCCTGTGTTGTTAGCCCGTAGTTTGAACGTTGCCTAAGCAGCCGGACTTACCAAACTAATGACAATAAAGACATCTTCGACCAGTATAGGCATACGATACCAAAGCTTCATAACGATCCGTGTTGTCGTGGATAGTATTATCAAGGCTGTCATCGCCGCAGTTATGATGATGATGATGTGGGCCTCATTCTCGTCAGTTAGCGAGGGATTCCACGCAATCGAAAACATGGTCGCTTATCGTGTCTGAAAAGATATTGTGAATCTGAAGGGGGACGTGAATACGGGCCTTTGGCCCGCGAGGATCGTGAGGGGCGATAATGGTCGAGGGAACGTAGCCCGATCCATCCATGGAAGTCCGGGGCATATTCGGCAGAGGACGCAGCCCTGTTAGCTAAGTCTTCCTGCGACATGAACCCATTGCCCACTATTTTGCTGGCCTGCATGCTGGGTCAAGGCAGCCGTTATCTGTCACCCTTCTAAGACGCTTGGTGAGGGGGCGTCGTACCACCATCCAGATGGGAACATGTTAATGAATGTTAGACTTGGCGTTACAAGGTCAGCACTTCATTTTTACGTTGACAGGCTTGCAAGGGCTTCAGGAAGGGACCAAGTCTGACCACAGTCCGTGTACTACCATCCGTATGGGATCATGTTAATTAAAATTAGCCTTGGCGTGCGGGGATCGGCGCTTGATTATACCTCGGGAAGGACCCGCGTGGGCGGGTGGAGTGCGATACACTACGTATGCATGTGTGAGGTTCGTGCACCCCGCGCGCTCGCTGCTTATTACCTCTGCGGCATGGTACCTTGGACGAAGACGCAGCACTCTCCAACACGACCAATCTACATGGCAGATACCAGCTCATCACCCCGTCCATCCCGCCTGGCAGAGTCGGCCTATAATTCGCCTTACGCTCGGGCAGGCGCGCCAACGCCTCACCCGAATACGGACCCGTATGCTCCTCTTCGGGCTAAAGCCCTTACCACCCTCGAGGCCATGGGGTATGATCCCCAGACCATGGTCGAGCGCGGCATTGTGTGGGCGGAGGATCAGGACCCGTTCGGCCATGTCATGCAGTCTCAGTACATGGCTTTTCTAGGTATCTGCTTCCACAGGGTTATGGAAAGCTACGATGAGTTCTTGAACGAGGAAGAATATAACGACATGATCCTTGCTAAGACGGTTATTCCCGTCGTGCGTCGATACGAGCTCGACATACGGAGACAGGTCACATACCCCGATTCGGTACGTACCCCTAGCGAGGCGGACTTTGGTTGTATTAAGCTGCTAACCTGAACAGCTCATTGCGGCGTATCGAGAGGATATGATTGAGCCAACCCGGAACAGCGGAACTACATCTCTATTCTCTCTCAAGCAGCAGGCCGTTGTTGCGGAAGTCAAAGGCTCAGTCACCTACATGGATGTCAAGACCGGACGGCCTGTCGACATTCGTACACTTGGGCGCGGATGGGCAAAGCTGTTTGAAGGATTTACTAAGAAGGCAGAGCATGCGAGGACTCTGAAGGAGAAATGGGACGGCGAGCATCCGAAGTCCGGTAAGAGGACTGGAGCTTCCAAGATCTAACGCTCGTCAGGCGAGACTAGATTTTTTCCCTCGAGCCTTGACCATGTACTACAAATCGCGGGTAGAATTAGTGCTTGAGCCTGGGAGATATGCTAACCCAAAGGGAAATGCAACATTATCCAGACAAAACTATCAGATGTGTCTTGAAAGCACATCTCAGACTCCATTGCAAACATAAAAAATATAGTCTCTCGCTTGAAGACAAAAACCGCCTACGTACTCAATCATCAGCTTCCCTAGCCGCGACTCGCTCTTTGAACTGAATATATGGACCATTCAACCAACCAGCAATAGAATAGTGACTTTCAAATATCAGTTCCTTATCTGCTCCAACTTCATCTGGATTATTTGACCAGACGTGGGGGGCAGTCTTCTGCTCCCTGCCACTCAACTTGAAATCGTAGTTCACCAAGATATGCACATACGCGATGCTAGCAATCATGATAGCAACATGGCCTCCAGCACAGTTTCTCGGCCCAATCGAGAACGGCGTGAACATTTTTCGGGCGAGCGCCTGCTCTGCCTCTGGAAGTGTGTCCTGGATCCAGCGTTCAGGCCAGAACCTAACAGGATCACGGAATAGCCTGCCGTCTCTGAATAATGCGAAGAGACTCATCCCCACGTCGAAGCCCACTGGCATGGGTATCTGGGCTTCGCCGATCGTAACACCATCGCGCTCACACTCTCTCCAGTGGACGCCACACGCTGGAGGGAGGAGACGCATGACTTCGTCGATGACGGCGCGGAGATAGATGCTTGACTCTAGTTCTTTACCCCAAACAATCTTGTCACCGGGCTTATACTTGGCGCGCATCTCTGTGGCGAGCCTCTCGTATACATGTGGGTAGTGGGAAAGGTAATGGAGGAACCCTGATATCATCATGCTGTAAGCATCGGCGGAGGAAAAGGTGCTGAAAGCGCCTTCGCCGATCATATTGGCCCAGTTGTGGCCAGGTTTCTCGAGGTTGCCGTGTCCGCTTAGCATAACAGTACCAAAGATGCCTTGGGACTGGGTGGCGTTGGTAGCCAGGGCTTGATCAAGAAAGTGTTGGAACCAGCTAGCGAATTGATTTGCCTTGGGATATATGAGAGGCAGAACCCAGCTAACGAAGTTTCCGACGCCGAGATCATTGAGAAGTGGAAGTTGTTCCCAGAGACCCATTTTCTTCTCGTGTGTATGTAGGGCAGGGAATACATAGTCTCTGGCGGGGTCACGTAGTAAGTTAGTTTTTATTCCCAAGCCAAAGTCTGACATGGTGTCAAATCCCAAGCACAAGTCTTGAGTAAGTCAGCTATTGATGCTAGCATGGCAAATGAGTAAGAGCTTACTCCATTGCCTCATGTTACCCTCAGCGCTCCAGCCTTGTCTGTCCTTGGTCTTGGTCAGTTCGCTGAAGTATATCTCCAAATTTCGAAGGATCGCTGGTTCATAACGCGCAAGACTTTCAGCAGTGACGCCATATCTAAAAACTCTACGTAGTTTACGATGTAGATCTTTGTCGATTGATGTCATAGTGCTCCAGCCATCCGGTAGAGGTAACATGGTTGCGTACCCCTTTGATTTGCGGAATGGTTTCCCATGGCCGTAGATTGCGGCCATATCTGAAGGATAGAGGGAAAGAACCTGATGTGGGGCATATCGAATCAAATTACCTGTAGGTGTCTAGTGAGTGTTTCATCTGAGGCATGAGAATAATACAACGTACCATAGTGCTGATGGCATCTTTGTATATCAAGATGCATTGTACCCCTCCATGAGTACCATGCTGAGTACAGACTAGTCGCTTTGGCTAAGAATGGACCTGGTACCTTACTAAAGGGATGATAGAAGAGTCTTCGAATGATGATGCTAGCAATCTGGATAAGGCAACTTGAGTTTGGAAGTCATCAATATACTGCAGGGTGACTTACGACCGTAGAAGATAGAACAATTATGAAGACAGCATACTGAAATGCCCCATGTGCGAGATAATTATACATGACTGCTTTTTTGATGGCATATGCCCTTAGGAAATCACTCTGCGGCGCCAGCGTTGTTGTTGGGCGATTGCTTCCGTAAGAATACACGTTCTCTGCCGGTCGATGTCCACAAACTCCAGACTGTCTTCTTCAACTTGCTTTCCGACGCCCTGTGCGTTCATAACAGCGACAGATTGTACGAGCACGGGGCTTGTAGGTAATCAGGACGACATTCGACCCCAAAACGTGCTCACATTCTGTTCAATGACATCTACCCTCAGATGAGAAGGCAAAACAACATCCTGGATATTGCGCTCGGCGAAACCCGAAAAGAAAATATTGCCCATGTTGTGATGCATTGCGTACGATGAAGAGGGGTGCGGGCGGGGTGCTGGAGCTTTGTGATTGGACTTCATCTGGCCCAGTCGTCAACCCTGTAACGGGTGTGGCTTGCTGTAGCTTAAAATTAACGGCGTCGCTAGGCAGAAAGCTGTGATGTTGATCGATCAAGTGCAGGCCTCTACTGCAACCATGCTCGATAGGGGAAAATGCCCGAGCCTATTATATCACGATGGTTCGCACTCGTTGGAATATTACATCGGAATATCAGCTCGGAAAACATCCTTGATGCAACCTTCCGAAATTCTTTACTAAAGTGACTATCTCTTGCCCTGCAATTCCCTTCGGACTCCGAAATACCCATTCATTCTTAATAGACTTGTTTAGACTTCACACAACTGGTCCTTTAATATTGCCAAGGTGGCCTCAGCCACGCCAAGAACTGTAAGCACGGTGTCACACGCAGAGAGGAATATGCACTGACATGGAAAACCAGAGAGTTTTGCGCTGCCTGAGGGCGGTTGGAATCGGTCGCGGCTGTCGCATAGCCATGATTCATGGAAATCTCATCGGACTTCATACAGGCCATTCTGCCCTCATTGAGCGACGTCATCCTAAGGTAGAATATGATTCGCTGAATCGGGAACACGACGGAATTATGTGCTAGCTTAGTCGTTTGTATAACCTGCACCTGTCGGACGTGTCGATACCATAATTGAATCGAAGCGATGATAGGAAATCAGCAACAACAACCTCCTCCCCAGCGTATCGCTATCGTAGGTGGTGGCATTTCAGGCATTGCCTGCTCGTGGACTCTACGAAAACACGACAGCGATGTTGACATCTATGAAGCGGACGATAGACTTGGTGGACATGCGAACTCCGTCCCATTCCATGGGAACGGACGAACAGTCGCCGTAGACACAGGCTTTGTTGTGCTAGACGAAGAAACATATCGTGAGTCTCTTTGAATTATCATACAATAGAATCACTAATCTAGAGTAGCACAATTTACGGCTTTCTTAAGAGAGCTCGATGTGGAGACCATACCCACGGATATGTCCTTCGGAATATCTGCGAATGATGGCGCATTTGAATGGGGCAGCTACTCAATGCAGAGCTTTTGCCATAGCTTCATATTGCTGTTCACCATCTGGTTTTGGAGATTCCTTTTTGACATCGTACGATTCAGCTTATTTGCGAAAGACATCTTAGATGAACATGAATCAACTTCAGGCCCCACTGAAGTCGAAGTTCAGCCTTCCAAAATCATTCCAACGAGCCCGCAGCTCGAATCGATCGGAACATACTTAGCCAGGCACAAGTACTCGAAGCAGTTCATAGAATATTTTTTAATACCAATGGTGGCCGCGCCCTGGTGCATTGACCCCGACGAGTTTGCACGCACTTTCCCCGCAAAGCCACTAATTAAATTCATGTATGTTGTCCGCACAGATAAATGGATATGAATTTTGAGTGCTTAGTTATGTCTAGGTTGGCTCACCGTATGCTTGATACGGTAACGACATCACTTAAATATCGAGCATTTCAGACCGGTACCAAAACATACGTGGATGCCTTCCAGAAGCAGTTGCCTGGACGCCATCGACTGCATCTAAAGACAAAAATAGAAGGTGTCACACAGCTGGACAAAGGAGCCCGTATCAAATTTGCCAATGGCTCTCATAGGGAATTCGACCATGTAGTCCTCGCAATTCATGCCAACCAAGCGCTCCACCTTCTTGGAGATGGAGCGACAGATGCACAGCGCAGAGTGCTTAATGGCTTCACGACTAGTCGTAATGTATGCTATCTGCATTCAGATACATCGGTAGGTCTCTACGGTTTAAGAGGGAGCTGGATCTCTAATCCGATAAGCTCCTACCCAAACGCCCTTCGGCCCGTGTAGCATGGAACTGCGTCCTCGATCAGCAACCAGTGGCTAGGCCCACCCAATCTTATTCCGCTCCGGATCATCATCAGGCCCGTCCTACACACACCGGTTCCAAGATCTCCATCACTTTTGACATGAACAAACTTCAGGATATACCAATCCCAGGTGAGCCCAGAAGCCCGGGCAGAGTTCTGGTGACGATGAACCCGACCCGTGCTCCGCGAGCCTCGCAAAGCATCCAAGTCTACTATCACCCCCTCATAACCTCTGAAAGCATCTTCATGTCTCGTCACTTAGACAAAATCAATGGAGTCCGTCACGTGAGCTTTGCCGGCGCTTGGATGGGATTTGGCTTTCATGAAGATGGATTTGCCGCAGGGTCACACGTTGCCAAGATGCTTATCGAGGGGCGCGAAAAGACAGGTACACTAAATCTTATGGGAAGGTTGGACGATATGGTTCATAGCGAGGTAGGGTATTGGAGACATATCCTGAAGCTGGGAGTATTAGCGGTGCAAACTCTGATAGAAGATATATTTACGAAGTAGGCAGCTCTATAGTTATACTATATAGTGTAACTAGTAATTACCTAGATCAGAACAGACACAATCAGAGTTGGAACACAGAGAATACATGTTGGAAAAAAAAAATATTTCTTGCCTGTCGCCATCTTATCAGACATTCGGAAGCTCAAAGTACAGTACCTCGAGGGCGCGGTCATGAACAATGCGAAAAAAAAAGGCTGGATGTACACAATTAGATACATGATCCTGTAAAAGTTGATCAACGTATACACTGAGCTAGGAGATGAATCCGTGCTTTTCACCTCTCTTCTGCTATACATTTTCGCGCATGACATGGGCGTGGGGCCCAATCCAACCGTTTCTAGACCTTAAAAGGCTGATCGGAGCAGCACAGATCGACTGCTTGATCAAGAATACCCGCAACCTCTTCCTAGAATACGGATTTCTTACGGCAGACGGCTCGATTTTCAGTAACATGCTCGACCAGGCAAGGTTCTCGAAATACGACTCTTGGCGGAGGTAAAGATTCTTCAGGTTGAAGAAGGCTACAGCACTGCATTCTTTAGCCCCGCGACAGGTTATGTGGCTTAGCTACTGCATTCTTTAGCCCGCTTGGCTGAGGGACAGTAGCTGCTGACTAATAGTTCTCATTGATCTAGTGCTACCGCCGTACTGGAATTTTCGTAGGTATCGTTTCGCTGTAAGAGCTTGTGCGACAACGAGTCTTCTATATCGACAAGTAGGACTTCCTATAGATATACCTAAGCATCCGAGAGACAGCCCTGTTAGAGTAGAACATCTAAGCTAGCTTTCAAGCGACAGGGTTTATCCGGTTCTATCCAGATCGCGTCCTGTCGTCGCTTACAGTGATCAGGACGCCGTCTCCGCCGAGGTCGCATGGACTGTAGAGATGCCGCATACTATTGCTCAGCTAGAGCAAGCTCGACTTATCCAGGAAATAGCTGATGTTTCACCCGAAAATGCCGAATCTCGAGGGAGGACATGCAGAGCTTGGTCGTTTTCCAGGTGCGGCAGGATTAATCCTTTATGATGTCCCAGGTTTGAACGCATGTAGAATCTGATATGATGGTAGGTCACCGATCGTAAGTTATCTTTGAGGTTTTGTTCTTTCCTGCATATCACACCCAAACATTCAAAATTTGAAAATTGCATTTCTCTAATTTAAATCGGTATAATGAATCAAGTTTTCACGCTTCACGCGAATCCTCTGATTTATACTCCGATTTGTGTTGACGTTTATTGTTTAACATAACCTTCGCATCGGGAAAATACGCGCTCGTAAAAGAATGTGCCTAAGATTATGCTCTGCTTAGCTTCCTTACGAACTTGCTAGTGTAGCTACGACACAAACTGAGAACGGTCCTGCGTAGCTTGTGAAGAAGACCTTGCCCCATGTTCTATGTGGCATCGTATCGCCCCTCCATGCGATCTTCATGCAGCGTAACTCAGGCCACCAGCTGACGCCGGTGTGGGGAAAAGAGCACTTTTACCTCGATTTACCCTAGGCTTAGATGCATGGTCAGATCAAGCATTAGCTTGGAAAGCGGATCCATTTGGCCAAGCCACGCTTATTCGTAGATCGCCCTGGGCCAGTCTTTTCAGATATCAACATAAGCTGCAGGTAGTACAAATGAAAACATGCGCAGAGTGCATCCACATCAGGCTAATATGAAAGAATTTGTACAAATACCATAATGAGTATTTGTGTATGATGTTTCAAGCTCGCGTGCTAAGAAAGCACCACCGCTATACTACGAAAACAGGCGTGAAGCAACAGATACAGCTTTCTATCGAAGAAATAGAGGTTTGATACAATAACCACAACGTGAAGTAAGCTCGGGCTGCATCCCCTCCTCCACCACACTAATAGCGACCGTATCTGCACAAATATGAATGCAGCCTTTCATATGCGGGACCCGAGACTGGATGAAGTCAAACCCTTCAGGGGATGGCTGTGAAAGTGCTTGCTGGTTTCACTACCTAGCCCGGGATCCTTTACCATGGCGGTTGGTAGGGTATCCCTGTGTGCCTGCAGTAAGAGAAGGTAATCGATATTCTTCAATCTAAAAATCTGCATTGAAGCATGTAATGGTGTTACCTCAGAGATCCTGTAGTGATTTGTTATAGCTTGGCGATAGAATACATCCAAGTATAAGAAAGAAGACTGCACATCCTCTTCTGACGCTATCGGTAGCACACGTTCAGATAGTCTTTTATCCAAACAGCTACCCGGAACGCTTCCCCTGGATCTTTGGACATGTCTCCTACCATTTCCAATCTGCTCGTCTTGAGCCTTGCAGCCTTTCGGATCACGTCTGCCAATCCGCTTCCGGGCACCACTCAGCAGGTCCCAGAAGTCATTCCGGGAGATGGTCTGCCCTCTCTTGAGTCCTTGGGTCTGACTTCCGCCAAGCTCTACGCCATGGGCAACCCATCGGCCCAGACGCCCAAAATCCCTTTCCACACACTCTTTCAAGCTGGATGTGGTCCGAGCGATGCCGCCTATGCTCCTGTCAATGATATCATTGCTTGTTTCCACTATCTCGACGCCCTAGGTACCACTGCTTGCGGCGTCCCCGCGAACTACGGTGTGATTCAGATGTGCCGTGCAGGGCAGGGCCAAATTCTCGGGCAAAGTGTGACTGGAAACGCGGAGTCAAGCTACTGCCGAGATGTAGCATCAGGTATTCTTTGGGTCATCAATAGCTGCACTCGCCCTCAGCAAGACTGTGCTGGTAGGCAACACAGAGTTTCGTGCAAGAACATATGCTGACATGATAACAGGTTTCCAGGCACCTAACGGAAATGGTAATTTCGCTGTTGGGGGGGTAAATATCAACTGGTAGAGAGTTATATACTAGCGGTAGTCTTTCAGAATGATCTGAAGGAACGTGCGAGTGTGTTCTTTTGGTGAAATAGGTCACGGAGGGTAGATGGGCTGTGTTAGAGCGACGAGGATTTATCATTTCATTTAGTTTTGTATACATGAACAACGACCGTTCATTCTATATTCTGCGCATAAATCCCAAGGAAACAATACTTCCCTTTTTGAGTACCTCAAAACCGCTGTCTCACCTGATCCTCGGTATTCATCAAGGCTAACATCAAACACTATCTTCCAGAGTTAAGCTTCTAAAATTTAATACACATACCTTACGCCTCTGGCTCAATTCTGCATATGTCTTTCTATATGCCTTCTAGCCCTTCATCTAGTACCTTGCAATCGTACCCTAGATTCCTTGAAGCTAACGTTGGGATGACTATAAGGGGTGAAGCAATAAACGATATATATACAACCTAACCTAAGCCGCTAGCGGGTACCCTAAACCTATTTACCAGCCTACGTTTTGTAGTATAAGATATGTTAGTAGAACTATCATCGGTGAAGTAGGGAGAGGGATTCCATTATAACTATAGAAGAAGTATCTACAAAGCTTGCTACTCATCGCTTGGTCCAGCGAGACACAGTCCTTCTGTCCTTCCCTTAATTGACACGTCATTTTTACCAGCGAGCTAGGCAACCATCTGCACCCGAGTCTCAAAATCTCCGTCTCCTTTATCGTTGCGAAGATCCTCGCCACCCCCAACACAAATCTCTTCGCGAATAGGCAGCTTACCGGTATCTTAATACGTCTTCATCCCCTCATACGGACTAACCCACTGATACGGTGCCGGGAACACCATCACCCGTCTGCTGCTGAACCGCCATTCCTCCCCCAGCAACAAGCATAACATCCTTCGACCAACCCCCTTCACTAAGCGTAAACTTCTGTTGCCCCGCCCCGTTGACCCAGTCCTTTGTTGACATACCCTCGTCTTTTTTATACGCTCCTTGCTGATACCCTTGATATCCAGCATAATCTTGTCCAACGGGTGTATATCCTGTCAATAGTCTCCCAGCAGACGTATGTTCCAAGAATAGTCGCATGTGCGACGGCGACGCGCGACCAAGGACCACGAACAGCGCGGTAAGGAGAAGGACGACGGAGATTAGGAGGAGCACAATGAAGGCAGGGATGCCGTAGACGTGGCGATACTGAACGCGACGGACGTAGTTGGTCACCAGTGGCATCCGGTTCCTGTTATCGGGTGATGACTGTTCGCCGTCTCGCTTCTGCAATGATGAGCCCTCAGAAGCGGAGGCAAGACCCCTAGTCCCGACCACCATGTTGGCTGCCACATCTGTCCAGACCAAATCCAATATTTTGCCAGCCTTCGAGGGGTCTTTCGAAAGGTCCTGCCATAAGCGGTACATGGCAAGATTCGTGGCGCCTGTGTAGTCTATTTGCCTGCTGCCGGCGGATGGAATATCGTACATGGCGTCTAAAGCAGCCCTGTGAAAACTGGTCCCCGCTAAATTATCCGCGCTGATGGTAGTCAAGCCGGTGTAGCCCGGAATATAGAGCGACTCCTTGCGCAAAGTGTCGACTTTCAATTTCTTTGCGCCTTCCCCGCTAACCAGACCCCAGAGAAGATCTACATCCCGGATGTACTTGTCTGTTTTCTCGACGCCCCAAAGTGGCTTCGAAGCTTCATCAGCGTACGTCTTCGACTGAAGATTTGTAACTTTGAGGCCGGATAGGTCATCGGTGCCATTGAAGCGGAAAGAAACTGTTTTGATCGAGGCCTTTGTTGTTGATATGCACGAGTACATGGGTAAGGTCCAGGCAGACCCTGGGTCGAAGAGGAGCGAGGATATATTATCCGTTCGACGAGGAGCGCCGTATAGTGTACCACAGACGGCTGCAAAGTTACTTATGTTAGCGAGATCTCGACCTCCGGTACCATCGCAGAGTGTTGCTGCAAGCCTATTAGCTATGGAAACAGCAATTACATGATAAAGTGATGGTCAATGTACCTGCTCTGTAAAACATTGTCCTATTGATGTTGAACGGGTTAGGGTAGAGTGATGGTTTTGACGGAAAATCGTACGTAGTGTTTGTAGACTCAGAATAGTTTGACATGCCCCCTGTTCCCTCGAGGTAGTCTCCCCAAGAGCTTCTTGATCGAAGTACACCGGGGAGTATTGTGAAGGAAGCCGCGGTGCTGCCATCCTTCCAATGTAGAGGAAATTGCTTTCCCATTTCCGAATTGAGGTATTCGAAGGCCT
>Ga0247757_10001207_pt1 | contig 18272 bp, 16 predicted proteins | sample UWRJL126311R4_FD_180929 | JGI IMG/M metagenome (GOLD analysis project Ga0247757, IMG submission 180929) | Plant litter microbial communities from Arlington Agricultural Research Station in Wisconsin, United States - UWRJ-L126-311R-4 | ecosystem: Environmental > Terrestrial > Plant litter >... | reverse complement strand
CGCTCGTGATGGCCACCAGGCCCGTGGTGGAGCCCCTGGCGGATAGCCAGGTAAAACTATCCTGGACCTACACGCCGGATATCGCCAAAACAAAGCCATCGGACATTGCGATAGCAGTGCTGTACGGCGATACCAGCAAACAGTTCCAGTTCACGTCAGCCGCGAGCGCCATACGCAGTGATGGGGAACTAACACTGGACGCACCCGCATACGCAGGCGAAACGGTACATGTATGGTTCTTCTTTCTCTCAGAGGATGAAGGCAAAGCATGTAACAGCGCTTACCTGGGTACTGTAGCAGTGACAGATTAATGCAGCAAAGGGCAATTAATGAGCATGCTCCGGGACGATCAGCCGGACAATAGCCGACACGATGTTGATCGCCCAATGTTCAGGATGTTGACCGGCCGGCAGCCCCCGGTGCCGGCGGCCAATATCACGGGTGTTGGCAGCTGACCAAACTTGTTCAAAGGATTAGTCGGGGTGCAACCCATCTATAACCCCAACTTCAGGTTGGGGGGCCGATAGTATGATTGGCAACAGGCTTTAGCCGACAAGGATGCCTTCCGCTCAGGCAGCGCGGTGATACTCAACGCGCGAACGCCCTGGAGGCTAAAGCCGGGAACCGAGTAATTGGTTCCGTCCCCAACTTGAAAGTTGGGGTTATAGATGGGTTGCATCGCGATTTCTTTCGATCACCTGCGGTCGTTGACCAACACCCATTCATTAACCATTTAAAAACAACTATCATGGCAAAACAAGTAGGGCCTATCCGCCTGGAAGGTACGATCGGAAATCTCACCTTCTATAAAACCGAAGCTGGCTATTTTGTTCGCATAAAACACACTCCCTCCCGTAGGCGCAAAAGGCCACTACCCGTTAAACCAACAAAAGGAGGTGATCATGACCCAAAACAATAAACACACCCTGATCCTCACCGGCTGTGGAAGTCTCAGCAGTTTGTGTAATGCGGTGCTCGCAAGCGATATCCTTCGCAGCTGTCTGCTCGCCGCAACAGGCACGATAGTCAGTTTCGTGCTTACATTAATTCTGAAACGTTTCAGCAAACGGTAAAATGCCAGCCTCGCTTATGCGGGGCTGGCTATTTAATTAATAATTAGTAATTAATAATTAATAATTACAATTGATAATTCGGTAATTATGATTGTAAGTAGCTCGCGAACATCAAGCAACTGCAGTATCTCAATTATCCAATTATGGATTACAATTATTAATTATTAATTACTAATTACTAATTGCCTCCTCCTGCCTGCTCGCCGCAACAGGCACGATGCCAGCCTCGCTTATGCGGGGCTGGTTATTTAATTAATAATTAGTAATTAATAATTACAATTGATAATTCGGTAATTATGTTAGTAACCAGTTCACAAAATCAAGCAATGGCGGTCATCCAATTATCCAATTATAAATTACAATTATTAATTATTAATTATTAATTACTAATTACTAATTGCCCACGTGCCTTTGTTTGAATTTTTTTACACTTAGCCCAGATAGTACCAAAAAACCCAGGTCAGGGCTTGATGGGAAATTGATTACACTGCAATAAAAAAAGCACAAAGGCGCAAGGGCGCGAAACTTCTCTTACGTATCCGCTATTTTGCAGGCGATAATTAATTCGGTAATTATGATAGTAAGTAATCCGCAAAACCACAGCAATTGCGGTCATCCAATTATCCAATTATGAATTACAATTATTAATTATTAATTATTAATTACTAATTATCATGACTCTCCGTCTATTAACCGCACCCGACATACCCGCACTTCAACAAATCAGCCGCCAGACATTTTCCGAAACTTTCGCAGCGCATAACACTGCCGAAAATATGCGCAGTTATCTTGAAGAACAGTTTTCCCTCGATAAGCTAACTACTGAATTGAATAACCCGGGTTCGCGATTTTATTTCGCGGTCGAAAACGATCATCCCATCGGTTACCTGAAACTGAATTCAGGGAACGCACAAACGGAGTTGCAGGAAGAGAACGGACTGGAGATCGAAAGGATTTATGTTTCAAAAGCTTTCCTGGGGAAGAAGATTGGCCAACTGCTGTACGAAAAAGCAGTGGAGGTTGCGCGGCTGCAAAAAGCCGCTTATATATGGCTGGGTGTATGGGAAGAAAACCACCGTGCGATCGGCTTTTATAAAAAGAATGGCTTCGTGGAATTCGACAAACATATTTTTATGTTGGGAGATGATAAGCAGACGGATATTATGATGAGGCTGCCCCTTTGAATCTGCGCGCAAAGGCGCAAAGGCGCGGCTTGGAGGGCCGACAGGCAACACTCGGGATAGTTTATTGCTCCTTTGCGCCTTTGGCTGCACATTACTTTCGGTGTAATATCTTAAAATGATTGGAAGGAAAATTTCTTCATTTTACTATGTTTTAAAAAATCCAACACGGAGGCACTGAGTGCACAGAGTTACACGGAGGCTCTCTGTGCAACTCCGTGTACTCCGTGCCTCTGTGTTGAAAAAAACCTCAATCAAAAAAGACCTTCCTATTGATCAACGTTTAGGCATTAGGAAAATTTTCAATATTCAATGCGCAATGTTCAATGTTCAAATAAAAAAGCCCCAACACTGCTGTTGAGGCTTCTTCGTCGGGAAGACAGGATTCGAACCTGCGACCCTCCCGACCTCAGTCGGGATGCGCTACCGGCCTGTATAAAATAAAAAAGAGCAATCAAAACTGATTGCTCTTTTTTGGTCGGGAAGACAGGATTCGAACCTGCGACCCCCTGGTCCCAAACCAGGTGCGCTACCGGCCTGCGCTACTTCCCGATCCTTTTTTCCGGAGTTTCCTTCGGATTAGAGAGCGGCAAAATTAGGGTTCGGGAGCTATGGCTCCAAAAATATCTTTAAATAAGTCTGGAGTGAGGAGTCTGGAGTTCTCTCTGTGGCCCTCTGTGTCTCCGTGCCTCTGTGTTGAAAAAAGGTTTTACTATCGGGATGCAGAGGAGACAGAGGCACGGTTTCAACACAGAGGCACAGAGACACAGAGGAACACAGGGATTTTCTACGATCTACCTGCACAAGGGTCAGTGCACGATGCTTCCGAAAGGGATTCCCGCCGTTACGTTTACGGCATTGGTCGTTCCGGTAGCCAGGTTTGTGCGGTTGACGTTGAAAAACTTCCATTGGAATTCAAAATTGATCTTCGGGCTGCCGTTTTTGTCGATCAGAACGATGGGAAAGCCGGCTACCAGGTCAAGGGCATGGTAATTCCCAATATTTTGTTTGAGGGAGCCGCTCAGGCCAAAATGCCAGTCGGGTGGCATGTACACGATCCGGGCGCCGAGAGATGCCGACAGGAAAGACTGGTAACCCGATGCCCCATAAACCGGAACATTCCCCGCCTCCCCTGTTTTAGCGATCATGCCTGCACGGGCCGAATTGGCCTGTCCCACCGTACCAACGAACTGCAGCAGCACCCTTCCCAGTTTGTTGCTTTCGATCATCCGGTTATGTGTTACCGCGATTTCCCAGAGCCAGGGATGTTTTTTATCCATCGTTCCGGCCGATGGATTTTCCAGGTAGAAAGGCTGGTTCACTACCGGCAGGTATAGATGAACATCGGTCCAGTTGAATTGGAAAGAACGAAAAGGCTTTTTAAAGCGGAAGGTATCTGCCTGCAATTCATAAAACTGCTCCCTGTATCGATCTGCAAGCGTTGTTTCAAATTCCTTTCTGAGTTTGTTTTTCACAGCGGCAAGATCCTGGCCGGGTACATCGGTTTGTTGTATGTTATCCAGTTGCCGGTTAAATGCAGCATATTCCTCCGTTGAGGCAGATGCCAGCCGGTTCAGCAGGATCGCCCTTTGCGCGTCCATCTCCTGCCGGTTACCCATGCTGCCCGGCTCGCAACCGGAATAATATACCCGGCTTTTGCCAAACCAGGTATGACGGAATAAAAAACCAAATTCATGTTTGGCTGTTGCTTTAGCGCCAACGGTAAACATAGAACGCAGTCTTTCATCCTTCTCATTGGCTGTGTACAGGTGATGATTGATCGCAATGCTCTGGTCGTACCCATCAATCAGTACGGAATTTTTATACAACGAAAGATCACGGTAATGCGAGAGATAGTAGCCGATACGATCAGCCAGGTACAGGTTCATCGCGCGGTGAGAAATGAGTTGTCCATTTCCAGATGGCAAGCATGCGGCGGAAAGAATACTGTCGTTAAGGCTGCGTAAAACTGGAGGTACGGGATTGGTCTGCCCGTACCCCTTTGCTAAAAGGCCACAGAAAAACAAGGTTTTTAGTATCGTGTATTTAACGGGCATCACTAGTTGTTTAACGTGTTATGCTTCAAAACCTGCTTCCTCTACTAAGACGCTGTAGGCGCAGCATTGTTCGCTCACGGCCGCTGGGCCTCGTGCCTGCTACCGAGCTACTTTGGCCGCTATCCCCCACAGTACTGTGGGGGCTGCACATGATTTTGATTGACTTCGCTTCGCTCGTCACCGCACCCAAAGAGGCTCGTCCGCAAGCACTGTTTAGTTTTCGTCTACAAAAGCTCAAATAGCTATAAGTGCAGTTTACCGCAGGCACTGTTTAGTTTTTCGTCTACAAAAACCCTGATAGCTATAAGTGCTGTTTAACGTCATGTTATTAAACCTGCGTCCTTTTCGTGATAAGACACTGTGGGTGCAGGATTTTCGCTCACGGCCGCTGGGCCTCGTGCCTGCTACCGAGCTACTTTGGCCGCTATCCCCCACAGTACTGTGGGGGCTGCGCATGATTTTGATTGACTTCGCTTCGCTCGTCACCGCACCCAAAGAGGCTCGTCCGCAGGCACTGTTTAGGTTTTCGTCTACAAAAGCTCGAATAGCTATAAGTGCAGTTTACCGCAGGCACTGTTTAGGTTTTCGTCTACAAAAGTTCGAATAGCTATAAGTGCAGTTTACCGCAAGCACTGTTTAGTTTTTCTTCTACAAAAGCCCTGATAGCTATACGTGCTGTTTAACGTCATGTTATTAAACCTGCGTCCTTTTCGTGATAAGACACTGTAGGTGCAGGATTTTCGCTCACGGCCGCTGGGCCCCGTGCCTGCTACCGAGCTACTTTGGCCGCTATCCCCCACAGTACTGTGGGGGCTGCGCATGATTTTGATTGACTTCGCTTCGCTCGTCACCGCACCCAAAGAGGCTCGTCCGCAAGCACTGTTTAGTTTTCGTCTACAAAAGCTCGAATAGCTATAAGTGCAGTTTACCGCAGGCACTGTTTAGGTTTTCGTCTACAAAAGCTCGAATAGCTATAAGTGCAGTTTACCGCAGGCACTGTTTAGGTTTTCGTCTACAAAAGCCATAATAGCTATACATGCTGTTTAACGTGTTGTGTTATTAAACCTGCGTCCTTTTCGTGCTAAGACGCTGTGGGTGCAGGATTTTTCGCTCACGGCCGCTGGGCCTCGTGCCTGCTACCGAGCTACTTTGGCCGCTAGCCCCCACAGTACTGTGGGGGCTGCGCATGATTTTGATTGACTTCGCTTCGCTCGTCACCGCACCCAAAGAGGCTCGTCCGCAGGCACTGTTTAGTTTTCGTCTACAAAAGCTCGAATAGCTATAAGTGCAGTTTACCGCAAGCACTGTTTAGGTTTTCGTCTACAAAAACTGAAATATCTATATGTGTTGATCGATCTAATAACACTTCACGTTAGCCGTTTAATCCCCAGTTATTGAGGAGCGGGTTGGCGAATATTTTCCTGGCCTCCGGTGTAAGCAATGTGTTGCGGGCGTTTACCCAGGCGACAGCAGCATCGCCATACATGCGCTGCATACGGGCCGGATCTATTTCATTCATTTTTCCCCAGTGAAAAGTAAAGGGGATATTATTGTCTTCGAGCAGTTTCCATGCTTCATGATAAAATGCCAGTGTACGATCCGAAAATGCCGCATCGAGTTCGAACACGCAGGTATAATCGAAGCGGGTAAAAGCGAGCGTGGCTTTGGACTTTTTGATAAACCGGTAAGCAAACAAACCCGTAAACGGACCTTTGTCTTTATTGAGTTGCAGCATGAGTTCTGTAACCTTTGTCACATCTTCTATCTTTATCCCTATCGCTGCGCTGAGTAATTTTCCATGAAGCGTGGTATTATCAAATATCTCTGACAGTATACCGAATTGCTGGTGATAAGGCGTCATAGCACCGGCCAGCAGTTTGTTGACCAGTGTAGGAACGATGGCTGGAATTACATCAGTCAGGTGTCCTACAAATACCGCCGCATCATCACCAGGTCCAACACCGGTTGCATTGTCGGAGGGTTTTACATAATCATCCCTGTAATCTCTTTTATACATGGTGGTTACATAAGCGCCGCCTGCGAGGTCATAGGGATTGATGGATACCGCAAAATGAAAAGGCCGTTCATTTCCACAGGGCAGGTTTGCGTTGCTGAAATCAAGGGTTTCCATGATGTGTTTCAATCCATCATCATAAGGCATTCTTTCCATATAACTTTCCAGCAAAAAAAGATCAACGGCTTCGATCATCATTCCATGAATGATGCCGAAACTGCCAAAGCTCACGAGCGCTGCATTGAATAAAGCATCATCCTGCACCAGCTCTGCATGGATGCCTGCTACAAAACCAGCGGAAACAACGGGATAAGATGCGCGTTCCAGGTAAATATGTTTGCCCGGGCCGGTAATGATGTGTATTCCTACCACGCAATCCTGTATAGCGCCTACATCAAATGCAGAACCATGTGCACCGGTAGCTGTTACACCGGCAACGGTTTGCCCGTTGCTGGCACCGGATGTTGGCAACGACAGGTTCTTTGTTTTCAGGTAGCGGCTTAATTCCCATACGCCATTGCCGCATTGTGCGAACAGTAGTTTTTTCCTGTCGCCCGCATAGCCGGCAACAACACTATTGGCCGATATATTAAAGACGGAGTTCAGTGGTTTGGTATCGAGCAGGATGCCATTGCTTTCAGGCATCATGATCTTTGTCCACGACCAGCCTGCACCAAGTGCCCGTAATGTGGTTTGTTTATCCGCCGCTTCCTGTACCAATTTCAGAATGCCTTGTGTTGCATCGTTGTATGCTTCCATGGCAGCCAATGCTGTTTCGTTACCTAATTCATACAGATCGGCGATTGGCTCAACAAAAGTTTCGTGTCGGTTCTGCCATTCGGCAGCACCTGTTTTGAAGATGATCATAGTATTGGATTTTACATTTCGCCAACTTTCTGGCAAGGTTTACCACATTTGTATTCCAGTTGTATGGGCGCCCAGATCCCCAGTGTACAAACGGTGATCAATGCATAGCCGAAATTGGAGCGCACTTTAATATCAGACATGCCATTGGCCTGGAGTGTATCACAGTCAGGTGTTTTGATCCCGTCTTTAGGATTTTGTACAAGCCCCCAGAAAAAAGAATGGGCGGTCTTTTTAGACACTTTTGTCGTTTCCGTTCCCGCCTGCGCATGTGTGGCGATACGGTAAGAATAACAACCAGGCAATACCACCAGCAATAGTCCGCAAACAAGCAGGACCGGCAGGCGCCGAACAGCAGTTAATTGGTTTGTCATGTTGAAGGATTTTTGACAAAATACAGCGAAGAAAGGAGGTATGGTACGGGAAAAACCCCGTATGGGAATATCGAATATTGAACAAGGAATATCGAATATCGAAGGAATTGGGATTGGGAATATTGAATATCGAACAAGGAATATCGAATATCGAAGGAATTGGGAATTGGGAATTGGGAGATTAGGGATTGGGAATCAGGAATTTGGAATTGGTGTGCTCTGACCACTTCCTGATTCCTGATTCCATTCGACATTCGATATTCCTTGTTCGATATTCGATATTCAAATGCCCCGTTAGGGGCTACCGGTTTGTAGCAACCCATGAGCGTTTTGAATTAAGATGCCCCGTAGGGGCTACCCCTCGGCAATTCGTGCAGCGTAGCGGGTAGCCCCTACGGGGCATTTGAATTCTATTTTACGACGCATTGCTACAGACAGGTAGCCCCTAACGGGGCATATCGGATTGGTTATATAGCACATCTGCAAAAAAAAGAATAATCGAAAATAAAAATGGTTTACCCAATGCCCCATAGGGGCATGTTGGATTCAGTTGCCTGTTTTGACAAAACATCAACCATAACGGGCATGTTGTGTTGGATTACAATGTTTGACTATTCATCGATCTTGCAGATCATGAAAAATATATCTTTCGTCGAAAGAAATCTGGGCATCATGCAACATTCGGCGATATTCTTCTATGAAAGATTTTTTACGATGGTGGATTTGCTGATTTCGAATATATGCAATCACCCGCGGCACCTGTGAACCTGCATAGGTAAACGCTCCGTAGCCAGTCTGCCAATGGAATTTACCGGCAATCCATTTTTGTTTGTTGATCCATTCAGCAGAATCACCTTTTACCAATTGCATCAGATCCGAAATAGATTGACCCGGACTCCACCCAACCAGCATATGCAAATGGTCTGGCATGCTGTTAATCGCCAGCATTTTATGGCCATTCTTTTGTGTAATACCCGTAATATACATATGGAGCCTTTCACTCCAGGAAGGGTCCAGTACAGCATGTCTGAATTTTACAGCAAACACGATCTGAACATACAATTGTGAGTATGTATTAGGCATGCTGCAAACTAAAACAAAGCGACAGCGCACAGATTATTATTGGAATGAATTAATTACAGGTATTTATACCTACAATCATCATCAAAATGCTCAATATTCAATGCTCAATGTTCATTGCTCATTGGTAGTTTCAACTGAAAATTGAGCATTGAATATTGAGCATTTCTTTCTTACCTCCCCTCCGCGAAGCTGGTGGAATTACACGATAATCACTACGCGATACCGTATGGTTCCGATATACCTGTTTTTATCTGATGGTATATGTAAAATAACAGGCATCGCTTTCAATGCGGGATAGGGTGCCCAGTATTTCTCACGGTTTTCACCCAGGTTGAGTACTGCATTCCCTGATAACAATTCGAAACGGAGTTTTTTACCGCCTTTGGAAATGATGATCGTGGTTGGGTTAAGTTGCTCAAAAGATGTTCCTGCGTCATCGATAAATGGTTCGATGATGTTTACTGCGGGCCAGGCGTCGTGGTAATGCAGGGTGATCGTTTTTTCGTAGCCGGAATCGGAGAAACGATAGCCGAGGTCATAGCCTACTCCTCCTGTCAGCCAGTCCTTATCTTTTAACTCACCACTTGCCTGTAACGAAAAACCACGCCTGGTTTCGGTTGTGCTGAAATGCGCGTCAAATTCAAAGAGGTTGGTAAAATAACCTGCTGTATCGGTGTATTCGATACGCGGTGTTAATGGCAATATGCCTGGCGCTTCCGGAAAACTCATGGGTTCGGGACGGGTATAAATCGTAGGACTTGAAGCCTGCAGAAACCCCCAATCCTTCAACCACACATGACTCAATGCGCCACCGGTAGGCCGGAACATGTATTTCCCTCTGGAGCCTGCCAGCTGGTCTTTATAACGGTAACCGGTTACTGTTGCCATCAGGTTCTTTGTACGTACCAGTGCAACATCAACAGTAGGAAACAGTTTCATCCAGCCGGTTTTGTCTGCCGGCAGCGCGGCCACGGAGCGGGTTTGGTTTGTTTCAAACGCATAAGCCATGGCAATATTCTTGGCTTTGGTAAAAGTTGGATAGATACATGCCGCTTCATCAAAGAGCGCATCATGCATCGGCCCATAACCCAGCAAACCACTGCGGTAATATTCTTTTCAATAAACGATAGATTGCGCAGCGAAGCATTGGCATACACCGGATCAATATCCGCATACAAAGAAAACAATACCTGGCATCCATCTGAAGTGCCGCTGCCATAACCAGTCCATTTATTGGAACGGATGCCCCATGATGCATCGAGCGAGCCATCCGGATAGATAAAATAAACATGGGTACGCAATGCTTTCTTCACCGAATTATTCACTACTGTATCGTTAGTGAGTTTCGCATACAAACCCAAACCCCATAACGACATCTCCATATTATATCCCAGGTCAACTCCCATTTTATTGCCGTGACTTTTCCCACCTTCCCCATTCAGGAAACCCTCGTTATCGAATTTGGCGTTAACGCGCCGGGCCAGCAAACGGGCTTTCTCCGTGTATCGTGCAGTATGTAATACCAACCCGGCTTTGGCTAAAGTAGCTGTGGTAGTAGCAACATAATTGATACTCGCAAACTCCGGACTCATCACTTTATACAGGTAATCTGCTGCGCGCTGCATGGATCCTATCCATAGCTGTTGTTCCGGAGCAGTGAGTGTTGACCGGATTCCTTCGTAGGTAAGTAAGAGCATCAGCAATTGATCTGTGGTGGTGCCCGTCCATTCTTCCGGTGTTTCTTTCCAGCTGCCATTTGGTTGCTGTTGTTTGATCAGCCAGCTGGCGGATTTTTTTGCCGCCGCTAAAAAGGCATCATCGTGCGTAATTGTCCAGGAGATATAAAAAGGATACATGGCTTCCGCAGCGCGGGTATGCAATACATTACAACGCGAACACCGCAAAGCGCCGCAGTCTACAGAGTTACCATCTGCTACCTGAAGTGCAATCAATGGCTTCGTGAGTCTCAGTAAAGTAGTTGCATAAGTCTGTTTAACCTGCACCTGCTGCGCAGTAACATTAAGCTGCCAAATAATGCCAGCAACCAATAAAATACATTTCAGGTATCGCATGATAACAACTTATTCTGCAATTATAAACTACTGTGTCCTTTGTCCTTCCTATGTCCCTATGTGTTTTAAAAGGAAACACATAGGGACATAGGAAGGACAAAGGTCACATAGGGTTTAGGACTGTGCGTTAACGTCCTTGACTTCCCGCTCACCGGTATGATCGAATCCACGTTCCCGTTCATAGGCGATCATCGCCGCAGGTCTGAAATTGGTGATATAGGCCCTGCGCCGCATATCGGTTGTATTACCACGACTGTAGTGCAAGGTAGCGCCATGGTGCCAGATGCAGGAGCCGGCTTTGATCTCCACAGCGGTTCCTTCCTGTTCATCAGCATCACACTGCAATGCGCCGCCGCCTTTCCCTGCGGGATGGTGTTTGCGTATAGGTTCAAGATGAGAACCTTCCACATACCACATACAACCGTTATCGATCACCGCATCATCGAGGGCCACCCAGCAACTCGCTGCACGTTTATCGGGCATGGTGATCCAGTAAGCGCAGTCCTGGTGCCAGGGTGTTGGGGTATTTGTATGTGGTGATTTATCGATGAGCATATCAAAATCAAGCTCCATATCTTCTCCCAATAATTGCTTTGCCATCTCCCGCGTAAGTGTATGCAGTTTTTTAGAAAGCAGTTCAGGATATACCCTGCCAGGCAGCATGATCTGCACGATCTTCTCCTTTGGCTTTTCCGCATCATCCGTTTGCGCAAAACCACCAAGATCCGAACGGTAACGGCTTGCATCGATGGTATTGTTCAGGAATTGTTCGTACACATCACGGTAATAAGCAATTTCGTTTGCATCGAGGATATCCGGTACAACAAGAAATCCCTTACTGTTAAACTCGTCAATCATTTGAGTGGTAATAGTAGACATATCAATCATTTTAATTGTTGCATTGTTGATTGTTGCATTGTTAATTGACTTTGCTCCTTCTATGTCCCTATGTGTTAAAAAATAAACACATAGGGTCATAGAAAGACATAGGACACATAGGGGTTCTGCTATTTCAGTTGCGATATTTCTATGCCTGCAGCAATGACCGCACCCAATCCACGCGGATCCTGGTCAAACCTTTTTCTTTCGAAATAGAATGCCTCATCAAAACCGATCTCTGTTCCGCGGCAGATATCATGCACGGTTCCATCTGCTTCGATCTTGCGTTGCACTGCCTGCCACCCGCGGATAGCGTTGTTACGATAACTGTTGTCGATCCATCCTTTCCGCACGCCTTTTGCCATCACCATGCTGAACATGGCCGTACAGGAAGTTTCTTCAAACGAGGCGGGACGATCCAGTACCTGGTGCCACATACCATTCTGCTCCTGCAATGCCGCGAGCACCGCAACCTGTTCGCGGAATGATGCCAACACTTCCGGGTAACCGGGATGTGCTATTGGCAGGTGTTCCAACAGTTCAACAGAAGCCCACGCAATCCACCCATTGGCCCTGCCCCAATGCACGGGTGATTGCTGTTGTGTATTGCTGAACCATCCATGCCTGTATAATTTCGATACAGGATCGCGCAGGTATTTCCGAAAACCGCGGAACTGTTTTATTGCCTCATCATAATAAGCTGTATTGCCTGTGATGGCTGCCCATCGCAACAGGAAGGGCACACTCATAAACAGGTCATCACACCAAACCGTATAAGCTACAGGTTCCGGCCTGCAGAATGTTCCATCCTGCAAACGGACCTGTTTATGCAGGATATAATCCGCAACGGGCTCTAATATCTGTTGTTTGATCTGTTGCTTATGATCTGACATATACAGATCGATATAGGGCAACACAGCCGATCCCGCATCATCCAGCATCGACATCCGGAAGAAGCGGTGATAGCTGGTACGGAAATCAAACAATGAATCGTATTGCATTTTGAAATGCGGCAGGTTATCCATCGCAAACTGGGTGTAGCGCTGCACAAAAGATTTATAAGCAGTATCGCCTGTGAGCTTTGTGAGTGCCAGCACACTCCAGACGGTATTCCCATTCGAGTAATTCCAATCGAGATAAGGATCGCGCTGGTAGGTAAGCGTAGTATCGATCGTCAACTCCGAAAGCAGTCGTTGCGGAAGGTTTTGCCAGTTAACATATTTTCCATTGATCTTATAAAAAGCTTGTATGGTTCCATCCAATATGGTCGTATCATTCTTCGCAAACGGACCAAGCAGGCGCCATTGCTGTTGCGGCTGTTGATCAAAACGGATGGCATTATCCAGGTCGCCGATGGCCAGCTGCGGACGTAGAAAAACAACTGCCGGTGCTTCATTCGAGCCAAACCGTATCCTGATCTCATTCTCCCCTTTATGAAACTTTGCTGTAAAATGTGCTTGAAAACGAAAGCGGTTATACGCATCTTCAGTCGGTTTCTCCAATTTTGCGGAACTGTTGCGGTATACTGCTTTCCCGTTCACATACACCACCACGGATCCTGAATGATTGATCCCGAAGCGCACGGTCGTGTCCGTTTTGGCCATGCATGTACGCACCGCATAACCAGTTTGATCCTGCTGCCTGACTATCTCCCGCAAATCGACCACCTGCATACCCAGCTCTTCTTTCTGGATAGCGAGTGTAAATGAAAAACGTGTATCACGGATCAGTTTATCCGCAACACGTTTTGCTGCAGACAATGCATCTGCAGAAATATTTCCATTCTGCGCATTCGCCGTGGTTAACCCACCGAAGATGAAGGCAGACAGCAGTAAATATTTTCCGCATCTATTCATGTATGTTGTATTTGCGCTTTGATACTGCTTACTCTTTGCTTTAACCATTCAGCCGATTTGATATACGCTTCGTGAATATCTCCCACTGTCGATTCTGCTCCACCAACATCTATTCCATAATGCCCCTCAAACCCAATGGCTGCAATCGCCTGGAAAAAACCATCCCAATGTATCACACCATCGCCCGGCACCAGGTGCTCCACTTTGTGTCCGCCATTATCGGAAAGATGGATATAATCGATATGGTCTTCCAACCGTAACAGCGAAAGCATGAGGTTGTCTTTCAAGAAAAACTGGTTCGCTGTATCGAGGTTAAACCGAAGGTTCGGTCTGTTGACCGCATCGGCAAAATACAGGAATGCATCTGTGTTCGCACTCAATACACCGGCACAGGGATGCATCTGGTAACTAAGTCCGAAAGCAGCAGCCATATCACAGGCTTCGCGGTAGGTGCTGATCAGCCCTTTCCAATACTCTTTCCATTTCATTCCCCTTGGCAAACCTGCAGCCATCAGTACTTCCTCTTCGTAATGTCTTACCACCGGTATATCTGCCGGAAACTGGTATGGTGGCAATGGCGCATTGTCGAGGATGCCAAGCGCATTAAATACCTCAGCTGTTTCACAACCTTTCTTAAAAAGCGCCAGGTTGGCTTTGCGTTCGGTGGCGCTGTCGGATCCCAGGCCCGGAAGTACGGCGCAGAAATAAGGCACTTTTAATTCCAGCTCATCAATCGTTTCCCTGATCTGCCTGCGCTGGTTATAAATATCCAGCAGGTGTTCTTCGCGGATACCTTCCAGTTCCACACTACTGAAACCAAGTTCCTGCATCTGCCGCAGGTATTGTATGGTCTGCTGCGCAGCAGGAGGATAGCCATACTGCGTAATAATATAGAGATAACAGCAAACGATATTTTCAGGAACAGGATGGGCGTGCATGGATATCATGATTTTTGGATCTTAATGGCCGAGGCCCAGTTGGTATAAGGAATGCCATGGATCGAAACCGGTGGATGAACAAAACGGATGGAAAGATCTTTACCCAGCTCCCCGCCTGTTTCAATGATCATTTCATAGCCATTTGCTGCAAGACGGGTTTGCTTTGTTTTGATCGCTTTTCCATTTTGATAAACAACAACACCCGCTTCTTTCACTGAGTTTGCATCGATCGCATCTGAGAAAAAAAGACGCAACAAATGCTTTTCTGCTTTATACCGCACGATCCTCGGCGTTTCTTTATAGTCGAATACAGCATCTGCGGGTTTACGGAAACGGAAAGCAGGTCCTTCCACCAATACATTGTTCTCATATGCACCGATATCTACGCCCCGGCCTGCAAAGGATTGCTGCCAGCCCAGTTCGGGGAACTGCATTTTCTTTCCTGCATCAATAGCGCGACTCGATGGCAACAGGTGCAGATCGCGACGGAGTGGATTGACGAATTGAGGATCGGCGATCAGTCCGTTTTTCTCCCAATTTGCCTGCATCATGGTTTTTCCCCACGGCTTATTAGAGAGATCATAGTTGAAATCATTTGTCGGATGTGTTTCATTCAGCACCCATCCATCCACACCTGCAAAATAATAAGCATTGTTATAGTGCCTCAGCATCCTGGCAGGCGCTTCCATGGCGTTGAATGCTTTGCCATAACCAAAGAAACTGTTATTAAAAAAATACAGGGGATACTGCATGCTGTCGACCCCGCCATAAATTTTCGACCAGCCACTGCATATTTTTTTAGCCCAGGCGCTGCTATCCATTGTAACCGTATTGCCATAATAGTAGATATAGCCACCAGCTACATCATCAACCGACAAACTCTTATGAATATTATGCGACCGGTTATGATAGATATGAAGATTATATGCATAGTGTTCCGGCTCAAAATCATTGTCGCGGATATTCGACAGATCATTTTCGTACACTTCTATATTGGCATCATATCCTTTCTTCGAGGTAAAACGGATGCCATTATACGCATTGCTGATATGGTTACGGCGTATCACAAACGACCCGCCTGAAGCACGGCTATCGATCAAAGAGCCATTATAATAACCCATCAGTTCATGGTGCATCGATAACCAGGCATCTACACCACGGGTATCTTTGTCGATTGTCCACAAAGGCATTCCACCCTGGTCCCAGTAACAGTCTTCCACCAAAACATGGTGTGTTTTGGCGCCTGTAGCCAGGATCACTTTACGGCCGCCTTTGAACTGGCATTGCCGGAAAGAGATATAAGAAGCATTCTTCAAGCGGATGGGATCTGTCCATCCATTCACAAAAGATATATTGGCAATGGTGATCCAAGATACATTATCTAATTCGATCCAGTTATAGTCGAGATCCATCCCGGGCGCAGGAGCGCCACCATCTATCACTGTGCCTGTTCCTTCTCCCGAAATAAAGAGCGGCTGATCAAAACCGCCGCTGGTTTTCGATATCCTGATCGGTTCCTTGTACACACCACGCAACAGCCATACGGTATCGCCTGCTTTGGCAATAGCTATCGCCCTGTTAATTGAAGCCAGAGGCTGATCCCGTTTTGCGCCGTTGCCTTTTCCGGTTGGAGAAACATAGATCATGCGTCCATAACCCAGGCCACAACAGATCACCAGCATCACAGTAGCTATTGAACGCTTCATGTCAGAACCTGATAGGTTTCATTTTAGGAGTGAGGAAATGCATCAATATCCATGCAACAAGGAATGAAAGACTGCACACCACAAAAATGATATTGTACCCCGCAACGATATTGTTGATGCCTTTGTAATAATCAAGAATAAACCCGATAAACAACGGGAATATCACCCCACCGATCGCGCCGGCCATACCACCAATACCGATCACCGAACTCACCGCTTTCTTTGGCAACATATCGGATACGATGGTATAGATATTCGCACTCCAGGCTGAATTGCCGAATACAGCGAGACTGATCAGTCCGATCACCACCCACATATCCGTTGTATAACGTGCCAGGAAAATCGGCAGCACACACAAAGCAGACAACAACAAAGTGAATTTCCTCGAGCGATATACCAGCCATCCTTTTTTGATCAGGTACGATGAAAGCCATCCACCACCAATGGCGCCGATAGTAGTAGCAGTATAGATCACTACCAACGGAAGGCTTGGTTTTTTCAGATCAAGATGAAAAGTAGCACTGAAATAAGAGGGAAGCCAGAACAGGAAGAAATACCAGATCGGATCGGTAAAGAATTTACCAATGATAAAAGCCCAGGTCTGTTTCAAACCGAATAACTGCAGCCAGGAAACTTTTTTTTGCTGGTCTGCCGCCACCTCGGGTTCTTCATCGCTGTTGATATAAGCAAGTTCTTCAGGAGAAAGCCGTTTTTGTTTGGCCGGCACCTGGTAAAATATTCTCCATGCGATCAGCCAGAGAAAACCGATAGAGCCAGTGATGATAAAAGCTTCCTGCCATCCATACAAACCCAAAATCCATGGGATGAGGATAGGCGCCACACAGGCGCCGATATTGGAACCTGAATCGAATATACCGGTTGCCAATGCCCTTTCTTTTTTAGGAAACCATTCTGCCACTGTTTTGATGGCTGCAGGAAAATTACCGGATTCACCCAATGCCAGGCTGGCCCTTGCCACACCAAACCCAAAGGTGCTTTTTACCGCCGCATGCGCCATCGCCGCGATGCTCCAGAAAGTAATGGAGATTGTATACCCAAGTCTTGTTCCTATACGATCGATGATCCGTCCAAATACCACCAGCCCCACTGCGTAAGAAGCAGTGAATGCCATGACGATATAACTATAGTCAGTCTCCGTCCAGTTGAATTCTTTTTCGAGCACCGGTTTCAATAGTCCCATCACCTGGCGGTCGAGGTAATTGATCGTGGTTGCAAAGAACAACAGGATACAGATCATCCAGCGATAATTACCCGCGGGTTTGGCTATTTGGTTCATGCGTTTGTTTTTTGAGGGACTAATTTTTTACCCTTTAAGCTGTAATAGATCAGGAACAGGTAAACCGGAACCAGCAGCAGGTAAGCCAGCTGGTTATTACTGTATTTGGCAATCGCACCATAAATAAGCGGTAACAAAGCACCACCGGCAATACCCATGATAAGTATAGCAGATCCTTTTGCCAATTGCTTACCGGTTAATCCATTCAGCGCCTGTGGCCAGATAGCAGGCCATAGCAACGCATTACACAAACCCAGCAATGCCAATGCTGCCAGTGAACCAATACCTGGAATAAATACCACCAACATCGTAACGATCAAGCCACCAACAGTGGAATAGAGAAATGCGTTCTGCTGGGAAATGATCTTGGGAATGGCGGTTACACCAAACAAGTATCCCGCCATCATCGCAGCAAGCGTATAAGAAGTAAGGCTTTTCGCAATATCGAGATTGAGACCATGATACAATCCATAGTTACCGATCGAATCGCCGGCAAGTACTTCGGTTCCTACACAACAGAAGATGGCAAGGAATCCTAAAAAATATTGGGAACGAACTGCGGAGCTAACATTGACCGCTGCTGTATCTGTCTCTGGTTTCTTCTCAGGTGAGATCTCCGGCAAATGCGCGAAACGTATCAGGTAAGCAATCAATAATAAGATGGCGGCCAACACAATGTATGGAATTACCACGCTTTGGGATAACTGATCCAGTCTTGCCGCTTTTGCAACAGGATCCATTTGTGCGAGTTCATCAATCAGTCCGCTTGCATTCTGTAAAATGATACTGCCCATGATCAACGGCGCAAGTATTCCCGCAACTTTATTGCAGATACCCATGATACTGATCCGCTTTGCCGCTGTTTCGGGCGGGCCTAA
>Ga0247757_10001206_pt1 | contig 18279 bp, 13 predicted proteins | sample UWRJL126311R4_FD_180929 | JGI IMG/M metagenome (GOLD analysis project Ga0247757, IMG submission 180929) | Plant litter microbial communities from Arlington Agricultural Research Station in Wisconsin, United States - UWRJ-L126-311R-4 | ecosystem: Environmental > Terrestrial > Plant litter >... | reverse complement strand
GCGAGCTGGAACAAACCGTCGATACCGTAGTCGGACCTCCGGTCGTTTTCGGTTCCCAGAATGAGAGCGACAGGTCGGGGTCACGCTGTAGAACGCTCGCCGTCGACCGTTCGCGCCCACACATGGGCCCGATCATTGGCCGCCTGAGCGACCGAGACCTAGACGCAACATGGCGAGCCGTTGGAGACGCGTGCCTACAGCCAACCGAACGAGTGCGGGCTATGTCGGCTCGTGTCCGAACGCGAAGCTAGGCAAGCCGCGGCGCACGGCGCGGGATTGCGCTCTTGATCTGTCCAACCAACATCTGGATCTCGCCAACCTCGGCGGTAGAGCCGCCCAGTGAGGACTTCTCCAAAGGCTTGAGAGAGACGACCACCGGATCGCCCGACAGCTCCTCTTGGGCCATTCCCAAGAGGGTGTTGTACATGTCCGTGATCTGACCGCCGGGCTGGTCGGTTGCCTTGTAGTTCTTCAGGCTGGCCTCGAAGTCGGTGAGGCGAGAGGAGAGATTCATACAGCAGACCATATCCCCGAGCCGTAGCGCGCATGACCTGCTCCAGCAGTAAATCTATAATCCAGACCCTCAGACCATCGGCTCCAACGACCACCTGCGACTAGAGTGCAATCGTGTCCGTGTCGAGTGACAACCAGAACGACTCGGTCAATGAGATTGCCGAGGCAGGTGCAGAACTCGCCGGAGCTCTGACGGGAGGCCTGATCGCCAGCATCGGCGGAGGGACGCAGCGGGACATCAAACCACGCGTCCCCCCGAACCGGACTCTCCGACCAAGTGCACCCTCGCTAGAACCTCTGTGGGCTCCGACTCGCCACGTCGATGGGTCGCCAGCCCTCAACGACGACATGGTGAAGACCCTCTGCCGACGTATCCGTCATCCACCCGAAGGCTGCCGCCGACGAAACTGATCGATGCTCGACCAACGCGTCCCACCGCGGTCTAGTCCGTTGCTCCGTCGCGAAGGCCCGAGATCTCTGAACTCGGCCAATTGGCGACTGCACGAACGATCAGCGCGTCGGACGTCTCCGTCCAGCGGCACCGCTGCAGTCTGTAGGTGTGCCTCTCTCCGACGGGATGCCAGTCGGGCACATCGCAGACGATCAACTGTGATTCGCGCAATGCCCAGGGGAGTTGCCCTGCGTCGTCACTTTCGATGCCTGCGCGGAACAACGGGTTGACGGCAACGATGCCGCAGACCCAATGAGGATCGTGGCTGTCGTCGGGATCTTCGTGAAGGATCAGCGCGACGGGCGTCAAGGGAGAACCGTCGCGCAGCATCGATGCCCCGTCTTGCGAGGTCTCGTTAACTCGCGGGCGATAGAAGAGGGGCGCGAAGACCCCGAAGGTTCGGCACAGCTCCTCCAATGGGTGTTGGTCGAACGGAACTCCGGCCATCTGCATTGAAAGCGCGGCGTAGCTCACCTCGCCGGCGCGGCTATCGAGTTCGGCGGTCAACGTGTAGAACCCGCCGTCGCAGCGGTCGTAGTAGGTGAGTTCCTCGGTGCGGTGGATGCGACCTGCACCCTCGTATCGATCCATGCGTTGTTCAAGAGCGACACTCAGACTGGCAGCACCAATGCCATGCCAGTTCGTCTCCTGTTGGTGCAGTGACCAATGACCTCCTCCGGTCGTCCATCCGAGGCTGGCGAACTCGCATAGCGCCCAGACCAAGTCGTCCTGATGACGTAGCGACGCGAGCGGAATGTCGAGCACGACGCCCGGATCACTCGCAAACCATTCAGAGTGAATCTCGCGTGTGAACGTAAATTGGCCAAACCCTCCTGGTGCCGCGATCCATGGCACTCGACCGGTGTTGTCGACGAAAACCTCGTCGCCCAGTGTTGGAGGACCGACGGGGTGTCGCGGCGCCGGGGGTGGCGTTGAGGCGTTTGCGAGCAAGTGAACTCGCCCCTGGATCAACAGCATCTCCGCCTTGATGCTGAGCATCTGTCGCAGATCGCCCCACGTATCGGTGACCTCGTCAAGTTCTTCTGCCCCGACGAGGAGGATCGGCTGCTCACGTCTACCTTCGACCTCTTTGATGGCCGCCGCCGTGAAGCCGCTGACGCTGATCAATACGCCTGTCACGGCCCCCGGGATGCGATTCAACCGGGAGCGCAAGCTGTCGACGTCATCGCTACCAGCTAGTTGCTTTCGCCACTTGCACTCGATCAGCAGCGTATCGTGGCCGGGGCTGGTGGCAAGCACGTCTGTTTGGCGGGGTCGGGCGGCGCCTGCACCGCGTTCGACGCGATAGTGCGCTTGCCGAAACAGATCTTGAATGAGTCGCTCGAACTGCAAGCCGCGCTGCTGTGGACTGCCGCGATCGACCTTGAGCTGCTCGAATCGCTCCCTGTGGGGATGGTGGTCTCGCCGCACAGAGAGGATCCTAGAACGCCGCCACTCCATGCCCCACGGGCGTCTCAAAAAATGACGCCCGATTGGGCCACAGACGAAACGAGACCACTACTAGGACGGCGAGAGGCGTTCCCGCAACGCTCCACCGGTCATTCCCTCTGGATCTCCCAGAAGACCCAAGGCGATTAGCGGGGCGAGCGCGGTCAGCTCGGCTGGCAGGCCGCCCGTGTGCGCGGCGAGGAGGTATCGATCCTCCCGCCCGTCCTTCAATAGACCCAAGAGGCCGTGAGAGCTGTTTCGGACCGCTCTGCAGACCCGGGCAACGACGGTCTCGTAGTCGAGGTCGTGAAGGACTGCCGGGTCTTTCGTCGCTACCCGCACCGATTCTGGATCTCGCCGGTAGGCGAGCGTGTCCTCGATAACGTGCGCGTACAAGCCCTCGAAGAGCCGGTCACATTCGTTGCTGATCCGCGTAGCGAGCTTCGGTGGCAAGTGCTTCGCGAGACCGTCACGCACCACCGGGGCACACCGCGACCGGCTGAGAAGGGCCTCGAATGCCGCAGGCTCCTTCTTGCGCGAGTACCCGAGAAGCTGAGGCGCCTTATCGAGGAGGTCGAAGGCAATCTGCAGGCGTTGCAGATCGGAGGCTTGGGGCTCCGCGAGGAGCGACGTCGCATCAGCGACGAACCGCTCGAACGTCACAAGCCATGCGGTCTGCGCCGGAGCATCGAAGTAGTCCTCGGCGTCCATCCACTGCGTCGGGTCGTACAGGCGGCTGTAGATCTCATTCAGCCGTGCGCACCACCATCGCACGACTTGCTCTCCGGCTGCGGGATCCGGCTCGGCGAATAGCTCTCCGCGGTGAAGGCCTTCCGGGTCCGCGAGAACCCGGGGCCGATAGAGGCTCGCGAGCGAGATCGGATACGGGCGCTGCAGCTCGACGTCATCTCCGAACAAGAAGATCACCGCGTTCGGCAATGCCGGAAAGGCGATACCAAGTGTCGCTGGGGACAGCGCCAGTAACGGCAGATTCATCATCTCCGAGAAGTCGATGCCCTGGGTGATGGTCATCCCTGAGAACGCGCTCAGAGCCTCAGCGTCCTCGCCCATCGGCATGTCTGGGGTCAGTTGCAGTGCCAGTTGTGTCCGGCCGAACGCTGCGCGGGACAACAGAGCGTCCTCGACGGTGACGTAGAGCAAGCTTCCGTTGGGGAACTGCTCGAACAGGGGGCCGATCTGCTGGGCAAGCAGCTCCGGAACCTCCCCCACCTCCGCCGCTCCCAGGATCATCAGCGCCATCGCCACGCTGTCTACCTCGAACTTCCCGGGCTGTCTGGCCTGGATCTCCTTCGCCCGAGCGATCATCTCATCGCGGTACTCGATCGCATCTGGCTTCCCGCGCGTCCGAGGCGGACGTTCTCGGAGCACGGTCCAGGTACTCGGATCGCTCAGGTCCGTGGCTGCATCCGCGATCCGATGCACCTGGACATAGTCGCGCAACTCACCAGCCCCCTCACGGGGACGCACACCAACGATGTCGCCGCCGAAGTCGTCCACGTAGAACTCACCCATCGCCTTGAGGGAGTCGACGTACGCGGGTGCTCGTTCGACACCCGGGGTCCTCAGCAGACACATCTGTTCGGCCATGCAGTCATCCTGCCGTACGGGTCGGCGCCATCGATTGTTGCCCCGCTTGCCGCGCTCCTGGCACGCAACCCACAGAACTCGTGAATCCCGGCGATTCGTGACCAGTCCCGGCTAATCCGCGCGTTCAGGCACAAGTGCCTGAACACGTCCCCCGAAATCCCGCCGAATCACCGGCCCCCAAAACAACAAAAGCCCCGCATTTGCAGGGCTTTCGTTAGAGGGTGAGCGAGGGGACTCGAACCCCCGACCGCCTGGACCACAAACAGAAGAGCTTCGTTCCGAGAATATCGCGTTATGCAGGGATTTTGTGGCGGTGGTGCGACACCGTGGGACGGGCGGATATGCAGGGATTAGCCGGGATAGCTGGGTTTCAGGCACTCTGGGGGAAAGTGCCTGAACCCGGTCTGCCCCGACTAGGGCTTGCCGCCGGGGGAATCCGACGGACGCTTGGGAATCTCGATGGGTTCGAAGGTCTCCCCTTGGTATTCGAACGCGATCGAGAAGAATCCCTTCCGCTCCACGGCGGCGACGTTGTCGACCACCGGCATCTCGGCGTGGGACCCGTCGCTATCTGTGACCGTCACCGACGACACACCGTCGGGAACGAGGACCGCCGCGGAGACCGTGTTAGCCGTGCCCGCCAGAACGGCGGTCCCAGCGTTCCTGCCGAGGTTCGCGACGGGCGTCTCGGCAAGCGCCGCAGGCGTCCCGTCGCCGTGATCCAAGGCGAAGTAGTAGTGCTCCGGCGTCCGCACGACGGTGACCGTCAACCCACCCTGATGCACGACACTGGTGTCGGCGCTCGCGTCGACACCGATCCGGTTCAGCGTCGACCGCACCTGCGGACTCACCGAGCTGGGGTCCGTCTTGACGCTGTCGAGACCCGAGAACGGCGGAGCGCTAGGCCCAGCCTCGTCCCGCGACTGTGAGACAGCAACGCCGGCGCCGAGAGCGACGACGACCAGACCGACCGCAAGGGCCAACGTCGTCCGCCAGTGGCGTCTGATTGAAGAGCCGGACATCAGTATCCCCCTTCGTTGAAGAGATTCGCCGTACCGCCAGCTGACGTGTACGCGTACGCGCGCAACAGCTGGGTGTTGTTGGGCATCGAGCTGTAGAGAACGTTCCCGATGAGACCGCCGAAGATGTACTTGTACGAGCTGCCGTTGCTGTCGACGTACGCCACGTACCACTCCGAGTAGATGTGGCCCGTGTGCGCGCCGGCAGACGCGCCGCGCCCCGTCACGTACGTGTGCCTCGGCGGGAGGACCCAGGATTGGGGGCAGTAGTGCCCGTCAGGCCAACTCGCGAAGTTGCATTGCGTGACGTAGGTGTAGGCCTCGGCCTTGGGTGCTGCCGCTGCGGAGAACGAAAGGGCCGCCAGCACCGCGATCGCGAACAGAACGGCAGCCCTCCCCCGGCGGGGGCTCAGCATCCTCTGGCAGTCAAAGTCACTCTTGCCCATCCCAGCCCCCTCGGATCCCCAACGTTCAACGCATGCTCAGAGTCTCAAACATACATATATTTCTGATCTCGTGAATCTAGATCATTGCGCGCATGTCCGTCAAGGCTCGGCTGATTAGCGCTGCTCGTTGTGGTCGTAGTCGGTCAGGCTGGTGGTCTCGGTGGTGCCGTCGTGGTACCGCACGGTGAGGGTCTCGGGAACCCCCCGAACCAAGGCATCGATCAGATTGGTCTTCGCCGCGACGTTCGTGTCGCCCTCACTGGTCGTGATGGTGCCCTCGACAGCCTGGTCGGTGACCAGCGCCGCGATCTGCGTGCCACCTTGCGTTTCGCTGCTGAGCACGAGCGGGGTGGCAGGATCCTCGGCGGAGTTCGACGGGGTGCAACCCTCACCCCCACTGTGATCGGCTCTCCGAATCGCCAGGCACACGCGCCCTCCCCCTGCGGCGAGGTACACGAGATCGCCGGCCTGACTCGACCGCAGCAGCCGCGGGGGATCCAAGTGTTCGCCGCTGAGCGATTCGGTGAACCGACGAGCGCGGTCACCCGTTGCGAGGGGAGCGTCGGACAGTGCCGAGAACGTACGGGTCGGCTCGGGCGTCCCGGCCGGAGCACGCTTGAGGGGAACGTCACCAGGCCCGCTGGTGCTGACGGCGACCTTCGGAACGGGGCTGATCGTGCGGGTCGCGGCTACTGCACCTGCCGTACCGACCAGCGCGACGGCGATCACGACCGCGCCAGGACGCCGCCACGAACGGCGCCGACGCCCCTCCTCATGTGAGCTCCTGGCCGGGACTGCAGGTGAGGTTTGCGGCTCGTAGGTCTCGAGGACGTGTTCGAGCAGACGCTGCTCGAACCCGGGAAGCCTCTTGCCGGTGGGTTCGGTGCTCATGAGGTGCCCTCCAGGTTCGGTTTGGCCCGCGGTGCGGGCTCAAGGTCGACGGTGTTGCGCAGGCGCCGACGGACGCGCGTGAGCCGCACCCGCGCGGCGACCGCGCTGATGTTCAGGACTTGCGCCGCTTCGGACGGCGTGAGGTCCTCGTAAGCCACCAGCAGGAAGATCTCCCGCTCACTGGCAGGCGCGCGGCGCAGCGCCTCGGAGAGGCGTGGTGCCAGTTGCTCAGCAGCGATGCGGTCGTCCAGCCGTGCGCAGTCCTCCTCTTCCAAGAGCGCTCTTCCAGCCATGCGTTGCGCTGTTCCCCGCTCCCGAACGTCACGGCGTTGAACGGTGGCGACCTCGTGCGCGGCGATCCCGAACAACCAGCTTCGCGGCGTGCCACGGCGCGAATCAAACGACGACGCCGAGGTGCGAACGGCGAGGAAGGTGCCGGAGACCACATCGGCGACGTCGGCGCTGGTCTGGCACCGACGCGCAGCGAAGCGCATCACAGCGTCGACATGGCGCCGGTAGAACGCCTCGAAGGCATCCGGATCCTGCTCGATGTCGGCAAGAAGCTGCCCGTCGTCCGTTGACTGCATCTATCTCTAGTTAGAAGTTCGGGCGTAGGCGTTACATCGTTCGGCCATACAGTGATGCCAATGACGGCTGGCGTCCCGCCTGTGCGAGACGCCAACCGACATCACCTCAGTGGGCGTTGGGGTCCACGTCGCGGAGATCGACGGTCGCCTTGGTCCCGTCGCGATACTCCACCACGAGGGACTCGGGCGCGTCGCCCACGACGGCATCGGCGATGTTCTTCTCGATCGGAGCGGCCGAACGGCCATCGCCGGTCTCCACCGTCGCGCTGATCGCGTCGTTCGTGACGAGGGCGAGGATGCGTCGATCATCACCCTGGCTCGCCGCGAGGACGATCGGGGTTCGGCGGCTCTGGGACGTGTCATTCGGCGCGCAACCTTCGCCCCCACTCCGGTCGGGCCGCCGCAGGGCGAGGCAGACCCGTCCATCGCCAGAGGCCACGTAGACGTCACCGGTCAGGTCGGACCGCACGCGTCGGACCGCCGTCACGCGCTCCGTCCCGAGCGACTCCGTCAGCCGCTGCGCCTCGGCGTCGTGCGCCGGCCGCGTCTCGGCCAGACCCGCGAACGCATGCTCTGCGGTCGGGGTGCCGGCCGGCGCCTGGAGTGGTGGCACGTTGCCAGGTCCACTCAAGCTCGTGGCCTCAGGGGCGGAGTTCGGGCTTCCCCCGTCCGCCATTGCGGTTGCTGCACCAAACAAACCAGCGCCGGCGCACAGGATCGCCGCCCACCGCTTCAAATCGACGGCCTTTGCGTTTCGCACGTAGTTCATCCTCAGCACCCGATCGTGTTGGCGGTGCCACTGATCGACCGCGAACCCGTGTAGGTATCGAGCCAGTAGCCGTAAGCAAGGGTCTCCGGCGACGCCGACGTGTAGCACGTGCCGTCTGTCGTGGTGTTCACGGCGCAGACCGACGAACGAATGTTGCCAGCAGCTGTGACGCCCTTGGCACAGACGTGGTTCGACGTGTTCGAGACGTTGATGGTGATGTGCTCCCACGGGTTGTAGTAGGTCCCGGAGTAGTCGTAGCACTGCCCGGCCGAGTAGGCCGTCGGGCAGTTCCACCAGTGTTGGTAGGCCTGAGCCGGAGATGCAACTACCGCCGTGCCAGCCAAAGCCGCGACCACAGCAACAGCAGCCACCAGGGCTCGCCATCTCGAGATATTCATAGCCAAGATCGTATGTAGCTCTAAGTTCGCCCGCTACATCCTCGTTCAGCTTTGTGCACCTTCGGGCGTCTAATCTCTACATAGTCTCGTGTCTTAACACCCGCCTGGGTCTCGTTCCGGGAGTCCTTCCCCCACCGTTCCGCCGACAGCGCGCCTCACCACCTCTCCACGTAGGTCTTCCCGTCACGCCACACATGAATGCTCTGACGACGGGAGCGCTTCCCCTTCTTCCAGGTCACACGGCAGATGAATCCGCTGGCGTTGTCGCGGGCGCACGTCAGCTTGTACTTCTTGAGCTTCATCCTGCGCGTGACGTACTTCTTTGCGGCGCTCACCGCGGCGGTCTTGGACAGGGCGTCCGGATCGGCCTTCGGGGTCGTCTTCGGCTTGGTGACCGGCGTGGACGGCACGGCCGGCTTGACCGGCGCCGCAGGCTGGGGATCAGCCACCGGAGGCGTGACCGCCGGTGCCGCCGGGCTGCACGGCGCCCAGGCCTTGTGGATCGCCAGGCAGATGTCGAGTCGCCCAGCCAGCCACTCGCTTCCCGTGCCGGCGACCGCCTCCGAGTACCCGACGAGACGCACCGCTACGTCGTCGGCCGTCTTGCCATTCGCGTTGGTGTCCGTGGTCAGCGGCCACAGCAGCGCGGCTGCTGCCGCGACCATAGGGGCGGCGTACGACGTGCCGTTGGAGATCGTGTAGCCGGTGTCGTCGAAGAGCGCACTCACGTACGTCGGTGCCGTCGAGACGATGTTCTCTCCAGGAGCGGCGATCGACACCCAACTCGATCCGTAGCTGGAGAATGAGGCCCGCGTGTCCGTCTGGTCCGTCGCACCGACCGCGATGGCGTTGGGATCGGCGGCCGGGTAGTTCGGGACGCTGTTCCCCTCATTGCCCGCGGCCGCGATCACCAGCATGTTGTGCGCGTAGGCGTAGGCCAAAGCGTTGTGCAACACGGTTGAGTAGCCCGGTGACCCCGCGCTGATGTTCAGGACGTTGACCCCGTGATCGGCCGCGTAGACGATCCCGTTGGCCATCGCGATGGTCGAGATCGACGTCGGGTCAGCGCTTCCGTCGTACGACGCCTTGATCACGAAGAGCTTGGCGTCGGGGGCGATGCCAGCGATACCCGCACCGTTCCCCCACCGCGCACCGATGATCCCTGTGATGAACGTGCCGTGCCCCACCCGATCGACGGCGTCCGCGTTGGAGGCTAGGTACGCGCTGCTGATCGCCTTACCGGCGAACTCCGGATGCGTGAAGTCCAGACCGGTATCGAGGATGCCGACCGTCACCGTCGCCGAGCCACGCGTGGTCGGCCACGCGGTCGGGGCGTCGATGTCGGCCCCGGGCTTGATCGGCGTTCCCGCCGCGAAGAGATTCGTCGCGCTGTCGTTCTGCAGGTACCACTGCTTGTGGAAGAGCGCATCGTTGGGGACCAGACAGCCTGGGTTGTTCGTACAGGCCGCGTGATCCGCGCTCAGCAGCTGCGCCGGCCGCGCATCAGCCACCAGCGGCGAGCGCTTGAGGATCGAGAGCGCCCGCGCGGTTCGCTGCGGCGCGAACCGCATCTCGATCGCTCGGATCTGCGGGATACGCCGCACGACCTGGCCGCCCGCGTCCTCTGCCAGCTCACGGGCGCTTACGGCGTTCAGAGAGCGTTTGGTGGTCACGTCGACCACGCCCGAGACCGGTCTCTCGCGAGCCGCCCTCGCTGAGCTCGACCGTTCGACCGGCGGACGTCCGAACTCAGCCTTCCACGGGTTCAGCACGTCCGCCTGCGCCGCCGCTGTCGTGGAAGCGATGAGCCCTGCAAGACAGATCAGTGACGCGGCGACGAGCGGCACGTTGCGCAGCACGCGCGCTGTCGGATTCTCTGGGCAGCAGTGGAACATGTGCGGACCCTATCTCCGCCGACACGCTCTATGCATTGCGCCGTTTCCATTACTCGCTCTGAGTCATGTTGGCCGCGTTCAACCTGCGCGCTCGGCCAACTCCCGCGCCTTCTCCAGGCGCTGCAGCAGCTTCGGCGGTGAGACGCCCGGAGCGTGAGACTGGCCCGCAAAGCGCTCCAACACTGCTACCTCGGCGGGGTAGTCCTTGCGCTTGCGGTACGCGATCGCCAGCTGTTCGTAGTACCAGGGAGCCACGCCGTACCCGGTGGCGGCCGACTCAGTCTCAACCACCGTGAGCAGCTCGAGCAGGAGCACCTCGGCGCTGTCGTCGTGCCCATGTCGGCGGAGGACTCGGATCTCGTCGACGTACGTTGTGTAGTGCTTCCCCCGAAGATGGCCGGCATCGCTGTTTGTCGCACGCATCGGCACGCTTGAAGCGGCGGTGCGCGTCACGGGCGGGTCGGATGCAATACCAAGGTGCAGCTCGCAAAGTTCAGCGCGAGCGAGCTTGAGCACGACCCCGTAGTTCGGGGCATCGGATCGGCCGCCGTTGAGGAAGGCGGTGCACGTCACGCCCGTGTACCCCTGCGCGGAGACGGCCGCCATCACCTCCCGATAGCTCCGGGCATCATCGCGGCTGAGATGCCCGACCTTGCCTCGCTCACTGTGCACGGCGACCGCGTCGCGGTCATATGGGTTGTCCGGCTCGGCGATGACGTACGCAACGAACACCGGGCGGTCGTCCTCCCCTAGCGTGCAGAGCTCCGCGGTCGCTTCGAGCGTCTCTTGGTAGAAGGACTCCCCCACGACGCGCTGGTAGTTGTCGTCGGGGAGCGTGGCGTACCGGACGTCCGAGCCGGCGGTCGAGTTCGGCGAAACCGGCCCAGATGCCTCACCCGCGAGACGCTGGCGGACGTTGTCGAAGAGGCCCATCGGGTCAACCCCCAAGCTTCGTGATTGCGAAGACCATGAGGGCGGTCGCGAAATGGCGACGGAGTTGCGAGTCCGCGGCCCCGGAGAGACCAGCGTGGGATCCTGCCCGCCCGGCGAACGCCATGAATGCCAGCGTGAGGTTGGCCTCGTCCTCATCCAGAAGTCGACGTTCCTGAAGCCACTTACGCGCTGCGCCGCCGGATTTCGACGCGGGACACCCCTGCGCATGAGCCAACGCGTCGAACACGGCGTCGCAAGCGCTTCGGAACTGGGCGTTCGCCGCTTCCCAGTCGCCACGATCAGATGCGCGGTTTGCTTGGTCGTAGTGATTGAGCGCGATCTCGGACCCGTCACGATCGCCAAGCACGCTGCGCAACTGGTCGGCCAGACGGTCAGCGGGTGCATCTGGCGGTCGGACATCAGCAGGCGCGCCGTCGCCAACCGCAAGCCCATCCCGGGCCAATGCCTCCTCGAGCATCTCGACATCGACCAGACCGCTAGCCTCGAGACGAGACGCCAAGGCTGCCGCAACGCTGCGCAGCTTCGTCTCATCGGCACCCAGCGATGACCGTCCGTTGCTTGCCGGTCGTCCGTGCATCAACGCACCGAGTCCGCCAAGAACGCGACTCATCTTGTTGCCCTCTTCCGGCAGGTAGCCGGCGGCACCCGCAGACGTCCAGATCAACTCGATGATCGAGTGGCTCGGACCGTCGCCGCCTTCGAACGGTGAAGCGAGGAGTGCGATGGAGCGATGCGAGAGCGGCACGGGCGCATGATCGCTCATCGGACGTGCTGCCGTGGCCATTTGCCAGAGCGGCGAGTCGCTCCAAAGACGGGGCGGCTCCTGATATGAATGGCCGCATGGCTCTGGACGTCAGTGGCGATGACCGGCTCGACGTCGTTGGGGAGAGCTTCCATAGAGAGGCCCTCCGGCGGGTGGCGAGCCTCACGCATGAGGACGGACAACCGCGGCAGTACGTCGCAGCGCTGGAGCCGGAGCCGACGAACTCGTACGACCGCAATGCGATCAAGGTAGTCATCGAAGGCGAGCACGTCGGCTATGTCCCGCGGGAGTTCGCGTCCCTCCTCGCCGAGCCGATCGCGAGGTTGTCCACGAAGCACGAAGGCGTCACCGCGCTCGCTGAGCTGCGGGGAAGCGATGGCGCCCTCGGATTCGGCGTTACGCTCTTCCTGAAGTTCCAGATGTTCAACGTGGTCATCGTTCGTGGCGACGGCGAAGATCTGGATGACGAGCTCCTCCTCGACGACGACGTTCCCGAGCGGTCAACGTCGAGCAGCGCAGCGATGGTTCGAGAACGAACCACGGCCGAGGCGGCGGACGCGCTCGGCGTATCCGCCGAGACGCTCGACAGCCGACGCCAGACCGTCGAGCGAGCGGTGGAGCGGTGGAAGGACGACCTGATCGATCTGACCGCCCGCAACCGGCTGCTGTATTTCCGAGATCTGCAGACGGGAACGCTGAGCCTCGATGATGTATCCCGCGATCAACTCATGCAGCTCGTCGGCGGGAAGCGCGTAGCGCTCTCCAAGCTCGTACCGCGCTCGCTCCCAGCCAAGCACCACGCTTCGAAGCTGACACCGTTCGAGGATGCCGTTCGCCGCGTACGCGGCATCACGCGAACCGCTCGAGCCTACGAGGAAGAGCGCGGAGTCCGGACGTTGTTCCTCGCGTGCGGAGTCGCGTCTTGGACAAGCAGTCGCGCTTCCCGCCCACCAGCGGCACCGGTGCTGCTGGTGCCGGTGGAGATCCGTTCACGCGGGGCGAGCCAGAAGGACTTCGACCTCTCCACACTCGGTGATCTTGAGATCAACCCGACGTTGCTCCACCTCCTGCGCGTCGAGTTCCAGCTCAAGATCGATCCCCAGGAGCTGTTCGAGAACACCGCGATGGACGGCGCCATCGACACGCCAGACGAACTCGATCTTGCCTTTGAATGGCTCAGTCGTCGCTGTGAACAGGTCGCGGGATGGTCCATCGCCGAGCGCTTCGTCCTCGGGAACTTCTGGTACGCGAAGCTCCCCATGGTCCGTGATCTGGAGACGTCGATCGACACCCTTTCGTCCCACGACGTCGCCGCCGCATTGGCTGGTCACAGCGGGGCAAAGGACGCCGTCATTGCCCGGCGCGGCTCATCCGCGCTCGACCTTGACCTGGTCGATCGTCTAGATCCACACGACGAGTTCAACGTGCTCGACTCCGACTCGAGCCAGAGCCTGGCGATCGCCCGTGTGCTCAACGGCGACGATCTCGTGCTCAAGGGACCGCCCGGCACCGGCAAGAGTCAGACCATTGCCAACTTGATCTGCAACGCCATCGGCAACGGCAAGCGGGTGCTGTTCGTCGCCGAGAAACGTGCGGCCATCGACGCGGTCACGAAGCGGTTGCACGCAGTCGGGCTGGACAGTCTCGTGCTCGATCTCCACCGCGGAGCCGAGTCCCGGAAGTGGCTTGCAGCTCAGCTCGGGATCTCTTTGGAAGCAATCCGAACGACCGGCGTCGCCGAGTACGACGACGATCACGCCGCGCTCGTCCGGACGAGAGACGGACTGAGTGCGCACGTCCGGGAACTGCATCGACGCGTCGCACCCTGGGACGTCTCGATCTACGACGCACAGCTGGAGTTGCTGCGCGGAGGACGACCAGCACTCAGCACGCGGCTTCGAGGGGAAACCCTCCGAGCCCTCACCTCGAAGCGGATGGATGAACTCGGCGACACGCTTCGCGACCTTCTCGCCCTGAACGGGCTGTCTCTCCACGCGCGACAATCTCCGTGGGCAGGTGCAGACGTACGCAACGCAGAGCACGTCCGAAAGCTCAGCGACGCATTGGATCACGCGTCGGTCCAGCGTCTCAGCGAGCTGGAAGCGCAGCTTCGTACAGCGTCCGCACCGACCGGTCTTCCCGCCCCCGCGACGCTGGAGGAGGCCGATGAGATCGTTGAGCTCTGGGACCGGGTGGCCGCCAGCGAGAGCACGTTCCGGCTTGGCGTCTACGAGTTAGATCTCGCCGAGCTGTCGCAGACGCTTCGTCCTCTCGCCGGTGGTGGGCTCGCGCGGTTCTTCGCTTCGATTGGCTCGCCGGGCTTCCGGAAGGCGAACGGTGCAGTCCGCGAACACTGGGTGAACGAGGACACAGGCAGTCCAAGCCAACTCTGGGAGGACCTCGAGACGGCCACCCGGCTCCAAACGGATTGGGGATCCGTTGCGACCGCTGATGCATCTCCTGCCGTGCCCGAGCACCTCAAGGAGCTGCAAGCCCAGCTCACGGCGGTGCATACCGCCATCGAACAGCTCGAAGCCGCGACGAACATCAATCTCGCCGATCGCCCATGGGACGAGCTCCGAGAGGCTACGTCGGCGTTGGCGGGAGACCGATCGACGCTTGCGCTACTTCCCACGGTGGTCAAGTCACGGTCTGAGCTGGCTGGAGCCGGATTCGGCCCGTTTCTCGACGAGCTTCAGGCCAGGCAGGCTCTGTTGTCGACCGCCGAATCGGAGCTGTCGCGCGTCTGGTGGGCCTCGATAGCCGACGAGCTCATGCTCTTGACGGGCGATGCTGTTCCCCTGTCCGCCTTTCGCGGCGAACGCCACGAAGCGACGTTGGCCGCGTTTCGCGGCCTCGAAGAGCGGCACGTGAAATCCTCGGCGCACCGGGTCCACCGAGCCGCCGCTGAAGCAGCCGTCCGCGCACAGGACCGCCATCCGGAGCAGGCCCAGATCGTCCGATCTCAAGCCACCCGCAAGCGTGGTCATCTGGCCGTTCGCGAGCTGTTCAAGCAGGCACCCGATGTCGTGACGGCACTTCGTCCATGCTGGGTAATGAGCCCGCTGATGGTCTCTCAGCTGATTCCGTCCGATCGGGCCCACTTCGACCTCGTGGTCTTTGACGAGGCTAGCCAGGTGCGCCCCGTCGACGCACTGAGCTCGATGATCCGCGGCCGACAACTCGTCATCGCCGGCGACGAGCGTCAGCTGCCCCCGACGAGGTTCTTCGACGCCGCCGCCACCCAGACCGATGACAAGACCGAGGAAAGCGAGGACGAGAACTCCGAGATCTCCGACTACGAGTCGGTCCTCGACGTCCTCGCACCGCTCTTCGAGACCGAGATGTTGCGATGGCACTACCGCAGCCGGGACGAACGGCTCATCGGCTTCTCCAACAAGGAGATCTACGATGGCTCACTGACGACCTTCCCGGGTGCCATCGAGGGCGAAGTGCTCCGGCACATGCTCGTGACGGATGTTCCGGGGCCCGACGAATCCCGCGTGAGCCCCGATGCCGAGGTACGTCGGGTCGTTTCTCTCGTCCTCGAGCACGCACAGCAACGCCCGAACGAGAGCCTCGGGGTGATCGCCCTGGGATCCCCCCACGCCAACGCGATCGAGGCCGGGGTGCTCACCGCGCTTGCAAATCGCCCGGATCTCGAATCCTTCTTCGCTGAAGATCAAGAGGAGCGCTTCTTCGTCAAGAACCTCGAGCGCGTCCAGGGCGACGAACGCGACGCGATCATCTTGGCGATCGGCTATGGCAAGAATCCTGACGGAACCCTCCCCCACAACTTCGGGCCGCTGAACAACGAAGGCGGCGAACGTCGACTCAACGTCGCCGTGTCCCGGGCGAAACGGCGGATGACCGTGGTGTCGTCGTTCGAGGCTCAGGACGTCGACCCGAAGCGGTCGCGGGCGACCGGAGTTCTGCTCCTCCGGAGCTTCCTCGAATACGCCGGCACCGGCGGCACACCCGGCAGCGAGCAGAGCGGTGAGCCTGCCTCAGCCCTTCATCGACACATCGAGAAAGCGCTGACTGACGCCGGCCATGAGGTGGCCATGACCCCTGGCGCCTCGGCCGATCGGCTGGATCTTGCCGTGGTCGATCCGGCGACCGGTGCTCCCGTCGTGGCAATCGACATCGATGGTCCGAGTTACGCGAGCCGGCATTCGGTGCGAGACCGTGACCGCCTCCGCCCAGAGCAACTCGTTCGGCTCGGATGGCAGTACGTCCCGGTGTGGAGCCAGGATTGGTATCGCGACCCTGACGCGGCAACGGCCCGTCTTCTCGAGCAGGTGGCCTCGGGTCTCGAACAAGCGCAGATCGCGCGAGAGAACACCGAACCCGTAGGTCCCGCCGCGCCTTCGCTCTTCGCTGACATTCCGGTCGAGGACGAGATCGGTCCCCCGCCTCGCGCCCAACTGGAGCCGCGGATCCGACCCGAGCGACCGTACTTCCGATCGGGAGGCCCCGCGATCACCGACTGGAGCCATGAGGATCTGGTGCGACTCGCGGCCTGGATCGAGGAGGACGGGATCCTGAGAACGAGCGAGGAGCTGCAGCGAGAGATGATGCAGGATCTGGGCTTGAGCCGACGTGGCTCTCGAGTTGCGGCGGCACTGGATGCGGCGGTTGCGGCGCTTCGAGAGAGGCAGTAAGGCGACGATTCGACGTTCAGGGCCAACCGACTGCATCGGGCCGACAGCTCATAAGCACCGCCACGGCGCCACCGCGGCGAACTCTCACCGTGCAGTCGGTCGACGATAGTAGCCACGCAACCAGCCCGCGCAGGAACGCATTGGCCCGCGGCGATGCACAACGAGGGGAGCGCAGTTGAAAATGACGAAGCGACACGCATCGATGTCGCCGTGGATACCACTGCGAGAAGCGGAGGCTCACGAACTTCAGAAAGCGATCGACTCACGAGCTCAGACTCATGTTTCGGAGTTTCGGCTTGAGGGACTGGCCGTCTCGGGTCCCAATGCTCGTATCTCCCTAAGAGAAGTCCATTGCGACCTTCTCGTTGTGCGGAACTGTGTATTCGAGGGAGAGCTGGACCTTTCAAGCGGGCGCTACAAGACCGTCCGAATAGAGACGACGGTCGCGCGGGCTCTCCGGCTCGACAAAGCAACCGTCGAGCGTCGCTGTGTGATCACGACCCAAGTGGCTCGCACGGGGTACGACCGAGTGAGCGCCAAGCACACAAAGTTCGAAGGAGGGCTGGACCTCACCATCTCGACGGGGGCTCTCGATCTAAGTGGTGCGGTTCTCGGCGAAGCGTCGATTCTGACCGTCGACGAGCAAGCGGTCCGAGCCGGCCTGCCACGACCGCGCCTGGTTTCGGTGAAACTCATGCGATCAAATGCCCTCACCGTCGCGGGCTACGATCTTTCGACCTGCGGGTTCCAGGGCGCGCTTGCGCTGGACGCCATCGTGTTCACGTCCACCTGCGTCTGGCCCCAATCCCGATCACGCTCGGGCACTCCGTGGGGCGGACTACGGTTTTGGGTCAAACGTCGAATAGTCGATGAAGAAGCGACGTGGAGGCAAAGCCAAGAAGGTAAGGGAACGGGCATCAGGACATGGCCGAATGTTGTGTCGGCTCGGTACCCGCGGCTCTTAGACGCCAGCGCGCTGCTCGCAATGGAACAGCGACGGTACTTCCCATTTCGCGAACGGATCACCGCGCGCCTAGCCGCCGCGGAAGCAGCCACTCGATCGACTGCCCTCCGCCATGAGTGGCAACGAGCACTAACTGGCGTCTCGGTTCCTCAACGCGAAGCGCTTGCCGAAGCCGTCGCTCGACGCGCAGAGAGCGCCGCAAACGTGTCGCTTGCCCACGCGGATATCTCTGCTGACGAGCTTGCAGCGGTTGAGGCAAGAAATCAGGCAATTCTGGCCGTGGAATGGGCCACGGATTCGCAGGCTCGAACAGGGCCGTCCGAGCGCCCCCTCGGCGACGTCGTTCGTACAGCAGGAACCGCTCTGAACGCCCACAAGCAGTCAGTGCGAGCAGCGAGAGCACTCCGATCGCGTATCGCAAGCCAACAACCAGCGTCGATCCAAACCCAGACGCCGCCTTCGGCGTCAGAGGTAGAAGCGGTCTACCGGGCACTCGCCCACGGAGCGCGTGCCTCTGGAAATTTTGCGCTCGCCGCCGACTTTGCCTGGGGCGAATTTACCATGCGCCGGTTGGCGGGGCACGATCGCGGGGGTTCCCCCAGCGAGGCTCCCCGTAGGCCTCGCGGAGTCGCTGATCGCGCGCTAGTTCGTGCTTACCGAGGAGCCGGGGGATATGGGTTGCGCGCGCGATGGCCTCTCTTCGTACTTACCCTTCTTCTGGTCGGGGCCACCTTGGTGCTCGGCGCATTCGGGTTCGCACCGCCCGCGACGTCCGCGACGTCCGCGACGTCCGCGACGTCCGCGACGTCCGCGAATTCTCCGACGACACCATGTGGCGGGGAGGCGTGCTGGCAACTCGTACCCAACAACGTTGCAGAGTTCTTGCGCGTGTTCTCATGGACGACAGG
>Ga0247757_10001205_pt1 | contig 18289 bp, 19 predicted proteins | sample UWRJL126311R4_FD_180929 | JGI IMG/M metagenome (GOLD analysis project Ga0247757, IMG submission 180929) | Plant litter microbial communities from Arlington Agricultural Research Station in Wisconsin, United States - UWRJ-L126-311R-4 | ecosystem: Environmental > Terrestrial > Plant litter >... | reverse complement strand
AGCGCCCCCCCTCCTTCGTACAGCGCTCCCCCTCCTCCTTCGTACAGCGCTCCTCCCCCACCGGCTTACACCCCTCCTCCTTACTCTCCGGCTCCGGTACGTTCCCAATTCCCTTCCATTCTGACCTTGAATTTCTTCTTTTGGTCTCTTCCTTGTCTCTTATCCGACATTGCTTCTTCTTCCTGGATTCACTGAGAACTTTGCATGTTGGTCGACGATTTGTTTTTCCTATCATTTCATTTGTTTCTTACTTTTGGACGACGGCAGAATACGACCAAGTCGGCGGTGAAGGTGTCCTCGACCCCTCTGTTTCCTAATACCACTGTACCTTGTACACAGCCGGTGCATTCTTCTCATTATTATACTCCTGTTCCGTATCCTACGAAGTCGGAGCATACGTCTCATCGTACTATTGTTTCGTATTCTACGAAAACGGTTCACATTTCTCGTTACCACACTCGCATTCCTCATTCCACTTCTTGGAAAACGCCTATTCCTACCAAGACGAGCAAGGTGTCGGTCAGTATACTGAACCAGCGGCTGTTGTATTTCTTACATTTTGGTTTTTTCTTTGCATCACGTGCCGTCTGTGGCACAGAACTCCGTGTTCCATTTTCTACAACTTACTACATCATCCCCGAATACGCTGACTAACATTCACTCAGTCTGCCAACTACTCTACGGTCCCGCCTTACACTCCGGCTCCCCCGCCATCTTACAGCGTGAAGCCTCCTCCACCATACACCCCGGCTCCCCCACCACCATCCTACAGCGCTCCCCCGCCGCCATCCTACTCGACGGTGCCCCCTCCTCCGGTCTACCCCAACCACACCACCTCGTACATCACCACTACCTACACCACCCAGACGACCATCACCATCCCGATCACCAGCGTCATCACCTCGGGCTACGAGGTCCCCCAGCCGACCACCTCGCATTCCACCACGGTCATTACCACAGTCATCACCACTTCCTACCCCGTGGCTCCCACTACTGTCATCCCCGGCCCTTCCGCCCCAGCCCCGCCACCACCAAGCTACCCTGCCGTCCCGCCTTCCCCTCCAGAGGCCTCCACCATCCCCGCTCCCCAGCCTCCCAGCTACACCGCCGTCCCGCCTGCGCCCTCGGCCCCAGCTCCCTCCGCACCCGCCGAGTTCCCGGGCGCCGCGGCTGGTGCAAGCAAGCCCGTGCTCGCTCTGCTCGTCGGCGCGATGGCTTTTGCTGCTCTCCTGTAATAGAGCACAGAGGCTTTATTAATGTCTTTTTTTGGATAATGTATATTTTGATGGATGAACGATGTTTTATTTTCTTCTTCTCATACCCTCCTTTTTATTCTTGGCGATGAAATAGTTCGCTGATTTTTTTGATGATGATATTTGGCTTTTTTGACGAAACCCTTTCTTTTTTTTTATGAAGTTATGCTGGATGATACGATCGATCGGTCTTCTATATTGATGAATGGAAGGGAGTAGGGAGGGGATTGGATTAGATTGGATCGGCAGCATTGGACACTCCTTTGAAAGGGTTGGGTATTAGTGATGTTAGATGGATGGATGGATGGGATAGGGTGGGAGGAGGATGTACTACGTGGATATGGGAATGGATATATTGTATCGAGAAAGATTGGTATACTGTGCATCTGTTGTGCTTTTTTGTGCTTTTGTGCGTTGTTGTGTTCTGGCTGTGGTAATATCCGTAATGCGTGTATGTAAGGGGCTGGGGGCGGTAGGGGTGAGGATGAAAAGATCTTTTTGGATGAATGTCCTCTTCTTGCTTGTGCGTGAAGTGTTTTCTACAATATCCTTCGTGGAGCTTTCGGAGGTTTGGCGCGCTAGGTTGTTTTTAAAGATAGGTTTCTCTTCCTATCATCGCCATCGTCTTCTTCTCTCCTACACTAATAAAGCTGTTCTACACGATGCCTATTGGGCCCGGTTAAGCTTTTGGTAATGTTATCTTTCCTTCCCTTAATACGGATATGTGCACTGTGCCTAGCTACTATGGTACTTTGATGTGTATGTTACTGATCAATGGAAAGATATGAAGGGTTACCTCTGTTCGGTTTTTTGAGGGGTTCTCTTTTGAACTCATACACACAACGTGGACTTACGTCCTACACACAAGGAAAAGAATCTCAAGATAAGCATACGACACATGACCTGCATACTTAGATAAGTCACGTGATGATAGCTGTCCTCAATAGTAATCAAACCCGGAAACTTAGAGCATGAGTCGATCATATTCGGATGGTCAACAAGATGCAGCTTTGCGCTAATGATGGTCGGTTATTTACATTATAGTATTGGCAGTAATGATAGTTGCCGGCTCATATTGTAGTTTTATGCTGATGATAGTTGCCCTCGTGCTGTTCTTATTGTAGTTTTGAGGCCCAATCAAAGTCTTGTGTAACATGGCGCGCATGGCCGACGCAGACTACGCAGGACGCTTGAAAATTATTTAAGCCTTCTTTTATCTCCACAACTAGGCTGTGATCAATCCTCATACTTGTTGAACTCGATTAGCCCTGCCTGTGTTCACCGAACGCACGTTGGATCACGATAGCCACGAAGAGACCATGAGCGACTTTCTCCCTCAGATTGATCTCAATATGAACACCTTGAGTTATAATCAAGACGCGACACCTCCCATTCTATGGGACACCGATCTTGATGCACCATTACAAGACGACCAGCTTTTCTACAGTCATACTTATGACTTTCACTCCACAGCCTTGCCTGAAGCGCCTGGTTTCGATCCGAGCGCGCTGTTCCAAGACAAAGGCGAGGCTTTCAAGCCTGGTGAAGCACATACTCAAACTAAATCAAGAGTACGGAAAACTACAAGAAGGTCCACAGGCTTCTTGCCAAAGCCACCCAAAGTTCGGAAGCCCAAGTCCAAGACTCTACGAGCTCATGACTGGGAGCCAGTCAAGGCACGCATAATAGAGCACTGTAAAACGCAGTGCCTCTGCGATGTCATGGCTGAGATTAAGCGTGAATTTGGGTTTGAGGCTACGCATGTAACCGCTGTCTATATTGATCCTCTACTCGCTAACTAATGGTAGAGAACGTCAATATAACGTTAAGGTCAGGGAGTGGAATATAGGTAAAAACATTAGGCAAGAAGAGATGGAGGTCATTGTTCACAAGCACCAGCAGCGGAGAGTGTAAGAGCCGTGCAAACAACCCCTTCAGTTCAGCGTCAGGAATGAATTGGTGCCTACGGAAAAGATTGATCGGTGGATGAAACGTCATAACGTCGCACAGAACTCATTGTATCGTCCACACTCGTGTCTAGGTACGTAAACGTATAGTTGAACGCAAGGATAAAGAAGGTACCAACACCTGTAATAGCAACTCCAGAAGGAATAACATATTCGACACCACCCCAAAGTTATTCGAATGCTAGCACACCTTCCAATATGCCGGATATCTCGAATATGACAGAGGCGGCTTCAGACATCATTCCCTGGGACCTCCCCGTCTCGCCCAACCCGCTAGACTTGACTAACGCAACGCCAGCGTTCAGCGGATTCCACGTTCATAACCCAATTCCAGTCTCCGATGGACTGCTACTACCGCCCCACCTTGCGTCTCCAGGTATCTTTAGAATATTAAATGAAATTTTGTCGACTATCGGTAACTATTTCGACGCTCAATTAGACAGTGGTGTCTGGGATCTAGATCCGTTTGGGCAGATGAAAAATGATAAAAACAGCAAGTACCATGTCTTTACCGTCATGCAAAGTATATGGAATATATATCTTACGATAGGGAATGAGCACAACCGGCAAGACGGATACCGACAGCTCGAGTCTGTCCTCCCTTTGTTAGACCGCATGCTGCTCGAGGAGAGCCCGGTGCTCCTCCCGTACTTGATGTGGTTGCACCTACGTCTCTGCGCATCGGAAGTGGGCGATATGTTGAGTCTGATGCTCTAGAACTGTATCCGCGACACGTCGAAAAGATTCCTAGGTGAAGTGCATCTGCTTACGCGCATTTGGACTCCTCTTGGATCCGACATTGTCTTTTGCGAGCAACGTGGACAAGCTGAGTTTTTTGCACGCTTTGTGGCTCGTTACATGGAGTCGCGCAGCCGTTACAGGTGCCTGGCAGATCTCAAGATAATGGAAAGATACTTTATAGCGAATGTTGTTATGGAACAAACTATGGAAGGGGGGCTCCGGCTTATGATGGCGTTATAGCGCCTTAGTAGCCTAGGTCCCTTATATAGAATAGTTGCTTCTAGCTTCTAATAATAACCTTTTAACGCCGTACACGTTCTATACTACTTTTTGTAATTCTACCGTAAGGATCTACCACAAATGTGATGCAAGAAGTATCGATTCCTTCCTACAGGAACTAGGACTTAGTGGCAAACTTGCAGGAGCCATTCAAGGAAGCGCCGCTTAATGGCAGACCTCTTAGTTTTCGGCGCTCGTGCTTGTGATGCTTGAGTTTGCATCTAATCTGGTTGAGCGCACTAGAAGCCAGAAGGTGGAGGTAATGCTTTAAAAATTGGGAAAGGATGCAGGCTTAAACTACCACCACTCGAGGTCCAATCCAACGAACGGTGCAATCAACATTGCAAAGTATCTCAGAAGACAGTTTTTATCTTCCAGTACCTACTCCATCTACTTGTCGGCATCCTGAGTTTGCTTGTTGCCGAGAAAATGACAGCATTGGGAGAAAATTGTGAAAAGGCGCGCAGACACTCTGGGTTGAAGATGGTTCCCATGAAACATCCTTCATTTGCCAAATTCCTTTCCAGCGAAACTAACTCATTTGTGTCGAAGGCTGGCTGTGTGATTACATAGTGATTTTTAAACCAAGTGAGGGGAAACATCTTACAGCCTGTGGATTAGTAGTCGATTATTGTGCCCCGAAATTTATTACATTAGATGTTGTGCTTCTATGCTTCGACTCGGCACATCAAATGGGCGAACATACTGTAAAGGATTCATTTCATGCCGCTTTGCTCCTACTTCTACGCCCCGTTGTCGTCTAGTATCTCGATAAGATTTACAGCCCGTTGAAAAGTTGTTCGCTCATCGGTTTGACGACCATGTCTGACGTCTGGGTCGTAAGGAGAGTAGATCGAGGAACCACAAAATATAGACCGCTTTAGTGCCCTTGAATCTGTCTTAGACTCGAAATTATTTTGCTCAGTCATGAATTCGCTTTCCATTCTGCTCGATGCCAGTTGTGACGCAGTGAGCCCGGGGCTGGTTCAGAGCCTTGAACTCTTCGACCCTTTCAACTGCTTTGACATTTTATGAAATTCGTACAGCCTTGCGTATAACGAGTGGTTGATAGAGAGAAATGACTCTGAATGGTTAAGCTGTCTTCGTGTGTCTACCACAGTCACAGTGTCAGAGTTATGGCCGTTGACCAGAGCGAGAACAAATTACTTCCAGCCTGCTAACTAATTCAAGATCATCGGGATCTGAAATCTTTCTATAACATCTTTAGCACTGTATTGACGCAGCTCCTAATAATGCGAACCAAGGCATCCACCTCGCCACTTGTATGCGTGTTTAGCGTCTGAGTTAGCTTGAACTTGCGACATCGTCACAGGGAATAACCTCCGGAACTCATCGAAGGGCCTACCATACGCGTCAAAATATGCTTCCCGGCTTGAGTAACTGCACCTTGAGAGCAACATGACCAAGCTAGGATCAAGCCTGTAGGGCCCTAGCGCCCAGAGAAGCGGAGGTTTCTGAAAGCAGCCAAACTTTAGACCCGGAGGGAAATGTTTGGAATCTAGGAGAATAAGAAGACTTAAGGACCGCCCGTCACTCAAAATTAGTGGGGAAGGCCTGCAGGCAGTCGTGTTGCACGTGAACTCACGTGATGTTTACTATATACAACCACACGCCCCCGACTTCGCCCTCAAACCTACACTCCTCCTCCCCCAGCGGGTTGCTTCAACTCTCGACCACCCACTCTCCGCTGTGCAATGGAGGCGATCAAAGCTAAGCTCCAGAACATCGTAGTACACTAACTACGATGTTCGACGACAACATCTACAATAATGAAGGTATGTTCATGACTTCAACCCATCTCTCTTACACGAGACTGCCGTGGGACAGTTTCCTGTAAGTCAGAGCGGTTGTTACTTGAAAATCGCGTGGCGTGTTTCTAACTGAGGATGTAGTTTGGCACAGTCGAGCGCATCCACGTCGACCTGTCCAGCACTTCCGAGTCGAAGCCGACTTATATCAAGTTTGCCAACACTTGAAAACTCCAGAACGCCAGAACGCCAGGAATATTATCTTTTTTGAAAGACTAAAGAATAAAAAATTATTCTTAAAACACGGGTTTTATGGAGAACCATAATCCTGACGTGTCCTTGAAGGTATGTGGAACTCCATCAAAGCAAGCTTCTCCAATGACGAAGACTTATCATCACGGCGCAGGGAATACTTCAAGGACCACGTGAAGATCAACCACTTGAAGAGGGTGATCGTTCACTACGGCCCCAACGGCCAGAGCCTCGGAAGCGTCACAGTCATTTTCCACAAGGCCGAGGACGCTGGCCAAGCCACTGCAGCCCTGGAGGGTATCAAGATCGACAAGAAGCCACTTCGTGTGGAGATGCTTGTCAGTGCTGCTAAGGTTCCTGTGCAAGCACAGCCTTCTCTCGCCGACCGACGGGCTTCGTGAGTTTGCGGATAGTTTAGTAGCGTTGGATAGCGGACCACAGCTTCGCATCCTTCGCGAACGACAGTGTCGCACCGTTGGATAGCGGACCACAGCTTCGCATCCTTCGTGGACGACTGACGAGATTCGACGCTTCGAGTCAACTCTTCGTGAGTTTGCGGACGATAGTTTAGTAGCGTTGGATAGCGGACCACAGCTTCGCATCCTTCGCGAACGACAGTGTCGCATCGTTGGATAGCGGACCACAGCTTCGCATCCTTCGTGGACGATAGTGTCGCGTCGCTGGATAGCGGACCAAAGTTTCGCGCCCAGCAAGACCAGTTCCTACTAGTTACGGCGAACCCACCTCCAGATTTGGCAACCCGGAAACTCAAGCCTGCTATGGCGGGGGCTGGGAAACCGCCTCTTGGCCATGAGTGGCTGTTTAAAAAAAGCAGGAGCTGGACGTGGAAATGGAAGATTACTTCCCAACCACCACGGGCGGCAAAGGTGCCCCCGCGGTGGATGCGAGCGTTCAAAGAAGAAGACCCAAGAGGAGCTAGATGCTGAAATGGAAGACTACGTCCCGCCGTGGAGGTGGACAATGACTCCACGGTGGGCGTGGGCGTTCAAAGAAGAAGACCTAGGAGGAGCTAGATGCTGAAATGGAAGATTACGTCCCGCCGTGGAGGTGGACAATGACTCCACGGTGGGTGTGGGCGCTCAAAGAAAAAGACGCAGGAGGAATTGGAGGCGCGGAGGTGGAGGACTATTGTTTTCTCGTTAGGGTTTGGTCTAAGCCAAAAGGCAAAGATATATCTTTTGGTGCTTTTGAGCAGAATACAACAGTGCTTCTTTTTTGCAATCTGATTGAGTGTTCTGTGTACCTGTAAATGGAAGATGTGTTGGTGCTCTGGGCTTGATAGATGTCTGTTGGCTTATCTTTTCATTTTTTCCTTTTTCTTTTCTTTGCTTTTTTTTTTTACTTGGCGATAATTTTGCACTTAAGGTTCTGCACGGTATAGGAGAGTCATGAAAATAGAAACGAGAATGGTGTATACTGGCTGATAGATTGTTCTCTGCAGATTGGGACATGTAATATTTTTGCTCAAGTTGAGACGTCTTGTGCTGCGCACATCCTTCCAGTGAGATGCTCATCTCAGCGATTTTGCCACTGTGGCGTCCCAGAAAAAATTGATGATACGGCCATCGCGAGACGGACATGGGGGTATGTGAGAAAAGAAAGTGATGTCTCATCACTTCTCGTGGGGTCACGCCAGGTGATCAGACCAGATTGTGTCTGACTCTAGCAACCAAGAAGCTGGCCCAGCAAAACCATCCTCAGTACCAGCATTACACATGCTGAAGTCGAAGTATTGCGCATTTATGACGACTTTCCAGCTCATGTATCTCGTTGTAGAGTTCGATGGGATGGCTGAGAAGGCTAGAGTGGTGGTCAAGTGGGGCGTGTGGGCCTACAATAGCCGAGGGGAAAGTTTATCCACCAGCGTGATGACCCTTTCTATATGAGGGCATCAAGGCGAAGCAAGGCTGAAGCCTGATCCTCTTGACTAAAATGCTATAGAAAGACTCCTAAGAGTATTGAACACCGAGCTCTCATATTTCCCCCGCCCCCGGGAGGACGTTGTATGACCAGCGCAATCTCATCCCTTGAAACGCGATACCGTACTCGGGTTTCAGTATTGTCTTCATGCATCTGCGCCTTTTGGGCCTCCAAATTATGGGCGAGCGGAGGGCTTGTTATATATGCCTAAAGTTAGGCAGCGAACTGAGAATCGGGTCATAAATTGACGATAGGTAATGAATCGTATTTGATCGGTCTAGATGAGTACATGACGGCTGCATGCTGGGTGTTATCTCGTTTGCCTTGTCCATAATCAGTCCTTCGTTCGTTGTCTACGCGTTAAATGATTGAGGCCCACCCGTTCTCTCACCGGTATTTTCGCTGTGGGCTGTCCAATCAAGGGCCAGCCACGCAATCACGGCTTGTTGACCTGCCTTTTCCCGAGGTGCGTGCCGCAAGGCCATGTGTACGTTTACTAAAGAGCATCGTGTCGCCCTCACCTCCGCACTTCAGCTTGTGGTTGTGCACATTGGGCGTCGAGTAGTGCAAAAGCGCAGGATAAAAAAGGGCGCTCGCCTCGCCACGGTGGCCCCGACCCCCGCTCAGCTACACCCTACAATACTCACTTCTTGGGATCCCTAAACTTTGGGCTTACTACAAAATCCGGTCAAGACTGCAACTGGTGAGACCACTGTTAGTGTGGTAGTTGGCCGTTTTGATTGGGGACTTGGGGGCCGCTTCGACCGGTCAGCTTTCGCGTGTCATAGCCCGGTGATCGTGGCAATCAGTCTCACCGGTCTTACTGTCTCAACACTAACGTACTGGAGGCACGCTGGTATTTGAACGAGCTGAGCGCTTTCTATCTATTGCTCCTAAAGAAAGCTTCGGCAGGCTCGAAGTGCTGGTGTAATATGGCGCCTTTAGATGCGGACTCCCTCGCTGAGCAGCTGCGGGGCTGGTCCAAGGCCGAGTACTGGCTACATGTGGAGGCCTCGAGCCCGTTAGAGAGGTATCCAGGTGAGCTGGCGCATTCCATGGACTTGTGGATGCATGAATGGATGCAAGGGATATAACAGCTGATCGAATTGCAGCCAAACAGCATGCGCGCAGGGTGCGCGACAAGCTGGATTCCGCCGATGGCCTGGTCTACCTCGCCGGCGCGCCGTTGCGCAGCAACGAGGACAGCGACATGCCCGCGCCCTTTCGCCAGCGACGCTACTTTTATTATTTGAGCGGGTATGTACTTAAGCGCGCGTGAAAACGCCAGATGCTGATCTGCAAAGCTGCAATGAACCGGACTGCCATGTTGTCTACGACACCAAGCAGGACCAATTAATTCTCTTTATTCCGCGCGTCAACCCAGACCGCGTTTTCTGGAACGGGCGCGGGTCCACGCCTGGAGAGGCCCTTGATAAATACGACATAGACGAAGTGTTCTACGCAGACCAGCTGGAATCCTACCTAAACTCTAATTACTACAGACATCTGTACATCCTCCATGAGGAAGAATTGCCACTCCCTGTCTTCCCATGGCCTAGGGACTCCAAATCTCTGCTCCCGGCCATGTACCAGGCCCGTATAATCAAAGATGAACACGAGATTGCCCTGATCCGCAAGGCCAACGACATTTCGTCTGAGGCCCACAAGCAGGTCCTCGCCAGCATCCTTAAGTTCAAAAACGAGGCCCAGGTAGAAGGTTTGTTTCTCAATGTGTGTACTTCCAGACATGCGAGGAAGCAAGCTTACGATATCATTGCTGCTTCTGGGCCTAATGCAGGCACGTTGCACTATGATGCAAATAACGAGGACTTTGGTGACCGTCAGCTCATGTGCTTAGACGCTGGGTGTGAATACGAGCTGTATGCTTCGGACATTACGCGCACCTTCCCGCTGTCAGGCTCTTGGCCCTCGAAAGAGGCCGAGAATATTTATAAGCTTGTTGAGAGAATGCAGGAAACTTGCATTTCGAAGCTGGCGCCGGGGGTTCGGTATCTTGACCTTCATATCCTGGCCCATCATATCGCGATTGATGGTCTTCTTAGATTGGGAATTTTACACAATGGGACTAGGGAGGAGATTTACAAGGCAGGGACCAGCAAGGCCTTCTTCCCGCATGGGCTGGGCCATCATGTAGGGCTGGAGGTGCACGACGTAGGCCAGAAGGAGTTGATGAGTTTCCAGACTTCGAGGTCTCAAAAGGTATTACTTTTTCCATTATCGGAAGGGAATTGCTGATGATGCTCAGGTTCCCTCATTGTACCCAGAAGACTTTCACCTCCCGGTTTATGACGAGAGTCGTTGCAGCGCCCCAACGGATCCCGAAAGCCCACATCTAGAAGAAGGCATGGTAGTCACGGTTGAGCCCGGCATGTAAGTCTTACATAGATTCAAACTATCCAGTACCAGTGCTGACAGACCTAGTTATTTCTCTGCATACGTGCTCAGCTACTTCTACCTGCCTTCTCCCAAACATTCAAAGTATATTAACACAGCGGTGCTCTACCGATACTTCCCCGTCGGTGGCGTTCGCATCGAAGACGACATCCTCATCACCTCCAAGGGCTACGAGAACTTGACTACAGCGCCTAAGGGCGGCGACATGCTGAAAATCATTCGCGGCCAGAGTCCCGATCCATCTTTCACGTTCAAGGAGATAGACAGCAGGTATTCAAAACCAAACCCGCAGGTTTCAGTACCACCCGAGGAGCCGCTGCGCAGGGCTCCAGGTGTACCCAGAAAGATGAGCGAGCCCGCACTGAAGCGGCTTTCTCGAGCTGCCACAGAGCCCATCAAAAGTAAAACTGAGGGGGAACTTGATGCTGTTGATAACCACTGGTTATTCGCAGACAAGCAGCACTCGTCACAGAGGATAAGTTCAACCGCTCGAATACAACGCCCTCCTCCCGCCGTAGCAGAAAAGGAGTCTACCGAGCCCCAGAAACCTGACCTCCCGCTCTGTGGCCAAACTCTTACAGGTGTCTCACACCTTTGGATGAGCTGGCAGCGTGCAGACCTTGAGTCTGCTGTCACATCCACCAAAACGGCTGACTTCCTCCCCCAATGTAGCGCGTGCTACCTGCTCTCGGAGACAGTAGATCGACTGAGAGACACACTCTCCCGCTCCAAACGAAATTCCCCCGTCCCCGAAAACCCTCATCAGCGCGTGCCTATATTACCTACAAATGCATCGACATACCCAACATCACTTCGTAGTACCACGCAAGAGAATACAGTTTCTAAGATGACGCAGCACGAAAACCGAAGCTCGATTCCACTGCCTCCCAAGTCCTTGTTGTCTTCTCACATGCCCGGCCCTGTACCCGCGCCTCCGTCTCCATCTCCACCTATCGCGCCCGCTAGACGCTCAGTGACTTTTGGTAACTTACCTCATCATCTATCGTCAAGACCATCGTCACAATATCAACATTATCAGCAGCAACAGCAGATCTTTCCAGCGCAGACTGTACCTCATCCGCCTATCCCATCGTTTAGTACATCCATTGCACCGCCTAGACCCGAACAGCGGTACCAGGGCATTCAGCCTATTTTCCAAGGTAGGTGTCGAGAGTTACCGCGTCCTAAGAATTGGAATGTGAATAGGAATAACGGGAAAGATGTCCAGCAGGGAGGAGGGGAGGTTGCATATCCGGGGCACGAGTATTCGTGTGTGATGCCTCCAGAATATTGGTACATAGGCGAGAATAAGGAGGGGAACAAAGATAAAAACCTAAGTGTGGAAGCTGCGCATAAAGAAGACCCACAGGTCCAGCGCTTCAGACGTGAGGCCAAGGCAGGTGGACTATATAACGTTCCGGCTCCGTCTGCACCTTCAACTATTCCTAATCCTGGCCCCGGTCCCGGTTCTACCTCGGCTGGGAAAGTAGGAGCCACGGATGGGTATCAACATGACTTCTTCCCTCCAGTTCCCCAGTCGTCCTCACCGCAACGAGGAAGGAAGGGATGTTGGGAAAGTACACATCTGCCGAGCATGCAGTCTGTGCCTCCGCCTCCTCCGTTTCAGGTGTGCTATACAGCGACGCGGATGGATGGAGAAGATGAGCATACGAGGATGAGAAATCAGGGTGTTGGGCAGGGGCAGGAAGTTGGAGCTGGGCATGCGCGGCCATGCGGATCTAATCAGAACCACGCACCCGGAAACGCGTATGGAAGCGGGAATATATGTTCGAACGGCCCCGCGTTGGGATCAGCGGCAATGCCCGGGTATACGTATCCTCCGCTGCCTATACGCGTAGGGAGGGGGGATGTGCAGGGAAGTAATGGAAGTGGCGAGAGGAGGTAGGGGGTGACATACGTTCCTTTCTTTCTTTATTTTCTTCTCAATTTTTGCTTATTAGTTTAGGCTGGATGTCAAAAGTGGTGTCTTGAAGAGGGGAGGAGGAAAGGGGAAGTTTGATGAGAGATTATAGGACCGAATACAATACGTTTTATGATCTTTAAATTTATCCTACGTCGTAGGGATAAGAAAGAGCTTAAAGATAAATTTACGACATGTGATTTTTAGGAAGCGCATTATTATATAATACCTGGGGTAAAGAATAAGTAAGAAGGTCAACGCTAGCGAGGATAATTGATACTACAGAAGTTGTCCAAAAATATAGACGATATCATAAGATTGGGAGACGAAAAGCGACACCCAAACAGGATGCAACACGTCACGACTATTTCTTTTGTAACACCCTGGGCACTTGCTAAAGATCTTGTTTAATAGATAGCCGAAATCGCGAACAACTGGCTTTACGAGAAAGGTGGCAGAATATAAGTAAACAGATTCTCTACAAATTCTCTACTGAAGGGAATAAGCTACATAGTGTCAGCGAAAAGAGCGTGCATGCCACCTAGCTCTAGCTTCGAGAACCTCCATGCTTCTCTTCATCCATCCACTACCAGGTGGTCCAGGCTGGAGAGTATCAGGATTGACATTACCGGTATTCCAGCAAGTAGGCGCAGAGTTATTGTTTGCGATTTGTAGATAACAAGCTGGTTTGGTCAGCTCCAAAAACCAAAATTTGGAAAAATCTACCCACCGACGGCAAATTTCATGATACAATCTGCAACTTCTTGGGTCAAGATACCAAACAGAGCGAAATCCCTTCTTATTACAACACATCTGTTCCAGCCATAGATAGGCTGCATCAGTCTACCGTTAGTGATATTCTGTTACTCGAGGAGGAGGCTCACACACGTTGGCGTGGGGTCCGTCTCGGATGCGAGCGCCTGGAAGCCGTGAAGTAGGATCGACAAGTCCGCCAGCAACATGTACCAGCTTCAAACCTCATTAGCGGCGATACAGTGTTGGAATCGAGTTAGGTACCTCGTGAAGCAATACTGTCGAAGGAGAAGATATTGAGTCAAGTTGAGTAAACCCTGGATCCAATCCTCGCATTCGGATTTCTGTCAGCGACCGGGTATCAAATGTGTTTCCCCGATTCAGTGCTCTCTCAGTCATGTATATATGCGACTCAGAACTATATCTGTAGAATGGTGGATTTGGATTGTACCCTATGCAAGGTGAGCAAAAGCTGTCAAAACTTATAGTTAGAATTCATACCGATGAGTGTTGCGGCTACATGATCTCCGTCGGGATAGCCCACGAAGCCTGGCCTATAACCTGGACGTCCCGATCGTGCCCCTATCCCTGAATTTGTAAAATTTCCATCCTCGTAATGTTCCGGAACTGCTCCAGCTGCGGGGATACGAGTGAGTACTTGATCCATACCAGTTTGAGTGTATATGACCACTAAATCTGTAATCAGATGCGTTATAGAAGCGATTATCTCGTTAGACATACCAGTATACGATTGGTCTGAATAAAGCTCTAGAAGTCTCGATAGTGTAGCTAAGGAGTGTCAATACAGGCCCTGTAAGCATAATGAGTGGGCTCACCGTTGACGCTTGTGATTGCGTTTCTTTCAAAGAGCGGGTCGAAGGCGCCGTTGAAAGCGTCTGCGTTGTTGCTGAGCCGCTGGGTTCTTAATGCATTAACTGCGGCTTTGCTTATCAGTTGAGCCATTTCCAAGGGTTTTCTGCAACACACATTGAGCAGCGGCTCTAGCTTCATCCAAAGCTAGCTGCAGCGCAGTTGTTTCGGCCTGTGAACAACGAGGATCGATTCTTATGATTGCGCTAACGAAGAAGGCAAAAGAGGTGAGGAATAAAAATGTTCTCACAAACGCGATCATGATGGGCGAGTGGAATTGTAAGCGGCTGAATTTTCAGAGAAAAGTGTTGCTATATGTATATCATGAAATGCTAGGTAGTGGTTAAGGGGCCATATGCGTGTGGCTGATTAAATGTTCACTCTACATTAGCAATCTGTAGTTTTTTTTAAATTTATTTTTTGAATGATTAAAATATACCAACAGCAGTTAGAGGGGATGAATCCATCAATCCAGCAGCCCAGCCCTCCTCAAAATAGTTTGAATCAGATTGTTCTCAAGGTCAGTATTAGGATTGGCCAAGACTAGGCTGAGCAAATACCGTAGAGTTATTATGGATATTCGGTTGTTAGTTTCTTTACATAAGCTTATGTGGCAGTGCACCCATCCGCTTGCCGAAATCTTGCTCGGCTTCTGACTCCTTGATGGAACTTATGAAACACATGGTGTCGAAGCTGGCTAATATCATAAAATGCATATAAAATACAATTCTTTACAAAAAATAACCGAACCTACAGGTCCATAGGTCTATAGCTCTAGCGCGTTTGAACTCGCCCGGCAAATTTAAAAGCTCAGTGTCATCTGGGCTCCTGTGAGTAGTGTAATTGACATTGAAAGGAACACTGGAATCTTACGTGAGAATAGTTTCTCCCTGACTTGAAGAATACAACGGCTTAAATTTTCGAACTATCTGCAATATTTGCTTACGCCAAGTGTCTCTTCTTACGTTTCGGAAGCTTACATTCGCTAAAGTGCTTTTCCTGATTCGTGATCTTGGCTAGTCGACGTCGCTTTCTCCTCCAGCGCATAAGTATCAGATGAGTGCGCTGTGAGAATGAGATGCATCGATGAAACAGTAAAACGGTCAATAAACATGGTCGCCCAAATTACAGTCAAACTTCTCTTGTCGTTATTTGCGATTAGGGCAACAGCTCAAGTACCTACGATTGTCGCGAGACCAGTAGACGAATACAAGCTTTCTGAAGTCCGTAAAGTCTCTTCCTATATTCGAATGACTACCTAAAAATATTCAGGGTCCTACGCCCCCGGGTGAAGATATTGTTGTAGAGCAACATGATTCTGGGACTGCCCTTTTCTTAGGTCCTGATCGCGCGTCGAACCTCCGAAGCGTTGTCGACAACAATTGCCAGACAATGGACGAAAACTGCCTCGGAAGCGTTCAAAAGGTACTCGGTATGATTCCTAATGAGGATGGCTTGCACAAGCGTATTATACCATTGTTGATTGTTGCCGGCGCGGTGAGTGTGGAATTCTTCAGCATTATTGCTGGAATGGTTTATTTTCTCCACGAAGAGGAGTCATATGAGCCTGTGAAGTTCATGGTGCCAAAACCAACCGAGACAGCTCAAGAGGGGTGGGCAACCGCAACAGAACTAGTATTCAAACCCAGCGAAACTGCAGAGCCAACAACGGTGGCAATCCCGAGACCATCTGTACAACCGTATGTTCTAAACATAATCAACGGTTCAGTTGTTCAACGCTAATGCGCGTCGGCTTAGTGTGATTCCGCTCATTGAGACAGTGTCTTCTGGGACTGCCATTACATTTCCTCCCGGCAGTCTGCAATTTTGGATCGATTCAGGTGAGCAAGCAATATGCAGACACTCACTAGGCGGGAGACAGGATACCGGAATCGATACTTGTCTCCGTCAACGGACTGAATATGCTTTGATGGCAGCTCTTACAGGCGCTGGGATTGGAGGTCTAGAACTCATACACCTGCCACGCAGAGTTCAAGTTTTGAAGAATGACCAAGTAAAACGATTGATATCCTCAGTTACCTCTTCTGCGGAGTCTTTTCAGACCATATATAGCCAGGCGGAAATCGCAAGGCTTGCCGAAATCATTTCGATCTTTATGTGGGACACATTCTCTGGCATTGCGAGTGCCCTCACCGAAATCGATATTGGATTAGATCGCATAACCCTCAAGAAAGAGGAAATAGAGGTCCTAGATGACGATGGAGATGGGTAAGAAACTTACACTCGATACCAGTAACCATTATTAACATACATTACTATTACAGGTGTTCCAAAGAACTTGACCCCCAAAGCGAACTACCAGGCTACGATGAAATTGTCGAGCAGATTGCTGCCGCAATTTTTAAGGACCCCGACTGGAATTCAACGGAATCGGATTTAAATCCTCGTAATGATTTCAATGCCGAATGTCTGGAGCCAAATGGGAGATTTCCTGATCTTTCCTTACCTCAGGATGACGTTAGAAAAATAGTTGAAGATTATTGTACGAAAAAAGCCGACGCCTCTCTCAGAAAGGATCCTATATTTGAATACTATAAGAAGGGTATATATTCCCTTTGGTTAGTTGTGAAGATTGTAGACGGCGATAAATGTCCTAAGGACCCGAGCCTCCAGACAGAATTATGCGCTAGATATCTGCAGGACGGGCTGGATCAGTGTACACAATCTGGTAAAATTTTCGGATCCGAAGTTATCAAAGACTGTGTGTCTTACTCCATCCTAACCGATCACCTACAAGACGAAGATAATCCACCTTGGGATCGGAAGGCTGAGCCAGAGTGCGGAGATGATTTGACTAACGTGCAGTACAATTTCTTTCGCGGCTTGTACCCTGCCTTCTGCGAAAGCGCTGGGGGAGATGAATTAGAGAAGACACTGACCAATAAAGATTATCAAACGCCGAATTCCAGAAAGAGAAGCCCCCCAGCTAGTAACACTGACTACGAAGGCTATAAGTTTCAATTCAAGTCACCGGGAGGCGGAGATTGCCGCATGGATTGTACTGAAGCATTTGAAAGGATATCGGGTGCCTGTAAGTCTGTGCGTTTCCTCTCCACCGCAACCAGGGCTTACCCAAACAGGCGGATCTTATCGCCTGACTTCTAAGGGAACAATCAACGCCGGCTGCGGTACGTATTCATATGAGATCGAGGAGCCGCCTGAACCCGAACCAGAGCCTGAGATCAATCCTGAGACTGACTGCCCGGTAAGTTTTTATCAGTCTAGGAAATTTATCAACAATGAAACTTACAAATTTGCGATAGGAGGTATATCCTGGCTTTGAGAGCGTGCCTGATATGGACGCCTTTGAAGCAAGAAACCAATGTAAGGACAAATGTCCGGGTGGGGAATATGATTCTTGCAGAGGTATAAATAACGCCGCTTGCACGTGTGTCAATGAGGTATGCATCGAAAACGCGCGAGGTTTATGCTGGGCAACTTCATAGAAGCATGTAGGTTCTGGGAAGAGAATATACAGTAGGGTGACACAAAAAAAGAATAATCAAAAAAAACACGATTTTAAAAAGGCTATAACTCTATCGATTTTAACGCTATAATAAAAAGAAAACTAGAATTTTAAAGAGAAAATCAAGAAGTTTATTTTTACACTTAGTAATCCTAATTAGTCAGCAAGTTGGATAGAGGATAACTTACTAAATAGGAAGAAAAAAATATCTAAAAGTTTACTTTATAATAACTTTTTAATAGGAGTATCGAATTTTTTTATTTTTATATATATTATAACTTTGTTTATTATATACTTATATATAAAGTTTATTTAAAAATCATTTAACTAAATAAAAAGTTATTAAAGATATAAATATATTAGTACTTATAACTATAAATTAGCTTTAAAAGAATATTAATTATTATATTAAATTTAATATACTATTCTTTAGCTAGATTTTAGTTACTATAACGCTTATATATAAATTATATATTATTATCTATACTTTTATAAGTTATTTAATCCTACTTAATTATATTAAGTTTTTTATAGATTTTTTTAAACTTTTTATTACCTTTTATATATAAATATTATTTATATTTTATATATAATATATAGCTAAGAGCTATTTATATATTTTAGATAAATTTTAAATTAAA
>Ga0247757_10001204_pt1 | contig 18298 bp, 11 predicted proteins | sample UWRJL126311R4_FD_180929 | JGI IMG/M metagenome (GOLD analysis project Ga0247757, IMG submission 180929) | Plant litter microbial communities from Arlington Agricultural Research Station in Wisconsin, United States - UWRJ-L126-311R-4 | ecosystem: Environmental > Terrestrial > Plant litter >... | reverse complement strand
GACCGTGATGGAGCGCCGCAGATCTGGCCGCGACATGGCCGGCGCGCCCGTCCCGCTCGCCACCGTTTCGGAGCTGCTGTGGCGCGTGGGCCGCACCACCGAGACCGTGACGGTCGGCCCCCAGGAGACGATCCGCCGGCCGTACCCGTCGGGCGGCTCGTTGCACGAGCTCGAGCTGTACCTCGCCGTCGGCGCCGTCGCCGGCCTGCCGCCCGGCTTCTTCCACTACCGCGGGGGCGAGCATCGCCTGACCCGGCTGCCCGGCGCGGACGCGGAGGCCCGGGCGATGCTCGAGAGCACCGCCGTCTCTTGGGGGCAGGCCGGCCGGCCGCCGCAGGTGACCGTGGTGATCGCCACCCGCCTGCCGCGGCTGGCGTGGAAGTACAGCGCCATCGCCTACAAGGTCAGCCTGCTGAACGCGGGGGTGCTGCTCGGCAACCTCGCGCTCGTGACGACCGACCTGGGGCTCGCGGGCGCGCCCGTCGGGTCGGGCGATCCCGGCCTCTTCGCCCGCGCCACCGGCTGCGACCCGTTGGAGGAGACGAGCATCGCCGAGTTCGGCTTCGGCGCCCCCGCCGCCGAGCCCCACCTCGGGCCCTCTGAGCGGGACGCAGGTGGGGCTCGGCGGGAGTTGGGGCCGTGAGCGACGAGACCGGCGACGGCGCCGCGCTGGTCGGGGACCGGGCGCGGGCGGCCACCGCGGCGGTGCGCGCGCAGGCCGCAGTCGCGTGGGACGCGCTCGGCGTGGGGCCGGACGTCGAGGGGCAGATCCACGCCCACGTCGTCCGGACGCTGTGGCGGCTGCTCGGGCCCCACGTCCGCGACCAGGGGCGGCTGTGGCGGGCGACGCGACCGGGCGCGACGAGCGACGTGACCGGGAACCCGGCGTTCGCGACGTACCTGGAGGAGGACGGCTGGGCCGCGCTGCGCGCGCGCCTGCCCCGGCTGGAGCCGCTCGTCACCGGGATCGTGGACCGTGAGGTGGCGGCCGCCGCCGAGGTGCTCGACCGGGCCGCCCGCGACGCCCCCGCCCTGGCCGCCCACTTCGGCGACGGCACGCCGCTCGGTCCGCTGACCGCCGTCGCGCTCGGCCTGTCGGACCCCCACCACGGCCGCCGGACCGTCGCGGCGCTCACGTTCGCCGGCGGCCCCCGCGTGATCTGCAAGCCCCGCTCGGTGGCGCTGGAGGCCGGGCTCGGCGCGACGCTCGGCTGGCTGTGCGAGTACGGCCCGCTCGACCTGCCCGGCGGGCCCGCGACGCTCGAACGGGACGGCTACGGCTGGTGCCGGTTCGTCGAGAGCCGGGCGTGCGTCAGCCGCGAGGAGGTCGACGCGCACTTCTGGCGGCTCGGCGCGCTCGCCGCGGTGCTCGCCGCGCTGGGCATGACGGACGGCCACGCCGACAACTTCGTGGCCGCCGGACCGAACCCGGTCCTCATCGACGCCGAGACGCTGCTGCACCCGCGCCTGCTCGCCTCGCCCGGATTCACGCTCCGCGAAACGGAGATCGTCCCCGGCCACGTCGTCGGCCCGGCCGGCCAGCGCATCGACTACCCGGGCTACGACGCGTCGCCGGACGCGCCGAACCTGCCGCGCCGGGACGGGAGGCCGCAGTACCTGCGCGACCACGGCGCGCCGTTCGCGGACGGCGTCGCCGAGGCCCGCCGCGTCCTCGCCGCGCGCGGAGCGGCGCTCACGGCACCGGATGGCCCGCTCACCGCCCTGGCCGGCCGGCGGGCCCGCGTCGTCCTGCGCCCCACCGAGCTGTACGGCCGCCTGCTCCTGCACTTGGCGAGCGCCCCCGCGCTCCGCACACAGGACGGTGGCCTCGCGCGGATCGACCTGGCGCTGTCGCGCTACCGCGACCCCGTGCTGAGCGACGACGCCTGGGCGACGGTGCAGCGCGCGGAGCTGGCCGCACTCGCGGCGGGCGACGTCCCGTACCTCGTGGCCGACACCACCACCGGGGACCTGCACGACGCGGACGGCTCGCTGTTGGCCGCCCGGGCGCTGGAACCCGTGCTGCCGGCGCTGCTCACGTGCCGAACGCGTCCGGGTTGACCTCGTCCTCCCGTGGCGCGCGGGGCACCCAGCCCAGCGCGGCGGGCACGTCGTAGAGGCGGCCGGGGGCGAGGCGGCGCAGGAGCGGCCGCAGTCCGGGGACGACGACGCGGACGGCGGGCTGCCCGATCTCCTCCCGGGTGACGTCGAGTACGAGGACGTCGTGGCCCAGGCCGGCCAGCCGCTCCACGCACCACGCCAGCCGGGCGTCCACGTCGGTGCCGATCCCGGCTGGGGCCAGGTCCTCCGCCCGGCGGAGCGGTGCGTCGTCCGGCAGGAGATGCGGACGGTCTCCGACGGTGGGCGGCGCGGCGGGCACGGTGTCCACCGGCGAGGCGATGGCGATCACCTGGGACAGCTCCGCGACGGCGCGGGCGATCGCCCGCGCGGGATCGGGGTGGCAGCCGTGCCCGGTCGGCAGCGCGACCCCCGTCACCGGATCCCACGTGACGGCGGCGACCACCGGCACGCCCGTGTCGGTGCGCAGATCCAGCAGCGCGAGCTCCCGACCCTGGGCGGCATGGGCGTCGCGGACCGCGGCGATCCGCGCGTCGTCCACGCTCTCCAGCGCGACGCCGGGGCGTCGTGCGCGGGTGTACCACCACAGCGCGGTGGCGTCCCGTTCGAGCAGCTCCAGCAGCCCCTGGAGGATCGCCCTCTCCCGGGTGTTCGCGGCCGCGCAGCCGTTGGCGTTGGCCACCGCGAAGGGCGCCGCGGGGTACTCCGGGTCGAGGTAGTCGACGTAGCAGCAGGCGGCGGGCAGCCAGCGCGTGGCGCCGTCCACGAGCGAGACGGCGGGCACCCATTCGATCGCGTGGCGCTCGTCGAACGGGGCGGGCACGCCGTCCCAGGGGGCGGCCTCCGGACGGCGCGCCGCCTCCGCGTACTGTGCGTCGCTGAACAGCAGCAGCTCACGGGGATGGACGGCGACATCGCGCACCTCGCTCCACCGTGCGCGCCGCCGCTCCTCGGTGCCGGTCCACCGGACCGACACCAGCTCGATCGCCTCACCCACGCAGCTGACCCGGGCCTGCAGGTCGCTGAGGCCCTTCCCGAGCGTGCCGCCGCGGAAGACGGGCGGACCGTCGCCGGCGGGCCAGTCGAGGGTGCCGGCGCTCGCGCAGACGAAGGTGCCGGGCAGGGCGGGCACCGGCTCGACGCCGCCGACGATGCCGGTGACGGGGTCGACCAGCGGCGCCATGCGCGCCCAGGTGTCCTCCAGCGTGGCGCCGCCCTGCTCCGGGGTCATGGCGACGAGCGGATGGGCCTCGGTCGTTCCGTCCCGGGCGTCGAGCACCAGCAGCCGGTCGACGACCGGCGCGGGAGGATCGCCCGCCCGCACCCCGTCGATCACGGTCGCCGCGAACGCGATGCCGGCTTCCACCACCGCCTCGGAGACCGGGGGCGCGCCACGCAGCGGGAACGTGGCGCCGCGCCGCAAGGCGTCGACGTCGTCGGCGCGGTTGACGCGCAGCCGGGCCCGCAGCAGCGGCCCGACCGAGGCGTCGGCGACGCCCCGGACGAGGGGCCCGAACGACCACTCCGCGCCGGCCGCCCGGATCGGCAGGACGGGCACGTCGAGCGCCGCGCACCGGGCGAGCAGCGCCGGCACCTCGTCGCGCAGGAGGTCGTCGGCGACGAGCACGGTGAGGCCGCACGCTCCGGCCGCCGGGGCCGAACCGACCGCTGCGACGAGCCGCGCGACGAGCGCGTCGTCCACCCCGGCGGCGACCCAGCGCACGTCGTCGGGACCGGGCGGGACGAACGCGTCCACCAGGTCGGCGGGCACGGCGGGCGGATCGAACGGCGCGGGCGGGGCCTCAGTCCCGACCACGTGGACGAGCAGCCCGCGGGCGGCCAGGCGGAGCAGGACGGTGTGGACGACGGCGGCGGGGAGCCGGCCGGCCAGGGCCGCGACGAGCCCGGAGTCCGGCGTACGACCGTCGAGCAGCGGGATCACGAGCGCGTACGGCCGGCCGTGGAGCAGGACGGGCCGGGGTCCACCCAGCACCAGGATCTGCTCGTCGGAGACGACGTGCGCCCGGCAACCCGGCGTGAGGGCCGGGTTGCGGGCGACCCCGTGAATCAGGTCTTCCAGGTCACCTTGGTGGTGCCGCCGGCGACCTGCTCGAGCGCGTCCTCGGACAGCTCGCCCTCGGCCGGAGCCGCGGGAAGCACGAGATGACGGACGCTCGCCGTGTCCTCGACGACCTCGATGGAGACGCCATCCTCGAGCTCGATGCCGGCCTCGGACAGGACGCCCGCCGGATCGGAGAGCAGCCGCGCCTTGTACGCGTCATCGCTCCATGCCTGCGCGATGACCTTGCCGAACGCGGCGTCTTCGCCATTGCTCATGTGTGACCTCCTGGTCGTGAGGGATCGGTGGGGGCGGCCGCCGACCGCGGCCGACCTCCTCCCCCAGAGTGAACGCCGAACGGTATCCCATCGGAACCCCCGGAAGTGAACATTTGACGGTAACCTCGTCCGTCCGTGCCGAGGATCGCCTCACGAGCCAGTGCTGTGTCGCTTCTCGGCGTGGTCCTCGCCGCGCTGACGCTCGCCTCCTGCGGCGGCTCGAGCGCCGCTCCGGTGGACCGCGTGCGCGTCGCCGCGCTCCTCTCGCTGACCGGGGCCGCCGCGCCGATCGGCGTCGAGCAGGCCCGCGCGATGCGGCTCGCCGTGGAGCGGATCAACGCCGACGGCGGCATCAAGGGCACCCAACTGGACCTGGTGATCGCCGACTCCCGCTCCAACCCGGAGCACAGCGCATCCGCGATGCGCAGCCTCATCGTCGGGCGCGGCGCCGCCGCCGTCATGGGGCCCACGCTGTCGTTCGACGCGGTGAAGGCCGACCCCGTCGCCAACGCGCTGAAGACCCCCGTGCTCGCCGTCAGCAACACGGTGCCGGGCATCGTCGGCCGGTGCGCGTACGCCTGCGAGTGGATCTGGCGCAACAGCCTCGGCGCGAGCCGCACGGTGACGTCGAACGTCGCCTACCTCGTGAACCAGCGCAACCCCCGGACCGCCGCGCTGCTGCACGCCGCCTCCGACCTCCTGGCCACGAGCGAGAGCCGCATCGCCGGCGCCGCCTTCCGCGCCCGGGGCGTGCGGATCGTCGCCGACGTGACGCTGCCCGCCCCCGCCGACGGCACCGACGGCGTCGCGGCCGACGTGGCCCGCGCGCTGCGGGCCACGCCCGCCTCCCTGTTCCTCACCGCCAGCGACGGCGCCGCCGTGGCCGCGGCGATCCGCGCCGCCCGGGCCCAGGGCTTCACCGGCCCGATCCTCGGCGGCGACGTGCTCAACGAGGCGAGCGTGGTGGACGAGGCCGGAAAGGACGGCGCGGGCGCCCGCAGCGGCGCGGCCTGGTTCGCCGGCAACGACTTCCCCGCCAACACGGCGTTCGTGCGGGCCTACCGCGGCGCCTACCACGAGACCCCGGACCAGTTCGCGGCCCAGGCCTACTCGGGCGTGATGATCCTCGCCCAGGCGATCGAGCGCGGCGACGCGCTCGGCGACGACCTGTCGCTCCCGCAGCGCCGCGCCGCGATCCAGAAGGGCCTGGCCAAGGTCGCCCTGACCACGCCGCTCGGCCCGTTCCGCTTCACCCGCGACCACGACGTCGACCAGATCGTCTGGCTGCTGGAGTCCAACGGCGAGGACGCGCACGACCTCGTCCAGTTCTGCGACCCGACATGCTGAGGCGGAGCGCATCATGAGCGGCCCGCCCGGACTGTTCCGCCAGAGCGCCCTGGACCGCGTCGGCTCCCCCGACGAGTTCGACCGGCTCGTGCGCGTCACCTCGCCCCGCCACTGGATCGGCCTCACCGGGCTGCTCGTCGTGGTCGTCGCGGCCGTGCTGTGGGCGTGCCTCTCCACCATCCCCACCACCGAGCAGGGCTACGGCTTCCTCCTCCCCGAGGGCGGGCTGCGGCCCATCCAGGCCCCCGTTGCCGGTGAGCTGAGCACCCTGGACGTCGACCGCGACGACCACGTCGTCGACCACCAGACGCTCGGGTACGTCGTCACCTCCACCGGACAGCGCGTGCCGATCCGGGCGACCGGCACCGGGATCGTCAGCGAGTCCAGCGGCCAGGCCGGCGCGCACGTCAACGCCGGCGACCAGCTCGGGCTGATCCAGCCGATCGGCTGGCCGGCCGTGGTCTACGCCTACCCGCCGATCCAGTCGGTGGGCGACGTCAAGGTGGGGACGAAGGCGCGCGTGCGGTTCGCCGGCGGCATCGGCGCGGAGTACGGCGACGCGCTCGGCACGGTGACGAGCATCGCCCGCTTCCCGACCACGCCGCAGCGACTGGAGTTCGTGCTGCACGGTGCGGCGACGAGCGGCCAGGCGGCGAACGTCCTGACCAGCGAGGTGGTCATCTCGCTCGACCAGTCCGCGAGCACGCCGAGCGGCCTCGTGTGGGCGTCCGGCAGCGGCCCGCCCTCGGTGCCGATCGGGGTGCCGGCCGACGTCGAGCTGGTCGTCGGCTCCCGGCACCCGATCGACGACGTCTTTTGAGCACCGCGCTGGACCCGCGCCGCGCCGCGGCCCCGACCGGGGACGGGCGCCGCCGCGTCCACACGCCGACCGTGCTGCAGATGGAGGCGGCGGAGTGCGGCGCCGCGTCGCTGGCCATCGTGCTCGCCCACCACGGGCGGTGGGTGCCGCTGGAGCAGCTGCGCACCGAGTGCGGCGTGTCCCGCGACGGGTCCAAGGCCAGCAACGTGGTCAAGGCCGCGCGGCTGCACGGCTTCGACGCCAAGGGCCTGCGCATCAGCCCGAAGCGGCTGGCCGAGCTGCCGCTCCCGCTGATCGTCTTCTGGGACTTCAACCACTTCCTCGTCGTCGAGGGCTACTCGCCCAAGGGCGTGTTCGTCAACGACCCGGCGCGCGGCCCGTACATGGTCACCTGGCCGGAGTTCGACGCGTCGTTCACCGGCATCGCCCTGACCATGGAGCCCACCGCGGACTTCGTCCGGCACGGCGCGCCGCCCTCCGTGGTGGGCGGGCTGCGCAAGCGCCTCAACGGGGCGCGGGGCGCGCTCACGCTGTGCCTGCTCGCCGGGCTCGGGCTGCTCGTGCCGGGCGTGATCGTCCCCGCCGCGGTGCGCATCTTCGTCAACGAGTACCTGGGATCGGCACAGGAGAGCTGGCTGCTCGTGCTCAGCGTGGGCGTCGGCGTGGCGGCCCTGGCTCAGATCGCCCTCACCTGGCTGCAGCAGATCACGCTGCTGCGGCTGTCGACCAAGCTCGCGATCTCGATGTCCACGCGGTTCTTCGAGCACCTGCTCCGGCTGCCGATCGCGTTCTTCGGACAGCGGTACGCGGGGCTCCTGGTCACCCGCGTCCAGGTCAACGACGAGCTGGCCAACCTCCTCTCCAGCCAGATCGCCACGGCGGCGCTCGGCCTGGTCACCGCGGTGCTCTACCTCGTGATGATCGGGATCTACTCCTGGTCGCTCGCCCTCGTCACGCTCGTCTTCTCGTTCGGCAACGTGATCGCGCTGCGCTACGTCGCCCGCCGCCAGCGGGACGCCAACCGGCTGCTCGTGCAGGACCTCGGCAAGCTCACCGCGACCGCCGCCTCGGGCCTGGCGGACATCGAGACGCTGAAGGCCACGAGCCAGGAGGACACGTTCTTCGCCCGCTTCGTCGGCCAGCAGGCGCGGGCGATCAGCTCCTCCCAGGCGCTCGGCGTGCCCAGCGCCGCGCTGGCCAGCCTGCCCACGCTGCTCGGCGGGCTGAGCGCCGCGGCTGTCCTGGCCGTCGGCGCGTGGCAGGTGATGGACGGGACGCTGTCGATCGGCACGCTCGCCGCCGTGCAGGTCCTGGTCGTCGGCTTCAACGCCCCGCTCACGCTGCTCGTCGGCTTCGGGTCCACGCTGCAGCAGACGGCCGGCAACCTCGCCAGCGTCGACGACGTCCTCAACTACCCGGTCGACGAGCACGAGGCCGGTCCCGCCGCCGCCCCGAGGCCGGCCGGCGGCCCGCGCACCCGGCTCTCCGGGGCGCTGGCGCTGGACGGCGTGACGTTCGGCTACGGCCCGCTCGCACCCCCGCTGCTGGACGAGCTGACGCTGGGCGTCGAGCCGGGCCAGCGCATCGCGATCGTCGGGACGACGGGCAGCGGCAAGTCCACCGTGGCCCGGGTCGCCGCCGGGCTCTACCGCCCGTGGTCGGGGCAGGTGCGGCTCGACGGGATCCCCCGCGACGACCTCGCCGCCGACGTGATCGCCACCACCGTGGCCCTCGTCGACCAGGACATCCGCCTGTTCGAGGGCACGGTGCGCGAGAACCTCACGCTGTGGGACGAGACGATCACCGACGAGGCCGTGTGGCGCGCCGCCAAGGACGCGCACATCCACGACGACATCATGCGGCGCGAGGGCGGCTACGACCGCCGGATCGAGTCGGGCGGCACCGACTGGAGCGGCGGCCAGCGCCAGCGGCTGGAGATCGCCCGCGCCCTGGCCGGCGACCCGGCGCTGCTGATCCTCGACGAGGCCACGAGCGCGCTGGATCCCATCGTCGAGCAGCAGATCGACCGCAACCTGCGGGCCCGCGGCTGCGCGTGCCTGCTGATCGCCCACCGCCTGTCGACCGTGCGGGACTGCCACGAGATCGTCGTCCTCGACGCCGGGCGGATCGTGGAGCGCGGCACGCACGACGAGCTGCTCGCCCTCGGCGGCATCTACGCGGGGATGGTCCGCGAATGACCCGCGTCCTGGACGGCAGCACGCTGCTGTGGCTCGACGACCCGGGCCGCGCCTGGCGGGTCGACCGCGGCACCGTCCAGGTCTTCGCGGTCGCCCGGGTGGACGGGCGACCCGCCGGCCGGCACCACCCGCTGTTCACCGTCGCGGAGGGCGAGCTCCTCCTGCCCGTGCCGCGCGGCGCGGCGCTCGCGCTCGCCGCCGCCGGCCTGGACTTCGACACCGCCGTCACCCCGGTCGACCCCGAGCCCGGGCCGGCCGCGGGCCGGTGGCTCTCGCAGCTGGTACTCAGCCTGGAGTGCCCGGCCGCCGAGCGCGCCGGGCTCCTGGAGCGGACCGAGGCGTGCGCCGCCCCCGACGCCGCGCCGGACGACGTGGCGGCGTTCAAGCGCGACGTGCTCGCCCGGCTGCAGGGGCGGATCGCCGCGGCCGGCGACGGCGTCGCCCGCACCCTGGAGCGCCGTGCCGAGCGTCAGCGCGACCTGCGCACCGGCGCGTACTCCGGGCTGGGCACGCTGCTGGGCGGCAAGCGGGGCCGGGCGCGGGTCGCCACCGCCCAGGAGGACCCGCTGCTTGCCGCGATGCAGCTCGTGGTGCGCGGCCTCGGGTCGCGCGCGAACCTCGCCGAGCACGCCGCCGGCCACTCCGAGGCCGAGCGGATCGAGGCCGCGGCGCGGGCCGGCGGGCTGCGCTCCTGCGATGCCCGGCTGTCCGGGACGTGGTGGGAGGAGGACTGCGGCCCGCTGCTCGGCCGGATGGCGGACGACGGCCGCCCCGTCGCGCTCCTGCAACGCCGGGCCGGCGTCTTCGAGCTCGTCGACCCGGCGGCGGACACCGCGGTGCCGATCGACGCCGCCGTCGCCGCCACCCTCTCCCCCGAGGCCACCGTCTTCTACCGCCCCCTGCCCGACGGCGCGCTCACCGGCGGCCACGTGGCGCGGTACATCCTCGCCGGCGCGGTCCGGGGCGACGTCGTGCGGCTCTGCCTCTACGCGCTGGCGGCGGGCATCCTGTCGCTGGCCACGCCCCTGGCCACCGAGCTGATCTTCTCCACCATCGTGCCCGAGCAGGCCCACGGCGACCTGATCTGGATCACCGTGCTGCTCGCCACGTTCGCGTTCGCGGGACTGGCCTTCGCGATCGCCCAGCAGCTGTCGCTCCTGCGCCTGGAGGGACGGGTGACCGGCAGCCTGCAGGCCGCGCTGTGGGACCGCCTGCTGGACCTGCCCACCGACTTCTTCCGCCGCTACTCGCCCGGCGACCTGACGATGCGGGTGATGGGCATCGACGAGATCGGCAAGGCGGCGACGACCGCCGTGGCGACCGCGGTGGTGGCGGTGCCGGTCGGCGTGGCCAACCTCATCCTCGCGTTCACGCTGTCGGCCCGGCTGGCCCTGTTCGCGTCGGCGGCGATCGTGGCCGTCGTGGTCGGCGTCGCCGTGTTCGCCCGCTTCCAGACGGTGCGGGAGCGGCGACTGCAGCACGTGCAGCGGGAGGTCTTCCAGACCGCGCTGGAGCTGGTCAACGCGATCGCCAAGCTGCGCGTCGCCAACGCCACCGACCGCGCGTTCGTGCGCTGGGCCACCGGCTTCGGCCGGGTCAAGCAGGCGTTCTTCGACGCCCAGATCGGGTTCGTCCGCCTGACCGCGCTGCTGTCGGCCGCCACCGCGATCGCCACCGCCCTGATGTTCATCGGCGCCTCGACGCTCGGCCCGACCGGCATCAGCAGCGCCACGTTCCTGGCCTTCAACGCCGCGTTCCTGCAGGCGCTCGCCGCCGCCACCGGCCTCAGCGCGGTGGCCACGTTCCTCGGCGTCGCCGTGCCGTTCTTCGACAACGCCACGCCGATCCTCGAGGCCGAGCGGGAGGTGTCCTCCGCGGGCGGGGAGTCGCTGGCGCTGCGGGGCGGCATCGAGATCAGCCACGTGAGCATGCGCTACGGCGAGGACGAGCCACTCGTGCTCCGCGACGTCAGCCTGAAGGTCGAGCCCGGGGAGATGGTCGCGGTCGTCGGCCCGTCCGGTTCGGGCAAGTCGTCGCTGATGCGCGTGCTGCTCGGCTTCGAGGCCCCCGAGGTCGGCAACGTGCACTACGACGGGCACGACCTGGCGGGGCTCGACGTGCGCGGCCTGCGCCGCCAGATGGGCGTGGTGATGCAGAGCTCGGGCCTGCTCACCGGCGACATCCTCATGAACATCGTCGGCGCCCGCGACCTCACGGTCGAGGACGCGTGGGACGCCGCGCGCGTGGCCGGCGTCGAGGAGTACATCCGCGAGCTGCCCATGGGGATGTACACCGTGGTCGGCGAGGGCGCGAGCAGCTTCTCGGGCGGCCAGCGCCAGCGGCTCCTGATCGCCCGCGCGGTGGCCGGACGCCCCAAGGTCCTGCTCTTCGACGAGGCGACCAGCGCGCTGGACAACCAGACCCAGGCCGAGGTCGCGGACGCCATCGCCAACCTGCGCGCGACGCGCATCGTGATCGCCCACCGCCTGTCGACCGTGCGCAACGCCGACCGCATCGTGGTGGTCGAGGACGGCGAGGTCGTCCAGGTCGGCCCGTTCGAAGCGCTGATGGCCGTCGACGGCCCCTTCAAGCGCCTGGCGAGCCGGCAGCTGCTGTAGCCCCCGGCGCGCTCCCCGAACCGGTACATCTGAGCGTCGCTCAGCGGGTCTCAGATCGACCGGTTCGGGGGGTCGCGACTAGCGCTTCAGCGTCACGGTGCGCTTGGTCGTCTTGGTGTGGCCGGCCGCGTCGACGACCTTGATCGTGATGGTCGCCGTCACCTTCTTGCCCTTCTTGACCGCGGCGGCGATCGTCTTGTACGCGGCTTTGGACGCCTTCTTGGTGCCCTTGAGCTTGAGCGTCAGCGTCGCGCTGCGGCCGGCGGCGAGCTTCGCGGTGACCTTCGTCAGCGCGATCGCCTTCTTCACGCCCTTGATCGTCACGGTGCCGCTCGCCGTCGCGGTGACGCCGCCGCCCGCGGGGGCGGTGACCTTCGTGCCAATCGACAGGGACGAGCCCTTCAGCTTCTGGCTGGCGCTGCGGGCGACCGTGGCCTTGGCCGCCAGGTCGGTGGTGCTGCCGGGTGGCGTGACCGGGGGGATGACCGGAGGCACGACGGGCGGGACGCCCCCACCGCCGCCACCGGTTCCGGGAGCGGCCCCGCCGCCACCGCCGGTGCCGCCGTCCGCGCCGCCACCGCCGCCGCCGCCCGAACCCGGATCGCCGGGTCCGCCAGGATCGCCCGGCCCCCCGGCGCCCGTGACGGTCAGCGCCTGCGTCGCGCTCCCGATGTTGCCGGCGGGATCCGGCACGGTGGCGACGACCGGCCACGTGCCGAGCCCGACGGAGGTCGGGGTCGCGTTCCACGTGCCGTTGACCTGCAGGAGCGTCGTCATCGTCTGCCCGGCGATCGTCACCGTCACGACCGTGCCGGGCGTCGCGTCGGAGGTGCCGGCGATGGTCGGATCGAGATCGGTGGTGGTCACCGCCGGTCCGCCGGCGATCGTCACCACCGGCGCCACCGTGTCAACCGTCAGGCGCTGGGCGGCGCTGGTCGCGTTGCCCGCCGCGTCGGCGATCTCCATCGTGACGCCGTGCGGGCCGTCGAGGAGGAACGGCGCGGTGACCGACCAGGTCCCGCCGGCCTGCACGGTGCCGGTGAGCGTCTGGCCGACGACCGTCACGGAGAAGGCCGTACCCGCCGCGAGATCCACCGTCCCGGCGATGGCGGGCGTGGCGTCGTTGGTCAGCGCGTCAGCGCCACCGGCGATCGTCACGACCGGAGCCGTGGTGTCAACGGTGAGCGCCTGGCTGTCGCTCCCCGGGTTGCCCGCCGGGTCGGAGACGGAGGCCGTGACGCTGTGCGTGCCGTCGTCCAGCGCGGCCGGCGTGACGTTCCACGTGCCGCCCGGCTGCACCAGCGCGGTCAGCGCCTGGGCGTCGACCGTGATGTGCGCCGTCGTGCCCGGGGCGACGTCGGTGGTGCCGGAGATGGTCGGCGTCGCGTCGTCGGTCAGCACCGTGGGGCCGCCGTCGAGGGTGACCACGGGCGGCACGGTGTCCACCGTGAGCTGCTGGGTGTCGCTGCCCGGATTGCCCGCCCCGTCGGTGACCGACGCCACGACGGGATAGGTCGCGTTGGCCAGCATCGCCGAGGTCACCGACCACGTTCCGCCAGAGGGGGTCGCGGCGAGCGTCTGGCCCCCCACGGTGACCGTGACGACGGCCGGGGCCTGGACGTCGGTGGTGCCGCTGATGGTCGGGGTGGTATCGGTCGTCGTCGCCGTCGCGCCGCCGTCGATCGTGACCACGGGCGGGGAGCCGTACACCTCGTTCGCGTCGAGCGTGAGCGCGCCGTTGCGGGCCAGCACGCGGCCGTTGACCACGGTGCCGTTCCCCACGCCGATCGCGTCGAGCGCCATCATCGTCCCGACGAAGCTGGAGCCCGCACCGAGCGAGCCCGCGCCGTTGACCTGCCAGAACACCCGAGAGGCCCGAGCGCCGCCGGCCAGGACCACGTGGCTGCCGGCGGCCATCGCCAGGGCGCCGCCGACCTGGAAGACGAAGACGGCGTCGGAGTCGCCCCCGGCGTCGAGGGTCACCGTCCCGGTGTTCGAGACCGCGCCGGCGATGGTGTGCAGCCCGGGCCCGACCGTTGTCCCGACGAGCGCGCCGGCCAGGGCGACCCCGCCCGTCCGGGCCGCGACCGCGGTGTAGGCGGTGACGAGGTCGGCGTGCGCCGACGCGGCCGCCGCGTTGCCGATGTTCGTGGCGCCGGTGACGACGCCCGGGGGGAAGCCCAGCGGCTGGGCGTCCGCCTTGACGCCGAGGTCGCCGCGCAGGGTGGTGTGGGCGGCACCGGGAGCGCTGACCGTGTTGCCGACGGAGGCCCCGCTCAGCGCGGCGTAGGTCGCCGCCTGACCGAGGTCGACCATCGGCGTCGGGGCAGCCCCGGCCGAGGAGACGGCGATCCCGAGACCGGCAAGCGGCAGGCAGGCGACGAGGACGAGCAGGAGACGACGGGGCGAGAACGACCGCGGAGCGGACATAGGGCGAGCACCTTCCAGAGGGGGCTCTCCGAGCCCGGCGGCTGCCCTGCGCTCAGGGCGTCCTGCCGGCGAGACGAGTCTTGGGGCCCCCGGTACTGCTGGTGGACCTGCCTGTAGCCGATGATCGACGTGCTGTCCGGGCCGGGCCGCGAACCACCCTCCACCGTAGCGGAACGCCTCGCGAATAGCGAACATCCGCCGTCTCCCACTCCACCCCGCAGGGCGAACTGTCGGTTCCCAGACCCGCTGAGCGGGTGCGAGAACCGACAGTTCGCGAGGTCGGGCGGGTCGTGGGCGGCTAGCGCGTGACGCGCAGCTTCACGCTCCGCGTGACCGTGCGGCCCGCGACCTTGATGCTGACCTTCACGGTGTGGACGCCGAGCTTGGCCGTGCGGCCGACCTTCAGCGTCACGCGCACCCTCTCGGACCGGCCGGCGGCGAGCGCCCCGACCTTGATCGACCGCTTGCCGCTCGCCTTCAGCGAGGACGGTGCCGACACCGTGGCCGTGGCGCCCGCGAAGCGGTTCGTGGTGGCGTTGCGCACGGCGAAGGCCACGGTCGCGGTGCGCCCGCGGCGAACCTTCGTGGCGGCCGACTTCGTGGCCACGAACGAGAACGTCCCGTCCCGCCCCGCCGGCCCCTGCGCGCCCTGCGGCCCCGTCGGACCGACCGGCCCCACGGCACCCTGAGCGCCGTCGGCGCCGTTCGTCCCGTTCGCGCCGGCGTCGCCCTTGGAACCGGCGTCGCCCTTCGGGCCCGCGGGCCCGACCGGGAGCTCATCGCTGCCGGGCACCGGCACCTGCGGGATCGAGAAGCTGTCGACCGGCTCGCCGGTCGGGATCAGCTGGTGCGTGACCGGATCGAGTGCGTCGGTGCGGACGAACTTCGCGCTGATCGACTTCGCGCCGAACGTGAACAGCAGCGCCGCCGGCATCGTCGCCTCGGACTGCGACCAGGCGACCCACGGCTCGCCGTCGAGCAGGCCGTCGTAGTTCTTGCCCGTCGAGGACTGCTCGAGGTACGTCGTGCCCTTGCCGGGCGCGACGATCTCGGGGGAGACCTTCGGCTGCCCGACCTGCCAGTCGGGCGTCGGCACGCCGACGACCGGGTAGCTGCGCACGTTGTGCGCGTCGTGCCCGGCGACCACGACCTCGACGCCGTACTTGTCGAACAGCGGCATCACGTCGTCGCGGAACTCCGGGTCGGCGTACGACGGGTAGACGCGGCTCGTCTTGGAGTGGAAGGGCGGGTGGTGCATGACCACGACCTGGAAGCGGGTCCGCGTGGAAGCGGCCTTCAGGTCTGCGTCGAGCCACGCCAGCTCGTTCGCCCAGTACGCGGCGGATGTCGCCGGGTGCACGCCGGGGCTCGCCTCGAGCACCGTCCAGTGGACGCCGTTGTAGTCGTAGGAGTAGGAGCGGTTCTCCTGCCCCGTCGGCCCGTTGGCCGGGTTGGGGAAGTGCGCGTAGAAGAGCGGCGAGGCCGTGCCCGCGACCGCGGTGTTCTTGTACTCGTGGTCGCCGAGCGCCGAGAGGAACGGCACGCTGCCGAGCAGGTTGCGGGTCGGAGAGCCGTCCAGCACCGTGGCGTTCGGGAACGTGTAGGTGCCGGCCAGCAGCCGGTCCCACATCGGCTCCATCGTGCCGTCGTTCATGTTGTCGCCGGAGGAGACGACGAACGACGGGCGCACGTTCTGGTTCCACAGGACCTTGTTCGCCTGGTTCAGGCCGACGACGCCCTGCACGCTGTAGTCGCCCGGGGCGGAGGCCCCGAACGGGATGACGTCGTCGCCGTCGTCGACGTGGACCTCGCCGTAGGTGGCCGCGGTGTACGGCTTGTCGCCGCCCTTGGCGGTGGTGAACGTGCCGGGCGCGACGCCGGCGGGCGTGGCCGTGGTCGTCGCGAACCAGTCGTAGCTCGCACCCGGGGTGAGGCCGCGGAACGTGCCGGTGAAGAACGTGAAGAAGGGGCCGGTGCCGGCGACGCCCTGCGCGTCGGTGCGCTGCAGCGAGAGCGTCAGGCAGTCGACGGGGGCCGGCGTGGCGACGCACGCGGCGGCGCCGCCGCTGCCGCCCTTGGGCCGGGCGTAGGCCGTCGCGGTGGTGCCGCCGACGGCGGCGTCCTCCTTGAAGGTCACGGCCATGGTCGTGCTCGTGTCGCCGGTGAAGGCGAGGTGCGGCTGGGTGATCGCGGCCTGCGCGGCGGCGGCGCCGGGCAGCAGCGCGGCGACCGCGGTCGCCGCGGCCAGGCGGCGCACGCGGCGGGGAACGGAGGGAGTCATCGGGGGTGTCCGATCGGATCGAGGGGGATGTGGCCGCGCCACTCCAGCACCCGGACACCGTCGAGACGTATCCCCGATGTGAAGTTCACCATCTGATGACATCAGTGGATGAAGTCGCTCCTCAGCGGCCACCCGCACCCGACCGGCTGGGCCGTTCAGGACAGCCCGGTCACCCGCAGCGTGATGTTCAGGCGGCCCTGGTCGAGCCCGATCGCCGGGTCGCCCGTGCCAGGCTGGATCCCGCGCACGACACCGTGGTAGGCGAATCGCGACGATCCGCCGAAGACGAACAGGTCCCCCGAACGCAACTCGACGTCGACGTAGGGCCGGCCGCGCCCCTCGGCGTTGCCGAAGCGGAAGACGCACCGCTCCCCCAGGCTCAGCGAGACGACGGGCGCGTCGCTGGCCTCGTCCTTGTCCTGGTGCATGCCCATCTTCGCGTCCCGGTCGTAGAAGTTGACGAGCGCGGCGTCGGGGTCGTAGGCGGCGCCGGCCGCGGGGTCGCCGTACGCCTCGGCCACGGCGGCGCGACCCAGCTCGGCCAGCCAGGCCGGCAACGGGGTGACGGGCGCGCCGCCCTGGTCGACCGCCGTGCGGGTGTAGCGGTACGGCGTCCAGTGCCAGCCCAGGCAGACCGTCTGCACGGACATCGTGGATCCGCTGGGCAGCCGCGTGCGGCGCATCGGCGCCGGCCCGGAGGCCCACTCCCGAGCGGCGGTGACGAGGCGGCGCTGCTGCTCGAGGTCCAGCCAGTCCGGAACGTGCACGGCGCCCGGCGCGACCTCGGCGGGCAGGCGGGGCAGGAGCGAGTCCATGGGCACAGCGTGACGAATCGCCGGCGCATCCGATCGCCGAGTGTCACCTTTTCGCCGTATACGGCGACAAAGGTGACACTCAGCGTGATCGGCCTCCGGTCCGTCTGATCCCGTGCGTACCTTCCCCGCACCTCGCCAATCGGGGTGCGTGTCGGCCAGCGAAGTCCGGTGAGATCCCGGCGCTGTCCCGCAACGGCAATGCCCTCATCCAAGGGACGAGCCCGGTCGCCTGACCGTCACGCCGCACATCGTCCTCGGAGGAAGGACGGACGCGACGGATGCGGAGAGGGCGCCGCACCGCCTCCTCCCCCTTCTCCGCATTCCCGTCGGAGGAAGCCGTGTCGCAGAAGACGTTCGAAGTCGTCTACCCCCAGCACCTCAACCACCAGGGCAACCTCTTCGGAGGCGAGGCGCTGCGGATGATGGACACCGCAGCGTTCGTCGCCGCCACCCGCCGCGCCCGCCGCACCATGGTCACCGTCGCCGTCGAGCGCGTCGCATACGAGGCCCCCGTCCACCACGGTGAGATCGTGGAGATCGAGGCGATCGTCGCGGACACCGGCCGCACGTCGGTGACCATCGACGTGGAGATGCACGCCGAGGTCCTCCTCACGGGCAGCCGTCGCCGCTGCGGGACCGGCCGCTTCGTCTTCGCCGCGGTGGACGAGCGCGGGACATCGGTGCCGCTGTGAGCCGATCGGGGCCTGCACGATCGAGGGCGCTTGCTCCTCACGCAGCGTGAGGTCCTACCGTCGTGGCGATGGACGATCGGCACCTGAGCGTCGGCGAGCTGGCGGCCCTGACCGGGGTCACGGTGCGCACGCTGCACCACTACCACCAGCTCGGCCTGCTCGAACCGGCGGAGCGCTCGCAGTCCGGGCGCCGGCGGTACGACCGCGCGGGCGTCGAGCGGCTCTACCGGATCCTCGCGCTGCGCTCGCTGGGCCTGGACCTGACCTCGATCGCCGCCGTGCTCGACGGCGACGGCGACGGGCTCGAGGAGACGCTGGCCCTGCAGCTCGCGCACGTGGAGGAGCAGGTGGAGGTGGGGCGCGCCCTCGCGGACCGCCTCGGCCGTGCGCTCACCGCCATCCGCCACGCCGACCGTCCTTCCACCGACCACCTGATCGACCTCATGGAGATGACCACGATGACCGTCAACCTGACCCGCATCTACACCAAGCTCGGCGACGGCGGCGAGACCCACCTCGGCGACATGACCCGCGTGCCCAAGACACACCCGCGCATCGAGTCCTACGGCGAGACCGACGAGCTCAACGCGTTCATCGGCGTCACCATCGCCCACGGCGGACTCCCCGAACCCTTCCCCGCCTGGCTGCAACGCATCCAGAACGACCTCTTCGACCTCGGCG
>Ga0247757_10001203_pt1 | contig 18299 bp, 19 predicted proteins | sample UWRJL126311R4_FD_180929 | JGI IMG/M metagenome (GOLD analysis project Ga0247757, IMG submission 180929) | Plant litter microbial communities from Arlington Agricultural Research Station in Wisconsin, United States - UWRJ-L126-311R-4 | ecosystem: Environmental > Terrestrial > Plant litter >... | reverse complement strand
ATGGGTGGTGCACTTACGGTGTTTTATCAAAGGGCATTCAATGGGCTTTTATGCTTTGCGTTTCATGCGCTCCTGACGACATGAAATAGCATGAGAGGATTTAGCGGATAGGGTATACAGCCTGTACCAAAAATCACACAATCTACCTGGTTCTTCAATGCGTCGTTGGGGTTCTCCTGATTGTGAGTGTGATACATCGACGGAGGCTCATGCATATCCGCAGCCAGTGACTCAGTGGCATATTGATCCACGCGAAGATGTATGTTTTGTTTGTTTCACTAATGATATGGTGCCTATGAAATGTATATCAATGGAAGCCCAAGCCCAATTTAACCATGGTATCGTACAGGTCCAAGACCAAAGCGTTCCTACCAACATACAATCTAAGCCAATTGCCGCTCATTGCCCAGCTTTCTCATTGCGACCTTTCACTCAAACACCTTTTACGCCCAGAACTCACCAGACAACCACCTGGTCACCATCTCGGACGACGCCTCGGGTTGATCATAGGGCACCATGTGGCCACCTGCGTGCAGCCTCAAGAAGGTGAAGTTGCCGCTGGACTTGATCTCGCCGACCTTCTTGCCATCGCCTCCAAGCTTGAAGTCCTCCATCTTGGCCTTAGCATAGTCCTTCTTGCCGGGCCACTCGAGAGCCTCGGTCCAGGCCTTGTTGCCGAGCCAGTTGCAGATGTAGTCGGCGTCGCCGGCGTAGACGAGGACGGGGATCTGCTCGAGGAGGCCGGGGACGACGCGGTGGTAAGGCTTCATCCAGTCGCCCTGGAGCAGGAAGTTGCGGTTGATGTCGAAGTTGCAGCTGTCGTACGAGTTGACCTCTGCACCGACGGCCTTCATGACTTCCTTCTTGTTGAGGTAAGAGGTGATCCAGTCGATCTCATCGTAGCAAAGGCTGTTGCTGCCGCAGGGGCGGCGAACATCATAGACATTTTGGCCGGTGCGCTGGTATGGGCCAATCATAGCGTTATTGCAATAGATAGAGGCAGGAACACAGCTCCACACAGACTCAGAGTTGTAGCAGTTCTCGATCAAGCTAGCACAGCGGGGATAGGCGTTATCCATAGACTGGCACTGGCCCTCATCAAGAACAGCAGGCCAGCCACCCTCACCACAGGCCATGGGGCGATAGTACTCATACTGAGTAAGGCCGTCGGTAAGACCATTACCAATAAGGACAGACTGGAGGTTGATGTTGCGCTTTTTGTGAGAGAGAATCTCAGAGGCAAAGACGGGGATATAGTGTCCAGCATAGGACTCTCCTGAGATGTGGAAACCCTGCTTGGAGTATTCTGGGAATTGCTTGAAGAACAGGGTAAGCAGGGCGTAGATGTCCTTTCCGGCAGCAACGGTGTTGCTGACAGAGCTGCTACTGTATGAGTAGCCGACATTAACGGGTTGATCGATGAAGATGACCGAAGCATTGGTATTCCATGCAAAGTCATTGAACTTCATTTTGCCGTCCTTTGTCACAGACGAGGGACCGAGCTCCATGAACAAGCCCATGAGAGACGAGCAGCCTGGGCCGCCATTGAGCCACAGGACGACAGGGTCATTCTTAGGGTTATTGCGCGATTCGAAAAACCCTTGAATAAGTCAGTTGATGAACCATCAGACGAATAGTGTCTATACACAAGGGTACTCACAGTAGAAGAGATGCTTGTCTTCCTCATTGTCATCGAGGTAACCGCTATACTGCTTAACTTTATCGACCCCCAGCGAGCTCGGGTCAACCTTCTTGACCCTTAGGTCGTAGTTCTCGAGCTTGCCGTCGATCTCGCGCTCCTTCTCGCCCTTAGCGTTCTCGACCCAAACGTTCTGGACATCAGCGCCCTTAACGATGTGGTCCCACTCGCTGTCAGCCTTGCGTGTGTGCGGCTTGGGCGAGGAGAAGAACGAGGCCTTATTGAATTCCTCTGGGAACATGAGTGCTACCTCGTCCCAGATACGTCGGGCCTCGCCCGTGAGCGACTTGAGCGACTCCTCCAAGTTGTGAAGCGGCTTCGTCCAGGCCTCAGTGTTGAGCTCCTTGAGCTGCTCGGGGAGCTTGAAGACCTGCTGCGACGGTGAGACAGCGGCCGACGCAGCTCCGACGAGCAGTGCCGAGGCAGCGACCTTCATGGTGGCTAACTAGCGCTGGAGCTACCTGAGCTCAGGCGGATGGGGGATAGTATCGAGGGGAGGTTGAGATGGGATGGATGACGAGTTCAAGCTTCAAGAAGCAAGAGATGGATGGATGGGGGGGAGGAAGAGGGAAGGAGAGAGGATGGTGGAAGACGAGACGAGACGAGACGAAAGCAGCTGTGAGCTCGGGGCGGTGTTGGTGCAGCCGCGTGGTTTCGGCCAGGCAACGGATGACGCAGGCACGAGCTTATCAGGTGGCTGGTACCTCGCTCCCTATCGCCTTTGATTCGTGGATCGGGAGCAGCGCCACTGGACGCTAGCCCATCTCGGTGCCCTGAAGCACCAACCAGTAGCGCGTCTGTGTCGAATCAGGCACCTGGCACCAATGCGGCAGTGACATGAGAGCGTTGACTTGTACAATACACAATACATCTCATCCATCTTCACCCCCATCATCGTCAGGCACCGCTCGCAGGGGCTCGTCTTTCTTCAAATGCTCTTGCTTGCATCAGATCGACCAGTCACGAGCACGCGCTAAGGCTATCACATGGCCATGTCCCAATCGAGCAGGTGCTCCGCCAAAAGCCCAATTGTATACACTACCATCGTTTACCCTCTTAGACCTCCGCACTACTTGCCTCACCCTATAATCGGAGCTCCACACACCTATGTTCCAGGTAGTCGCACCAGGCCAAGGGCCGGTACGGACTCTTCTCTCGCTACATGGCAGCTAGACCAATCAAGTTAAGCTTCCGTCTTCAGAGCACCTTACATTGACCACAGGCCTGCCAGAGGGGAGTGCATGAGTCTGCTGTGGACGATAGTGGCGACCAAGATAACGTTCGGGGCACTGAGCAGAGAGGGCCAGAGAGGGCCACCCGTGTAGTCCGGACGGACGTGGTCATCTGCTTCCTCAACAATTAAACACTTACCTTTCTTGAATTCACCAAACCACCAGCTTGCAGGTTATCATTCGAGTTGCAGCTTTTCTTTGTTGCCACTTAGCCTCTTTTGCTGACCATTTTGAAACCACTGACGTTCAAACTACATGCCAAATAAGAACCAGGGCAAAGTTTGTTTCGGTGCTGTCAACTGGGGTTGTTTGAGATGACAGGCAAGACCCATCAAGACAGGCTAATTGCTGTTCTTGAATTGCATCGTCCAGTTCCAACTTCCAGATTTCTATATCTATACTCCGGACCCAAATTCGAACTCGTTTGCCTCTCTCACCCAAGATTTTGTCTTACTCGGAGTGGGGTCCGGCAGGGACATGCAGCCTCGTGGCCCATGTTGTCAGCAGGAGATTTCCCCTTCGCAGCGGCGATTGAGCAGATGCATGGTCACTGGAGCAGGAGCCACGGAGAGGTGTGATGAGTGCTGGACGGCCAATGGGCAGGACGCTCGAGATTTGTTTTTCTCCGCAAGCTGGGTGGTGGTCGGCGATGCTAGCAGAGCAGTAGTCCATGTGCTGGGTGCTAGGGAGAGCAAACTGCCCGAGGTTTGAGCGAAAGAGAATCCCACCAACACGCCTGAGCAAGCAGAGCAGCAAAGCCGGACGTCGACTGGTCTTTCTTTATTTTAAGGCGCCTGCCCCGTCCCCTCCTCAATCCCGGCGCTATGTGCACGGCTGATTCACGCTGATGGCCGATCTGCTCGCCTAGCCACTGGTCGGCTCACCGACGCGTCGCAGCGCACCAGATCTCCCAGTCCCACCAGGCCCCAATCCCGGATGCGTCGCGTGTGCGTGTGAGGATATCCCTCTCCCGACCTCGCGCGTTGCTGTTTCACTGTCTGCGTTCTCTATTCTGGGTCCTCGACGTCGCGCGCCTGCGATTGATTCTTCTTGCTCTCCCCTTCGCATTCTACCCGCCCACGCAGGCGCAGACGCAGACGCAGACGCACACCGTCTCCATATTATTGATTACACGGGCAGCGCACCCCCCCGGCGACCTTGAGCCTTGTCACCCGTGCATAGACGATTCCGTTTATTCCGCTTTCAGCTCCCGAGCTCCAGGTCAAGCCGTCGCCCGCGCACTAACCAGGGCACCACAGGCGAGGCACAAGCCCCTCACGCACCTTTTGCCAGCGTCTCATCTTCTCCCCCTCACGATAGATAATGCCACTCGGCCAACAGCATCCGTCCCCGTCGACCGCGCACAGGAAGAAGCGCCCATTCCAGCCATCCATCACCAGCTTCTTTGCCCCGCGCTGTGACAGCGACTTGGACTCTTCAGACGACCAAGACGACTACTACAAACGGGGTCCGATTGGCCCACCGCGACAGAGCGCTAGTGCTGCGAAGTACCATCGTCGCCAACTTCAAACACAGCTGCCCGGGAGCGTCCAGGCCGACCTGCTCAGCGTCGGGATGAGGGTGCGTAAGAGCGTGCCCGAGGGCTACAAGACGCACAAGACGTCGGGCCTACCCTCGATCCACACCACCATCTCAAGCCGCTCGTCTGCCTCCATAACCGCTGCCGCCGAGTACAGTGTCAAACCACCTCGCGACCCTGTCCCCGAGCAAGTCCAACACCAGCGCGAATTGCTTCCCTTTTGCGGTCTGCATAAAATTGGCGGCTACGCCGAGCAGCCCGTCACCAATGTGCATCTGTACGGCGGCAGCGACCCTTCGGGCGAGCGATCCATGAACATCTTCCCTCTCCCGGCCGAAGCCTTCACCCAGCCCTTTAGCTCGCAATCGTCGACCGACTCGTCTATCTCAAACTCATCGCTCGCCCCGAACCCCGCCAATCTCCACAAGCGCTCCTGGCACGATGAAGACGAAACGCCCGTGAGGCTGAGCTCCAACTTCCTTTTCAAGATCCCTATGAAGGTCGCCGAGGACGATGTGCCCATTTCCCCGCTTTCGGCCACCCCTCCCCAGGGCATTGCTTTCCCGCAGCCGCCCCTCCGTCCATTCGCACAACCCAAGACCCGACGAGCAGGCATAAGTCGCACAATGGACGTCGACGGCATGGTCATCAAGGAGGGCGATGTTGACATGGACCTCGAAAACACCGAACAAGCCGAGGGGCGCGTTCTCGTCGGCAGTCCAGGCGATTTCGAAGATGCCGAGTTCCTGAGGCCATGGAGCGGCAGTCGGGAAGTCGACATGGGCGGCATATAACGACACTATGCCACGCCTCCCAAATCCATCTCTTCTCGCTACCCAACTCCTATTTTGCCTCGACTAAAAAAAAAGGCTTGGGCGGTTTCACTTCACGTATGTCTTGATAGCACATTTTTGCGTTGGCCGTTTTCCCGGTGTCTTTTTCCTTCTTCATGCTCAGCGCTACGATGCAACACTGCTGTCTGCGCGCTCTTCCTCTTCTTCGCCCTAATGTTTGCTCGTCTTCTTTTCTCTTCTCCATCGGAGAAGCTCAGCGTTCTGGCATTGGTAGTGATGGCGTTGGAAAATGGCATGAATGGTGTATACCCTGCAGGTTTTCCTTTGCTTATAGAGTGGTCATGGTCGTCTTTCTTCGTACATACTTTGACTTTGGGTAGTGTAGTTTGTGGTCTTTGTGGCCATCCAATTGCATTTCATTTGATGAATTCTGTTACCTTTTTTCTTGTCGAGAGTAACGTTTGTGGTATCTTTTTTAAATGACGAGGTTTTATGAGTATTGATGTCTTACCTGACTACAACCAGTTTGGTTTACGAAAAAACGATTCTGTTAGTGGCGTTGCTGTCGCAGGCGTGACGATGCAAGCAGCCGACTACATCACTGTTGGTATCAAAGTGTTCCGGCGAGTAGGCTTGACGAGGCGTATGTATATGTTTCTCGAGCCAGTAAAGGTGCGTATAAACTAGTTAAAGCATAGGACTGAAGGTACCCAATCTGTCTGGGTCCACTCTTGTGGGAAAATGACTATTGATCTCTGGTTCGATCACAATACTAAACACCAATAGCGTTGTATGACGAAGAGCAAGGAAAAAGTAATAATATTCAATTTCTGCATAGTTAAAATCAAGGAATGGCAAGAAGCAAAGCACAAGGAATCAACACCAAAAGAATGTTCCTAGGGACGTACATGTACAGCAAAACCCAAGGCATGATGACGAGAAGGAACGCGCACGGAGCGTACACGAGAACCTGTACCAGCACCTGCACGAGAAGAACAACCCAAGGGAGCATATTAACAGCCAGGCGCGACGAATACTGAAAAAGCAGCGACCACGGCAGCACGACCCCAGCAGGCGCAAAGGCGACCTGCACATTCTCACGGCACCCTGCATCGAGGGACGACGCCACCCACCATCTCCAGGCCAGGGACGGGCCGTAGACGAGCGCGAAAGCCCACAGGCAGACTGCTTTGAACGAGACACCGCGTCTGGTTTCTAGGACGTAGTTCGGCCGTCGCACGACGTATTCCACTTCGTAACTAGGGGCGAGATAGTAGCATAGCCTTTTGATCAGCCATGAAACATACTTTTTCAACTCGTGTCCGCGGAACTGGAACTTTCGGCCCTCGCCAGAGACTGCTTTTCGGACGTAGAACGTCTCGATGAACGAGTGCTCGCCTGCTGTATCGTGCTTGAAGGGCATCGGGGGGAAGGAGACGAAGTGCGGCTTTTGGACGTTTACGCGCGCATATTGATCCCCGTCGTCCATCAGCCGACACAAATACAGCGCTACCCGCTTGTCAGACTGCGATTCCCAGACGCAGTTCAGCAGGCAGATGCGTAGTGCGGCGCGGTCCAAGATCAGCCGCAGAACTCTGTCGTCCCAGCAGAGCCTCGTCGGCAGCGTGATGCGCAGCCCGGCATTCGTCGTGGAGAAGGGATTACTCCTCCTCCCGTCGTGGAAGGGGACTATATCTCCCGATACCGCAAAGTCTGCTGGCGATGTAGCTAGCAGACTGTGTAGGCTAGCAGGGTCCTCACTCGACCGCGTCCATGCGAAGAGCGACTGATCGTCCGAGTCTTTCATTATCTCCTCCTGCAGCCTGTCGAACGCCTTTCTCCGCCCTTCGCCGTACAGCAGCGGCATGCTGACGTCGAACAGCCCGAGGAGGCAGTATGCAATGTCCTCTGGCTTGGTGGTTATTCTGTGTGCGGCCCACGACATTCTCTGCGCAATACTGAACGTCTGAACCGGCCTGTTGCATGTGCTCTTCAAGACGCTGGTGTGGATGCCTGTGATAGATGAGATCTCGTAGACAAGCTCGGCCTTTGAGCCGATAGGAGTCCAGTCTGTCGCGAAGAACTCGACGTCCCGTGGCGCGATCAATTCTTGGAGCGTCCAACCTCTTGTAAACCACCTCCCTTTCTCCAACGGTACTCCTAGGGGTTCTTTGTCCAGGGAGACGTCCTCTAGATACACGAAGCAGACCTCTGCCTCCTGGTACCAGCGGAACATTGAATTGATCGCTTCAGACAGCTCGTTGTGGTTCGTCTTGTCGATACAGCAAGTATCAATCCATATCCATTCGTACTGCCTGCATTGAGCTTCTTGGCAGGCACGCTTGATCTTCTTGTACCCTGCCTTTTGACATCCATGGCTGCCGCTGGAGTTTTCTATCTCTTGTAATTCTTGCAGTGAGATTTCCTCATTTCCCCAAGTGTGCGATAAAATAGCATACGGCGGTCTGCTCTCGTGGAACTCCACCAGGTGGAGTGAGGTAGTACTCAGAAGGCGCATGGTCGGCGGGCTACGCGTCAGCACGGAGGGGAAGGGGTATGGTGGTACAGCTTCTGCGCTGTAGATTCAGCACCTGAAGCAGCGAAAAAGGGCTGTCCGGCGTGTAAAACAGCCGTCAGATGCCGACTGGGATGTTCAAATGTCAAGTCGGTTCAGGCGGATCCCTGGCCAGGCGCAAGGCTGAGAACAAGGCAGGCAGCGGTCGCCGCTCAGCCACCATCGCTCGCCGCCACCACGAACACAGCCGCGTGGCCGGGTTCTCGTCTGATTCGATCTGGGGAGATCAGTTGCGTTGTTGGATCGTCGTTCGGGTGTCATGTGGCCCAAGGAGGGCAATGCTGTCATCAGCTGTAGAGGGATCTGATTGGTCGGAGGCGCCTTTACTTGGAGTTCCGAGCTCAAATCTCCTGTTTTCCAGATGTTTTAAAACCACTGTTCTAGTCTCGTCATATATCATGGGGCTCTTGATGTGAGTGCGCATTGTCGAGCCACAGCTTTAGTGGGGGCCAGGATACCCATATGCAGTGGGCTAGTCTACGATACTAAAGATGCACGAGAAGTCAGCTGGACCGCCCCAGCCTCTTGAGTAAGGACGCTCTCGAAGCTTGATGAGAAGTAATGTCAGTATGGCTGACCTAAACTTGAGATCGCAGACGTAGTGTAAAGTGAGAACTGTACAGTCAAAATCCTAAGACCTTGTTGTAAACATTCGGCTCGCTTTTGGACCGATCTTTGTCCTTTGGTTTCGTAGAGATTTTCATAATAGATGCTTCGATGAATACGGTCCTCGGCGCTGTGATCTTGGGCTATCTCCTGACACCATTCGTACCAAGCATTGCGTCGAAGCGAAGAATCTCAGGCAAGCAAACAAGCGATAGATGGCTGCGACTTGGCCCGCTTACAGATGTTGTGTGAATCCATAGCCCTACACTCGTCTGGGTATCCGCTCCTATAAACCTCAATGCATTCCTCAAACATCATCGGACCGAATTCACACACAATTGAAGCTCCATAAAAGTTCTTATCAGTGCCTGCGGGCCCATTCCGCGTCGACATCCAGACCCCCAGCCTGCATGTCCAACGTCCCCCACAACCGCCTAACCCCAAACAGGCTTGCCGACGCGAACTAGCGCGATGACGGTACATTGCCCGCAAACCGCAAGTGAACGACGGATGTCCGTTGGACGACCTTCCGCCCTCCTTCGGCTAGGCTTATCAGCGACGATACCACGCGATAAGATGGTGGCATCATTGGCCGAGCCTAGGAGCATAGTCAGGGTAGAAGGGAGGGGCCTGCAGATACGCACATGCATGCATGCCTGCATGTCGCCTTTCGCCGCAGGAAGGCCTGGAGGAGCTCTGTGCGGGTTATAAAAGCACAGAGGATGCACATGCATTTCGTCTTCGTGTAACGGCGAGCGGTTGATCGACATTGCGACTTTTCCTGCGATTCTGCCATGGCTGAGGACGCGCCCAAGTACGATGCGGAGCGGCAGACCTCGTTGACGGGCGTCAATGAGGGGCTGACTAGCGATGACGATGCAAAGGTTCTGGGTATGCGACCGATGGAGTAATTACAGCAGTAGGATGGGGATTGACTGTGGATAGCAAAACTCGGGTACAAGCAAGAATTGCGCCGCAACTTTGGCTTGATCGAGGTCTTTGGTGAGCATCAACCTGTATCCGAGTATGGGATGGAAACTAACTCGGAACCTAGGCATCGCGTTCTCGATTATGGGTCTGCTTCCCTCAATTGCATCGACTCTCGCGTATTCACTACCTGCCGGGCCTGCGGGGCTAGTCTGGGTTGGTCTAACATCCTTCTTATATTGGGTGGCCATTTCTGACGATGAGAAAGGGATGGTTTACTGCAAGCGGATTCATCATGGTTGTAGGCCTTGCAATGGCAGACCTGGGCAGCGCAATGCCAACCTCCGGAGGTCTATACTGGTGGAGTCAGGAATCCCTCCGTGAACTAAGATCATCGTCTGACAGCTAGCAGCGCATTACTTTGCAAGTCCAAAGACTCGGAATGCGCTCTCTTTTCTGGTCGGTTATAGCAACACATTGGGACTCGTGGGCGGCCTTTGCTCTATCGACTATGGTTTCGCGCTCATGTTCTGCTCCGTCATTGTCATCGCGCGTGATGGCAACTGGACGCCATCTAACGGGATCGTATACGTCGTTTTCATGTGCTGTGTACTTGTGCACGGCATACTTGCATCCACTATTTCCAAAGCCATGGCCAAGCTACAGACTGTATTTGTCATGTAAGTTGTATTTTCCATACTCGTTCTGTATAAGCCAGGAAGCTGACTAGCGATGCAGTGCGAACTTTATCCTCATTACGGCAACTATCATTGCACTGCCCATTGGCCGTTCGGGTGAGCGCAATAACGCAAAATACATCTTCAGTCACACCGAGAACCTAACTACCTGGTCACCCGGCTTTGCTTGGTTCCTCACATGGCTCAGCCCTATCTGGACGATCGGAGGCTTCGACTCCTGTGTCCACATGTCCGAAGAAGCTTCTAACGCGACAAAAGCCGTACCATATGGCATTCTGATGAGGTAAGAAGAGGGCTACTCTCTGATTACGATGTCCGCTTGCTCACAACAGTACAGTATTGGCAGCTGTTGGTTCTTCGGCTGGATCATCTGCATCGTTCTCGCAGCCTGCATGACGCAAGACGTCGAGTCCCTCCTAGGATCTTCCTTCGGCCAGCCAATGGCGCAAATCTACTTCGATGCGCTGGGCAAAAAGGGAGCGCTGGGCTTCATGAGCCTTCTCTTCATCGTGCAGTTTCTCATGGGTCTAAGCATCCTCGTGGCAGTTAGCCGCCAAAGCTGGGTAATTCGGCCCCTTGGTCATTGAGCCAACTCACCTGCTAACAGACCGTAACTTTAGGCCTTCTCTCGCGACGGCGCTCTCCCTTTCAGCTCTTTCTTCCGACATGTCTCTCCCCGCCTCTTCATCCCCGTCCGCGCAGTCTGGGGCTGCGTATTCGTAGCTCTGATCCTCGGCCTCCTGTGTCTGATCGCTCCTGCTGCTGCCTCAGCACTCTTCTCACTCGCCGTCGCCGCCAACAACGTAGCCTGGGGTACACCAATCCTGTGCCGTCTGGTGTGGGGCCAGAAGAAATTCCGCCCAGGCCCCGTGTATACGGGCGACAAGCTCTCGCAGCCTATCGGCTGGCTCGCCATTGCCTTCCTGTGCTTCGGTATCGTGCTAGCTATGTTCCCTGCAGGTGGCCCGAACCCGACGCCCGAGACAATGAACTACACGGTGGTGGTGAACTGTGCGGTCTGGGGCGGGTCATTGGCATATTATTTCCTCGACGCGAGGAAATGGTTTACAGGACCAAAGATCACACTTAGCGAAGATGAGCTTTCGGAAGAACAGCAAGAAGCGATTCGGGAGGAGGGTTTGCAGATTGAGGGGATTGTTCCTACTACTGAGCACGTGGAGTTGGAGGGTGACGAGAAGAAGTTGGATCAAGAAGGAAAGATCTAGAGGGTGCGGCAAGTCAAATGCATTCAGGCCAAAGCTGATAGATTTAAAGAGTATTTAGTTTATTCCGTACAGGTAAATATCGAAGACAAAGGAATCAGATATATGAATACTACACGAGGAAGAAACTATTGAAGATGTATAGGTCAAACCCGCCCTCCAAACTCCAGCAACTCAGCCATCCCCTCCTTTACCCAGCACATTGGTACTGTCCCTTACGTCCCGTCTTCTCTAGGCAAATGATTCGTGCTCTGGTCCCAAACACTCTTATACACCATCCTATACGCCCATACTGCAAAGGCCATTCCAATGATACTCCCAGCGACAATATCCTCCCCATGGTGATACCCTTCACTATACTTGAGGCCCGCAAGGATTGCAGCCACTAACAGCGACGCAGAAACAATCAAGGCTTTCCACAATGAAACCCTTCCCCTTCCCTTCCTCCTTTTCTTCTCCATCTCACTAAGCTGCCCTTCTCCAGCATTCTGAACATCCGACGAAGCTTCTTCTTTGGATCCCCAGACCCCAAGATGCGCATTAAAATACAGTGCTAAGAACCCAAATGACGCGAATGCGGCGCACGAATGACCCGAGGGGAAACTCCCCTGAGCATCAGTGAGTTTCCGCCAACTGCGCTCGGTGCACACACGAGCATCGCACCAGATGCTGTGCCTACCGCATCCCGTGTATATAGCAGATGGACGAGGTCGGCAGATTGTCAAGAAGTGTGGGCGGAAGCGGCAGACGATGAGTTTGATGATGACTTGGAAAAGAGTAGAGGCTGTAAGGGAATGGCTGAGACCCATTATCTGTGAACATCAGACTTCATTCAAGCTGACCCTCTACCTTTAAAGTACAAAACTGGGTAAGGGGTGGATGAGTTTTCTGGAGCGATGTACAAAAGGAAATGGGCGGTGCTAGACATACCGCTGCATCCTCATCCCAAAACCCCCCATATCTCCCCCACATAGAATACATGCTCATAAAAAGAATCGGACTCATGCATATGGCGAATTGCAACCAAATCGAATCAATGTTTTCATTCTGAAGCGGCCGTCCATGCTTGATTGCAAATTCTGATGTCTCGTACCCTGGGTATAGCGGAAAACGTCGCGGGAAGAGCGGAGGCACAAACAAAAAGATTAGAAGTACAAGTGTCGAGCATTGAAGCTGTGTGAACAAATCGAGCCAGCTGCGTCGTAGCCATGTCTTGAACGATGGGCGGTCGCTGAAATTGGGACGTAGGTGATCGCGTAGGCTGCGGCGTTGGGTTTGTTTGGATGGGGACTCCAAATTGGCGTTGGAATCTAGATCTGGGGATGCGGCGGCGGATGACATAAGTGCTGGTGAGAGGAATAACGATGGGTGGTCGATGATCTGGAGCTGAGGTTCAGAAGAGTGACATGTGCGGGTAGGTAATTACTAGAGAGCATGGTTCCTTCCTCGTGGTTCAACGAAAATGGCAGCAGTGAGACAAGAGACGATCTGAACAGAACTTCATCTCTCCCTCTCAGTTAATGTACAATTACAGCACTATTTCACAAAATCCGCCTTTGAACTTCGTTGGACTTGTTTACCTGTCCTGTGGATCAACGACAGTCCTCCAGCCCTTCTCTTTCCACAAACCACTTCTCCCTCCGTCTTTCAGTACTACTCTCACCTTCTCAATCCTCATTCCCTTATCTATTGCTTTACACATATCCACCACACTAAGCGCAGCACCCATGACCGCGGTCAAGGCCTCCATTTCTACACCCGTCTGCCCTTCACACTGCACTTTTGCCTCTATATACACCCCGTCAGTGATATCAATCTCCGCTTCCCTATATGGCCTCACTTCCACACTGACGTGGGTGAGCATGATGGGATGGCACAGGGGAATCAAATCAGGGCATTTTTTGGCGGCCATGATACCTGCGACACGAGACACGGAAAGCACATCACCTTTCCTGAGACTGTGGTTGCGGATGAGGTGGAAGGGTTCCGGGTTGGAGAAGATGACATGGCCGACGGCGATGGCGGTGCGCAATGTGCTGGACTTCTCGGATACGGAGACCATGCGTGCGGAGCCGGAGGGCGTGAGATGCGGAAGATCGGATTTGGGGAGTTCACTGGGTTCTTCCAATTCCCGTAAGAGCTCCTCTTCCTCTGGTATTGATGGATCGAGAAAAGACTTCTCGATAGACTGCTCTCGCTTGTTTCGCTTCTGGGAGGGTGGTTTCTTGGAGCTCGAATAGTATCGCTTTGAAATGGTGGTCTGTTTCCAGCGTGGCGTGAACTCCTTGCTCGAACGAATGAGCTCAGGCGGGACATAGTTGCTTGCATCGAACGGCTTCGCATAGGCCTCTTTAGGCACGTCCTCATTCAATCCTGCAGAACTCTCGTCATTCAACCATCCCATCGTAGTGTCCCACTCCTCTTGGTCCAGCTCCGCCGGTGGCTTTGCTTTCTTGACTCCAAGTCTACGACCCTCTCTATTCTCAAACACCCACGCCCACCTCCTGATCATCCGTGATGCAGCGTCTTTGCTAAGCTCATGATCTATCACCATGTGCTCCAACAGAGCCCTAGCCTCGGCATTGATATCGGCACTGGCGGGCGCATTCTCACGCGCCTCGAACCGCGTCTGCCACTTGCCCAGCAGGATTTTGAGCCACACTTGCAGGGTACTGCGCTTGCTAGAAGTCCACACGTCGTAAGGTAACCTGTCAATCTTCGGATAAGCGCTCTTTAGTTTCTCGCTGAGCTGGACGATCTGACTTTGCAGCTCAGGTATAGACTTCTCGAAATCGATCGTCAGCGATTCGTCGACCACGACGGTGCTGTCCGAGCCGAGTTTAGCTGGGAGCTGACCAGAGAGTGCGAGCAGTGATTCTGTGAAAGAAGGGGTCGTTGACGCCTCATCTGTTTCAACTTGTAGTTCTTTGAGCATGCTGTCGATCCTTGCGGCCAACTGCTCCACTTCACTAGGTTGTTTTGCAAGCGAAATAGAATTCGTGATGTCGCGGAGCTGTTGAGACCTTGCTGCTATTCTCGCGTCTTTAGCTTCTTCAGATCCTTCTTTTTCTGGTAGAAGAGATTCGAGTTGAATTTCGTACTCCAAGGCAGCAAGAGTAGCCCGGGTTCGTCGGGTTTCGAGGAGATACTCTTCAGAGGGTTTTGGTGCAGCAGATTCTGCTGTAGCAGTAGGCTTAATGGTAATGAACTTTGCAACAGCAGGCTTTTTAGAAATAGGCTTTGAAGCAACAGGCGCTGCCAGAACAGACTTTGAGCTAGCATGCCAGTCAGCGGGTGGCAGACGATCTGGGACCGACTCAGTCTGATGTTCCGCTTCAAAAGCCGACCTCCAGTCAGGCCCGATTTCAAAGACTTCCTTTTCACGCTTTTCAACTTCTGGCGTCCTCCCAAGGTTCGTAAGAGCCGGCCACCATGGGTCGTCTGTCTTATTGAACGTGATCAGCTGTCTCTCAAATTCCCTTGGCTTTCTCCCATCTGTTCTGGTCAGTCGGAAGAACCGAATCGATTTGCTCATCGACTCTCTCGTATCGTACAACATGTTCAGGTGTTTTATAATCCACGGCAACTGCTGGTCCAATATCTGCAGGCGGTCCGACGCGGGCTCGCCAAACTGCACCTTTATGCGCTCGAGATAGAGGTCCAGTTTGTGACGCACGTATTCAAGTTCTTGGATATCGATCAGCCACTTCAAGTTCACATGTTTGAACTCTTCCCTATTTGTCGTCTCTAGCATATCGTGTTTTCTAATGTAGTACAGCCCCATCTTAATGTGACGGTGTAATCCAAGGCTGCCAGGTGTTCCATCCTCTTGCATCCAGTCTGCGAGTTTGGTGGCTCCTCTTTTTGGGGGGCGTGCCTTCAAGAAATCAGCTCGTGCTTCGAGGCTTCTGATTTTCGCCTCCAGTGCAAGGAAAATGGAGTCCGGGTCTGGGAGTGGGGCTACCCGTTGCAAGCGGTGCTTTATGTCAGAACGATCCTGGTCTTCCCCAGGCTGCTCATCGATAAACCGAGTGACATCGCTCTTTACTTGCTCCAGCAATTGATCCGCCTTGAGATCGGGGCGCAGAGATCGCAAGACTCTGCAAGCTTTTTCAGCGGCCGTGCGCAAGCTTCTAACGCCTGTCTGTGTCGTTACCTCGCGCACTGCATTCCGATAGTGGGTATACCCCATACGCTCTAGCTCCGATGGGGGTATTTGGGCAGATGTAGTGTTCTTCAGTGACAGTTTTTCTAAAGATTCGAGCAAGAGAGCCTCTTCCAACCGTCTTATGCGAAGGTTTCTTTTTTCTTCGTCGAGAAGATTTTTGCTTGGTGGTACGGACCAACGTGGGTCTTGATCTTGTAGTATGTATCTCTTCTCTAGCTCATCGGAGGCTAGATCGGGAAAATACGTCGATGAAGGTCGCGGGGGAAGCCGAGTTGAGAAATGACTGGGGATTCCCTTTTGTTCTCGTACGAATTCCCATGTAACTTCAGGATCTTCGCTTCCCCATACTTGGGGAGCTTGGCCAGAATCTTCATTTGGAGGAAGAGGCCACAGACCATTTTCTATTTCGAACTTCCATCGCAGCTTCGAATGCCGCTCCCGTCGAGTCTCGGTCGTATAAGCGCGTGTCCGGAGAAGCTTGGAGGATGTTGAGATGGGTAAGAAAGGTCGGTGCTGAGAAGAAGTATTGAAGGATTGCCAGACAAAAGGGGTGTTAAGCTCTGAATTGGCATTAGTCTTCTGAGGGGTGAATAGGTTGCGAGGCAAGTCTAGGTGATTTGTATCTGCTCCTACTGGCTGGTCTGCGATGGTCAGCATAGGCACTCACACAAGCATATGCGGGACAAAAAGGGGCATAAATTGACGTATATAGACAAGTCTATGACAGAGGGACAGTGCCGTGTAAATGCCAAACGCCGCTTATGCAGGAGTAACCGCCATGTCATCATAAAGGCATCTCAATCATCCAAAAAAAGAAAGAAAAAAGAAAAAAAAGAAGGGAAATCCAAGCGTTACCCACCAATTAGGATCATCGGCCTATTTTGCATGTTCTTCAGATCATCCATATCTGCATGCTTTTCAGCTTTCCGTTTGACTGCTGCCCCAATGACTTCTAGCAGCTCCTGCTCTCGCTGCCCCCACCCGAGAATGGTCTCATCACCAAGGAGACCATCGCGTCGATCCATTTCGATTTTCTTAATGCGTTCAAAGGCTTCCTCGTCGATGGGCTCATTATCATTGTCTTTGCGGAGAAGATCACGGAGAGAAACCTCGGCATTTCCATGGAGACAGACTTTTAGATTACCATCACTCGTGATCCGTAGCCTGTTGCAGGTGCCGCAAAAATCGTTGGTCATGCTGGTAATGAAACCGACTTTGCCCACAAACCCGGGGACCTCATATGTCTTACTCGTATCATTTTTGTGACCGGGGAGTCTTCGGAGCCCTGGGTATTTGGTGCGAATGATATCCAGCATCTGTTGAAAGCTGATCATCTTGCCTTCGCTCCACTTGTTGCCGCCAAAAGGCATATATTCGATAAAGCGAACTTCAATGTCTTTTTCACGACCTAATTCTACAAAAGGTATGATTTCGCGCTCATTTAGCCCACGCATTACCACACAGTTAACCTTGAGCTTCACGTTGGCGCCAAGCTTGTTCATCTCGAGGATTCGGTCGATGGACTTCATAACAGCGTCGAAGCCTTTTCTTCTCGTCATGATCTGGAACTGGTAGGGATCCAGGGTGTCGAGACTTAGGTTTACTCCAGTCAAGCCAGCTTCAACCATAGCATCGAGTTTCCTGTACAGTGAGATGCCATTCGTGGTAAGGGCGAGCTCTCGGAGGCCCTGAGTACGGAGGGATCCGATCGATTGCATTAGGGGCAGGATGTCACGGCGCACTGTGGGTTCACCGCCGGTCAAGCGGATTTTAGTGACGCCTTGCGATACGAATAGCGAGGACAGGTAGAAAATCTCAGGCGTGGTGAGCATATGCGCAGGTGGTGACAGCGGGACACCCTCTGTAGCTTTGTTAGCGTTTGAAGGTTATGTTGACTGGGGAACTCAATACCTTCAGGCATGCAATACAGACATCGCAGATTACATCTTTCGGTAATACTGATGCGCAGATAGTCATGCTGCCGCTGGAACGAGTCGGTCAGAAATTCTGAGAAGGGCTTCGCATTGCGGATTGTCTCCTTGCGCTGCTGCAAGCTTGCGCTCGAGATAGGAGGTACGGGATCCTCTGTGCTCGTCTCTTGCACTGCCGCACCCGTCGCAATGTGTCTCACTGTGTAGGGCGCGAAGATCCGCGGCCTGATACAGCTTCTGCCACCAAGACGGCGTGCCGCGCTCGAGCTCTGGCGGATAGAGAGCAATGGGGGCATGTTTACAGGGAGGCTAAAGATCCTCTACCTGCATGTACAAGCAGAGACATGGGGATTAAATACAGCAGCAAGAAAGGAGGGGCAAAAGAAAGACGAATGGGGTGGGGATGACTGATTATTTGCGTCGCGTGGAAGCGGCCGAAGCACAAGGATCGGAAGTGGACGCCGCCGGAGATGCAGATACTGCTGACTCATCATTCTTCTGGAGGTGGGGTCAGCAACATATGTACGCACCCGTAGATATCCGCATGGATACACGACGCAGCCAGCACCTCTCGTTACTTGAGAGAAATACCAACCCAATGTGATGACGCGCGGTCCAGTTCCGTCCCCGCTTTCGGTTTTCCTTCCCGAACTTGTCCCCAAACTACTGCCAGTCCCAGTTACTGTAGTTGACACCCAAACTTAAGCCTCTCGACATCTCATTAGTCACATACTCGACACTTTGTACGATCTTCGAGTTATCGCACAGCAGGGGAAACACTGCTGTCTTTGAGATCTATTTAGTGTACTTGAGATGAAAGTCTCGTTTGTGAATTTATTCAGCCAATACTCGACACAATTGTACTTGACTGGTCGGTGCAGGGATCCGGATCGACAGTAAGGTTTG
>Ga0247757_10001202_pt1 | contig 18301 bp, 18 predicted proteins | sample UWRJL126311R4_FD_180929 | JGI IMG/M metagenome (GOLD analysis project Ga0247757, IMG submission 180929) | Plant litter microbial communities from Arlington Agricultural Research Station in Wisconsin, United States - UWRJ-L126-311R-4 | ecosystem: Environmental > Terrestrial > Plant litter >... | reverse complement strand
GGAAATATCCTCAATGAGTACATCGCCGCCACCGTTGATAGCCGTAGTGGGATGAATGTCGCCGCGGATGAGTGAGATTGTGGAAGACTTTCCAGCTCCATTTGGCCCAAGCAGGGAAAATACCTGACCTCTGGGAATACCAAAAGTGATATCGTCAACTGCATGGTTATGGCCAAATTCCTTGTGCAAGTGGAGCACACGTAAGCTGTCATTAGATTGCTCGGCACGGGACACTTCCTCTGCAACTGCGGGCGCCATTGTTTCCATGCTGCCTTCAGTGTGCCTTTGCCGGGACTTGGATCGGTTGAAGATTGGAGGGCGATACCCGGAATCCCACCATACCAGAGCAATAAAGAAGAAGAAGGTCTGCAGCGATAAATAAAGGATCGGACCGCCGTATATGTTGATCGCTCCGGGGTAGCTTGCCACTTGAGTTCCGTCACAGAGCAACGAGAAAGAGTTCAGAGCCAGGAGCATTGTCCGAAGGAGATTACCTGAAGGTGTAATAGCCGCAACGGTAAAGTGAAATTTCTCAATATCACTGTCGATGCGATAAGCTGGAGAGTAAGTAAGGATGGACATGTACCCAATGAAGTATATTAAAAACATGGATGCTTGAGCTCCGGCTGCGAAGGCAAAAGTGGCGAGTTGCGAAGTGACAACAACGGAAATCAGATAGCAGAAAAGAGTCGAAGCTAGACCGTAGAGGCAGAAAATAACGAACAAATAGGCGGGATTGTACCAAGCAGAAGATGCCTATTACATGGTGTTAGCATATGAGGATACATTGAAACGCTGATATAAAGGCTCGCTTACCCCCGCGAAGATGCCGGTGACGATGGCGGAGATCAAAAGAACGAAGCAAAAGTCAAAGGCCAGATAAGCAAGCCATAGAGGCGCTGCCCTGATACCGTTGCTGTAATGTAGGGCTCGGACCTTTCTCAATCTCTCAATAGTAGGGTATAACGCAAAGAAAGCAGGATAAACGCTCATAGCTAGGCCAAAATAAAGGATGAGCTGCAGGGTCTTACCCATCCCAGGGGCGAAGGGCACTGCGAACTCCTGATATTGTGTCGTGATCACGGAGTTGCTGAGGGCACCGTCTAGTGCATTAAGAACTATTAGGCCTCCAACAACGCCGCTATTTCCCATGTATGCCATAACGGGAGGACCACCATCTTGAATGAAGAACCCACCGGGAGTGACATTATGGAACCTCGTGTCGACAAAGGCATTGAAATCGTTCAGGGTATTGACGACATGGAAGCTAGAATTTGCGATGCGCGAAGCAGCAGCCAGCAAGCTCACATTTACTCGACCCGAAGGGCCGACGGGCATGAGTAGTGGTTTGTTGTAGTCAACATTCGCTAAGCTGACAATACCTGGGTTGCTGGATGCTTCATTTGGATCACAGCCAACTGCCTTGTAACCCTTGAGGAAAAGAGTGACAAGCCCAGCCGCGATGATAGGGAGCAGCAAAGCGCAGGCATAAGCCCAGTAATTGCGTCGAAGGATTGTAAATCGTTTCTGAATGAGGATTACTGTCTGCTGCGGAATGGTGGTGCCTCGGCCTTTGGACATCTGCAGGCTCTTTTCAGCCTCATCGGAGGCTTGGTCTGATGCAACAACTGGTTGTTCGTGGGCATCCAAGTTGTGTTCCTTCACCTCTTCAGCGAGAGCTAGGAAAACATCTTCAAGAGTTGGTCCAACAATGTCATAGTTCTTGACATCATGCTCACGCAGCTCGTCGATAAACTTGGTAGCATCAATGGCGTTGGGGAACCAGTACGTAATCATGCCATCGGATGGCGAAGGTTTTCGTATGCCTTTGAAAGGCGTGAGGGCGACAGTTTTGGGGTAGGTAACATGGTACCCTGCCCCAATGTTGTGCTTCAGTTGAACCGAGGTTCCTTTCATTTTGAGGTTCCCACGGGACAGAATAGCAATGTAGTCGGCAAGAACATCAGCCTGTTATGAAGTAAGACTCATTAGTCACAGTAGACGAGGGGCAGGGCACGTACCTCGTCGAGGAAGTGGGTGGTCAGGAGAAAGGTCCTGTCACCACGTTCAGCGAGAAGTATCTCCCAAATTTTACGTCGAGAAAGCGGATCCAAGCCAGAAGACACTTCGTCAACACAGCATACCTTACTTCCACCTGTGAACATCATCGCAAGTTGGAGCTTCCTCTTTTGCCCACCAGATAACGTCTTCGATAGTGCCTTCATCTTATGCCCTAGATCACACGCGCGTATGAGCTGTTCAATCGTTTCCTTGTTGTCCGTGGAGCCTGATGATTTCAAGCGGTTGAATATTTGCACATGCTCGAAGACGGTAAGCTCGTCCCACATTACGTTTTTCTGTGGGCAGAGGCCCAGGCCACCAGTACCGTCTATCTCAATTGACCCACTTGTAACTGTATTGAGACCTGATATAGCATCTAGAGTTGTTGATTTTCCGCTACCATTAGCTCCTAGAAGGACCATGATTTGCCCGCGCCGAGCCCTGATGCTGAAGTCATTCACAGCATAAACCGTCTCAGGGGGCTTGATGCCAATCTTTGATAGTGCCTTAGCACGGAACCAGCTTGGAGTCCAATGCTTGGAGAAAGAAGAAAGGATGATGGAGTGATCAGGGGAGGATGTGGATGTCTTCCTTTCTTTTGAAACTGTTCCATATAACCAACGTTCAACGAGTGCACCGAGGATTGGATAGACCAGTATTTGGATAATCAGAAGTATCCAAAAAGCTATACCAGGCAGAGTCCAGTTGATGTCCTCATAGTCCGGCGCTGCCTTGACAAGGTTGGTAGGCTGGAGGACGCGTTCGAAGCGAGCGACATAGACGATGAACCATACATAGTTCATGCTAGGAAACAACAAGCTTAGTACTCCCACTGCACCTGTACTATACGGTCCAGCAACTTGAGCAATGATGGCCAGGATGATGGGTATAATGACCAAAGTGATACCAGACAATTGTGCCTTGCGGAAGAAGCTGGCGCCAAATATAGAGAAGCTTGTCAATGCGCCTCCGACGAGTATGTGATAGATGATAAGTATCCCCAGACTTGTGTTTTTGAACGCGAGCTGTCGAATGATTATTCCCATGATGACCCAACCAGGTAGGTAAATGAGGTCAAAGGCGATATGATTGGACAAGAGACGGGCGGCCTGCGTATGCCATGGCTTCTTCGCTGGGGACATGGCCTCCACGAGTTGAGAGATGCCGCCCTCCCTCTCCAGTGCCATTTGGCCTGTCAGTTGATACCTAAGGGCAAGAGCAGACATTAGCAAGGGCCAACAACACTTTCTTCGAGAATACATACGTGACACCGCAGACGCCAATGTATATTGCCACAGCCATGATATCAATCAGAGCTCCCATGTAGAGAGTTCGAATTCTTTCTTCGCGCTCCTCCTGTGTCTTGTCCGTGAAGGGGTACTCGTCAATGGCCGTAGGTAGATTTGTACCATTCAGAGAGGCAATGGCGTGGTTAACGGCACTCTGAAATGGCAGAACGTAGATCTGAATATCGTTGTCCTTCTCATTCACATAGATGCGCTGCCCGAGGGCGCCATCTGCACGAATTGTATAATTCCAGCCAGCATCCTCTCCTTCGGAAGGTGAAGAATGGAAGCTGATTGCACCAAAGCACGTACTTGCACCTCTTAACGAGCTTGCGCATGTGGTAAGAAGATCCACGTCCTGTTGCACGGTCATAGCAGCCTTGCCCGCCCCCCTCACTGTATCCGACAGAGTTCCAATGACTCTTTCGATATCGCCGCCGGTATGACCATTATTGACAAACACGACAGTGTTGCGATTACCCGTAGCGGCTTGGAGGGCGTTTTCGAAGCTTCGAATGGGCGTGGCAGATCCAATACCGAACTCGGAGGGTGGCACGAAGAAATTCTTGGCGTACGTTATAAAGAACATCTACAGTGGTGTCGATCAGTCATTGAAGCCTGCATGGTAGTAATTGGAAGCGTACAAATATTATAGGCGCCCAAAATGCGCGGATGCTTGTGAAGAACCAGTGGCGGACGAAGACGACAAGCAGCGTCTTCTTCGTAAGTATCCATGTCTGCGAAAGGATAGCCATGACAGCCACTAGGTCAAGCGTGGATGTGCGAATAATTGATTGTGTCTAATCTTCGCGCTGTCGTCCGCCTGGCGTCCCAATGATGGCCCTGGTCTATTGTTTGCGTTGGGAGTCGGAATCACCGTCGAGGCCACGGTCGCATGATGCAGAGATGCAGAGAAAGGACACCGAGGAAAAGAGATCTCAGACCATGTATAAGTTCGAGCGAGGGGCAAGGCGACAAGCTGCGCCGAGGCTCCGTTGAAGGTCGCGTAGGTCGCGTACAGCTTCCATGTCGTCTTCGATCGCGCATCGGGGCCAAATTAGCCCCGTGCCTGTCGCGAACCTCAATGACGGCGCCGCCGCGCTTGGGAGGTCTGGCACGGCGGGGCGCTGCGCCGCACTCTGCGCAAGACAGGTCTGTTGAGATCCTCAGACAGATACAAAACCATGGTCCCGGGGCGTCTTAAAATTGACATCTGGATCTTTGGGCCCTTGGTCACACTGTTTGGCTGCCAGAGTGTACCAAGCCGCCCAATCGCCGCTTCCCCCCGTATAACAGTACATGTCATGCAGAATCGCCATCGTCCCCTTACGCCCAGAATGCCCAGAAGCCGAGGCCAGCTTGTCGCCTAAACACAGCGGATACGGCGCGGCATTACGAGGGCTCGCTTCGAACAAGCTGTAGGCTGGTGCTGCGCCCAAGCCGCCGCGTTCCCCAAGGTCTCAAAAACAACTCACATACTATTTTTTGACTTCTGTTGGATGTCTTCATGGGAGGTGGAATTTTGGATCACACTTATTTACATTCATACATGTGTGGATTTGTATCAAGTTGTACAATCGCGTGACTCCCCATCACCACTTGAATCTCTGCCCCTTTCGAGCACCTCACAGGCTAATTTCGCTTAACCAAAGGTCGAATTAATAGGACCAACCTTGATGTTCGAGTAGGTGACAGATGCGCTACCACTCTTGCTCTCAACATCGGCCGGCACGCCCGACGTCGTCTCACATTCACCACGGCCAATACCAGGCACAGAGGGGTCCTTGTCTGTTGGATAAGTGCTGTCCAGCCAAAGCATATTACTATTCCCCAAATTAGTATCATTCAAATTCAGAAGTTAGTTGCTGCGTACCTGTAGTGGTCATCCCATAGTGACATCACGAGAACCATACCCTGGGAGAGTGCCTTAGCCATGTTTGCCATGCCACCCTTGTCCTTGAACGTGTATGTGTCACCAAACACCTTCTTCTGAGCGTCGCAGAACTTAGTTGTAATCGAATTTCCGGTGACACCGTCGATTTGAGATTGCGAATTCGGAATCACTTTGCCGTTCTGTACGTAGAAGCGTTTGATCTCCATGCTGTCCCCAGATCCGATGAACTGTGTAACAACAGTGAACTTCTTCGACGTATCAACAGTCTTTCCCTTTCCGTAGAAGCTCTTGTCGCCCATGCGGTAAGAATTAAAGTCGCATCCATCGGGGTCGCACAAGCCAGCATAGCGGTCTGCGGAGTAGGTGCCACCACAAGTGTCGCCATCGCAACGAGTCTGTGTAATGGTGCTGCAAGAGTGTGGTGTCACTGCCGTTGAGACTGAGTTCGCTTCCCAGATATCCATCTCTGCGCAGCAAGAACCATGGCCACCAACACCGGCGTTCTGGTCATTGGAAGAGGGCTGCCAGCCCTCAACATTACCCTACGAGGCAGTCAGTCGCTTGATTGGCTGAATGAACGAACAATACGCACCTCGCCATTAATAAACTTGAGATCGCGCGGGCATTGCGCATCGCAGTAACCGGTTCCGTACTTAGCACCAGCTTTGTTGGTCGAGTACTTCTTCAAACCGCCATCAGCATCCATGGAGACGAAGTACAGTGCACCATTGAGACCGCAAGGTAGGTTGGAAAGGTCCACATCGAAAGTGAACTCCTGGTCTGGCGCAAGCTTAAACATCTCGTACGTCGAGTCATCCTTCATCATATAGGTTCGCGAGCCAATGTTGGTTGAGTAAGATCCCTTGGTGACAAACTTCAACTGGAGAGAATTTCCACTGGCCGTGATGCCATAGGTACCCTTGTAATCAGCTCCATCGAGGGCACAGTTACTAGCGCAGGCTTTGTTGTCCTTGCAGAGGGTTGTGTCCCATTCATTGCCCGTGTAGCAATTATCGGTGCTGCAAATCCATCAGCGACCCGGCCCACACAATACCATAAACATAGCATACCCAGACTTGGTATGAAGCCAACGCCAGTTGGAGTCAATAACGACCTTTCCATTCTTCGTGGTGCAGCTACCCTTGGCGGTACATGACTGCCATGTCATGCCAGGGTGGGTCTCAGTTTGCTGAGTCCCAACCAGCTGGCCCTGAACGACAGCTAAAAGAGAGGTTGCGACGGTGAGAAGTCGGTACATGATGACAGTTAAGCAACTCGGCGATATCTGCTGGGCTGTTTGTGAAAACCCTCCCGTTTTATATGCTAGATTTCAGTATGGATCCACAAGTGCCATATTCCGGCAGCAGACACAATTAGCTACCCAAGGTGCCCCAAATGATGATTCGGAAAGGCGGGAAGCATAGTCTCCTGAACTATTGGTGCATCTAGATCAGAGGCGGCTGAGACGGGAAACCAGGGATTTAGTCCAATGTCGCCCAAATATCCTAGAGGGTGCGATGGAGTAGATTCAATTTGTCAAGTATCTTCGACTGGACTGGGACTGCGGCTATTCGAGAACATCGACGGTGCAGGTGCTCGATGAGGACAGGACCCAATCGGAGATGCTGCAGTACCAAGAGAACCCGCTTGTTGCTGTCACCTGAGCACCCGAGCACAAATCATGATTGGAGGTGTTGGTACAGGATCCAGGTTGTGTAAAAGTTCCGGGCAGAAAGATCAGTCTCAGATACAAAGTGCGCGGTGCGGGGATGCCACTATAGGTCCATGTGATGGCACAGGGTGTAAAGCGTAAACAGGCATCGGCTGCAAGCACGGCTAAGGAGATGGCCACGATGGTATGAACTCAGAGCGATAAATATCATCAGGTAAGACGGGTGTTTGCCGTGGCCCATCGTCCACCGTTCAGCCCTGAGAGGCGAGACAATAAATGATTCCCTTGTCTCTAGCCGCGGGCAAAGCGAAGACCTTAGTCGAAAAATTCTGCGATGAAGCTAGTCGTGTGAAACCTTTCTAGAAGACTGCCTCAGGTGAGGCGCTTCTGTCCGGATAGCTTTTAGGCGAGCCCAGTGGTCGTTGAATGTTCATCTGCAGAATGCTTGGACCCTGGATATTTTGACAAGCATCGAGAAGCTTCGTGATGCTTCTGCCAATATCGGTAGATGAGGGTAAGTTCGGGGTTCATTTAGGCTCATGGCTGTTCTGTCGGTACTCCGCATGTGTGGGGTAACAAGGATTCTCCACACTGTGACACATTTTCCACCCCTCAGAAATCATTCGTTGTTCGACCAAACAAGTGCTCCAATAGACTTGTCTTATGTTATCGTGCCATGTCGTAGTCGCGTTGGGAACCACTCAGAAATCCTCGAATGTTCGCGCACTTCAATCTAAAAGTGCTGGGCACAATGATTGTTGCACAATAATATATTTGGCCGGAAATCGTGGGCCTCAATGTGTCGAGTGATTGAGACAAGGGTGAAGATATTGTTGGGTCGCACAGAAGTGTAGGACCATCAGTCGAACGGATTTTGGGTAGAATCCGTAAGCATCGTATGGAAACTCTTGTCGTACAAGATTCGAGCTAGGTCGTATATGATGAAAGCCTGCTTGTAAATAGTCTGTAGATGCCCTGCGGGGTAGACTAATGACCGATGCCCTGTGATACAATAGGCTTGGCGGTTGTTCGCTCACAGTCCAGGAGGAATTGTTGACAGAAGACTGAGAGAAGGTTCCTCACTTCGAAAGTCCTGCGCTACGGGGCTTAAGTACCAGTCTAAGTCAAAGGTGGCACCAAGGCCTTTTTGAAGTACCGCGGACTGGAGGAGCGGCTAAACGCATATCGTTGCGCCAACACTTCTAACAATCACGCACTCTGAAGCTGTTTTGTGTGAGTTGCTTGGAGTCTCGTCACATATATTGTGTCAAGAGAATGCCCTACGTCCTAGGCTCAAATAGATGGAGGGAGAGGTGATCTTACGGTACACCCTAACCGCAACAGAGTATAGTGCAGTCCTGTCATGTCGATCTTTAGTTCTTGGGCCAATCAGATGAATTTTTAATGTATGCAAGATAGCGATTTCCGGGAAGAAACATTGGCACACAAAAAGAGCCTCAAGAGGTAGCTTCATAAGGACTATGGCAGTGTGTAGGAAATAGATCGTGCTTTGGCATTAGCTGGTCAGTGCAGGCTCACGTCTGCGATATAGCAAAGCGCTGTTCCTAATTTGCTAGCTTATAATCTCAGAGTCTACCACAGCCGGCTAAATATATGCATGTTGTATGGCTGTCGGCCCGCAGAACAGAAGTAGAAATTGATGGGTTGTAGATGTTTCGAAAGAGGAAAAGTCAAGCCGTAGAAGGCTTCGATGTTGCTTACGCACGAAGAGCAACCAAGTGAGTTTGGAAACAAAGGTTAGGAAGATTGGCGAATTACGTTCAAATTTTATGTTCGCTGATGATCACGTGATGTACCTGCCCATGTGCTCAGAATAACAGGCGAAAACAATACTAAAAGTCCGTTTAGGAGACTGTAAGATTCCATGAGATCAAACAGAAGAATTTCACCTAGATCTTTGCAGTGCTTCGTACAGAACGTTTGAATTGAGCATAGGCTCGGCGAAGAACGGGGACCCAGTTATTGGTGGATTTGTTGAAGGCATTAGTGCAATGGTATGAACGATCTCGTGATGCAAGCATATCAGATGCTGACACTTGACAGGAGAAATATGCAGGTGTCAATCATTGATAGTTACATAGTTACACGCATCCTGCAGGAAAATCAGCTGACTAAGACTCGGATTTGATCTTCCGTATCCGCCTAAATCCGAGCGCGATGTCGCACCTTCGATTGCTATCACACACATCTCCATTTCATGTCCATCACTTCTCCGCCTTGTCCGACCTCCGTACTCTCATTTTTGTACGTACCATAGCATCATGTCGACCAGAAGCGCCGAATCACGCGATAATTCGCCGGATGCATCGCCGGAAAAACGCGCTAGTAAGAAACGCAAGGTTCTCTCTTGCTACGCTTGTCGCAACCGAAAGATGAAATGTGACCGCTTATACCCGGTATGCAGTCGCTGCCAAAAGACTGGAAGGGCCGACCAATGTACCTATGATCCGCGGTTACTGGAAGACTTGCCTGTCAATGGGGACGGCCATGTGAACGCTATAAATTTCCCACAATTTGATGGCAGTTCTAACAGCACCGGTTCGTCGGATGCCTTGAATTGGAAAATGCGGATGCAGGAACGGCGACTCGAGTTATTAGAGAAGAAGCTAGCCAAACTTGAGGGCACAGAAATCTCTATATTGGAAAAGTCTTCATCTCATCTGGATAGTGACCAGTTCGCCGACGAGCCTCAATCACGCGAAGAAATGATGTTTCGAGGCAAGGCATTCAAGACCCAGTTTTGTGGATCAACATCTCCGCTCAGTGCATTGACCCAGGTGACCACCATACGCTCTCCCCCTTGTCAATCGTATATGGCTAGCTAACACAACAGTAGTTTTCTGAGCTCCAAGCATTCACAAGGGAATCAGTCATGGCCGCTGGCAATTTAGGTCACGTCCGTGACGATTTCAAGGCCTTCAGAACCCGTAGGAAAGAATTAATGAAGGAGAAAAATCTTACAAGACGGGGATATAACGAAGAGATCTTTGCCTTGCTTCCTCAGAAAAGGATTCTTGATTCCAAGGTCGTGCATTATTTCCAGGTCTGCGAGACCTCGTATCGCATTCTGCATGAACCAAGTTTTTGGAAAGAATACCATGACTTCTGGGAACGGCAATCGAACACCGAGTCACATGCTCCCTTCGCTGCGATCCTTCTATACATATCTGCCATTACGAAATGCTTGGAACCAAATGACGAAAACTTCTTCACCGGTGACAGCTCCATCGATCGCGATACTGCCCTCAATTATGTTGAAACTTGCGATACGTGGCTACAGCGCCTTTCTCGGAAACAAACTACTCTTGCATTTTTTCAACTCCACTGCCTATCTGTCCTTGCGAAAAGGGTTAATTGCTTAAAACTTAAGCAGGATTGGATAAGCACCGGGGATGTCATACGCCTTGCCATTGCTTCTGGTCTGCATCGAAATCCCTCATTTATCTCCAAGGGTCGAATTTCGGAATTTGATAAGGAAATGAGAAGGCGCCTTTGGGTGACAATCGTGGAATTAGAGGTTCAGTGCTCTATTGATTTCGGACTACAATCTTCAGCCTATGGTCTCTACTCTGACATTCAACTCCCATCTAATCTCCCCGACGATGCCTTCGCTTCCGATACTCAGCAAATACCTGCAGGACGACCTATAGAGCACTTCACTTGCACATCTTATGCTCACGCAACGCTGAAGTCACTACCTCTACGTCTTCAACTTCTTCAGCTTCTAAATAATCCCACCACGGAGCTTCAATATTCAGATATCCTTCACTATGATTCTCAGATCAATTCTTTGCTAGCCAAGCTACCTCGTTGGGAGGACTCTAAAGCGGAAACTGCTTCAGCACTACTCAATCTCCAGTTACAACAGTTTCTCTTGATGCTTCACCGGCCTTATGCAAAACTTTCCGTCAAAAATCAGCGCTTTAGCTACTCATTCACAGCATGTATCGATGCAGGTAGCGCAATCTTGGCAACCCATGAAAAACTCCTCTCCAAAGGAATGCTCTTTCTTAACCACCTCCGAAACGACGTTCTGAGAGCTGGTTTAGCAATCGCTCAAGCAACGTTCCATAATTGCACCCACTCCTCTCCCATCGGTGAAAGTCCAGTTTCTACACACCCGACAACCAATATACACCCAATGGATGTCCCTGCAGCTTCGCAGCAACAAGTACTACAGCCGGCTTCCGATCTCAAAATTCCACAACTTCCCACGGATAACATTCTTAGGGCAACACTCTGCACAACAGCTATCAATCTTCTCGAGAAAACCCGTCAGGTCTTCGAGCACAAGGTCATGCGCCTAGGAACTGGGTATATGGAGTATTGGCTTATCTGCTCAGCACAAGGCCTCATGCCTCCCAACAATAATATCTCAGCCACCTCAATGGCATCGATTGCCATTACAACAGACACTGTACGATCACGTGGACGCAAAGCCATCGAACGTGTAACTTCTCTTTGCTTTCGCGTACTTGCTTTACAAAAGGACCCGGCAGATAACCTTGTCAGCTCTTTAAGGAATTCTGTCACCGTCCCTTCGCCAATGACTCCCATTTCCAGCGCTAACCTATCCACTGGTGCGTCAATCTTACCGACAAATACTGATAATGGGGACATGCCTATATTGATACCAGGGGCTGGAGGAGTTGCTGGAGCGCTTGCAGAAGGAAAGGGGCTAGGCGATGGCACATTCGATACGTCGCAGGATATGCAGATCGATCTGACTGGCTGGACGTTTCCAGACTTTTGGTCTTACGATCTGGATACAGGAGGCGGTTTCTAATCAAGCTAGTTAGTAGCAATCACATAAACCAGTCACTTTGCAACCCCACGATCATTCGATATAGCGTTTCCTGGATCTTTTCATGACGGTAAGAGAGCACACAGAAGCATATCTTCGGCATTCTACGATGGACTCGTATGAGCATAAGTGAGAGATGGAAATATATTCATTTCTGGTGGGATCGATCAACTAACGATTCAAAAAATAATTCTGACAAGAACGGAAGCGAAGGACTTGGTTCATGGAACTACATAACAGTATTGAAAATCTACTAAGTAGAATCTATGAAAATTTTCTACAGCTGTACTCGTTTCCTTCCTAAAAGCAAAACTAACACCGTGTGCCTGCAGCTTATGACGTTACATATGTATTTTGCACCGGGGCCACCGATCCAATCCGAAGGCGAACTTCCACAATGGGCGAAAGGGTAGTACCCACCTTTCACCTTCAAGGCCTCAAGATTTCTGCCGTGCAATAGTGCACGGCGCAATGGCTCGCCAGGCTGACGGGTTGGAATTGCCGCGATTCAATTCCCGCGACTCGGCTCGTGACCCTGTAAGTGATGGGGCAGCTGCTTCCCCGCACCAGATAGAGCACCCCGGAGTTAGGCTAAGGTCTGTCGCTCCGCCGTTATCTTAGACATATGTGATTAAAATGGGTGCCATGCATTCTCGCGCAAGGTCATAGTAAAGTATGAATACAAGAAATTTGTTAGGTATGCTGATCATTTAAAACCGCAACCATCATACAGTTTTATCTACATAGCAGTCTAGATATAAATTCAGTCTCCCGCTATGACCGAAACCGAGAAACAAGCTATCAAACAGCACGAAGGCAATGCATTCATTCAAGAAGAGTTGATTCGGGAAAAGACGGTAGACACAGTACATCAGGATGAGGCACTCAAAGTCATCTCACAATATGCTGGCGATATGACATGGACGCAAGAGGAGGAAAAGAAAGTCGTACAACGGATTGACCGCAAGCTAATGCCATTGCTCTGCATTACCTACGGTCTCCAGTATTACGACAAGGCAATGCTGTCTCAGGCAGCTCTTTTTGGTCTGCGAGAAGACCTCGGTCTCAACATAGGCAACCGATATTCTTTCTCTGTAAGTCACCCTAAATCTCTGACATGTGTTTAGATTCACGCCTAACCCTGTGTGATCACATAGGCAAGCATCTTTTACTTAGGGTTTATTGTAGGAAGCTATCCCGCAGTTTTAATGGCCCAACGCTTCCCAATAGAAAGGGTAGCTACTGGTATCGTCATTCTCTGGGGTATTTGCCTTATGTGTTCTGCAGCATGCCACAATTGGCAAGGGTGAGTGAAAAGTGTTTGATCGACAGAAGGAAGATGAGCTAACTTGTGCTGTATCAGATTCTACACACAGCGGTTCTTTTTAGGGTTTCTAGAGAGCGGTATCTCACCTATGTTCATGCTCGTTGTCGGTGGATGGTACAATAAACATGAACAAGCACTTCGAATTGGCGCTTGGTACTCCTGCACTGGATATGTCTCAGCAGTATCGCCTTTGATTAACTACGGCTTAGGACATATCAGTGGAGGTAGGTAAGTGAGCACATATGACAGGAATTCGAGCGAATAACTAACTTCTAAATCAGCCTGAACAGTTGGCAGTACATGTATCTTGTCGCTGGCGCTATCACGATCCTTTGGGCTGGCGTGATATATTTTTTTATGCCCCCTGATCCCATTCGTGCACGCGGATTCGATGACAGAGAACGATACATAGCCGTGGCTCGTATGCGTGAGAATAACTCCGGTGTACGAAATACACACTTTAAAATAGGCCAAGCGTGGGAATCACTACTCGACCTCAAATTCTGGATAGTCTTCGCCATGGCATTCCTGATGATGATTGCCAATGGTGAGCTTCTCGCTAGTGTTGACAAACCCAATGCTGACTTCTATTGATGATAGGCCCCGTTTCATCATTCATACCGATCATCATTTCTGGATTCGGATTTAACAGACTCAATTCTCTACTTCTTACAATGCCTGCTGGTTTTATCATCGGTTCTATTGAGCTTGCTGTACGTTCTATGCCAGATGCATCGAAAACCCCGGGCTAACAGTCATTTCTTTATGATTTAAGGTAACCTATTTAGCACGCCGCATACCTCATATTCGTACATGGCTCATTGCAACATGCCAACTGGGGACTATACTTGCGAGTGTAAGTGGCCTTGTCAATCATTGTAACTACATGAGCCCTACAAAAGAGACAGGCGAGCTGTTAGCCCATTTTTCAAAGGTTATATCCCTTAAACAAACGCTTAGCATAGCCGTAATGAACAAACAAATACTTGATATCGACTGATATACATGCCCTAGATACTTCTTTGGCAGTTACCTCGAAGTGAAAAAGGAGGCCTTCTATTCGCTTGTTACATCCTAGCTTCGTTTGGCGGAGGCTACGGGGTGTTAATGGGGTAAATTCAAGCTCAGAAAGTAAAGATAAAATAGAAATTGATTAAGTAGGCTTCATATTGCTAATAACGCCGGATATACCAAACGATCAGGTGAGTGTTATCGAACTGGAAATCTCGGGTATGAAATTAACATTAAAGGATAGTCAGTTCAAGTGGCTTGTTTGTGGGATGGTGTTTGGGTAACTTTACCGGTCCTCTCTTATTCAAACCTCAAGACGCACCTGTTTATGCTCCAGGATTTGTTGCGGTGTTGATCACTGCAATAGTAGCATCTGTTTTAGCAATTGTCTACAGATATGTCTGTATCTGGGACAACAGAAAGCGGAACCAAACAGGGGTTGAAGGATTTGAAAACGCTTTCGAAGATGATCTTACTGACAAGAAGAACCCTCAATTTCGATACACTCTCTAGCTGATTACCCGATCCTAATGTCAGCCAAGAAGAGGATCTATGGCTTTCTTATTACAGAGATGCATAAATAACAAGAAAATAAAACCAACTAAAGTCTGTAAAAAGTCCTTGGTATATTAAATTTTAAGAGAAAGGATCGTTTGAGGAGGACCTACGGGATGGCATGTTTAAGTACGACTAGGGCGAAAACGCGGTGTGAAGGCCATTAGAGCCAACAACAGAATATCGATGGTGCACTTTCATTCCAGCCAAGACGTGTACCGTACAGAAGCTGAAGTTTAAGGTCATGCATGTTCGGACAAGTATCATCATCCACTGCACCGTCAAACAGCGGCCATGTGACATGGAGAGCCTTACCTATCAAGCCACATAACATCTTGACCCGATATAAACGTGCATAAATTGATGCAATAGGCCCGACCAAAATTAGAACCGAAAGATTGGGACGTGATGGTTAGCGAGGAAAAAGGGCGGAGAAACGGCCGAAGAAGATGCGAAAGGGCTTTGAAGCCCTACCGAGAAATCAAAAAAGGCTGCGAGGCTAAAACACAGCCCCACTCATTTTAGCGCTGCTACATTCTTGTTACTGGCCGTGCTCTTTCTTAGGAGTAGAAACTATAGAGTTGTGCTTATGGGACAGCGAAATGTTGTACAGAAAGGTCTTTAAGATATGACACAGTTATGAGCTAGAAGCGCAGGTCTTAAAGAGAGCTGGTTCGTATGACCTTTTACTACGTTCCTGCGCTCTAGTTCATTCGGCTGATGCTGACACCAGCACCAGAATTATTCCCCGTTTCAATGATTTCGTAGATACTTTGGCGTAGGTGTCTGAATCCCTGGAGTTCCATCCCACGCGGTGCTGGATGACGCATGACGCCACCACGTAAGCGTCAAGCATCTAACAGGAAAATTTACGACCCACCCAGGCAGGTGCAAATGTACATATAATTGCTGCCTGGGCGCACATGTAAATGAATTGAACATTACCATCGTTGAATAAACACTCTCATTGCTAAATTCCTAGTTTTTCCATACTCAACGCCAACGACAAGAACTATCTACGCCATGCCGTTGGAAGTTCGCTACTGTGAGGGAGCCGATTTTGCCGAGCTTTTTCGCATACAATTGGCTGCATTCAACACAGGCATGACGAATCTCTTAAAACCTTGGCCTGTCACCCAAGAATATACCGAGTCATCAATCGAGAAGCATATTGCATCCGCAGCTAATGAACCGGATTGTCACTTCCTTAAAGTGGTGGACACTGATCAGGGCGACAAAATCCTCGGCGTTGCGAAATGGCGCATCAACGAGCGAGAACGGACCGAAGAGCAGATACAGGTCATGTTGCCCGTGCCAACAGAAGAAGAAGAAGAAAAGCTACCGGCAGCTAAAGATTTTAAGAATTATTTGACCCGTGTGCGGAGACAGTTCATGGGGACTAAGCCATTTTATTGTATGAGCCACACACTACACCGCTTGTAGCAGAATGCTGATTACTTTAGTTCTCCATATGCTGGTTGTCGATCCGGAATACCAGCGACGAGGCGTCGGTGACATGCTTGTAAAATGGGGAATTGAGAAGGCCGACAAAGTGCAACTGCCGTCTTTCCTTGAAGCATCCGAGGTTGGTAAGGGACTGTATTTGAAGAACGGGTTTGAAGCCGTCAACGAAGAAATTTTTGATTTGAGCAAATATGGTCGCAAGGGAATCGAGGTGAACACGGCAATGATTCGGCAGCCGAAGAAGGCCTAGTCAAGACTTTTGAGCGTTAAAACAAAATCTTTAGACCAAGTAATGGGAGATGAAGCCAAAGGAAGGGTGATTTTATAATACCAACGGTGGATAGTAGACTAGATATGTTTGTTCACACCGATTACATAAAGCCATGGATAGGTCGCATGATCGAAACGGGGATCATCTTTGTCTTTGCAATCCGTGCTAAGAGATGCGTATGAAATGATACTTAGTCTAAGCATATAAGTTTAATTTGAACAAAATCTCCCAGTCGTAAGGATTTAAAATTTTGCAACCGTTAATCCTACTTGCTTCCGTAAGCTTAAGACTGAGGCACCATCAAACGATCTATATCAGGACCCCACGATCCACCACTGGTGCTGATTTTTATAGTGTTCGAGCCGGCATTCAAATTCGCATTCAGCACACTCGAATTTGGGTCGCCAGAAGCCGGTACGAACGCAACTCTCTGGGTAGCACCTCCATTGACGCTGACATCAGCGAATCGTTGCGAAGAATCTCCATTAAGATATTTGATCCGTATACTTGTGCGTGTAGTTGCAGAACTTTGCACATTAGAAAAAGTGACGATACCGGAATTAGTACCACCGATATAACCTGCTGCGTTGGAGCCCGAGCATCCAGAACACGAAACAAGTTTCGCGCCACCTGATAGTGCTGCAGATTCGCCTTCGTAACTGTTCTCGGCAGGACCGCTAGTCATAGAACCAGAGGTTGCGTCTACAACCCAATTTACTGCGTTCTTCATGCTTGCCGTGGTACCGCTAATGGTCAAAGGTAGCCAAATGTAAGTACTTCGCATCAGGTTGCTGCTGATCCAGCGATCTCCCATATATATAAAATTGTTACCGACCGGCAGGATGTAGTTAGTTTGCGATGCGTACGTGTTCGAACCGACATCTGCAAAGGTCTTCCACGAAGACCAGGGACCAGCGATGTTTGTTGCTGTGCTATACTTGTTGTCGTTAGGGTTCCAACCTGTAAGTGAAGAGCCGAACATGAAATACACGCCGTTCTTCTTAATCATCGCAGGAGATTCTACTGCTGTTTTCCAAAGATAGGTTGACTGCTTCACTGCAGTATAATCGTCTGAAAGGAGATTAATTCGTAGGCCGTTTGCGCGCTTCATGGTAATCAGTAGGTGCAGTCATCAAATGTTAAGGATTCACTAACATCTTCTGTCAGGAGATACGCCTTGTCATCGTCGTCGACGTACAGACCCATATCACGACTCTGAAAGCCAAGCGGCCGAGAGCTGCTGATATACGTGTACTTCCCGCAGACGGAATCGCTCGTCGCCACACCAGCTTTGGCTTCGGCATAGCCACTGTCATCAATGTGCATCCACATAACGTACTTCTTCGTAGATTTGTTGTATATAACTTTTGGGCGCTCCACTACCCGATTGGGACCTAGGTCACCCGAAGAAGTTCGGGAAAGTAGCGCGCCTTCATATTTCCATTCAATAAGATTGTTGCTGGAGTAGCAATTGATGTTCTGAAAGTTGGTTCCTTCAGTTTTGTCTTCGCCGATCCTAAAAAGCCCATTGTGAGCGCGATAGGTCCATCTGAAGTTTATGAACATACCAGTAGTATGTGCTGCCAACTTTTATCATACCACCGCCATGAGCTTGTACGTGCGTTCCGGTATTAGTCTGTGTAAAGCGTTAGTTTACATGTCGAAAGGCTTCACGATATGCTACTCACGGCAGTCCACGTCCCACCTGGAACAATTTGAAGTGATGCGTGCACGACGCAAGCCCACAGCACACTTGCTGGCGCCAAAAGTTCGAGGAAGCGCATACTGGCGGTGGATTGGTGCTGCGATGCCTTACGCGCTGCAGCATTGTGCACGCGGGTACCTATTTATACCTTTCAGGCACACTATAACCGCGGAATATTTTCGCATGCACGATACTATCTCTATAGTAGAAGAATGGCCGCTGCTCATTTT